>Ga0335077_10006031_pt1 | contig 14934 bp, 17 predicted proteins | sample Lox_Sample_31_FD_207151 | JGI IMG/M metagenome (GOLD analysis project Ga0335077, IMG submission 207151) | Soil microbial communities from Loxahatchee National Wildlife Refuge, Florida, United States - Lox_Sample_3.1 | ecosystem: Environmental > Terrestrial > Soil > Wetlands | place: USA... | reverse complement strand
CGCTCGACGACCCGCCCGCCAAGACCCATGCGGAACCCCAAGTGGATGCGGGCGGAAAATATAGGGCGCCACCCAACCGGGAGCCAGCACATGCCATCAGGGAGTCTGTCAGTGGGAGAATGGCGGTTCATCAGAACAGTTGCGAGACGCCAAGTTGCGAGCGGTGACGAGGAGCGGGAGGCGAGTTGCGAGCGGAGTCGGCAGGGCGGCGGTGGGCCTCCCGACCGGTATCTCACACCTCACAACCACTCGCAACTCGGCGTCTCGCAACTGCACTGCAATCTCCAAACCCTCAGTCTGCTTTCTCCCCGACAAGTCGAGCATGCTCTCGAACCAGTCGGTCCACGCCCTCCTTCAGGGCCTCGTCGCTGGCCGCGTAGCTGAGCCGCACCCAGCGGTCGTCGCCGAACGCCGCGCCGGGCACCAGGGCCAGCGCCTCGTCGGCGATGAGCCGCCGGCAGAACTCGGTCGCGTCGGGCACGCGCTTGCTGAACACGTCATCCACGCGGAAGAAGAGGTAGAAGGCGCCCATCGGCTCGACGAACTCGACGCCCGGCAGCTCCGTGCGGAACCGCCCCACCAGGTAGTCGCGGCGCCGCCGGAACTGCGCGGTCATCGCCTCGACCTCCGCCTGCACCGCGTCGTTGCCGAACGCCTCCGCCGCCGCCCACTGCGCCATCGTGTTCGCGCCCGACGTGGTGTGCGACTGCAGCGCCGCCATCGTCTTCGCCAGCTCGCGGGGCGCCAGCGCGAACCCGATGCGCCAGCCCGTCATCGCGTACGCCTTGCTCGCGCCGTCCACCAGCACCACGCGCTCCAGCAGCTCGTCCGGCAGGTCGAGGAACGAGGGCGCCACGCCGTCCCCGTAGTGGATGCGCCGGTAGATCTCGTCGGCCACGATCCAGACGCCCTTGCGCTTCGCCCACTCGGCCACGGCCTTGAGCTCGGCCAGCGTGTAGACGGCGCCGGTCGGGTTGGCGGGCGAGTTCATGATGAGCCCCTTCACCGCGTCGTCCCACTCCCGGTCCAGGTCGCGCACCGCGACCTTGAGGCTCCACTCCTCGTCGCCCGCGACCTCGACCGGCGTCGCGCGCGAGAGGTGGACGATCTGCGGATAGCTGGTCCACGCCGGCGTGGGGATCAGCACCTTCTCGCGCCCGCCGAACAGGCTGAAGCACGCGTTCATCAGGGATTGCTTGGCGCCGTTCGACACCACGATGTTGTCCGCGTTCACCGGCCGCCCGCCCGAGAGCAGCGACAGCCGCCGCGCGATGGCCGCCCGGAGCTCCAGGATGCCCTCGTTGGCGGCGTACTTCGTCCTCCCCACCTGCGTGGCGCGCACGCCGGCCTCGGCGACCGCCTTCGGCGTCGGGAAGTCCGGCTCGCCGGCGCCGAGGTCCACGACGTTCACGCCCTCGCGCTTCAGGCGCGCGGCCTCGGCCGACACGGCGAGGGTGGCGCTCGGCGACAGCGCGGCGACGTTGCGGGAGAACAGGGCGTTCATGGGGTGACCCGGCCTTCGGGCGAGAGCGGAAGAGCTGCACCTGCGGGCATGGCGCCCAAGATGGCGGGCCCGCGCGGCCTGTCAACTGGCGGGCGGCGTCAGGGCATCAGGCGCCGCGCGGCCCAGTAGCCGACGAAGATGCCCGCGATGGATCCCAGCACCATCCCGGTGATGCCGATGATCTGCTGGCCGAGGGCGGCGAGCACCGTGCCGGCGATGAAGACGAGCAGCGTGCGCAAGAGCTTCAAGCGGCCTCCGCGTGGGCGAGCGTGAGTCCCCGGTGACACTGGCGGCACTGCACGCCCTGGGGGAAGCGCGGGCCGGCCGTCAGCTCGAAGTCCTGCTCGGCGCCGCAGTCGGGACAGCGGCCGTGCGCGCCGCGCACCAGCTGGTGCAGGCGGAGGCGGCGGACGAACTGCCAGATGCCGACCGCGAAGAACGAGGGCACGAGCACGAAGTGGGCGATCGGGATGAACACGCTCACCACCATCGCGCCCCAGAAACCGGCCAGCCCGCGGACGGCGCGGCGCATGCGCTGGCCCGGATCGAACGTCGCGACGAGTAGGGTAGCCGCCGTCGGCTCGCCGTGGTAGCCGGTCACGACGAGGGGTCGGGGCGCGGCGGCGGGTTCCGGGGCGGGCACGGTCACGCGCGATGTACCGCGAGCGGCGCCGGAGGTTCCGTCATACTTTGCATCACAAAGTACTTGACAGCCCTCCGGCGGCGGCCTATTGTCGCGGCATGAGCCGTCCCGAGCCACCGGAGCCTGCCGGCACGACGCCGCCCGAGGCGCTGCACGCGCGGGCGATGGACGACCTGCGCTACATCCGCGCGACGATGGAGGGCGCGGCCTCGTTCACGTCGTTGTCGGGCTGGGGCGGCGCGATCATCGGCCTGACGGCGCTCGCGGCGGCGTACCTGGCCGCGCGGGCGGCGACGCCCAAGCTGTGGATGCGCGTCTGGCTGGCGGAGGCGGTGATCGGCGTGCTGATCGGCGTGGGAATGACGGCACGCAAGGCGCGCGGGGCGCGGCAGCCGCTGTTCGGCGGGCCGGGGCGCAAGTTCGCGCTGACGTTCGCGACGCCGCTGGTGGCCGGAGCGATCCTCACCATTCCTCTCTATTACGGCGGGAGCTACCAGCTGCTGCCCGGCATGTGGCTGCTGCTCTACGGGACGGCGTTCGCGACGGCGGGCGCGTTCTCGGTCAGCGCGGTGCCGGTGATGGGCCTCTCGTTCATGATCGTCGGGGCGGCCGCGCTGGCGGCCCCGCCCGCCTGGGGGAACGGACTGATGGCCGCGGGCTTCGGCGGGCTGCACGTGGTGTTCGGCGCGCTGATCGCGCGGAAGCACGGTGGCTAGGGCGAGCGCCGTGCGCAAAGAGGCGGACCGGCGCCGCGAGGAGCCGCGCGACAAGGCGCACGCGGCGAGCCACGCGCCCGAGCTGGACCGGCTGATCCACGAGCGGCTGCGGCTCGGGATCGTGAGCGCGCTGGCGGTGAACGAGTCGCTCAGCTTCGGCGACCTCAAGCGCCTGCTCGCCACGAGCGACGGCAACCTCTCGGTGCACGCGCGGAAGCTCGAGGAGGCGGAGTACATCGCCTGCACGAAGTCGTTCGCGGGCCGGCTGCCGCGGACGGAGTACCGGCTCACCGCCGCCGGCCGCCGGGCGCTCGAGCGCTACCTGGAGCACATGGAGGCGCTGATCCGCGCCACGCGCGAGAGCTGACGCGCGGCCAGGCGCCTAGCGCACCGGGTGGCGCAGGATGGTGCGCAGCTTGTCCGGCTTCACCCGCCCAGGATCGTTCAGGTAGATCTCGTGGTGTTTCCCCGTGAACCGCAGGCCCCGGCCCTTCGCGAACGCCAGCATCGCGTCCAGCGTCGGCCCCTCGTCCATGTACGGCCCGACGTGGAGCACCTGGACGCAGCGGCCCTCGGACAGGGCCTCGAGCTTCACGCGCCCGACCGCTCTCGTCTTCCCCTTGGCGAGGAGCTGCCTCGCGGCCGCCGCCACGTGCGCCGCGGTCACGAACGGGGGCACGCGGATCAGCATCTTCCAGCGCCACTCGTCGCGCTTGCGACGGATGAGCCAGCCGGAGCCGCGCACGCCCCACCACAGGCCCTCGAGGCCGGCCACCTTGTAGTCCCGGCCGGCGCGATGGCGGGCCATCTTCACGGTGTACGCGACCGCGTAGAGCGCAGCCACTTTCTCGCCGAACGCCGGCGTCCCGGGGTCCCCGGTGCCGGCGATGGCGAGGTAGCGGGCGGGACGGACGGCGACGAGCGCGGGCGCGCGCGGCGCCGCGTACTCCGCCGCGTGCAGCTTGGAGAGGTCGAGCTTCCTGGCGGCCATGTTCCGGATCCCACGGTGAGGTCACGGCCAAGATGACGCGGCCGGCGGCCCGCCGGTAGAGCGCACGGCCGGCGGCTCGGCCGACATCGCCCGCTCACGCGAAGCGCAGCCGCGATCGCGCGCCGTGCTCCGTGATCGACGGTGGTATGTTGAGCGTATGCACAGCGGCCAGACGGAGTGCCGGGGCGCCCTGCGAACGACCGGAGCCCGGAGCCGGCTCATGCTGCTCGCGGCCCTCGCGGCGGCCGCGCGGCCGGCGGCGGCGCAGCTCCCCCTCGCGCCGGTGTGGGATTCCGTCGGCACGATCCTCCAGACACCCGCGCTCCCCGCCGACGGCTACGTCCGCTACAGCCTGCCCCGGCGCGACCTCGTCGTGCGGCTGGGCAACGTCCCGCTCGCCGTACCGCTCGCGGCCGGCGGGTGGGCCGGCTTCGCCGGCACGGCGCGCGAGGCGATGGTGATGGGCGACCTGGTCGTGACCGGCGCCGAGCTGGGTCCGGTCGAGGCGGAGCTGCTGCGCCAGCGCTTCGACCTGTCCGGCGTGCACGACCACCTCGTGGGCGAGGAGCCGCGGCTCACCTACGTCCACTTCCACGGCGAGGGCACGCCCGTGGACCTGGCCGAGCGGCTCGACACGGTCCTGGCGCGGACCAGGACGCCGCGACCGGTCACGGCCGTGACCGCGCCGCCCGTCACGATCGACACCGCGCTGGTCTTCGACTCCCTCGGCGCGCGCGGCCGGGCGCAAGGCAGCGTCGCGCAGCTCGCGTTCCAGCTGGTGCGGGGCAAGGTGCGCTGGCACGGCCGCGCGCTCGTCCCGGCGCTCGCCCTCGCCACGCCCGTCAGCATCGAGCTCGTCCGGCCCGGCCGCGCCGTCGCCACCGGCGACTTCGCCGTCCTCGCGCCGCAGGTCGAACCCGTGCTGCGGGCGATGGCGGCCCACGGCATCGTCGTGACGGCGCTGCACGGCCACCTGGTGGGCGAATCGCCGCCGGTCTACTGCATCCACTTCTGGGGCGACGGCCCGCTCGGCGACGTGGTCCGCGGCATCCGCTCCGCGCTCGACGCCGCGCGCTGACCGGCGCGGCCGCGCGCCGCGCCGCCCCGGTCCTTGAGGAACGCCGCCCCCGGCGGTATGCTCCCCCCGCCAGCCTTTCTTTGACAACTCGGGGGTAGTCGCCGTGGATGCCGCACCGGTCATTGCTCGTGGCCACAACCTGGCCGTTCTCCTCCCGCCCGTCCCGGCGGCCGCACAGCCGTACTTCCACGCGATCCCCGAGACCCGGCCCACGCTCGTCGTCACCGCCGATGCCGACCGCGCCGTCGCGCTGCTCGATGCGTGCCCGGCCGAATCGTCCGTCGCCGTCTCGGGCCTCGCGCGCGCCCAACGGCGGCTCGCGGGCGGCCCGCCGCGGTTCCTCCTCGTGTCCGCCGCCGACGCCGTGCGACTGCTCAAGCGCTCCGCGCTGCCGGCGCCGCAGTTCCAGACCGTCGTGCTCGCCTGGCCCGAGCAGCTCGACGAGGAGGGCCGCGCGGCGCTCGAGACGGTGATGGCCGAAGTCCCGCGCGAGTCCCAGCGCATGATCCTCGTGGGCGTCGCCGACTCCGCGGCCGAGGCGCTGATCCAGCGCTACGCTTTCAAGGCCGTCGCGTTCGGTTTCCCGCCCAACGAGGGCTCGGACGCGGTCGCGCCGCCGAAGCTCGGGCCCGCCACGTTCGTCGTCGCGCGCCCAGGCCAGCTGGAGGCGACGCGCCGCGCGGTGCTCGACGCGCTCGATCCGCCGTCCGACGACGCGGTCACGGTCGCCCCCTGCCCCGAGAGCCGGGAGGCCGCGGAGGCGCTGGCCCTCCGCGCGGCGGGCGCGGCGGTGGGCGCCGGCCACCGTCTCGTGCTGGTGCTCGAGCCGTCGCAGCTCGCGTGGGTCCAGGGCCTGTTCGAGCCGCTCACGGCGATGCGCCTGCCCACGGCGCTCGACGCGCTCGAGCGGCGGGCGGACGCGCTCCGCGCGCGCCTCGAACGGACCATCGAGACGCGGAGCCTCGACCGCGAGCTATTCCTGATCGGGCCCCTGCTCGGCCGGTACGACCCGGCCGAGATCGCCGCCGCCGCGCTCTCCCTCTCGGAGGGCCTCGAGCAGACGGCGTCGCCCGCCCCCGAGCCGCGACCCGCCGGCGGCGAGGCGGGCGTGCCCGCCTGGGCCAAGCTCTGGGTCGGCGTCGGGCGCAAGGACAACGTGCGTCCCGGCGACGTGCTCGGAGCCATTGTGGGAGAGGCGAAGCTGCAGGCCGACCGGGTCGGCAAGATCGAGGTGCGGGAGTTGTACTGCCTGGTCGAGATCCAGGCGGACGAGGCCGAGCGCGTGGCGCGGGCCCTGACGGGCACGACCCTGCGCGGGCGCCGCGTCACCGCCCGGATCGACCGGGGCCACGCGCCCTCCGCGCCGGCGCGCCCTCCGCACCCGGGGGCCTGAAAACGGAGGCGCCGTCCCGGAAACCCGAGACGGCGCCTCGACAATCCGTCGATCAGCGAGGGCTTACTTGCCCTTCTTCACCGCATCCTTGAGGCCCTTGCCGGCGCGGAACACGGGGGCGATGGACGCCTTGATGGTGATCTCCTTGCCGGTGCGCGGGTTGCGGCCCTTGCGCGCGCCGCGCTTGCGGGTCTCAAAGTTCCCGAAGCCGGTGATCTGTACCTTGGCGCCCTTCTTCAGCTCGACGGCGATCACGCCGTTGGGAGCGAAGAGTGCCTCGACCGTGCGGCCGGCCTCGGCCTTCGACATCTTCGTCTTGCCTGCCAGGCTGCTCACGAGATCGGACTTGTTCACCGGAGGACTCCTTCGCGATGGGGGGTTGGCGTAGCGGGGACGGAGCCCCGATATGCCCGAAAACCTAGGTATTTCCTCGTTTCTTCGCAATAGGGAATATGCGGCTTGACCCCCTCCGATCCGGCTCTCATACTTTCGCACCCCAATCCGCCCACCGGGGAAGGCGACGATGTTTCACGGCACGAAGCCCGGCTGGATCGAAGTCATCAGCGGCGTGATGTTCAGCGGCAAGAGCGAGGAACTGATCCGCCGCGTGCGCCGCGCCGTGATCGCGAAGAACAAGGTGCAGGTCTTCAAGTCCCACCTCGACTCGCGCTACGCCGGCATCTACACGGTCTCGAGCCACGACGGCGCGATCGCCGAAGCGGAGCCGATCAACGCGGCACGCGAGATCATGGCGCACCTCCGGCCCGACACGCAGGTGGTGGCCGTGGACGAGGCGCAGTTCCTCGACGACGGCATCGTGGAGGTGGCGAACGCGCTGGCGGACCGCGGCGTGCGCGTGATCCTGGCCGGCATCGACTCCGACTTCCGCGCCGAGCCCTTCGGCGCGATGCCGGCGCTGATGGCGGCGGCGGAGATCGTGGACAAGCTGCACGCGATCTGCGTGGTGTGCGGCGGGCCCGCGACGCGCAACCAGCGCCTCGTGAACGGCAAGCCCGCGCCGTACGACTCGCCGCAGATCATGGTGGGCGGGCGCGAGTCGTACGAAGCGCGCTGCCGCCACTGCCACGAGGTGCCGCGCAAGGACGAGTTGCAGCGCCGTCTGTTCGAAGCGGCCGCGAAGGGCTGATGCTCTCCGTCGCGCTCACCGGCAACGTCGCCGCCGGGAAGAGCACGGTGCTGGCGCTGTTCGCCCGCTGGGGCGCCACGGTGGTGGACGTGGACGAGCTGGCCCGGGTGGTGGTGGAGCCCGGCCGGCCGGCGCTGGCCTCGATCTTCGCGCGCTTCGGTCCCGACCTGCGGCGGGCGGACGGCACGCTCGATCGCGCGCTCCTCCGGCGCCGCGTGATGGGCGACGACGAGCGCCGCGCCGTCCTGAACGCGATCGTGCACCCGGACGTGATGCGGCTCCACGCAGAGCGGCTCGAGATCGCGCGCCGCGCCGGCGCCGCGATCGTCGTCTCCGACATCCCGCTGCTGTTCGAGGTGCTCGACCCGGGAGCGTGGGACGTGGTGGTCCTGGTGGACGCCCCGGAGGAGACGCGGCGCCGCCGCCTGGTGGAGGTGCGCGGCTACACGGAGGAGGAGGCGCGCGAGGTGATGGACGCGCAGCTCCCCAGCCGCCTCAAGCGCCCGCGCAGCCACATCGTGATCGACAACGACGGCTCGGTCGAGGCCCTGGAGGCGAACGCGCAGGCCGCCTGGCACGCGCTCGAGGCCGAGCTGGCGAGGCGCCGGAACGCGCGCCGCTAGCGCGCGGCGTGGCGGCGCGCTTTTCGCTTGACACTGGCCGGAGCCCGGAATACCCTTCCGCGGCCGGTCAGAACCCTCGCAGCACGCGGAGCTCCGATGTCGAAGATCCCGGACGACCTCGTCTACACCGAAGAGCACGAATACGTCCACAAGACCTCCGCGCCGGGGGTCGTCGAAGTGGGCATCACCGACTACGCCCAGGGCGAGCTGGGCGACGTGGTCTACGTCGAGCTCCCCAAGGCCGGCGCCAAGTTCGGCCGGATGGAGCCGTTCGGCACCATCGAGGCCGTGAAGGCGGTCTCCGAGCTGTTCTGCCCGGTGGCGGGCGAGGTCGTCGAGGTGAACGCCGCCATCGAGGGCGACCCCAGCGTGATCAACAAGGACCCGTACGGCGGGGGCTGGATGATCCGCCTGCGCGTCGGCAATCCCGCGGAGCTGGAGGAGTTGCTGGGCCCCGCGGAATACGCGGCCCACATCGGCCAGTAGCCACGACGCCCCGGGCCACGATCCCGGGGCGCTGCACGTTCACACCGACCTCGACGTCCCATGTCCTACGTACCGCACAGTCCGGCCGACGTCCGCGCGATGCTGCAGACGGTCGGCGTCGCGTCCCTCGACGACCTGTTCGCGGCGATCCCCGCGGCGCTGCGCTCGCGCCGCCCGCTCGCCGTGCCCGAGGCGCTCCCCGAGTGGGACACCGTCCGCGCCGTGAGCGCGGTGGCCGCCGCCGATCCGCCGCTGCTGTGCTTCGCCGGCGCCGGCATGTACGACCACTGGATCCCCTCGATCGTGGACCACGTGCTGCGCCGCTCGGAGTTCTACACGGCGTACACGCCCTACCAGCCCGAGGTCTCCCAGGGCACGCTGCAGGTGATCTACGAGTTCCAGACGTTGATGTGCGAGCTGTCGGGGATGGACGTGGCCAACGCGTCGATGTACGACGGCGCGAGCGCCTGCGCCGAGGCCGCCATCCTGGCCGGCAGCGTGAAGAAGGACCGGCGCACGGTGGTGATGGCGCACACGGTGCACCCGCACTACCGCCGCGTCACCCAGACCTACATCGGCGCGACCGGCCGCACCATCGTGGAGGCGCCGCGCAAGGCCGACGGCACGCTCGACCTCGCGGCGGCCGGCAAGCTCCTCGGCGACGCGTCCTGCCTCGTCGTCCAGCAGCCGAACTTCCTCGGCGTCATCGAGGACCTCGAAGCGGCCGCCGCCGCGGCGCACGCCGCCGGCGCCCTGCTCGTCGTGGTCTTCAATCCCGTCGCCGCGGCGCTGCTCAAGAGCCCCGGCGCGTGCGGCGCCGACGTCGCCGTGGCCGAGGGCCAGCCGCTCGGCATCCCGATGAGCTACGGCGGGCCGGTGCTCGGCATCTTCGCGGCGAAGAGCGAGTACATCCGGCACATGCCGGGGCGGATCGTAGGCGTCGCGACCGACCACGACGGCCGCCGCGGCTTCGTCCTGACGCTCCAGACGCGCGAGCAGCACATCCGCCGCGAGAAGGCGACGAGCAACATCTGCACGAACCAGGGCCTGCTCGCGCTCGCCGCGACCGTCTACCTCGCCACGGTCGGCCTCGAAGGCCTCAAGGGCGTCGCCGAGGCCTCGTGCGTGAACGCGCACGTCGCGTTCGACGCGGTCACCAGGATCAAGGGCTACGCGCCCTTGTGCCCGGGCGGCGCGTTCTTCCACGAGTTCGCGGTGAGGACGCCGAAGCCCGCCGCCGAGATCGTCCACCGGGCCGCGGAGCTGGGCGTGCTGGCCGGCGTGGCGCTCGACCGCTTCGCCTCGCCGATGGAGGACGGCCGCGCGCTCCTCATCGCCGCGACCGAGAAGCGCACGGCCGAGGACGTGGACCGGCTGGTGGACGCGCTGCAGCGGGCCTGAGGAGGTCACCATGCCCCGGCTCACCTTCCACGGCCACTCGTGCTTCCTGCTGGAGCACGGCGGGCGGCGCATCCTGTTCGACCCGTTCCTCACCGGCAACCCGAAGGCCGACGTCGAGGCCGCCGCGCTGCCCAAGCTGGACGCGATCCTGCTCACGCACGGCCACGGCGACCACCTCGGCGACGCCGTCCCGCTGGCCAAGCTCCACAAGGCCACGGTGGTGGCGCCCTACGAGCTGGCGAACTGGTGCGCGGAGCAGGGCGCGCCGAACGTGCACCCGATGCACATCGGCGGCGCCCACGACTTCCCCTTCGGGAAGGTCAAGCTGGTGGTGGCGTTCCACGGCGGCGGCGTCGAGGGCGACGACGCCGGCCGGTTCACCACGTTCCCGTGCGGCTACGTCGTGACGGTCGGCGGCAAGAGCGTCTACCACACCGGCGACACGGCCCTCACGCTCGAGATGCAGCTGCTCGAGGGGCGCGTGGACGTGATGCTGCTCCCGATCGGCGACAACTTCACGATGGGGATCGAGGACGCGGCGCGCGCCGTCGCGTTCGTCAAGCCGAAGGTCGCGATCCCGATGCACTGGGGCACCTTCCCCGTGCTCGGGAGCGACCCGCAGGCCTTCGTGCAGGCCGTCGGCAAGCTGGCGCAGGTGGCCGTGCTCCAGCCCGGCCAGTCCTACGACTTCTAGAGGATGCCCATGCAGCCTTTTCCGCTGAGCCCGGTCCCCACGCCCCTCATCTTCGAGCGCTCGAAGCCCGGGCGCGGCGGCACGCGCGTGCCCAGGCCCATCGCGGCGAAGCGCGCGGCCGACGTGCTGCCCGCCGCGGCGCTGCGCCGGGACCCGCCGCGCCTGCCCGAGGTGCCCGAGTTCGAGGTGATGCGGCACTTCGTGGAGCTGTCGCTCAAGAACCACCACGTGGACCGCGCGCTGTACCCGCTCGGCTCGTGCACGATGAAGTACAACCCGAAGGTCAACGAGGACATGGCGCGGCTGCCGGGGTTCGCGGCGTTGCACCCCTTCACGCCGGATGCGGCGTGCCAGGGCGCGCTCCAGCTGATCCACACGCTCGGCGAGTGGCTGAAGGACATCAGCGGGATGGACGCCATCACGCTGCAGCCCGCGGCCGGCGCGCAGGGCGAGATGACGGGCATCTTCCTCATCGCGGCCTACCACCGCGCGCGCGGCGACGCGGCGCGCAAGACGGTCATCATCCCCGACAGCGCGCACGGCACCAACCCCGCGACGGCGGCGCTCGCCGGCTTCGTGGTGAAGGCCATCAAGTCCGACGCCCGCGGCCAGATGGACCTCGCGACCCTCAAGGCCGCGCTCGGACCCGACACTGCCGCCGTGATGCTCACGAATCCCAACACGGTCGGGCGGTTCGAAACGGGCGTCATCGACATCGCCAAGCTCGTCCACGACGCCGGCGCCCTGCTCTACATGGACGGCGCGAACATGAACGCCCTCATGGGCGTGGTGCGGCCCGGCGACAGCGGCGTGGACGCGATGCACTTCAACCTGCACAAGACCTTCTCGACGCCGCACGGCGGCGGCGGGCCGGGCGCCGGCCCCGTCGCGGTGAAGAAGCACCTCGAGCCGTTCCTCCCCGTGCCGCTCGTCGTGAAGCAGGGCGACCGCTACGTGCGCGAGTGGGACCGGCCGCAGAGCATCGGCAAGCTGCACGGCTACTTCGGCAACTTCGGGATGATGGTCCGCGCCTACACCTACATCTCGATGCTGGGGCGCGAGGGCATCCGCGAGACCGCGCAGGCGGCGGTGCTGAACGCGAACTACGTCGCGGCCCGCATCGAGCCCAGGTACCCGATGCCGTTCGGGCGGGGGATGCACGAGTGCGTGGCGACGGGCAGCCCGTTCAAGGCGCACGGCGTCAAGACGCTCGACATCGCCAAGCGGCTCCTGGACTACGGGTTCCACGCGCCGACGATCTACTTCCCGCTGATCGTGCCGGAGGCGCTGATGATCGAGCCGACGGAGACGGCCACGAAGGACGAGCTGGACCGCTTCGCCGACACGATGCTGCAGATCGCGAAGGAGGCGGAGGAGCAGCCGGAGCTGCTGACCGGCGCCCCGCGCCTGACGCCGGTGAGCCGCTTCGACGAGGCGGCGGCGGCCAGGAACCCGAACGTGCGGTACGCTTTCGCGGGCTAGCCGGGGCACCCGATCAGGCCGTCGGCGCTGCTCTTCGTCGCCGCCGTCGCGATCGCGGCCGGGTTCGCCATCGCGGCCCTCGTGCGCGGCGACCGGCCGGGCTTCACGTTCTTCAAGCCCCTGACGACCCTCGTCATCCTCTTCGGGGCCGCCTTCCTGGTGCAGCCGGGCGGCGGGACGTATCGCGCGCTCGTCGTGACCGCGCTGGCCGCTTCGCTCGCGGGCGACGTCCTGCTGGTCCTGCCGGCCGAGCGCTTCGCCGCCGGCCTCGGGGCGTTCCTGCTCGCGCACCTGGTCTACGTCGCGGCCTTCAGCCTCGGCATCCCGTTCACGGCGCGGCAGCTGCCCGCGCTCGTCCCGTGGATCCTGGTCTGCGGCGGCGCCACCGCCTTCGTGTGGCGGGGCCTCGGCCGCTACCGCGCGGCCGTGGTGTGCTACACCGCCGCCATCGCGGCGACGGGCTGGCGCGCCGCGGTGCGCGGCCAGTCGCTCGTGGTGCCGCGCGCGAGCTTCGTGCTCGCGCTCGCGGGCGCCACGCTGTTCGTCGTCTCCGACGTCGTGCTGGCCATCCGCCGTTTCCGCTCCGCGTTCCGCGGCGCGCACGAGCTGGAGCTCGCCGCCTACTGGGCCGCGCAGCTGCTGATCGCGCTGTCCATCCGGGCCTAGGAAGGCGCGGCGCCGGGACGGCCGCGCCCTTGGTGTTCTGGCCCGCAGTTTGCTAGTGTTCCTGCCGCGATCGACGAGCTGCCCACCCGAACGTCCGGGGTCTTCCCGTGCCTGCTAAATCCAAGCGTGCCAAGAAGGTGGCCCCGAGCAAGCGGGCCCCCTTCCATCTCACGTACGCCACCATGTTCGATCCGCCGGAGGAGCTGCACCGCAGCTTCGAGACGGCGCTCGCCAAGGTCAAGCAGGGCCTGGGGCGCGAGTACCCGATGTACATCAACGGCGCCGAGGCGAGCGCGGCCGAGAAGTTCGACGACCGCAGCCCGATCGACACCGACTGGCTCCTGGGCCGTTTCCAGAAGGGCGGCGCGGCGGACGCGAAGGCCGCGATCGCCGCGGCGCGTGCCGCGTTCCCCGCGTGGAGCGCCCTGCCGTGGCAGCGGCGCGTGCGCTACCTGCGCGCCGCCTCGGCGCTGATCAGCCGGCGCGTGTTCGAGTTCGCCGCGGTGACGGCGCTGGAGGTCGGCAAGAACCGCATGGAGGCGCTGGGCGACGTGCAGGAAGCGGCCGACCTGATCGCCTACTACTGCGACCAGATGGAGGCGCACGACGGCTACGTCACGGCGATGGGCCGCGATCCCCTCAAGGGGTTCACGGCCTCCAACACCAGCGTGCTGCGCCCCTACGGCGTGTGGGTCGTGATCTCGCCGTGGAACTTCCCCGTCGCCCTGTCGGGCGGCCCGTCGGGCGCCGCGCTGCTCGCCGGCAACACGCTGGTGATGAAGCCCGCGACGGACACGCCGTGGGTCGGCCAGTTCCTGGCGCGCTGCCTCCTCGACGCGGGCCTCCCCAAGGGCGTGGTGAACTTCGTGACCGGCCCCGGGAGCACGCTGGGCGAGGAGCTGATCACGAATCCGGGCGTGGACGGGATCACGTTCACGGGTTCGTTCGACGTGGGGATGCACATCATCCGCGGGTTCGCGGGCGGCAAGTGGCCGCGGCCGTGCATCGCGGAGATGGGTGGCAAGAACGCGGTCATCGTCTCGCGGCACGCCGACCTCGACCAGGCGGCGCTGGGCTGCTACCGCTCCGCCTACGGCCTGCAGGGGCAGAAGTGCTCGGCGGCCTCGCGCATCTTCGTCGAGCGGGCGGTCAAGGACCAGCTCACCGCGCGGATGCTCGCGCTGCTCGAGCGCACCAACATCGGCGATCCCACGATCCGGGAGAACTGGCTCGGCCCGGTGGCGAACGCGGCCGGCGCGCGGAGCTACGAGAGCTACTGCGCCGAGCTGCGGCAGGCCGGCACGATCCTGTTCGGCGGCCGCCGCCTGACGCAGGGCGCGCTGGCGAAGGGGTACTTCTGCGCGCCGACGCTCGTGGACAACGTGCCGGCCGCCCACCGGCTGTGGCGGGAGGAGATGTTCCTCCCGATCACCATGATCGCGGGGGTGGACTCGCTCGAGGACGCCATGCGCCGCGCCAACGACGCGGACTACGGCCTCACCGGCGGGTTCTACGGAAACCGGCGCGAGGCCGAGTGGTACTTCGACCACATCCAGGCGGGGACGGTCTACGCCAACCGGCCGCAGGGCGCGACGACGGGCGCGTGGCCGGGGCTGCAGCCCTTCGGCGGGTGGAAGGGCTCGGGCTCGACGGGCAAGTCGGCGGGCGGACTGTTCTACCTGCCGCAGTTCATGCGGGAGCAGAGCAGGACGCTGATTTCCGAGAAGTGACCGGTGGGCGATTGGCTGGTGCTGGTTGACGGCGCGGCGTCGGGGGCGTGGAACATGGCCCTCGACGCCGCGCTGCTCGAGGCCGCGGAGCGCGAGGGTGCCCGCACGCTGCGGCTCTACGCGTGGGATCCCCCGACCCTCTCCTTCGGACGCAACGAGCCGGCGGCGAAGCGCTACGACCGCGGGCGCATCGCCGCGCGCGGCCTCGCCGTCGTCCGGCGTCCCACGGGGGGGCGGGCCGTCTGGCACGATCGCGAGGTCACCTACGCGGTCGCGGCCCCGGCCGACACGTTCGGGTCGCTGCGCGAGACCTACCGGGAGATCCACGCGATGCTCGCCGCGGCGATCGCCTCGCTCGGCGCCCGCGTGCTCCTGGCCGG
>Ga0335077_10006029_pt1 | contig 14935 bp, 14 predicted proteins | sample Lox_Sample_31_FD_207151 | JGI IMG/M metagenome (GOLD analysis project Ga0335077, IMG submission 207151) | Soil microbial communities from Loxahatchee National Wildlife Refuge, Florida, United States - Lox_Sample_3.1 | ecosystem: Environmental > Terrestrial > Soil > Wetlands | place: USA... | reverse complement strand
GCGCACCCGGCGCTGCCCATCGCGCCGCCCTGGACCTGCGGGTCGTTGGCGAAGGCCACCGCCAGGATCCCGCCGATCTGGCCGGTAGCGGCCAGCGAGCCGCTGTCGTCGTGGGGGGTCAGCAGCGCCACGGTGCCCGGGTCGAACAGCGCGGCCAGCCGCGCCACCGGGTCGCGGGTCATGGCCGCCGGGCGGGCGGCCTGCCCGTCCGCAGCCGCCTGGGCTGGGGCCGCCTGGCCCGGGGCTGCCGGGCTCGCGCTGTCGACTACGGTCACGGGAATCTCCTTGCGGTGGCCGAGAGTGCGGGGGCCTGCGAGCCGGGGGCCATCAGTCAGGGGTCTCCTAAGCAGCGGTGAAGGCCAGGCAGACGTTATGCCCTCCGAAGCCGAACGAGTTGTTCAGCGCGGCCATCGGCGCGCTGCCATGCGGCTTGAGGTCGCGTGGCTCGGTGGCGATGTCGACACCGGCGTCGTCGGGATCGTCGAGGTTGATGGTGGGCGGGGCGACTGCCTCCCGCAGCGCGAGGACGGTGGCGACCGACTCCAGCGCGCCCGCCCCGCCGAGCAGGTGCCCGGTCATCGACTTGGTGGCCGACACCGCCACCCCGTCAGCCGCCGGGCCGAGCGCGGCGACGATCGCGTGGCCCTCGACCACGTCCCCGGCGGGGGTGGAGGTGGCGTGCGCGTTGACGTGCACCACCTGCTCGGCGGTGACCTCCGCGTCGGTGAGCGCCCGCCCGATCGCGCTGATGATGCCCGCCCCGGACGGGTCGGGCTGCGCGATGTGGTGGGCGTCGGATGAGTAGCCGACGCCGGCGGCGGTCGCGTGCACGGTCGCGCCGCGGGCGGCGGCGTGCTCGGCCGACTCCAGCACCACGATGCCCGCGCCCTCGCCGAGCAGGAAGCCATCCCGGCCCCTGTCGAACGGGCGGGAGGCGCGCTCGGGCTCGTCGTTGCGGGTGGACAGCGCCCGCATCGCCGAGAACGCCGCGACGTTCAGCGGCAGGATCGCCGCCTCGGTGCCGCCGGCCACGACCACGTCGGCGCGGCCGGACCTGATCATCTCTATGGCGTAGCCGATCGCCTCGGCACCGGACGCGCAGGCGCTGACGGTGGTGTGTACCCCGGCCCGGGCGTTCAGCTCCAGGCCGATCCACCCGGCGGAGCCGTTCGCCATGAGCATCGGCACGGTGAACGGGGAGAGCCGCTGCCAGCCCTTCTCGTTCAGCAGGTCGTAGCCGGAGATGATGGAGATGATGCCGCCGACACCGCTGGACACCACGACGCCGAGCCGCTCGGGTGCCACGTCCGGCTTGCCCGCATCGGCCCACGCCTCACGCGCGGCCACGATCGCGAGCTGCTCGCACCGGTCCAGCCGCCGCGCCTGCACGCGGTCGAGCACCGTCGCCGGGTCGACCGCGGCGGGCGCGGCGATCTGCACCGGGAGATCCGGTGCCCAGTCTTCCGGGAGCCTGCGCGCACCGCTGTGCCCGGCCAGCAGCGACGCCCATGTTGAGGGGACATCACCGCCCACCGGCGTGGTCACGCCCAGACCGGTCACGACCACTTGTGGTTGGTCTGCCCGCACTGTCAATCGCTCCTTGGATTCGGTTGGCGGTAACCTCCGGGCCGGGCCGGCGGACCAGGCGGGGCCGCCGGTCAGGCCGAAACGCCCGCGCCGCGCACGTAGTCGATGACGTCCTGGACCGTCTTGAGGTTCTTCAGCTGGTCGTCGGGGATCTCCACCCCGAACTTGTCCTGGGCGGCGACGGCGATCTCGACCATGGACAGCGAGTCGATATCGAGGTCGTCGACAAAGCTCTTGTCGGGGGTGACCTGGTCGGCGGGGACGCCCGCGACCTCGTCGACGATCTCGCCGAGGCCGGTCAGGATTTCCTCTTGGGTCATGGCCATCTGCCTGTCTTCTCCTTCTTGTCGGTTGTTGCCCGGTTCTTCATGGCCCCGGCCGGCCCGGGAGCGGTTCCCGGCGCCAGGGCCCGGTCAGGGAACGGTGATCACCTGGGCGGCATAGCTGATCCCGGCCCCGAACCCGAGCAGCAGAACGGCTTCGCCGGAGCCGATCTCGCCGCGCTCGATCATGCGGGACAGGGCCAGCGGGATCGACGCCGACGAGGTGTTGCCGGCGTGCACGATGTCGTCGGCGACCCGGGCCTGGGGCGCGCCGAGCTTGCGGGCGATGGACTCGATGATCCGCAGGTTCGCCTGGTGCGGCACGAAGGCGGCCAGGTCGGTGGGGTCGACGCCGGCCAGTTCGCATGCCTTCTTCGCGACCGGGTGCAGCGCGGTGGTGGCCCAGCGGAACACCGCCTGCCCCTCCTGGACGAGGAACGAGCCCCGGTCCTTGATGAAGATCTTGTCGGCCAGGTTGCCGTCGCTGCCCCACACCACCGGCCCGATCCCGGGCCCGGCCTGTGGATCCTCGACCGGCCCGACCACGGCCGCACCCGCGCCGTCGGCGAAGATGATGCACGTGGAGCGGTCCGTCCAGTCCACCCACTGGGACAGCTTCTCGGCGCCGATCACCAGCGCGTGCCGGGAGGTGCCCGCCCGGACGGCGTCGCTGGCGGCCGCCAGCGCGTAGCAGAACCCGGCGCAGGCCGCGTTCAGGTCGTAGGCGCCCGGCGAGGCGATGCCGAGCCTGGTCGCCACGGTGGCGGCGACGTTGGGGATCGGTGTCTCGGGGGTGCAGGTGGCCACGATCACCAAGTCGATGTCGCTGGTGGGCAGGCCGCTCGCGGCCAGTGCCTTGCCGCCGGCCGCGGCCGCCATGTCGGCCAGGCTCTCATCGGGGCCGGCGATCCGCCTGCTGGCGATCCCGACCCTGCTGCGGATCCATTCGTCGGTGGTGTCCACGCTGGCCGCCAGGTCGTCGTTGGTGACCACCGTGGCGGGCTGGTAGCCGCCAAAGGCGAGGACCCGGGTGCCGGCCGGACTCGGGGGCAGCCGCATCGCTGGCCTGCCTCCCTCGGCTGGTGTCGGCTTCACTCGGCTCCCTCCGGCAGCAGCCTGACCAGGGGCTGGCCCAGGTTGACCGGGTCGCCGTCCTCGACCAGCCACTCGATGATGGTGCCGCCGTAGCTGGGGGAGATGGCGTGCTGGCCGGCCCGCACCTCGACGTGCCCGAGCGGCGAGCCGGAGGTGACGGCGACGCCCGGCGCTGGCACCAGCTCGGGGTGGCCGGCCCGGAACGTGCCGTCGTGCGGCGAGACCAGCAGCCGCCACTCGGGCGGGTCGCCGTACTCAAAAGGGTCGAGCGCGCCATGCTCCGCGAGCAGCGAGCGCGCTGCGGCGAGGTCGTCCGGCGTCTTCAGCGCGGCCGTCGCCACTCCGGGCAGGGCCCGCCTGGCCAGGCCGGCCAGGGTGCCGCCGGGCAGCAGCTCGATGAACGCGCTCGTCCCGAGATCCGCCATGGAAGCCATACATTCCTTCCACCGCACGGGGGCGCTGACCTGGGTGATGATCCGCTCCAGCCAGTCGGCGCCGGAGGTGACCGGGGCGCCGTCAAGGTTGGACAGCAGCACCATCGCGGGATCGGCGACAGCCACCCCGGCCGCCGCCTCGCGCAGGGCGGCGACCGCGGGCGCCATGTGCGGGCTGTGGAAGGCGCCCGCCACCGACAGCGGCCGCAGCCGGGCACCGGCCGGCGGGTCCGCCGCCAGGGCGGCCAGCTGCGCCAGCGTCCCTGCGGCGACGATCTGCCCGGTGGCGTTGATGTTCGCGGGGGTGAGCCCGTGCGCCTCGATGGCCGCCAGCACCTCGGGCTCGGAGCCGCCGAGCACGGCGGTCATGCCGGTCTCCTCGGCCGCCGCCGCCCGGGCCATGGCCCGGCTCCGGACGGCGATCAGGCGCATCGCGTCCTCGGGGGCGAGCACGCCGGCGATCGCCCCGGCGGCGAGCTCGCCGACGCTGTGGCCGGCCACGATCCCGACCTTGCGGCGGGCCTGGTCCAGGTCGCCGCACAGTGCCTCGGCCGCCGCGATGGCCGCCGCGACCAGCAGCGGCTGGGCGACCGCGGTGTCCCTGATCTCCTCGGCGCCGGCCGTTGTGCCGGCCGCGACCAGGTCGCAGCCGGCGAGGCCGGACCAGGCGGCGAGGCGGTCGGCGAAGCCCGGGAGCTCCAGCCAGGGGGTGAGGAAGCCGGGGGTTTGCGCGCCCTGCCCCGGCGCTGCGAAGACGAGCATATCTCTACCCTGCACTGTAGAACTCTGCCACAGCGGTGTCGAAGGCCACGAAGTTTAACGGCCTTATTCTGGATGTTTCCTACAGTCTATGTTCGCTTGTGAAACAGGCGTCCGAGCACGATGGCGACCCACAGGGTAAGACCGCTGCGGCCCCGGGTGGGGGCGAGCCCGGTCAGGTCGGCGACCCGGCGCAGGCGGTAGCGGACCGTGTTGGGGTGCACGAACAGCAGCCGGGCCGTCGCCTCCAGCGAGAAGCCCTGCTCCAAGTAGGTCATCACCGTGTCGATGAGCGCCGACCCGCCGCTGAGCAGCGGCTCGTAGACCTCCTCGACCAGCTCGGCGCGGGCGGTCTCGTCGCCGTCGAGCGCGCGTTCGGGCAGCAGGTCGGAGGCCTGCACCGGCCGCGGCGCGTCAGGCCAGGCGTGGGCGACGCTCATGCCCGCGAGGGCGGCGGCGGCCGAGCTCGCGGCCGCGTACAGATCGGGCACCACCGGCCCGACCACGAGCGGGCCGTGGCCGAACCGGCCGGCGAACTGGTGGGCCGCTGACATCGGGTCGGCGGTGCCGCCGACCACCACCACGAGCTTGTTCCCGTGCACCCCGGCGAGCAGGTCCAGCCGGGCCCGGCGGGCGGTCACCCGCAGCTCGTCGATGAGCCCTTCCGGCTCGTCGCCCTCGGCGGTGCCGACGATGACCGCGACCGGGGCGGAGGACCAGTTCAGCGCCGACGCCCACGAGTGCACTCCCTCGCCGATCTCGCCGCGGACCAGCGAGTCGACCACCAGCGCCTCCAGCCGCGCGTCCCAGGCGCCTCTCGCCTCGGCGGTGCGCGCGTACACCCGGGCGGCGGCGAACGCGACCTCCCGGGTGTAGTGCAGGACCGCCTCCCGGAGCTCGGCCTCACCGCCGGGTGCCGCCAGCTCGTCCACCCGCGCCTCGACCACGTCGATGGTGACCCGCACCATCTCCACCACCTGCTGGAGGCTGACCGCCCTGGCCAGCTCGCGCGGGGCGGTGCCGAACACCTCGCCCGCCACCGCGCTGCGGCTCCGCTCGGGGTGCTTGACCCAGTCCACGAACGCGGCGATCCCGGCCTGGGCGACCAGGCCGATCCAGGACCGGTTCTCCGCCGACATGCCCCGGAACCACGGCAGCCGCTGCTCCATGGACGCCATGGCCGCGGTCCCTAGCGAGCCCATCGCCTGCTGCAGCCGGCTGATGGTCTCCTCGCGGACCCGGCTGGCCGGTGTGACCGGGCCGAGATCGGCGGCCTGCCCGGCCGCGGTCACCGTGCCGGGCTCGGCGGCAGGCGCGGCCGTCACCGCGCCCGTGCCGTCGCCCGTGCCGCCGCTGGCCGCCTGGCCCGCTGCCGTCATCCCCCCAGGGTGCCACGGCACGCGCGGTCGCAGCGCCCGACGGGCCGCCGGGCCCGGGATCAGCCGCCCCGGACCGCCGGCAGCTGGGTGTCAAGCATCCCGGTGCCGGAGAACCAGGCCCATTCCCGCCGGGCGTGGCCGGTGAGACAGCACCTGGTGCGGGTTACTCAGCCCTGGGGCCGAGCGCGGCGCTGACCGGGACGTCGAGCCGGTACTTCTCGATCGCCTGGCCCACGGCCTCGGGCTTGACCTCGCCGCGCCGCACCAGCTGGGACAGCACGGCCAGCGTGATCGACTCCGCGTCCACGTGGAAGAACCGGCGGGCCGCGGCCCGGGTGTCGGAGAAGCCGTACCCGTCGGTGCCGAGCGAGCTGTACGGGCCGGGCACCCAGCGCGCGATCTGGTCCGGCACCGCCTTCATCCAGTCGCTGACCGCGACCACCGGGCCGGGCTGGCCCTCGAGCACCTGGGTCACGTACGGCACCCGCGCCTCGCCGTCGGGGTGGAGCAGGTTCCATTCCTCGCAGTCCAGCGCGTTGCGCCGCAGCTGGGACCAGGAGGTGGCCGACCACACGTCCGCCGCCACGCCCCAGTCCTCGGCGAGCAGCCGCTGCGCCTCCAGCGCCCACCGGAGCGCCACCCCGGACGCCAGGATGTGGGCCCGCGGCGCCGCGCCGTTCCCGGCCGGGTCCGGCGCCACCGCGTACCGGTAGAGCCCGGACAGGATGTCCCGCTCCAGGGCCTCGGGGCCGCCCGGGTAGTCCGCTGGCTCGGCGGGCTGGACATACGGCTCGTTGTAGACGGTCAGGTAGTAGAAGATGTTCTCGCCCGACGGGTGCTCGGGCGAGGACCCGTACATCCGGCGCAGGGCGTCCCGCATGATGTAGGCGAGCTCGTAGGCCCAGCCCGCGTCGTAGGACACGCACGCCGGGCTCACCGACGCGAGCAGCATCGAGTGGCCGTCGTTGTGCTGCAGGCCCTCGCCGGTGAGCGTGGTGCGGCCCGCGGTCGCGCCGAGCAGGAAACCGCGGCCGAGCTGGTCGCCGAATGCCCACATCTGGTCGCCGGTGCGCTGCCAGCCGAACATCGAGTAGAACACGTACACCGGGATCATCGGCTGGCCGTGGGTGGCGTAGGAGCTGCCCGCCGCGATCACCGAGCCCATCGCGCCCGACTCGCTGATGCCCTCGTGCAGGATCTGGCCCTGCTCCGACTCCTTGTAGGACAGCAGCAGGGCGCGGTCGACCGCCTCATAGGACTGGCCGAACGGGGAGTAGATCTTCGCGGTCGGGAACAGCGAGTCCATGCCGAACGTGCGCGCCTCGTCCGGGATGATCGGGACGAACCGCGCGCCGATCTCCTTGTCCTTCATCAGGTCCTTGAGCAGCCGGACGAACGCCATCGTGGTGGCCACCGGCTGCTTGCCGGAGCCCCGCTTCAGCTCGTCGTAGGCGGCGTCGCCCGGCAGCTGGAGCGGCTTGGCCCTGACCACCCGCTTGGGCAGGTAGCCGCCGAGCGCGGCCCGGCGCTCGCGCATGTAGGTGATCTCGTCGGAGTCCTCGCCCGGGTGGTAGTAGGGCGGCAGCCCCGCCTCCAGCGCCGCATCCGGGATCGGCAGGTAGAGGCGGTCGCGGAATTCCTTGAGCTCGGCGACGGTCAGCTTCTTCATCTGGTGGGTGGCGTTGCGCCCCTCGAAGTCCGGGCCGAGCGTCCAGCCCTTGATCGTGTGCGCCAGGATCACGGTGGGCTGGCCGACGTGCTCGGTCGCCGCCTTGAACGCCGCGTACACCTTGCGGTAGTCGTGCCCGCCGCGGGACAGGTTCCGCACCTGGTCGTCGGTGAGGTGCTCCACCATGGCCCGCAGCCGCGGGTCGCTGCCGAAGAAGTGCTCGCGGGTGTAGGCGCCGCTCTCCACCGCGTAGGTCTGGAACTGGCCGTCAGGGGTGGTGTTCATCTTGTTGACCAGCACCCCGTCCATGTCCTGCGCGAGCAGCGGGTCCCAGTCCCGGCCCCAGATCACCTTGATGACGTTCCAGCCGGCGCCGCGGAAGTACGCCTCCAGCTCCTGGATGATCTTGCCGTTGCCGCGCACCGGCCCGTCCAGCCGCTGCAGGTTGCAGTTGATGACGAAGGTGAGGTTGTCGAGCTCCTCGCGGGCGGCCAGCCCGATCGCGCCCAGCGCCTCCGGCTCGTCCGTCTCGCCGTCGCCCAGGAACGCCCACACCCGCGAGCGGCTGGTGTCGGCGATCTCCCTGGCCAGCAGGTACCGGTTGAACCGCGCCTGGTAGATCGCATTGATCGGGCCCAGGCCCATGGAGACGGTGGGGAACTCCCAGAAGTCGGGCATCAGCCGCGGGTGCGGGTAGGACGGCAGCCCGCCGCCCGGGTGGGACAGCTCCTGGCGGAAGCCGTTCAGCTGCTGCTCGGTCAGGCGGCCCTCCAGGAAGGCGCGGGCGTAGATGCCCGGCGCCGCGTGGCCCTGGAAGAACACCTGGTCGCCGGACTCGCCGTGCTCCTTGCCGCGGAAGAAGTGGTTGAAGCCGACCTCGTACAGGCTCGCGGCCGAGGCGTAGGTGGCGATGTGCCCGCCTACCCCCATGCCCGGCCGGTTGGCCCGGGAGACCATGACCGCCGCGTTCCACCGGATGTAGGCGCGGATCCGCCGCTCCACGTACTCGTCACCGGGGAACCACGGCTCCCGCTCCGGCGCGATGGTGTTGATGAAGTCGGTGCTGCGCAGCCCCGGCACCCCGACCTGCTGCTCGCGGGCCCGCTCCAGCAGGCGCAGCATGACGTACCTGGCGCGGGCCCGGCCACGGGAGCGGACGACGGTGTCGAACGAGTCGATCCACTCCCTGGTCTCGTCCGGGTCGATATCCGGCAGCTGCGTCGGGAGGCCGTCGCTGATGATCGAGAAGCGCTGACGTCCAGCGGCCACGGGGTATCCCGCCTTCCGGATGGCGGGCGGCGGGTAGCCGCCCTGCCGTCTGTGGGGGCGGCCGGTTGCCACCCCCCCCGATCAGGGGCTGTCCAGACCAATTCTGGTCCCTGCGCCGTGCGTGCGCATCCCGCCCGCGTCCCGGTGACCCCAGCCCTCGGCGCGGTTGGCCTGGCGTGTCAGGCTGGGTACATCAGGATGCGTGAGGGCACACCCTCAGGCTATGTGAGTCATCGCAGCGGTCAACGGGAGAGAGGCGGGTGCATGCAGGCAGCGGTGGGAGACCGGCTCCACATTCACGGCCACAACGTCGGCGTCCCGGACCGGATGGGCGAGATCGTCGAGGTGCGCGGCAAGGCGGGGGAGCCGCCGTACCTGGTCCGGTTCGACGACGGGCACACGGGCCTGGTTTTCCCCGGGCCGGACGCCGTGGTCGAGCCCCCGGCCCGGGCCCGGGGCGGGCGCAAGGCGGCGCCGGGCGCCAAGGCCGCCGGGCGGGGCAAGGGCGGCACAACGGGCAGCGGGGCGAAGCGCGGCACCGCCCGCAAGAAGAGCGGCGGGTAGCGCAGCCGGCATGATCGCGCCCCTCACCCGCACGGTGGGATGCGGCCGGCGGGGAGTCGTTGGCACCGTCGTTTGGTATGAAAAGCGAATTGATCGGCGTCGCGACCGGGCGGCGCGAGAGCGTGCATGACATCACGGCGGCGTGCGCGGCATTCACCGCCACGGCGGCCGGGGGTGGCGACGGGCTGCTGCACGTGTTCGCCCCGCACGCCACCGCCGGGCTGGCGCTGATCGAGCTCGGGGCGGGCAGCGACGCCGATCTGCTGGCGGCGCTGGCGGAGATACTGCCCGCCGACGACCGCTGGCGCCACGCGCACGGGTCACGCGGGCACGGCCGGACGCACGTCCTGCCCGCGCTGGTCGCGCCGTTCCTGGTGATACCGGTCCTGGCCGGCCGGATGGCGCTGGGAACCTGGCAATCAGTAGCCCTTGTCGACCTGAACGTGGACAATACGGACAGGCAGGTCCGCCTGTCATTCCTGGGGTGACTCGCGTGCCGCGAGAAGGCCCGGGGCGAGGGGTGGATTTCATGTCGGGGCCGTTAGGCACTTGCGCGGGGGGCCGACCCAGTGTGAACTGTGCGGGCAAGCAGTGCCGACGCGGCGGCTGCCGTGACCGGCCGCCGTCGCGGGTCAGGCTGGGCAGGCGGCAGGCCGTATGGACACTGCCGCGGGAAGGGACCTGAGGAGGAGTCAGTGAGCGCGACCGCGCGCCAGGCGCAAGATCAACAGGGCCTGGCCGAGCGACTTGGCATCAAGCCGGGTCAGGTGGTGCAGGAGATCGGCTACGACGACGACTGCGATGAGCAGTTGCGGGAGGCCATCAGCCGCCAGAAGGAGACCGAGCTAGTCGACGAGGACTACGACGACGTGGTCGACGTGGTTCTGCTGTGGTGGCGGGACGGGGACGGCGACCTGTTCGACGCCCTGGCGGACGCGCTCACACCGCTCGCCGACGGTGGGTATATCTGGCTGCTCACGCCGAAGGCCGGCCGGCCCAACCACGTAGAGCCCAGCGAGATAGGGGAAGTGGCGCCCAGCGCCGGGCTCTCCCAGACCTCCAGCGTGAGTGCGGGCCGGGACTGGCTCGGCACCCGCCTGGTCGCGCCGCGGGCCCGCCGCTGAGCGTGCCCCAGCCGGGCGTGCCCCGCTGACCGCGGGCCGCTCAGGCCACGCTGCGTGAGACGTGCGGCTGGCGCTCCGCCGCCGCGGGCGGCCCGGTGACCTGGACCGGCGCCGTGCCCTGTCCAGGGCGCGTGACCGGGTGTGCGCGGGCGATCGCAGCTGATGGCAGACTGGGCGCATCCGGTGTGCCCAGCGCACGTCGTCCCGGCACGCGCGTCTCCCGCAGGCGCGTGTGCGTCCCCCGCAGAAAGGACGAGTGGATGGCGGTCGAGGTCGGCCAGGAGGCCCCCGATTTCGAGCTGAAGAACGCCCACGGCGAGCCTGTCCGGCTGTCGAGCTTCCGCGGCGCCAAGAACGTGGTGCTCGTCTTCTACCCGCTCGCGTTCAGCGGCGTGTGCACGAGCGAGCTGTGCGCGCTGCGCGACGACTTCCCGGAGAGCGCCAGAAATGACGTCGAGTTGCTGACCGTTTCGGTGGACTCCACGTATGTGCTGCGCAGCTGGTCGGATGCGGAGCACTTCGAGTTCAGCCTGCTGTCAGATTTCTGGCCGCACGGAGGGGTCGCCAGCCTTTACGGTGTGTTCGACACCGACAGAGGCCTGGCGCGGCGCGGCACCTTCGTGATCGACAAGTCAGGCATTGTCCGGTGGAAGGTGATCAACCCGATCCCTGAGGCGCGTGACATCACCGAGTACCAGAAGGCGCTCGCCGAGCTGGACTAGGTGCGGGCAGGCCCACGGGGGACAGCGAAGGAACGGGACACGATGGCCTGCTACCGCTGTGGCATACGGCAGGTGGACCCCGCCCGGGGACACAGTCCGTGGCGGCGCGGCGTCCGGGGTGAGCAGCAGGTCCTGATCTGCCCGACCTGCCAGGGCATGCACGACTGGAAGGCTGACCTCGACCAGTGCAGCCGGTGCGGCAGCGTGCGGCTGATGCGCCGGCTGGGCGAGGTGGAGTGCCGCGACTGCGGTTTCGTCGCCGCGCCCGAATCGGGCGCCGTGCCCGAGCTGGCCGCCGTGCCTGAGAAGGCGGGCGTTGGGGCCGTCCGGGACGATGGGATTGCCGGCCTGGCCGTGATGTCCGGTGCCGAGGCGCCCGGGCTGTCCGAGGAAGTCGCCCGCGCGCTTGACCGCGTCCTTGGCCGTGGACCGGTCGGGAGGTAAGGGCGGCCACCTTGACCGATGCCGCGGTGGTTGGGCGCATCCTTCGCGAATACCACCTGGCTGGGGTCGAGCCGTCCGCTGTCCGGTGGCTGGCCGGATCGGTGCGTGGCGACCGGGTGACCTACCATCTCAGGGGCCGCCGCGGGCCCGGTCTGGTGGTGCGGGCGTTCCGCATCGACGTGCCGCTGGACGCGCAGTTCCGGGGCGGCGGCACCGTGGCCGTGACGGACTGGCTGTGCGGGCGGGCGGCCGTCCTGGGCTGGCTGGAGGAACAGGCCTATCCGGCGCCGCGGGTGACCCCGACCCACAGCGGCGACCCCGTCGGCCTGGCCGGGGTATGGGCCACCTTGGCGACCAGCTACGTGGCCGGGAGACCGCCGCGGCCCGGCACCGATGGGATGCGCCTGCTCGGCGAGGCCCTGGGCCGGCTGCATGCCCTCGACAGCAGCACGTTCGCGGGGATCAGTGGTGCAGGGACCGGCGGCGCTGGGGATGCGGGCCCGGGGGCTGGGGGCGCTGAAGCTAGTGGCGGGGGAGCGGTGGGAGTGGCGGCGCGGCGGGCGGCCTGGCACCCGGAAACCGCCGTCCCGGCGGCGCTGGGCCGGCTGGAGGCGGTGCAGAGCCTGATCCCGGCGGACCAGCGGCGGCTGCTGGAACAGTTCCGGGCCGTCCTGCTCGCGGTGCAGCAGCGCGCGCACCTGCTGCCGGCCGCGATGGTGCACGGCGGCCCCTGGCCGGGGAACGCGATCCGCACCGCGCCGGGCCAGGTGACCCTCATCGACTGGGAGAACGCGGGACTCGGGATGCCGCTGCTGGACCTCGGGTACTGCCTGCTCGAATGCCATCTGGACGCGGGCCCGCCCGCCGGCCAGCCAGCCGCCTGGCACATCGAGCCGGACGAAGACCGCATCGCCGCCCTGGCGGCGGGATACTCCCGGTGGCGCCGGCTGGAACCCGCCGAGCAGGACATGCTGCTGGAGGGGATACGTTTTGCTGCTGCCTTCGCTGGCTCGATCCACCTTGAGCAGGCGCTCGTCGGCGGTGTGCGTGACAGGTCGATGGACGTGCGGCTGGAGCGGCTGCGCTACCGGCTCGCGGTGAGCGAGGCCGTCGCGGACCTGGCCCGCCGTCACCTCGGCTGACGCGTGCAGCCGGTACGCTAAGCCGGGTCGCCATGAGGGAGCGGGCGCATAGCTCAGGGGTAGAGCACCCGCCTTACAAGCGGGTTGGCCCTGGTTCGAATCCAGGTGCGCCCACCAGCAAAGCTCCATATTTGCGCGGCGTTCGCCACCTGCGTGTCTGATGCGCCGTATCTGGACTGGCCGCCGTATGTGACCGCGCGCGCCACCGCGCGGGGAGTGGCAGCGACGCCGACCGTCCTGGTCGCAGGCGCGGCCGTCACACCTGAGGCCCGGCCGATCGGCGCGGCGATCGCTGCGGCTGGCGGCGGGCGCTGACTCAGACAGGCCGGCCGCTATGGGAGACGGTCAGGCCGTTCACCGGATGGTGGCCGCGTGGCCGGGGTGGCCATGCTTTTCGAGGTAGCGCTGGTGGTACTCCTCGGCCCGGTAGAACGCGGACGCGGGGGTGATCTGCGTGACGATCTGCCGCCTCAGCGATTGCTGCTCGGCGTCGCGCGAGGCGGTCGCGGCTTCCTGCTGGCCAGCGTCATGGTAGAAGATCGCCGAGCGGTACTGGCTGCCGAAATCCAGGCCCTGGCGGTTGCGGGTGGTCGGATTGTGGATGCGCCAGAACACCTCAAGCAGCTGTGCGTAGCTGACCTGGGCCGGGTCGAACCACACCTCGACCGCCTCGGCGTGGCCGGTGCGGTGCCGGCAGACCCGTTCGTAGCCTGGGTCCGGGACGTGGCCGCCGGTGTAACCGACAGCGGTCCGCAGCACCCCGTGGACCTGGCGGAAGGCCGCCTCGACACCCCAGAAGCATCCCGCGGCGAATGTCGCGCGCTCGGCTCCGTCTGGTCCGTGGCCCTCGAACGGCGGTGCTGGCGGGTCGGCGGCGGCGTTCCGGTTCCTGTGCTTAAGCATGGTCATAACCCCATCGACTGCCATGTCAACGCGAGGCCAGCGGCCGGGATTCCCTGATCGGGCGTTACCCGGAAGCGGCCATCCGAGCGCACGCATACCCGCACCGGCCCGCGCCGTTGCTCCTGGGGCCCGGCCCAGGCGGCGATGAGTTTGCGCCGGCCGGTCGTCTGGATACGTGGACCGACAGCGTCCAGACGGACAGCGCGTGTCTAGGCCGCTGCCTGCGGTAGCGTCGCACGCGACCGGCTTCGCCGAACCTAGACACGGCACCCTTGCCATCGATTCACCGAGGAGGCTAACCGCCGATGACCGAGCCCACCACGACGGACGCTACGTCACAGCTGGCCGACGGGACGGCCGCGGGCAGCTGGGTGCTCGACCCGGCCGGGTCGCGCACCCAGTTCCGCGTCAAGCACTTCTGGGGTGCCATCACCGTCCACGGCACATTCGAGCTCATGACCGGTGAGGCCACCGTCAGCCCGGACGGCACGGTGACGGGCCGGATCAGCTTCGACGCCCGCTCGCTCAGCACCAAGAACAAGCAGCGTGACAAGCACCTGCGCTCCGCCGACTTCTTCGACGTTGACAACCACCCGGACGCCGTCCTGACCGTGAGCTCGGCACGCCCGGCAGGTCCAGCCGGGCTGGAGTGCCAGGGAACCCTCGAAGCGGCGGGCCACGCCCGGCCGGTCACCTTCACCGCGCACATCCAGGAAGCGACCGCGCAGGCCGCGGTGCTCACCGCCGAGCTCGAGGTCGACCGCAGCGAGTTCGGCATGACCTGGAGCCCGCTGCACACGGCGTCGATGACCGCGCACGCCACCGTGAAGGCGCGCTTCGCCCGCGCATGAGCTGGCGCAAGGGCGGCGCCCCGCAGTGTCAGCAGCCCAGTAGCCACGCACGAGCACCCAGGCGAGCCCGGTGGCGCCCAACCCTGCCGGCGGGCGCCGGCATCGGGCCACACTCGGCCGCTGCCCGCCGCGGCCAGTCACGTGCCGCATCTCAGCCGGCTTCAGCCTTTGCCAGGCATGGCCGGCGCGGCGGTGATGCCGGGCGACGCGTCCCTGGTTGCCGCAGAGGCATAGGCATGAGGAATTTCGATAACCGTCATGAATTCTTCGAAACTCCTGGCTCCTTGCCACCGGCATGAGTAATGTGCCACGCTCGTGCTATCCATTAGCGTGCAGGCATCAATCGATGCCGCTAAAGGAGAAACTCCTGGGTCACCGGCGCCATCTGGGATGTCGGCGGCGGCGTCATGGCCGGCCGTAACTAGCCACCCGGCTCTCACGATCTGGGGAGGACCCCGATGACAGATGCGCTCGCCCGGCTGCGGGCAGAGGTGACCCGCGATGACGTATTGCGTGCGATACAGGAGTACGACCGGCTGGGGCCGGAACGGTTCTTCTCTGAGCATGGCTACGGCCGGAGCAGGAGTTATGAGCTGGTCTGGAACGAACGCCGTTACCCGCACAAGGCAGTCTTGGGCACGGCCTATGAGTTCGCCACGGGCCAGCGCCT
>Ga0335077_10006027_pt1 | contig 14939 bp, 10 predicted proteins | sample Lox_Sample_31_FD_207151 | JGI IMG/M metagenome (GOLD analysis project Ga0335077, IMG submission 207151) | Soil microbial communities from Loxahatchee National Wildlife Refuge, Florida, United States - Lox_Sample_3.1 | ecosystem: Environmental > Terrestrial > Soil > Wetlands | place: USA... | reverse complement strand
CTTTTCCTCGGAATCGCTGAAGGCGTTCAGTCCGATGTGGATTTGGCCCTTGCCGAACGGCGGCTCCCAATTCTTCGGATCGTTGACACCTTCGTCCCGGAGCTGTCTGGCACGCGCCGCCATCCCTTCGCGGAACGCCTCGGGGAAGCTTTGCAGCGAAGCCTGCGGAACGCCGAGCGCCTCCAAGCCCGCAAAACTGATTGCAACCGACAGCCACGCACTAGCGGGCATCCACCAGTTCGCGGCGGAGTCGACATGCGGTATCAGCCGGCGGAGCAACTCGCGGCCCGCCTGAGCATTGTCGACGCGCAAGGCCACGTGAGATCCGAAGTAGGGCGCCGGCCTCAGGCGCAGCACGGTCGCCTGGATCTCGTGCAAGTCGAGTGTCGGCTCGCGTGTCGAAGAGTTCTTGCCGACAATATCCGTGATGGACATCGTGCCACCATCCTTTCAGGTTCCCCTTCCGGACCGCGCAGTGCCGTTTCAGGAACGGTATTCTCAAGCCGCCAGCCATTCGGGTTTGTTCGAACCTCGCGGCACGAGCACAGTTCTGAAGGAGCCGGGGGTCCGCGACAGGACCACTTGGTCGGTAAGTCCCTGATATGTGCCCAACGGCGTCTCCGCGGTGAACAGATCGGGAGCAACGTACGCGTGCTCGTCGGAAGACCCGGCCGTCGCCTGGGCGTAGGCCTTGTCGAAAATGCCTAGCGAAAGCAGCCACAGCACCGTGCGCGTCAGAGAGACCGTGACTCGATAGCTGCCACCTTCGACTGCACGCCGGCGCAGCGCGGCAAGAATACCTACTGTGCCAAACCAGCCGACCACATTGTCACAGATAGGGATGATCGGCGGCGACTTGGGATGCGTAGGCGTGCCTTCAGTGCAGAACAGCCCGGTGACGGCTGCACCGGTTTCATCAAACCCGGTGCGATCCTTCCACGGGCCTTTGTCGCCGTACGCAACGACATGAGCGTGGATCAGCCCCGGTCTCTTTGCGCAGAGTTCTTCGGCATCGAGGCCGTCCCGCTCCAGATAGCCCGGGCGTCTATTGGCGAAGAACACGTCGGCATCCTTCAGCAGGCGATCGAACTTTGCGAGATCGTCTTTGGAGTGGTCGAGTATGGTTTGACGCATCCCAACCTGGACGTCCCAGACAAACGACTCGATCTCGGTATCGCCGGGCCGCCAGATGTTGAGGACATCGGCTCCGTAGCAAGCGAGATCTCTGCCGATGCAGGCTCCGGCAATCACATGCCCCATTCCGAATGCACGAATGCCATCCAACGGGCTCTTTCCATCCTTCTTCAAAGGGACTGGCTCACTTTCACCGATCTTCTCCACCGTGATCAGCGGCATCATGGAAAGCACTTCGGTGTATTGAAGCTCATTGCGGAACTCCTCGAAGGTGCGCACCTTGGCGAAAGGAAGCCCGGCCTCGGCCGCCGCGTTCTCCAAATCATCTGCTTGCCACTGCAGAATGGCATTCCGTACGGAATCCGCGCTGGCGCCGCACTTGAGGAGGCTGAGGGCGCGAGCAGCTAGCTTGGGGTAAATATTTATAGCCACGACATGCCGCGCGTCGCGTGTTTCGTGAAACAGGTTTGGATCGATGAACGGGTTCAAGGGGTCCACGAAGGCCGTGGGAGGACGTCCGTTGATGGTTTCCCATTTCAGCTCGAAGAAACCGCAGAAGCGTCGCAACGCCTTGCGAACATCTACGGCGATGTCCTGTCCTTCACCGGTGCGGTGTTGCCAAAGCGCCGCGACTGCAACGCCCTTGGCGGCAAGACCAATCGCGGCCATGCTGCCAAACCGATGGGGGCTGGGAATGATCGGGTCGAGTCCGTAGAAGGTGAGTTTGCCGTAGCTGTCGGAGGTCGTCATTCCTACATCTGCCAGAACCTGATTCAGCTCTTCGTGCAGGTCGAAATCCGGTGAGATCGCGGGATTGGTAAGCTTGGATGCGAGTCGTTCGCTCAAACGATCGGTCACGGGTGTATCGGTCAATCGGGCGGTTGGAACATTCATTTACGATCTCCTTCATAGCGATAACGTAATCGTCGGTCACTCCGAGTTTGAGCTAACGACGACCTGACGGAGCCTTCGGCTGATGGAACGTAGGCAACTCGACGCACGCATGCCAGTGAGGTTGCCCCGGGCGACGAGCAGGGTTGTCGGTCCGATCCGATTGGCGAAACGCTTCGTGATTTCGGGCATTGCGCTACCGGAGTGTCTCAACAAACTGCCCCAGTGCGGTCACGTCCGCGTCGCTTAGCGGGGACGGGTAGAGTTTGGGCATGGGCGCCTTCGGGTTCTTGATGAACGCCGCGACTTCGTCGGTGTTCTTCTTGGCGGCCTCGCCCCTGAGTGGCGGACCCATCCCGCCTTCGCCGGTCTTGCCGTGGCATGCGTTGCAGTACTGTCCATAAAGGACTTTGCCGCGGCCAGTCCCTGCGTTGTCGCCGCCATCGGCGGCAGCGTGCGGCGCCTCTTCCTTGACGGCGACGATCTTCGGGTCGTCCTTGGTCAAGCCGGTCGTCAGGATGACGATCCTGGGCGCGCCGGTGGCCGCCGAAAACGTGCCGCGCCCAATGTTGCCAGAGGTGAACGCCACATACTGCTTGCCGCCGGCCTCATAGGTAACCACGCCGCCGGCCATCGCACCCCCGGTATTGAACTTGTGCAGCACCGCGCCCGTCTTGGCGTCCAGCGCAAAGAAATTGCCGGCGAGATCACCGCTGAAGACCACTCCGCCAGCCGTCGGGGTCACGCCGGCAACGACCGGGGCTTCGGCGTGGTACTTCCACAGAACATTGCCGCTGTCGCCGTCGACCCTGTGGATCCAGCCACTCGAGTCGGCGACCCCCTTTTGATCGCCGCCGAAATAGAACTGGCCAGCCTTGTAGACGACGGGCGGCTTCAAAGTCAGTATGAAGCACCAATCGACCGAACCGACATAGATCGCGCGCGAAGATGGATCGACCGCGGGACCATTCCATTCGACGCCGCCGAGCGCGCCGGGGCAGGCTTCGGTGCCTTCCTTAGTTGGCGGCGTCGGGGGGCGTTTGATGGTGGTGACCGCTGTCTTGAATACGACCTTCTGGGTCGCGCGATCGATCCCGTACAAGTACCCATCCTTGCTGCCGGCGACGAGCAGCTTTCTGCCGTCGCCGCTCGTGTATAGCGCCGGGGCCGCACCGAGGTCGTAGTCGAAACCGTCGTTCGGATCGAACTGGTGATGCCACTTGAGCTTGCCGGTGAGCGCATCCAACACCACCACGGAATTGGTATAGAGGTTGTCCCCGGGACGAAGGTCTGGCGCGATGTCGGGCGACGGGTTGCCGACCGGCACGAACAACTCACCCGCAACGGGGTCCAGGGTGTAGCTGGTCCACATCGCGCCGCCGCCACGTTTTGCGGTCTCCGGAATTTTCCAGCTGTCAGCCCCGGGCTCATTACCCATCGGGATCGTGTAGAAGCGCCACTTCTCTTTGCCGGTGGCGGCGTCCAGCGCGATGACAAAGCCGCGAATGCCCCAGTCCGATCCGGTAGCGCCGATGAAGACCAACCCCTTCCACGCAATGGGCGCGGAACTGAAGAATTCACCGACTAGCGGGTCCCCACCCTTGATCTGCCACAGTTGCTTGCCGGTCTTGGCATCGAGCGCGAAGATGCGGCCGTCGCCGGTGCCGCGAAAGAGACGTCCGTCGAGATAGGCCACGCCGCGGTTAGCGGCGTAAACCTCGTCTTGCACCGGTTTGTAGACGTGGCGCCAGCGGATCGCGCACGTCGTGGCATCGAGTGCGACAGTGGTATGCGAGGTTGTGACGTAGATCGAGCTTCCGATCACGAGCGGACCGGATTGAAATGAACCGACGTCACCCAGGTGCGCCTCGCAGGTGCGCTTCAGCGTCGCGACATTGGCCGGCGTAATCTTATTCGCGGAAGAAAACCTTTGCCCGTTGTAGCCATTGTTGTAGGTCGGCCACGGGCCAGGCAATGCCTGCGCATTGCTCTTCGTCACGCACGCGATTGTTAGTAAAGCCGCGAGCGCCGTCGCCGTCAAAAAGGAACGGAAAAGCAGGGCGGTACTCATCCTAGCGCGATTGTGTAAACGCGCGGCTCTCGCCTTCAGGAAGAGCGCCAATGCAGGTGTGCGATACGGTACTTCGCTACGATTGGCCGGCTCGAGTGCACGCCAGGTCGACGCGGCGCCCAATTGGATGTGGCTCATCGTGAGACCCGGCGAGCTCGACGCGATGATCACATCAACGTGCAGTCCTTTGGCGTGGAACAGGGCGGTCCAGCTCGCACCGATGACGCCGGTGCCGACGATGGCAATGCGGTGAATAGTCTCAGTGTCAGTCATGTGATTATCTCCGAGGCGTTTGTCTGCCTTGGGCATAGGCGATACCGGTGAGATCACGGTCCTATATGACCGGCCGAAGCTGCAGGTTGTCCCGGTATTGCGGCCCGCGAGGCCCGTAGTCGAGCTCGGCGCCCTTGTTGCTGCTCCTGGTGACCACGGCGGGAGCATCGTGGGCGTCCATGATGGACTCGACGAAGATCATTGTGTCGTTCGGCGTGCTGAGGGCGCTTTGCAGGTCGTTGCTGGTCTTGACGATGAACGATCGCGCCGAAGTGTCGGGACAAAGCACCTTCGGCAGATCGGAATAGGCCCAGTTAGCGACATCGTTGTAGGCCTCGGTCTTACCGAGATAGCCGCGTTCGATGGTGTATCCGCCGTTGTTGATCAGGAAAATCACCGGCTTGTGATCGTGTCGCAGAATGGTCGACAGCTCCTGCGCGGAAACCTGGAACGAGCCATCGCCTATGAACAGCAGGTGACGCCGGTTCGGCGCCGCGGTCAGTGCGCCGAGCAGGGCTCCGACCGAGTAGCCGATCGACCCCCAGTTGATGGAGCCAACGAAGGTGCAGTTAGGCGGGAGCTTCAGGCCGAGCAAAACGAATGACGTGCCATTGTCGACGTACAGGACGTCCCCCGGCCGGAGGTAGCCCTGGATCGCTTGCCAGTAGGCAACCTGAGTCAGCTTGGTGGATCCGTCGGCGTGCGTGCCCGCGATCGCTGCCGCAGCACCGCGTGGGGCGCGGTTCGTCACCTGGGGGACCGCATCGATGACGCCGCGCACGACTTCCTTGAGCGTCACCGCCTGATAGTTGTCGTCGCCGATGTCCACCGAATATCCGCGGCCGTGGATCGTGTCGGCCGGCAGCGAGGCCGTGAAGTCGCCCGTGGTCACCTCGATTGGCCGGTAGCCGATCGAGAACAGGCAGTCGCTGGTTTCGATGGCCTCGCGCACGTTTGGCTCACTTGCCTTGCCGGCGTAGATGCCGAGGTAATGAGGGAACGTTTCGTCGATCACGCCTTTGGCTGCGTTGATCGCTGCCACGGGAGCCTGCATCTTTTCAGCCAGCTTCATGAGATCGGACGCGACCCCGAACCGGTCCGCGTCCGCATCGACCAGGATCGCCGGCGACCTGGCGGCGGACAGTCGCGCCGCGATCGCGGCGATGCACGAGCGCAGCCGCTCCGCGTCGCTCGGCGGTTCGGTGAGGACGACCGGACCTGCCGGAACCTCGATGTCGAGATAGGCGATGTCGGACGGCAGCTCCAGGTACACCGGAAGCTTCTCCCGCCAGGCGGTGAGGATCAGCCTATCGATCTCGGTGGCTGCGTTGCGAGGAGTGAGCCTGGTCTGCGCGGCAGTCACCCGTGCGTAGGCGCCGAGGAAGTGGTCGAAGGTACCGTCGGCCATTGTGTGGTGCATCCCGAGACCACGGTCGATGGACCGGAGCGGTATCGACCCGCTGATGCAAATGACCGGGACGTGCTCGCTGTAGGAGCCCGCGACGCCGTTGATCGCGCTCAGGGCGCCGACGCCGTTCGTCACCAGTAGCGCACCCAGGCCGTTCAGCCGCGCGTAGCCGTCCGCCGCATAGGAGGCGTTGAGCTCATTGCATGTGCCAATCCATTTCAGCGTGCCGGTGTCCACAAGCTGCTGCAATAGGGCCAGGTTGTAGTCGCCGGGAACACCGAACAGGTGACGGACGCCAGCCTCCTCGAGACGGCGAAGCAGGAAGTCGCCGATTTTCATTCGTTGGGTGGGACTGCTGGAAATTGCATTAACCTCCATCGACTTGGTGGTGAGGGCACTCATGAAAACCTCCTTATGCACATAAGGTGATACGCGCCATCTCTTCGCGGAACGTCTCGGGGAAGCTTTGCAGAGAATCCTGCGGAACGCCGAGCGCTTCCAGGCCTGCATAGCTGATCCCAACCGACAGCCAGGCATCGGCCGCGTTCCACCAGCCCGCGGCGGAATCGACATGAGGTGCCAGCCGGCGGAGGAATTTGCGGCCCGCTTGAGCATTGTCGACGCGCAAGGCCACGTGAGAGCCGAAGTAGGGCGCCGGCCTCGGTCTGAGAACGGTCGCCTGGATCTCGTGCAGGTCGAGCGTCGCCTCGCGCGTCGACAGATTGCCCGAGACGGATTCCTGAACGGACATCGCCCGCTCCTGCTATCCAATCTTGTCGAGGAATTCGTCGACCGCCTTGCCGATGCGCTGGAGCCGCTTGATCTCCGCCACCGTCAGGTCCGGGTACGCGACGTACCAGCCTTCCGCCGTGATCTGGTGCTTGACCAGGTAATCCTTCGCCCCTGGGCTGCGAATGCCCGGCCACCCGTCCCAGGCGGAGTCGATGATGTCCAGGTAGTCGGGAATCTTCGCCACGAAGTCGTCGATATAAGTGTCCCAGTCGCCGTCAAAGGCCGTGGCGAAGAGCAGCCGCGTGTCGTTATCGAAGAACACGAAGCGCATCGTGTGGAGGGTGCCGACCTTGTCCGCGCCTTGCGAGAGGTTGCCGCCCAACAACCTCAAGAAGGCGCGCAACCGCTTGGCGCCGCCGGGTGCGAGCGGAACGATGATCGTGAGCTCCGACACCTTGCCAAGCCGCGCGCCGACGCGGCCGGCGCTTTCCACGGGCGGCGGCGGATCCGACGCCTGCGATTTAAGAACCTGTACAGCGTTCTCCAGCGCTTTTCTTCCAAGTTCCGGCGCGTCGGCGAACAGCTCCCGGAACTGCCGAATCTTCTCCTCGACGGCATGGTCTTGTTGCGGTCCAGTTGGTGTCTGTGTTTGCGTTGCCATGGCTGCTTTGTCCTTTCGGTCGTCTTCGATTCGCACGTCCGATTCATGGGTGACTACCATTGCGGCATCGCGGCCGCATCGGCACGCGTGCGGTGAAGGGACTCTTCAAGAGGGTCACCACGCCTGCCGACGCCGGTCACAAAAGAGCCTTTGAGATCATTCCTGCGCGCCAAACGCCAATGTCGCGCTTATGATCCAGCATCGCCCCTGCATGCAGGCATCAACGCTTCGCGGAGGTGGCCCTTGCTCATCGGCGTGACTTTGCTATCTGAAACTTGCGGCGCCAGTGTCCGGCGAGCGAGCATCGCGATGATGTCGCCTCAAAGAAATTGCGTGACAGGGGACACAAACGCGCGCCGGCGGTTAGGACGCTGTCAACGTGGCGGCGCGCAGTGCAGTGCCGGGCGCGTCCGCGCAGGATTGCAGGCGCACGGCGTTGCAGCTGCGCCGCGAAGGAAAATTCGTGCCGCCGTGCGGAGCGTTAGGGCCGCAGCCGGAAATGGAATGTAGCGACGGGTCGGTGATGACCCCGTCGTCGGACGTGGCAGCCGGACGGTCGGCTGGAGCAGGCCTTACTCATGACGGGAGAACCGCAGCTCACCACGCCGCCGGCACAACGGCGTGCGCAGAGCACGTTCCGTCTGATCGGTATCACTATTCCCGTGCAGAACCCTAGCGAACAGTTTCGACTGCCGCCGTGAAGACGTATCCGGCGCCACGCTCGGTGCGGATCAGCTGCGCGTGACCGTCCTGGGGTCTGATTTTCTTGCGCAGCCGTCCGACCTGCACGTCCACGGAGCGGTCATACACTTCGTCGTTGTGCAGCCTGGAGAGCTCGAGCAGCTGCTCGCGTGAAAGAACGCGCTGCGGGGCTGCTAGAAATGCGACCAATAGGTTGAACTCGCTGTTGGTCGTCGGCACAATCTCGCCTCGCGGGGATTTCAACCGACGCAGCCGTACGTTGAGCTCCCATCCCGCGAACCGATACGCCCTGATTCGGGCGAGGCCATCGGCCACGGTTTCCTGCGCCCGAGCGCGCCGGAGCAGCGCCCGGATCCGTGCCAGAAGCTCGCGCGGAGAAAAGGGCTTCGTGAGGTAATCGTCGGCGCCGAGCTCCAACCCCATGACGCGGTCCGCTTCATCCTTGCGGCCGGTCAACATGATGATGGGGATGTCCGACTCGGCCCGGAGCTCGCGGGCGATCTGCATCCCGTCCTCGCCCGGCAGCTTCAGATCGAGAATGATGAGGTCGATCGTCTCGCGGGCCATCGCCTGAGCGATCTCCCTGCCCGTTCCAATGGCCTTGACCTCGATGTCGTTATCGCCAAGGTAGTCGGCGATCATCTGCCGCACCGATGGGTCGTCGTCGACGGCTAGGACGTGAATAGGCGCAAGCGTTGCTTGCCGCGCAGGCATATGTGAAACGGATTCGAGGCCCCGGGCGAGCATTATGCCGGCACACTCGCCGATCGACGTGAGCTGGATTTGTCACCGACTGGGCACAGTGTGTCGTTTGTCACATTCGAGTGGCCGGGTGCCACAGTCTTGTATGACCGCACATATCGAATGGGATTACGAGCGGCGGCACGACGGAGGTGCCGAGGGGTCTCTACGTGGCAAGGAGTTTTCCGTGTCCGCCAAGGGTTGCATCGTCGTCGTCGAACCCGACGAGCTCATTCGCGAGCTTCTCGAACGCTGGCTGGTCGAGGCCGGATATCAGGTTGTCCTGGCCACTAAAGACCATGCGCCGGGGATGGTTAAGCCTCACCTGGTGATCACCGATATTTCCGATCCCGGCAGCGCAGGGAATACGATAGAGGCGCTGCAGGCGGCCTACGCCGCGCCGATCCTGGCATTGTCCGCTCGGTTTCACCGTGGCCTGGGTGGCTCGAGCGAGCCGGCCCAACGGCTGCACGTCGAGAAAGTGCTGCCGAAACCTTTCACGCGTCAACAGTTGCTGCGTGCAGTCCGCGACACCCTGAAAGGCGAGTGAACGACTTTAGGTAATCGCCAAGCAAGCACGAGCTCGAGCGAGTCAGCCCAAACGACGACGTTGGAGTGAACATGATCGAGCCCTCTAGTTTTCCCTCGGACACGAAGCACCGCGAGCGAGCTGACCCAGAGCTCCTCCGCCAGAAGACTTATTTCGACGAGCTGTTCGAGTTGGCGCCCGACGCGGTCGTGCTGACGACCATACGGAATCCCCGGATTCTGCGCATCAATCGCGAATTCACGCGCATCTTCGGCTACACGTCGGAAGAGGCCGTCGGAAACTGCCTTCGCAACCTCGTCATGCCGGCTGGTCTCGCTAGTCTCGAAACAATGCTGCCCGAGGATCCGGATCTGCTCGCGGGGGAAAAGGTCGCACGCGAGGTCATTCGGCAACGCAAGGACGGCACACGGTTTTACGCCCACGTCACCGGCAAGCGGATTCAGTTGACCGACGTTGAGGACGCCGCCTATCTGATCTACAGGGACATCAGCGCACGCAAGCAGGCCGAAGCCCTGTTCGAGGGAGAGAAGCGGCTTCTGGAGATCATCGCGGCGGGTGCTTCGCTCGTCACCACGCTTGATGCATTGTGCCGCCTGGCCGAGGATGTCGACCGCAGCTCGTTGACCTCCATCCTGCTGCTGGATCGCAAAGGGGAGCACGTTCGCCCCGGTGCGTCCCCCAGTATTCCCAGGAGCTACATGGCCGCGCTCGACGGCCTTCCGATCGGCCCGGGATTCGGGCCTTGCGGGGCGGCGGCGCATTTCGGCGAGCAAGTGATCGCCCTCGATCTCGCAGCCGACAACCGCTGGGCCGACGAGTATCGAGCACTGGCGTTGGCGCACGGCCTCCGTACGTGCTGGTCTACGCCGATCAAGTCCGCAGAAGGACGAGTGTTGGGCGCCTTCGGCATTTATCCGAGCAAACCGGCGAGGCCGACATTCGAGCAGAGAAGCAGAATCGAGCAGTTAACGCATCTGGCAAGCATCGCGATCGAGCGCGAGCAGTCAATAGATGCCCTGCAACGATCCGAGAAGCGCTACGCGCGCGCGATGGATGCCGCGGGTGACGGGCATATCGAATGGGTCGTCGCGACAGACGAGATCTACGCTTCGGCGCGCTTGCTCGAAATGTACGGCTTTCCTGTCGACACGACTTTCAGAAACTGGGCCAATTTCCTCGAGCGGGTCCCGGTGCACTTCGAGGACCGCGATCGCGTCATCGACGCGATCAACGCCACCTTCGCATCGACGAGCGATCGGCTCGAGCTCGAAATGCGCGTCCTGCGCCACGGCGAGACCCGATGGCATCACCTGACCGGACTGTGCTCGCGCGACGCGACCCGGGAGCTCTTGCGCTGGAACGCCGCGATCACCGACATCACCGACCGAAAGCTGGCCGATGAAGCGCTGCGCCAGAGCCGAGAGGGCTACGCGCTCGCCATGGAGGCTTCCGGAGAAGGTCATTGGGACTGGAACATTGCGAAGAACGAGTATCACCTCTCGGCTCGACTGCTGGAGTTGTGTCGCTTTCCTCCCGGAGCGACATTCGAGAACCGTGAAGACTTCCTCGCCCAGCTTCCAGTTCACTGCGAGGATCGGCCAAGGTGGGAGGAAGCGATCGCCGCGCATTTCGCTGGGGAAGCCGCGCGTTTCGATATCGAATTGCGTCTGCACGCTGATGGCGAGACGCGGTGGATTCACGTCACAGGCATTCTGTCTCGCGACGCTTCGGGGAAGCCGGTCCGCTGGACGGGCGCGGTCGCGGACATCACGCAGCGCAAGCACGCCGAAGAGGCGCTGCGGCGTTCGGAAGCCGCGCTGCGGGTCTCCGAGGAACGCTATGCGCTCGCGCTTGAGGCTTCGGAGGAGGGTCACTTCGACATCGATCTGCAGGCCGGCGAAATCTTCGTTTCCGCACGCGTGAACGAGATCTACGGGTTTCCGGCGCAGGCAAAGGTGCTGAACCGCAGCGAGTTTCTCGAGCAGATTCCGTTTCACCCCGATGACCGCCCGCGCGTGCTTGCCGAGGTGAGCAAGCACGATTGGAACGACCGCAACCTCCAAGAGATCCAGTGCCGGATCGTTCCGCGCCCGGGCGAGACGCGCTGGATCCGCTCGCGCGCGAAGGTCGTGCGCGACGCGCAGGGGCACGCGCGCCGGCGCGTCGGCGTGCTGGCGGACATCACCGAGCGCAAGCGCGCCGAGGAGGCGCTGCGCGAGCAGACCGAGCGGCTGCAGCTCGGCCAGGCCGCGATGCGCATGATTATCATGGACTGGAACGTCACGGAGGATCTGATCACTTGGAGTGATTCCCCCGAGTGGCTGCGCGGGCCGGTGCCGGCGAGCGGCCGCTATCCACTCTTCAAGGATCAGGTCCACGTGGAGGACCGCGAGAGCTTCCTCGTCACCCGCCGCCGTGCGCTCGAGACACTGCAGGTCCAGACGACGGAATTCCGCTTGGTGCGGACCGACGGCGAGGTGATCTGGATACTGGAGCGCAAGCACGCTTTCCCCGGCGCCGACGGCAAGCCAGTGCGCATGCTTGCGGCGATGGTCGACATCACCGAGCGAAAGCGCGCAGAGGACGAATTACGTGAAAGCGAAGCGCGCTTTCGCGCCCTGACCGCGCTCTGGTCAGACTGGTACTGGCGCCAGGATCAGCGCCTTCGCTTCACGTATTCCACGGCCGCCACCGACCCACCCGACGGCTATCCCGGAGGTTCAGCCATCGGCAAGACACGTTGGGAGCTTCCCGGAATCGTGCCCCTCTCCAGTCCTTGGGCCGAACACCGGAAGTTGCTGGCGGCGCACAAGCCGTTCCGCGACTTCGAGTACTCCCGGCCAGGCGCCGACGGGACACTGCGCTATGTCAGCACCAGCGGCACGCCGATCTTCGACAAGAACGGCGAGTTCCGCGGCTACCATGGCGTCGCGCGCAACATCACCGAGCGCAAGCGCTTCGAGCAGGAGCTCCGGTCGCGCCAGGAGATGCTGGAAGTGGCGCAGAAGGCAGCTCGCGCGGTCGCGTTCGAATGGCGAGTCGGCGCGGGCGAGGGCGAGAACCGCTGGTCGCCCGACCTGGAAGCCCTGTACGGAATTCCTGCGGGCTCGTACGACGGAACGTACGACTCGTGGAAGAAGCTGGTCTACGCGGACGACTGGGCGAACGTGCGGGCCGCGATCAAGGCTGCGCAGCAAACGGGCGATGTCGATGCCGAATACAGGGTCCTGCACGCGGGAGGTGCGATCCGGTGGCTCGAGGCGAAAGGTCGCATGTTCTTCGATCCGGAAGGCAAACCCAGCCGCATTGTCGGATTCATGCTCGATGTCACCGATCGACATGTTGCCGAAGAGGAACTCAAGCGGATGGAGCGACAGATGCGTCAGGCACAGCGCCTGGAAGGGATCGGTACGCTTGCCGGCGGCATCGCGCACGACTTCAACAATCTCCTTGGCGCGATACTCGGTTACGGGGAGATGGCGCTTCGTAACGTCCGCGCCGGCAGTCGGCTGCGCCGCGATATCGAAAACATGATGATCGCCGGCGAGCGTGGCCGGGCGCTGGTCGAACGCATCCTCGCGTTCAGCCGCAGCGGAGTCGGCGACCGAGTGGCGGTGCATGTTGAGGCGGTGGCGCGAGAAACGCTCGCACTGTTCGCTGCCAAAGTGCCCCGGCACATCGTCATCGAGCAACGGCTGCATGCGGGCAGCGCCGCCGTCATGGGCGATCCAACGCAGATCCATCAAGTTCTCATGAATCTGCTTACCAATGCCGTGCAAGCGATGCCTTCCGGCGGAACGCTCCGCGTGTCGCTCGACCGGGTTCACCTCCAGGCACCACGCGTTGTGACGACGGGCTCCATCGCGGCACGAGAATACGTCGTCATGGGCGTCGCGGATACCGGCAGCGGCATCCATGCAGAGATCCTCGAAAAAATTTTCGATCCATTCTTCACCACCAAGGAAGTCGGTGTCGGGACGGGCCTCGGTCTTTCTCTGGTACACGGCATCGTGACCGGGCTCGGCGGCGCCGTCGAGGTCGCGACCACCATCGGCGAGGGAAGCGCCTTCAAGGTATACCTGCCGCTCGGCGGTGAAGTCACCACACCAAGCAAACCCAGGAAACGCATGGAGCGCGGGACGCGGCGTACGGGTCAAGGGCGCGTTCTGGTCTTGGACGACGAAGAGCCGCTGGTGAAGCTTGCTACGGAAACGCTGACGGAGCTGGGATACTCAGCCATTGGTTTTACCTCCAGCGCGAAGGCAATCGAAGCGTTCCTGGCCGATCCCAAACAGTTCGACGCAGTCATCACCGATGAAAGCATGCCTGGCATGTCGGGCTCCGAGCTGATTCGCAAAATGAGAGCGCTCAGGCCAACCCTTCCGACCGTGCTCGTGAGTGGATATCTCAGCACGGGGGTCGCCGAGAGCGCCCGTGAAGCGGGCGCGAGCGAAGTTCTGAAAAAGCCGCTCTCCGCCCGCCAGCTCGGAACAGCCCTGGAACGCGCATTGCTCGCGGCGCGCCGCTGACCGCCCGTCTCGCTTAACTTTCGCAGCTGAGAGCCGCAACAGCCGGCACGGGTTTGTGTCGTCTGTCACGTAGCCCCGTTTACCGGACATCCGCGGGACGCTCTCGCGCCGGACACTGGCGCCCTCGGGTCCACCAGCACGAGGACGCGCCAATGAGCACGATCACCACCAAAGACGGCACGCAGATCTATTACAACGACTGGGGCAAGGGACAGCCGGTCGTGTTCAGCCACGGCTGGCCGCTTAGCGCCGACGCCTTCGAGGACCAGATGCTCTTCCTCGCTTCGCACGGCTACCGCTGCATCGCGCATGATCGGCGCGGCCATGGCCGGTCGAGCCAGCCGTGGCAGGGCAACGACATGGACACCTACGCCGACGATCTCGCCGAGCTCGTCGACCATCTCGATCTGCGGGATGCCGTTCATGTCGGGCACTCCACCGGCGGCGGGGAGGTCGCGCGCTACATCGCACGGCATGGCACGAAGCGCGTCGCGAAAGCGGTTCTGATCGGCGCCGTTCCTCCGCTGATGCTCAAGACGGCCGCGAACCCCGGTGGCCTGCCGATGGACGTATTCGACCAGCTGCGTGCGAGCGTGCAGGCAGACCGCTCGCAGTTCTTCAAGGATCTGACGCTTCCGTTCTACGGCTACAACCGGCCCGGCGCGAAGGTTTCCGAGGGCGTGCGCGAATCCTTCTGGTTGCAGGGGATGATGTGCGGCATGCCGGCTGCGTACTTCTGCATCAAGGCATTCTCCGAGACTGACCAGTACGAGGACTTGAAGAGGATCGACGTTCCGACCCTCGTCGTGCACGGCGACGACGATCAGATCGTGCCAATCGCGAATTCCGGGCTGCTCACCGCCAAGCTCGTCAAAGGCGCCACGCTGAAGGTCTACAAGGGCGCGCCACATGGGCTGTGCACGACGCACAAGGACCAGATCAACGAGGAGTTGCTCGCGTTCATCAGTTCCGGCGCGAGGACTGCGCGCGCAGACGCCGAGCGTGAGACCGCCTAAAAGAACCCCCATATCGCACCCGCGAAACCCCTGGAGGCACGGATGATTCGCAAGACTCACAGTCTGTTCGCTTCGGTCTTGGCAGGAATGCTTGCCATGCTTGTCGTCACACAATCCGCATTCGCTGCAGACGCCGGCGCGCGCGGTGCGCGCAACGTCGTTCTCGTGCACGGAGCCTTTGCCGACGGATCGAGCTGGTCCAAAGTGATTCCGCTGCTCGAAAAGGCAGGC
>Ga0335077_10006026_pt1 | contig 14941 bp, 11 predicted proteins | sample Lox_Sample_31_FD_207151 | JGI IMG/M metagenome (GOLD analysis project Ga0335077, IMG submission 207151) | Soil microbial communities from Loxahatchee National Wildlife Refuge, Florida, United States - Lox_Sample_3.1 | ecosystem: Environmental > Terrestrial > Soil > Wetlands | place: USA... | reverse complement strand
AACCGCCGCCGCACTCAACAGCACCACCCGCACATTTCCTCCCAGCAACAGCCAGCTCCCCGCCAGCACCAACGCCGCGGCAAAATTCGCGCTTACCCTCCGATTCCACGTAGCACAGCCATTCTTGCCTGTGCGCTCTCCTAATCCCTTCGCAGCCGCAAATCTTCCCAGTGCTCCCCAATAGCAAACTCCCGACATCACAAGGAACGCCGCTCCCCAGAACCCCGTTGCCCCGCCCTGGGTTGCCCGCAAACTTACCCACGTCCCCAACACCACCGCCGCCACCCCCACCGCAATCTCCGTCACCGTCCATCGCATTCGCAGCCCGAATCCCCGCACCACAATGCTTCCTCCGAACACCGCCGCTATCCCTACGCAGATCGCCGCAATTTCCCCCGCGCTCATCGCGCGATAGCTCGCCGGCACTCCTTCCCCCGATGTCATCACCATCCCGATCACCGCCACCGCGAACACCCCTCCCAGCCCCGTTACAACCCGTGCCCAAATCCACCTCTCGCTCCACGAAGCCACTTCCCCCACCAGCGCCAGCCCCATCATCCCCACCGCCAACACACTCAACTCATGCGTCGCCACCATCAGCGCCGCCATTGTTCCCACCGACACCACCACCGCAATCCACGGAATCGCCCCCGCCTTCTCCCTCCATTCCAACGCCATCGACAGCGCCACATATCCCACCAGCACCGCCGCAGCAATTCCTGCCGACAAATCACCGAACCTGACCGTCCCTTCCCACAGCAACGGCGCCAGAATCGCCGCCACCGTCAGGGCGTAGATCACGCTGGCAAAATGGCTCCGCTTCTCCGTCCTTGCCGCCCACACCAACCACCCCCCGGCATACACGATCCCTGCCCCCAGCAGGATCCGGCGCGGCGCGCTCCCCCATTCCGCCACCGCCCGCAACAGGAATGCTCCCGCCATGGCCAGCACGGCTTTGCCGAACACCGGCACCATCCCCACTGTCCCGCTATTCGTCTCTGTCTTCTTTTTTGCTTTTACTCCGAGGAAGCTCTCGACCGTTCCGCCTTCTCCTTGTAATGGGCCTGTGCCTGCCGTTTTCTCAGTCCCCACCTTCTCTGCGGTCGCGCTTTTCTCCAGCGCCGCCACTCGCCTCTCCAACTCTTCCACCCGCGCACACAGCTCCGCGCTCTCCAATTCGTTCTTCGTTCCCTGCTCCAACATTGTTGTCCACCCCGCGCCGCCCCTGTGGCGCTCCTGCGGATCAACCTTCCGGGCCCGGCTTCACTTCGCACGTGCTTGCTCTGCGCCACTCCCTTATATGCCCCCGAGCACCCCCGTCCATGACGGCACGCACGTCTCGCTGTGACGGCCATCACCACGTCCCGATACTCTCCGCTTTACCATCTCTTCAATCCTCCACAGTGCTCGGGAAAAGGTCTTCCCATGCCTGTTCAGCCCTCGTCAGACCCGCTCATCGGTTCCGTTTTCGGTCACTACCGAATCCTCTCGCGAATCGGCAGCGGCGGCATGGGAGTTGTTTACCTCGCCCACGATTCTCGCCTCGATCGCGATGTGGCCATCAAGGTTCTCTCTCCCGGAACTCTCTCCGATGAATCCGCGCGTCACCGCTTCCGCAACGAAGCCCGCGCTCTCTCCAAGCTGAATCACCCCAACATCGCCACCATCCACGATTTCGACACCCAACGCGATACCGATTTCCTCGTCATGGAATTCATTCCTGGCAACTCGCTCAACACCGCCCTCGCCCCAGGTCCCCTCGCCGAATCGGACCTCCTTGCCCTCGCCATTCAACTCGCCGACGGCCTCGCCGCCGCCCATGATCGCTCCATCATTCATCGAGATTTGAAACCCGCGAACCTGCTCCTGACCCCCGAAGGTCGGCTCAAGATACTCGACTTCGGCCTCGCCAAACTGCGTGTTCCTCAAGCCGAATCGGTCACGCAATCCGCTCTGGAATCCCATGCTATCGCCGGCACCATTCCCTACATGGCTCCCGAACAGATTCTCGGCGCCGAACTTGATCCGCGCACCGATCTCTTCTCCGCCGGGCTCATCCTGTACGAAATGGCTACCGGCCAGCGTCCTTTCGCCGAGCTTCCCAGTTCCAAAATCCTCGATGCCATCCTGCACCGCGCGCCGATCCCTCCGCGCACCCTCAATCCCCGCATCTCCTTCGAACTCGAACGCATCATCCAGAAGTGCATCGACAAAGATCCCGCATCCCGCTATCAGTCTGCCCGCGACCTGGCCGTTGATCTTCGCCGCCTCCAGCATGGCTCCTCCGCCGAGACCGTTTTCACTCATCGCCCTATTTCCCCTCGCTGGCGCTTCCTCCACAGCACAGCGTTCCTCGCTTCTTTCGTGGCCCTGCTGGCTTCACTCTTGCTCTCGTTCCTCCTCATCCCCCGTTTCCGTCATCTCCTTCCTTCGGTTCTCTCCAACCCGCCAAAAATACAGTCCATTGCCGTGCTCCCCCTCGCCAATCTCTCCGGCAACCCCGAACGCGAGTTCTTTGCCGATGGCGTCACCGAAGAACTCATCACGCAACTTGGCAAGAGCACCGGCCTTCGTGTCATCTCTCGCCAGTCCGTCATGCAGTTCAAGCACACCACGCTCCCGGTGAGCGAAATCGCCCGCAAACTGGACGTCGACGCTGTTGTGGAAGGTTCTGTGCTCCAGTCTGGCAATCGAGTCCGTGTCACCGCGCGCCTCGTCCCTGCCGTCAGCGAACAGCCTCTTTGGTCCGACGAGTACGACCGCGACCTCCGCGACATCATCTCTCTCCAGTCGGAAGTCACTCAGGCCATCGCCTCCGAAGTGCGAATGAAACTCTCCCCCGAGCAAAAAATCCGTCTCGCTTCACCGCGGCCCGTCAATCCTGAAGCCCACGAAGCCTACCTGAAAGGCCGCTTCTACTGGTACCAGATCTCCAAGTCCGGCTACGAACAGGCCGAACGCTACTTCCTGCTCGCTCTCGAAAAAGATCCCAACTACGCGCTCGCCTACTCCGGTCTGGCCGACGTCTGGCTCATGCGCACCGACTCGGGCTACCTTCCTCCTTCGCAGGTTCTCGACCAAGCTAGATCGTATGCCTTGAAGGCGATCGATCTTGACCCCTCACTCGCCGAACCCGAAGTCAGTCTCGCCAATATCACCGTAGACCTCGATCACGATGCTCCCGCGGCCGAACGCCATTTTCGCCGCGCCATCGAACTCAATCCCAGCAGCGCTCTCGCCCATTTTATGTATGCCGACTTTCTCATTTCCAACCGCCGCGAGGCCGAGTGGGACGTCGAGATTCACAAGTCGCTCTCCCTGGACCCCATGGACTTCTTCTGGCGCACCTTCTACGCCTGGCATCTTAACTACCTCCACCGCGACGACCAAGCCATCGAAAATCTCAAGAACGTCCTCACCGGCAATCCCAACTTTTCTTCCGCGCACCTCGGTCTCTGGGTCGCGTATTCCACCAAAGGCATGCACAAGGAAGCGCTCGCCTCCGCCGTACGTTTCTTTGAAATTCTTAATGACCAGGAAACTGTCACGGCTCTACACGCCGGCTTCGCCTCCGCCGGTTATCGGGAAGCCATGAAGCGCGGTGGCGACGTGCTCGCCGCCCGGGCACAACATTCCCATGTCTCCGGCGTGCGAATTGCCCGCCTCTATGCGCACGCCTCTCAAAACGATCTCGCGCTCGCCTGGCTCGAAAAAGCCGTCTATGCCAACGAAACTCCCATCAGCCATCTCGCCGTCGCTCGCGACTGGGACGCCCTCCGCCCCGATCCCCGTTTCCAGGCCTTGCTCCGCCGCCTTCACCTTCCCCAATAGCCCCCTCGCGCTTACATTCTCCACGCCGCCCTCGCGGCACAAGCCTGCCCAGAGCATCGAAGGGCATTCTTGGCGGTTTTTTTGAATTTTGCCTTCCTACTCCACCGGCACACGAAATATATTCCTTCTCACATTCGTCTTCGTATACGCATACTTCTCCGGCCCCACCACCGAATCCGCTCCCTCTGGCAGCACTTTCACCTTCGCCGAGCCCTCCAAATCCTCCGGCCCCTTCAGCCCTTCCTTCGGCAACTCCGGCAGCCCCGTTTCCTTCTTCACTTCCATCAGATACGTGCCTCTTCCCAGGTATACGTGCAGATACTTTCCATCCGTGCTCCAGCTCTCCAGGCACAATACCCTGCACAACGCCACATCTTCCCCGCCTTCGTTCGCATGGGCCACCAGCAAGGTCGAATACCTCGGGTCCCGGTCATCTCTCTTGCCGATAGCCGTCCATTTCCCGTCGGGCGACACCGCACTCACGTTCATGATCGCTTCCTCCATCACTTTCTTTCTTCCCGACCCGTCCTGCTGCCGCGTGTACAAATAATTCTTCCCGCCTTCCAGTGCCCGGTACACCAAATCCCCGTTCGGCAAGAATAGCGGCGAATCTTCGGCCCCCGTCGACGGCAATTGCACTGGCGACGTCCGGTGGTCCGTCGACGCCACCCACAAATGCGAAATGCCCTGGTTGTCTTTGCTCGCGAACACCACGCGCTGCCCGTCTCGCGTCACCGCGTAGTTCTTCGTGTCGAATCCCGCTTCCACTTCATATCCCGGCACCACCCGCTCGCTCGTGCCACTATCCAGTTCCGTGCTCCACAATTCCGTCTTTTCTTCTGGCCCGCCCGTCTTTAAATAAAATAGCTTCTTTCCATCCGCCGAAAATGTGCCCGCGAACGTTTTCCCTTCCGCCGACACCTGCTTCTCCACCGCTCCGTCTTTCATCCAGAGCGTCACGTCAAACGTTCCCACCGACGTCAGGAAAGACTTTCCGTCTTTCTCCATCGCGATTCCTTCTTCCTCCGTCGGCCCGCTCGTCACTTGCTCCGGCTCGCCCCCCGGGAATCGCTGCCTCCAGATGTGATACCGCCCTCCCGCGTTCGCACTCATGTACATCCATTTTCCGTCCGCCGACCACGCTCCCGTCGAACACTCCGCGCCCTCCGGCCCCACCAACTGTTCCTTTCCGCTTCCGTCAAACGGCACCACTCGGCATCGCGTCAACTTCCCCTGCGAATCCATCAGCACCACCAGCACCCACTTCCCGTCCGGCGACAGATACGAGTGGTGCGCCATGCTCCTCTCCCCTTCCGGCAAATATACGTCCCGCAGCTGCCCTCTTCCCTCGTCCGTGGTCACCACTCCCATGTGCAAACCGCTCTTGATCTCCGAAAACAGCAATTTCTTCCCGCCTTCTATCCACGTCATCGACGACGCGTTTCTCAGCTTCGGTTGCTGCTCGCCCCCCATCACCGGCACTTCCCACACCTCCCAAGGATCCATCCGGCTGTACGCGATCCGCGTTCCATCCGGAGAAAACGCCGGGCTCAGTTTCCAACTCTTGTCTTTCGTCAATTGCACCGGCTCGCCGCTCGGCAGCAACTTTACATACAGATCTCCCGGCCCGATGAACGTATCGTTCCCTCGGATGAACGCCAGCAGCCTCCCGTCCGCCGACAATTCCGGATACACCGCCGCATCCGAAAAGAATGTGATCTGTTCCCACTTCTGCTCACCGCCCTTCTTCGTACCCATCTCCCGCAAGTAAAATATCCCGCCCAGCACCACGATCGCCCCCAGCCCTAACCCCGCCGCCAGCCATCCTTTTCTATTTCGTTCCCGCACTTCCGCCTTAGCGGTCGCCGCCGCGCTCTTCCCCGTCTCCGTGTCCCTCTTCAACCGCTGCAAATCCGCGCGCATTTCCGCGGCGCTCTGATACCGCAGCTTCTTGTCCTTCTCCAGCGCCTTGTTCACGATTCGCTGCAGTTCTTCCGAAATTCCCGCCGCCAGTTCCGTTATCGGCTTCGGTGTCCGGTTCAGAATCGCGTCGTGCAGCAGCGCCGTCGTCTGCCCGCTGAACGCCAGCCTCCCCGTCGCCATCTCGTACAACACCGCGCCAAAAGAAAACAGGTCGCTCCGCGCATCCAACTCTTCCCCGCGCGCCTGCTCTGGCGACATGTACGCCATCGTCCCCAGTGCCAGCCCCGGACTCGTCAGCATTGCGTCCGTGGTTGCCGTCGGCATCATCGAAGCGCCCAGGTTGGCATTCCCGCCCGTCTGCTTTGCCAGCCCAAAATCCAGGATCTTGGCGTGCCCCCGCGTCGTCACAAACACGTTCGCTGTCTTGATATCGCGGTGCACGATCCCCTTCGCGTGCGCCGCGTCCAGTGCGTCTGATATCTCAATTCCCCACTGCACCAGTTCGCTCTCCGTGATCCCGCGCGCCTTGATCCGCTCCCGCAGCGTCTGCCCTTCCAGGCACTCCATCGCAATAAACGCCTTCGGGCCCTTGTAGGGTCCGCCTTCGGCTTGCCCTGGCTCAGGAAGGGAGGCGGACTGCTCTTCCGCCTCTCCAACGTCGTAGATGGTGCAAATATTCGGATGGTTCAGCGCCGAAGCGGCCTTCGCTTCCCTTCGAAACCGCTCCAGCGCCTGCGCATCGTGCGCCAGTTCTTCCGGCAGGAACTTCAGGGCTACGGCCCGCTCCAGTCGCGTGTCCTCGGCTCGGTACACTACGCCCATGCCTCCGCCGCCGAGCCGTTCCGCAATCCGGTAATGCGAGATTATCTTTCCGATGAGCGGGTCAGTGTTCATCATCCCGCGCCAATCTTAGGTTTCCCTCGCACCCAAGTCAACGCACCCGTCTTGCAGTGCGGAGGGCAACTCCCGCTTTATCGCAATTGTTCCCCACTCAACTTGCTCCGCGGCAGCCTACTGCCGCCACTTAGCTCCTCCTCCGTTCGGCATTCCGAACGAAGTGAGGAATCCCTCTTCTCTCCCTCTCGCTCGCCCTGATCCGCGAAGGGCCTCTCGCCCCCTACTCCTTCGCCTCCACCACCTTCAACCCCACCGTCTTCTTCTCTCCCTCTACCAGCTCCACCGCTTCCTCCACCGCTCGATACTTCATCGCAAACGCCGCGCTCCTCACATCCTCGTGTGCTCCCTCCAACCCCACCAGCACATACTGCCCGGGACTCATTCCTCGCAGCGTGTAATGCCCCTGCCCATTCGTTTTCTCCACCTGATACGCGTCCGGCCTCATTCTCTCCCCTGTCGCCGGCACCGCAATCACTTCCGCATTAGTCACTGGCTTTCCGTCCGCGTCCAGCACTGTCCCTTCGATTGTTGCGCCCTTCGCGCTGACCAGCACTTCCAGCCCCGCCCCTCCCGTCACCGCAAATCCCGTGTCCGCCACCTCGCGCCCCGACTCCATCACTGATTTCACGTAATGATCCCGATAGATCTCAGACTTCACGGAAACGGCCACCTGATACGTACCCCCCGGCACCTCCGCGATCTCAAACCTGCCATCCGGTTCCACATCCGCTCCATCTGGCCGCGTGTTCACAGGCCCGTCCGTTCCGCTTGCCGCTCCACCCGCGCCCGCTTCCGACACCGGCTCCAATCTCACCGTCACCAGCGTCCAATCCATCGCCGTTCCGTCTTCCATCCGGAATTTCCCCCGCACTGTGCCTCCTGCTTCCGGCACCAGGTCCAGTCCCGTCACGTCCGCGCCATCCACCACAATCGGCGCCTTCACCATCTCCACCTTCATCGTTGGCCGCTGCCCTTCTCCTACCCCTGCCACCAGCACCACCCGCGCCTCGTACAGCCCCGGTTGCACGTTCTGAAACTCGAATTTCCCTCCTTCCTCCACGTTCTCTTGCAACTGCGTCCCGCCCCGCGACACCAGGATGATTTGCTCCATCTGCGCTCCGCCCGCTCCGCTGACCGTCCCGCTCACTCGGTACGCCCGGTTCGTCAGCAACGTTACATTCGCCGCCGCTGTTCCTCCCGACACCACTTGCACCGTCCCTGCCTGCCCTTCCTCCATCGTCCCGGGGTAATACGTCTTCGTGAACAGCACTTTCTCTCTCTGCCGTCCTTTGTCCGCGGGATTCGGCGCTGGCCTTTGAAACAGTGGCGGCTCCACTTGCACCTCGTATTGCCCCGGCTCCAGGTCCGCGACCCGATACTCCCCCAGGTCGTTCGTCAACGCGTGATTCACGCCAGCGCCTTCAACACTCATTGCGTTGACTTGCTGCGCACTGCTTGTCGCAGGCTTGCCCTGCAAAATCGCTTTCACTCCCGCGCCCGCTAACGGATCCCCTTCCCCATCCACAATCCTTCCCGTGATCACCCCGGCCGCCCGCATCTTGTACACCGCCTCCGCCTCTTCCTTTCCCGCTTCCACCGTCACCGTCCACTCCTGCCCGCTCTTCTTCGCAGGGAAAAATCCGGCCCGCGTCAATTCCACCGAATATTTCCCGGCTTCCACTCCCTCCATCCGGAATACGCCCGCTGCATCCGTTGCCGTTCGATACTCCTTCCCGCCTTCGCCCTCATCCCCCTCTACCAACTCCACGATCACCTTCCGGATTCCCTGTCCGCCCGGATCCTGCACCACCTTTCCCGTCACGCTCCCCGTGCCCCTGCCTTGCCCCCCGGCAGGCCCCGCGCCCACGCCGAAGCATGCGAGTCCAGCAATCGCGCTCGCCGCCAACCATCGCACGCACACCAACCCGTCTCTCATCCTGAACCCGCGCCCTCTGCCGGTGAACGATCTCAACCGGCGCATCTTCCCTCCAAATCCTCCAGCGCACTCCCTGGCTCTCAGCGAAGGGACCATAGCACATCTTCACTCTTATACATTTTTACCCTTTTACTTTTTCACTCTCTTTTAACTTCCACTCCATCTTCCTCATCATCCCCAGCAACACCTCCGCGTCCACTGCATCCAGCGAAAACCTTCTTAGCATCCTCCGCAGCTTCTCCTCCGCCAACGCCTCACTCCGCGCCGCCACGTACCCGCTCCTCTGCAGACACACCAGCATCGATTCCGTGATCCTCTCCACGATCTCCATCGTGGCCGCCGACTTTTTCGTCCTCTCCTCGAAACTCCGCTCCCCCCTCGCCAGTTCATACAACACTACCGCTGCCGCCTGCCCCAGATTCATCGACTGGTGCTCCGCCCTTGTCGGTATATGCGTCACCCAGTGACAGTAGCTCAAACTCTCATTCGAAAGCCCCCGCTTCTCCGACCCGAACAGCACCGCCACGCGGTCCCTCCCCAGCCGCTTTCGCACCAACGCTCCCGCGCGGTCTAGGCTCCGCAGCGGGTGCCGCATCTCCCGGTTCCCGATGGCCGTCGTCCCCACCACCAGCCCGCAATCCGCCACCGCTTCTTCCACTGTCCCGCACTCTTCCGCTTTCCGCAGCACTTCCCCTGCCCCAACTGCCGAGCGTGCGTCGCGGAACGCCTTCTCATAAGGCTGCACTACCCGCAGGTGCAGCGCTCCGAAATTGCTCATGGCCCGCGCCACGGCCCCGATATTGAGTGGATTGCGCGTGGAAACCAGCACCACTCTCAAATTGTTCATGCCTCCGCTCATCGTTTTCTCTCTCACCAAGCATCCATCCTTACCATAGCCCAGCCGTATTTGACCAAGCGCAAACTCTCCCCGCATTGACGTGAATCCACAGCGCCAGACAAATGTGCTGTCATCCCGCTTGCCCAACGCAACGCACCCGCTACGGCGGTAGAAACGTGTCAACCTGAGGAGCGTTTGTTGCGACGAAGGATCTCAACCGTTACAAGCTACACGCTCCAAATCGATGCTCCTACTCTGCCTCTCACCCTTGAACCCTTCCACTCTTGTGCTCTGGCACTCCGCTTCACCTCAAAAATTCCACCCCGCATCTCCACGTCTCCCCATCCTCAAGCGCCTTCACGTGCGCAATCCTTCCCCTCACAAAAATCGCCGCCGCTTCCCTCACCTCCGCCGCGAACGGCACGGCAATCGTTATCGCCATATCCTTTTCGTACGCATTCTGCCCGCGGAAGCTCACTCCTCCCCGCGACATGTCGATGCACCGCACCACTTCTTCCCCAAACTGTTCCGTCCGCACGCACGCCAGAAAATTCACTTTCGCTCTCACTCGTTTCCGGCGATCCACCGCTTCCGCCACCGCGATCGCCTTCTCCCTCATCGGCTCTACCCATTCCGCCAGCGACACTGTCACCTGTGGTTCCTCCACCACTGGCTTTTTCGCCGTCTTTACCTTGCGCGATGGTTCCGCCATTTCCGTAGGTCGGCACCAAACCGTTAGCAATCCGCACTCGTCGCAGAACCGCGCCAACCCTCCGTGAATCGTGCAAATGTCGTACTCAAAATCTCCATCCGTCACTTCCGCTACGCCTCGACAGCCCCCACACTCCAGTGTCAGCACTGCCGGCCGCTCCTCCAGCCACGCAGGCGCCGGCGGAAACTCCACTTCCCATAAATCCATTTGCTCGTCCATACACGATACGCCGTACGTGTGTCGCCCCTCTTCGTTCGCAATCTCCCCCACCACGCGCACTTCTGCCTCTCGGCTCGTCGACTTCACCCTGAGCGTCAGTTCCTGCTCTGCAACCAGCTTGTGATACGACACAATTCCCGCGCCATGCCGACTCAGCACCACGGTCTTCGTCTCTTCCGAAAACACCGTGCCCTCGGCATCGCTTCCGATCAAGATGATGGCGATTTCCTGCGACAGGCGCCCGCTGCGCCGCTGCTTGCCCGTCCCGTTTGCATTTCCGGGACGCGTTCCGTCTTCCTTCATCGCCTTGGCTTCCTGGGGAAGGGGCCAAGTTTCCTACGCTACTATTTTACTCTCTCGCCATCTTTCGATTCCCTCTTTCCACACCCCGTTGCCCAACGGTAAACGACCATGCGCGTGACATCGTGCTTGAGTCATAACAAACCAGCCAGGTCATCCCGGCTGCGAACGCGCGCCCTTTGCCCGCTGAAACGGAGGGATCGCGGCTATCCCGCTCGCGCGCGGCGAACAGTGCGTGTTCACCAAGTTCTAATTTCTATTTTCGTTTATCGTGGCGAGGATCACCACCGCAGAGCAGCGATCCCCGCCCCCGATCCGCGTTTTTCTTACTCCTCCACCCTGCCTTATCTCTCGTTTCGCCTCAATGCTCCGGGAATAAACTTTTGGTGAACTCGGCCTGAACCTGAGAGACCGCGTCAGAATCAACTCTAGGTAGAGTTCCCCTTCACAGACGGAATCGGCACTTCGGAACAGTTTGTGCGAAAAGTGTGTTATTACTCGCCATTCCGAGCGAAGCGAGGAATCTCTCGTTACGCTACAGGGGTTTTGCCCGGACCGAGACGCGCTCTTGTGCCCCATCATTCCTGAGACAGCTTCCCGCTTACTCCCCGCGGTCCAGCCACTTGATCAAAAACGCCTCATTCCCGCTTTCGTTGTAGATCAATTCGTCCACATAATGCTTCGCCAGTAAAATCCCGAACCCCGCCATCTCGGGCTCGCTTGCTCCCGGTCCGTCCACATCGGGCAGCGGTTTCCTTTTCTCTGCGTCCAGCACTTCGTCCAGCGAAAATCCGTCGCCCGGATCCTTTACTCGGCATGTCACCTGTCTCTTCGACCTCAGGTAGCAGACTTCCACGTACTTGCCCGGATCGAACTTCCCCCCGTGCTCCATCGCGTTCAGCACAATCTCCCGGAACGCAAACGCCACTTCCTCTTTCTCCGCCTCCGGAAAATTTAGTCCCGCTCGCGTAAACTGCATCAGCCGGTCCAGCGTTCCCAGGTCGCATCGCACCGCCAACACCGCGTACTCCGTCGTTCCCTGTAGCAATTCGAGCCCGTCATCCCACACCGGCTCGTGCATCACGTTGTCGATCAGTTGCCTTAAATCCTCCCGCGGCACCGGCACCGTGAAGTAGCTGAACGCGTGATACCGCAGCGCATTCACCACGTCTCCCGGCATCTTCTCTCTGGTCAGGATGATCAACCGCGTGTGCGGCCGGACGCTCCGCAACCGCCTCAGCAGCACCACATCGTCCGTCCCGCTCGTCGCCGCGTTCGTCACGATCAGGTCGAATGCTTCCGCCTTCGCGCGTTCCAGTGCCGCCTCGTTATCCTCGGCGTAACTCACTTCCCACATCGGCTTGTCGAACAGACCCTCCAACCCGCCGGGGCTGGCCGCTTGCGCTTCGATTAACAGAACCTTCTTCATCGCTGTGATTTCCGTGCAGGCAGGCTCTTGCAACCCGCCCATACGAACCTCTCCGTCTGAAGTCGGGGCGGCCTCTTTCGCTGCTTCAGAGTAACTTGCCACTAACTTACCACGGCCCCTCCCCGTTGTCCTTCTTCCCCGCTCCCTCTTACCTCTCTCGTCGCCGCCGCCCTTCCTTATTTACGCCCGGTTCACAGGCTCCGCCAACATCGCCGGCGTCTCCAATCCCGACCGATTCATCCCCTTCCCCGACGCCGTCATCGACGCCATATGCTCCTTGGTTGAACAAACCTGCGCCTCCCCCGCTAGGTAGCTCGTCCTTGGAGTGCGGGAGCTCTGCTCCCGCACTGACACAGGAACGGAGGCGGTCCGCTCCTGATCCGCTCTTTCGGACCGTCTGTTCGCAGCCTCTCTTCTCTTTACTCCTTCCCAACAACCTCAGAATCTTCGCCGTTTGCTCGACGTCTCCCCGGTAAGTTTACCGTGTCGGCGTTACCCTTCTAATTACTCCCCTCCCCCCTCTATACTCCCTCTCCCCGCTTCCCGCTAAACTGAAGTGTGCTCACCTCATCCCATTTCGAAGAGCCGCAAACCCTCTCCACTCCCGTCCCTCGCGCCAGCCGTCGCGTCGGTCCCCGCGCCGCCATGATCTTTGGCTTCTGCGCCCTCCTCGTTCTCATGGCTGTCTTGGCCTTCGACTCCGTCCACGCCCTCAATAGTCTCGAAATGTCCAGCTCCGCCGTCCGCCAGGACTATCTCAAACGCGAGCGTACTCTTCGCGACATTCGCTTCAGCCTCTACGAATCCGGCAATCTCCTTCGCGAATATTCTCTGGCCCAGCCCGACGCCTCCGCCCGCGACTCCTACCTCCATCAGTTCCACGATCTCCGCGATCACGCCAACGCTGCTCTCGATTCCTGTCTGCGCTCGCTCCCCCGCGACCAAAATGCCCCGTTTCAGAAACTCAGCAATGAACTCGCGTCCTACTGGCTCCTGGCCGACCGCATCTTCATCGTCGATCCCACTGAAAAAAACACTGTCTCCCTGCGCAACCTCGCCCTCACCCAACGCGCCTCCCTGCTTACTCTGACCGGCGAAGTCAGCGACATCAACGAACTCGACTTCCGTCAGGCCGAAGCTCAGATCTCCCTCGTCTTCGGGCAAACTCGCCACCGCATCCTCGTCGTTGGCATCTTCGCCCTTTCCCTCGGCCTGCTCCTCGCCGCTTCCACCATCCTTTATCTTTCCCATCTCGAGCGCCACGCTCGCGAAAAATACCAGGAGACCCTGCGCTCTCAGCACGAACTCAAGGAACTCTCCAAGCGCCTCGTCGACGCTCAGGAACAGGAGCGCCGCGCCATCGCCCGCGAACTTCACGACCAGATCGGCCAGTCTCTCACCGCTCTGCTCATTGATCTTCAGAGTCTCTCCGATACTCCCCTGCCCGCCTCGGCCATCTCCTCCGCCCTCCAACGCGTCAAGCTCCTCGCCGAGGAATGCGTCAACGAGGTCCGTAACATGGCCCTGCTCCTTCGCCCCTCCATGCTCGACGACCTCGGCCTCATTGCCGCTCTCGAGTGGCAGGGCCGCGAGGTCTCCAAACGCTCCGGCCTCGCCGTCGACGTCATCGACAGCGAGTTTGCCGATAACCTCCCCGAAGATCACCGCACCTGCATCTATCGTGTGGTCCAGGAAGCTCTCCACAATTGCGTCAAGCACGCTCACGCCACCCGCGTCCGCATCCTCGTTCAGGAACAGGATCGCCGCCTGCTCCTCTCCATTGAAGATGACGGCATCGGCTTTGATCCCCGCCGCCACCGCGGCATGGGTTTCCTTGGGATGCACGAACGCGTCACCCGTCTCGGCGGCAATTTCCTCGTCGATTCGCTTCCTGGTCGCGGCACTTGCCTCCGCATAGAATTGCCTTTGACCGCTTCGCCACTTCCGCAAGGAGTCCTTTCGTGAAAAAACTCCGCATCCTCTTGGCCGACGATCACACCGTCATGCGCTCCGGCCTTCGCGCCCTTCTCGAGCGCCAGCATAATCTCGTAGTCATCGGTGAAGCCGACAACGGCCGCGACGCCGTCTCTCTCTCCTCTTCTCTTTCCCCCGACGTCGTCGTCATGGATGTCGCCATGCCCCTCCTCAACGGCATCGAAGCCACCAAGTCCATCCTCAAGCAGTCTCCTTCCACCAGCATCGTCATGCTCAGCATGCATTCCGACGAATCCTATGTCATGCGCTCCCTCAACGCCGGCGCTCGCGGCTATCTCCTCAAGGATTCCGCCGCCGCGGAACTTCTCTCCGCTCTCGATGCCGTCTCCAGCGGCAAATCTTTCTTCAGCTCCGCGGTCCGCCGCCTTCTTGCCGAAGACTACATCCGCGTCCTTCGTCAAAAGGGCATCGTCGATTCGTACGATCTCCTTACCGCCCGAGAACGCGAAATCCTGCAACTCCTCGCCGAGGGCAAAACCAACAAAGAAGTCGCCTCCGACCTCAACATCTCTCCCTACACCGTTGAAACTCACCGCGCCCACATCCTCGAAAAGCTCGGCCTCCACACCCCCGCCGAACTCATCCTCTACGCCGTCCGCAAAGGCATCATCCACTAGCAGCGATTTCATAAACCATTCCTCAGCAGGTTGCTGAAAAACTTGCAGAACGGTCATTCCGAACCAAGTCTGCGGAGTGAGGAACTCTGCCCGCACTTTTTTCGTGCGAGCAATCTCTCTTTTCTTGGTTTACGGCCAAGAGAGATTCCTCGGTTCGCTCGGAATGACCGGGCCGCCGGCGCTCGCTGCTGGCTCGTTCGCATCTTTGCACTTTTTACTTTTCACTTTTTACGACTTTCTACTC
>Ga0335077_10006024_pt1 | contig 14943 bp, 11 predicted proteins | sample Lox_Sample_31_FD_207151 | JGI IMG/M metagenome (GOLD analysis project Ga0335077, IMG submission 207151) | Soil microbial communities from Loxahatchee National Wildlife Refuge, Florida, United States - Lox_Sample_3.1 | ecosystem: Environmental > Terrestrial > Soil > Wetlands | place: USA... | reverse complement strand
TGAGGTTGGTCACGTATTCCACCAGTACAACGCCCGCGCCCAACAGAACTTTGTGATTGGGCGAATCTTTGCCGCTGGCGCGGGAGTGCGCCGGGTTGTCCGGCGAGGGCACGTCCATGGCGATGAGGCGAACGCCATTCTCCACCATCCAGGAAGCCGCCTTCTCGGAGAAGAAAGGGTACTGATTGTAATAAGACATTTCACCGAAATGATCGGACCAGTCGGTGCGCAGGATGATGCGCTGCGGAACCGTTCCCCCAAGCTTCTCCTTGAGGTGCGCCACATCAATCTCCTGTAATGGGCGGCAGGGCGTGAAGTTCAGTACCGTCGCCGGCCCGACCAGGACTTCGAGCGGAACTTCATCGATTCCCTTCCCCTTGGGGATAAAGTGCAGTGGGGCGTCGGTGTGGGTGCCGGTGTGAGTACCCAGCGTGACCTTGCGGGTCTCGCGTCCCTCCACTCCATGCCGCCCCAGAATGCTGATCTCCACCACCGGGTGCCAGTGGGTGGGGAACGTCATCATGCCTTCTTCAATGGGAAACGAGAGGTCGATGATTTTCATGATCGGGTATGTGAAGTTGACGCGGCCTCAAGGCAGCGCAATCGCTGCATTCTTTTGAAATCTCTTGAGGGCGGTAAAAGCAAGCCTATCAAATTAGCGGCCAGTGTGCTTCGCGATCGGCACCGCCATTACGCCCCGGCCTGGACCACGGGCCTTGAAGCCGCCTGGAATTTTTCCTTTACCAGCGCCCGAAGCACTGACTTCTGCACTTTGCCGCTGGCCGTCTTGGGGAATTCGCTCATGGCCAGGTAGCGTGCCGGCTGCTGATGAGCGGCGAGGTTGGCTTTGCAATACGCCATGACGTCATTCAGTATTCCCTCGAGTTCCAGTCCGCTCTCCAGCTTCAGTACGGCGACAATATCCTCCCCATACAATTCGTGCGGCATGCTGACGATGGCGGCGTCGGCGACTCCCGCACAGCGCAGCAAGACTTCTTCAATCGCAGCCGGGCTGATGTTGACGCCGCCGCGAATGATGATGTCTTTCTTGCGGCCGGTAATGCACAAGGCCCCCTGCTCATCTACACGCCCGAAGTCACCTGTCGCGAACCACTGAGAAGCGTCGACTTCGCGGAGCACGCCGTCCGGCTCCAGATATCCGGCCATCAGGTCGGGTGTGAGCAGTTGGATTTCCCCGTCCGCGCCTGCGGGCAGCGGCGATCCATCGTCATCCAGAACGCGCAGTTCAATTCCGGGCAAAGCCTCGCCCACATAGCCTGGCTGGGAATAGTCGCTGCGGGAGCGGGCGGTTACGAACAGAGTTTCGGACAAGCCATAGTTTTCGATCAGTCTTACGCCATAGCGGCGCTCGAAGTCCTCTTTTACTTTGAGAGCCAGAGGGGCAAATCCTACGAAGGTATGGCGAATGGATTCGCGGCAATATTGCTCCCCGGTGCGGCCGCGATCCATCTTCAGCAGGACCGACATCACCGTAGGGGCAAGCCACAGAGTGTTTGCCCCGCTGCGGCTTACACGGTCCCAGAAGTTCAGGCTGGAGCGCGCATCGAAGACTTGGTCGACCACTACGCTGGCGCCGTGCAGGAAGGGAAGAATCAGGAGATTGTAAAATCCTCCCATATACGCCATGGAGAGCGTGAGGTAGAAGCGGCTCTCCCGATCGATTCCTTGCACCGAGGCGAACGCCTGCGCATTACGGAACATGCGCGCGGTTCGATGGGCCAGCCCTTTGGGCTTGGCCGTGGTTCCCGAGGTGTACATGAGGACAATCAATGCGTCATCGCTGAGATGCAGGAGAGACTCAGCATCCGAGGCGGAAGGCAGCGAACCGATGTCGATCGCGTTCTCAGACGCGGACCCGCCCGCCTCATTCGCCACCATAAGCGCCACCAGGTTGGGGTGCAACCCGGCGAGTCTTTCTACGACGGCCCTGCCGGCAACCAGCAGGCGCGGCCGACTGCTCGAGAGAATGAAATTCAGATCACCCTGGCTGAGATTGGGGTTGATGGGAACCGAGGTAGCACCAGCATAGAGGCAGGCAAAATACAGGACCGCCAGTTCGCAGCAATTGGGCAGCATCATGGCGACGCGGTCGCCAGGCTGGACGCCACGCTTACCCAGCTCAACCGCCAGCGAACACGCCAGCCGGTGAAATTCGCCATAAGAGAATTCCCGGCTCGCGATGGCATCCACCAGAAAGGGCCGTGCTTTATAGGTCTGGACGGATTGTAAAACTGCCGCGCGCACCGTCATCGCGTCGCCACGGGCTTGGGTTGGCCGGCCTGGATGAGATCAGAGATAGCCGTCCATCGCACCATTTGCCCCCGATAAGCGTGGTGGGGATCCACCCGCAATATGGTCCGGCCGGGAACTTCCTGCTCCAACCGCGGGAAGTAGCCCAGGGTGACGAGAACTCCTTCGGCAGATGTTAACTGATCAATGGAACGCGCATCCCCCCCGCTGGGCGGACAGGTAAGCAGCGCCACCGTGATCCCGAGATCAAAATGGCCACGATCGGAAAAATCGCCCAGTTCGAGGCAATTCGCCGGCGCGTTCGAAGGAACGGCTCCGTGGACAGCCACCGTGCGGAAGCTGTTTGCGGCCGATTGCAGCATGGCCTCGTCCACGCTGCCGTGAATGAGCAGGCAGAAATCGCCATATTGCTGCGCAGTCGCCGTCAGAATGTCTTCGAGATACCCGGCCAGCAGCCGCCTGGACCGCACGGGGATAATTCTGGCCGCGCCGGCGAGTTCTTTCAGCTGGGAGGGCAACTCCGCGCCCCATGCGCCGCCATCCAGATCGTGCAGGTACACAGAAATGCTGTTCCTGGTCAGTTCCAGTATCTGCTCCAGCACTTCAAACGAACCGTAGGTCGCACGCCCCAGCACGATGCCGTCTTCCGCCAGGACCAGGTCGGCGAGAATCAAGTCGGGCGAGGCCGTTTCCGCCGCCACGATCTCCATCACCGGCCGCGCCCGCCGTTTGGCGCAGGCGATCATCATGCCGTCCACCAGCGACTTCACCGACGCCAGCGAAGCGCTGAGACTGTGCTGGGAGATTCCCTGGGCCCGGAACGAGGTCAGCGTTTCATCCGGCTTCCTGGCAACCGTCTTCGGCAGTGTTGAAGCCACGCGCTCCAGTTGACCGTCATCCAGGTTCACTGGATCAAGTCCTGCCATGGCGGCCACCAGTCTTCGCAGCGGGACGCCATGTTTGTTTGCCGCCGCCGCCACCTTGGGAAGAAACGAGGAGTGGAACTGGCTGTACCCCATGGTTACCGACATCATGTCGTACAACTGCATCTGCGACATCAGCGGTCCCAGGACCTCCTCCGCCACATCCATCACTTCAAACAGGTCGATGCCGGTGTCGAGTCCGAGCCTTTTCAGGACCGCGACGGCAATTTCGGTGGGCACGTTGCCGGCGCTGCGCCCCAGGCCATACAGGGTGCTGTCAATCAGAGTGGCGCCGCAGCGGATCGCCTCGACGCTGTTGGCAACCGCAAATTGCAGGTTGCTGTGCCCGTGAAATCCCAAAACGCAGTCGCATTTCTGCCGGGCCGAGTCCAGGTAATTGTGGACGTCGTCGGGGAACATGCTGCCGGCGGAATCGACGCAGTACACCACTTCGGCCCCGGCGCTTACGCCGCCGCGGGCAAGTTCGCCAAACCGCTGCGGCGAGACGCCATAGGTTTTCATGAAATTCAGGCAGGGAAGCAGGCCGAGTTCGCGGGCCAGCGTCAGATAAGGATAGGCGGTCTCGATCTCGGGAGCGTTGTAGCCTATGCGGACAAAATCCAGCCCGGCGGCGCGCGCTGACCGCAGTTGGTCGGCGGTGCCGATGCCGGGGATGAAAAAGCTGCCGATCTTGGCCTGCGGAGCCGCTCCTTTCGCGGTTTCGATCAGACGTTCGTCGCTGGTGGGCATCGCACCTTTTCCCACCTGCGATGCCCCCAGTCCCAGGCCATGGCCAACTTCAATCCAGCGGAAGCCGAGCCGCCCAAGCGCTCCTGCCACCCTTTCGGTGTCCTGCTCGGTGAACTTGAAGTCCACCGCGTAGCTGCCGTCGCGCAGGGTGCATTCCAATATCTCTACGCGCCGCGCGGGTCCGCCAGGCCGCTTCGGTTGGGCCGTGGCAAGCTGAGCTTGGGAATCCACCATATGACTCGTCAGGTGTGGCGCACCTTCTCTTGCCGACTCAAGCGGCAGTATAACAGCGGCTCGCCAGGGATCTTCCTGTGCTTCCGGACACGCAGATCACCGTTCCGGAGAACCAATCCAAGTTGCCGGAACGTTCGGCCGCAGCGTCCAACCGGCTGGCCAGGCAAGGGGCCGCAGGTTCACCTCGTGCATGTTCGCAGAAGGGGGCTCAAAATCCATGGTTACGAAGGCAAGCGACCAGAATATCAGGCATAAATACGACCCAACCGCGAACAGCCAGTCCTCGAAGAAGGCATGAACTAAGCCGGCTGAGAGTATGGCCACAATGGTCATGTAGGGATGGCTGGCGAGCCCCGTCCTTCGCAGCCAGGCGTAGATACGAACCAGGCGTACTACCAGCAGGAGCAGCAGTATCCCGAAAGGGATAATCCCAACCAGACCCATGTACTCGGCCACCGCCAGATAGCTGTTCCCATGTTCGCGGTTTATGCCGGTCGACCTGGAACCATTCGGCACCGACGATATGTCATGGGCGATATCGCTGGTGCCAAAGCCACTCCCGAACCAGGGATGTCTTTTAACGGACGCGACTGTCAGCTCCCAAGGCCCTCTGCGGGAAATCCAGACTCCGGACTCCGTCGACCTTCCTTTGAAGATGACTTCGGAGGTAACGGAACTCGCAAAATCAGTAAGTTGCCCAGGGTTATAAACCCCAGCGGCGGCCAGGAGAAAGACGACGACGAAACCCGCACGCAGCAGGAACATGTGTTTGCGCAGCACCAGGCACACCAGAATCGTGATAAAGCCCGCGGCCAGAATCGAAGCTCGCGCGCGGCTCTCGTAAAGGACAGCGCCAGCCAGCACAAGGATAGCAATGCGACGCGCGTACAACGCCCTGTCGTACGGCCGTCCCGAAAGCAGGTCGCACAGCAATACGGGGATGACCAGGACGCCCATGGCGGCTCCCACGGCGTTGGGATGGCCGAAGAGGTTGGTGTGGTAAACGATCAGGAGCGGGGCGGTTACAGCGGTCAGAATCTCGCAGAGTAGCACCAGCCAGCGAACGAGTTGCTCTTCCCTTCCTTCCAGACTGATGCGCGCTCCAGCCGCAGCGTAAAGAAACAACATGCACAGACTGAGCACTTTTTCCAGGCTGGCGTTAGGCGCCTCGGAGACCAGGGTCGAGACCAGGGCGATACTGACACAAGCGGCCGCGATCAGATGGAAGAATCCGAAGTAATGCCGGCGCTTCCCCCGCAGCCAGAGCAGAAGTCCCATCCAGGCGGCGACTCCCAGAATCCCCCAGCGCGCGAGCATTATCTGTCGCTGAAGGGGCAAAACCATTCCTGACCAGAGGAACGACGCGGTCAACAACGCAAAGAATATCTCCTCGTAATGCCACAACGCGGCAAGAGTAAGTTGCAAGGCGAGCAGGGCGGCGAGGTAACGCGAGTTGGCCACCAGCCAGGGCCGGTTGGCAGCCACGTAGAGAAGCCACACCCCGACCGCACCCAGACCGGCAAAAATGAGCCAGCGGTAGCGTTCGAAACTGCTATTCATGAAGCGCTTTCGGAGTCGAGATCACTCTGCATTGAGTTTAGAGCCTTCGCGGCGATTATTCCACACTCCCCGTCCCTCTGAGGTCATGAGCGGTCAACAGCCGCTCGGAAAGCCATACAGCGGTGCGCAAGTGGCGTATCATCGGGCGGCATCATCGGGGCACGAGTCGTGTGATCTCCGCCATTCCCTCCGCCCATGCGGAGGGAGAATAGAGCCGAATACGTTCCAGGCTATTGCTCGCCATGCGCCTGGTCACTTCAGAATCGACCACTAGCTTACGCATGGCCGCAGCCAGGGCAGCGGGCTGCCCCCGGGGAACGACGTACCCGTTCCAGCCGTCTTCCACCAGATCGGCGACGCAGCCTGCCACCTCGCTGGCGATTACCGGCAGGCCACAGGCCATGGCTTCGTTCACTACCAGCCCCCAGGGATCGCTGTGGGTGGGGAAAATAAAAGCCTCGGCAAGGGCGTAGAACTCCGGAAGCTGCTCCCGATGAATGAAACCAAAACACTGAACCAGACCGGGAGAGACGGCGGCGCCACGCTCCCGCAACTGTGCTTCGGCTGCGCCATCCCCCACGAAAACCAGCCCGATTTCACTGCGAAGGGAAGCCTCCAGGGATGCGTAAGCCTCGAGCAGTTCAAAGATCCCTTTTGAGGAAACCAGGCGCCCGACATACAGAAAGAAGCGTTCGGGCAAGCGGTATTGGGCGGTTATGCGGGCCCGGTCACTCCTGGCGGCTTTCGCCAGGCGGGCGAACAGGTCATTATCCACCGCATTTCGCGCGATGAAGATTGGCTGCTGGCGCACCCCCAGCTGCTGAAGATATCGCTGGGAGGAGATTCCCGGCACGGCGAACCCGCGGCAGGCGCGCAGGAATTTCGCCTTGAGGTACTCGATGATGCGGTTGCGCGACCGCTGGTCTGCGGCGTTGCTTTCCGACCATAAAATAAGCGGCACGCGCCGCTTCTGGGCCCACAGAAGGGCCTGCCAGGAGGCCGGGTAGTTGTAGCCGCCCACGATGATTGCCTCGGGAGCTGCCGCTCGGAAAGCCCGCCTCAAACCCCGATTTACCAAAATGGTCTGTCTTCCAAACCGGCAACGAAATGATGGCAGCACCTGGTAGGAGAAACGAATTTCGTCCTTGTACACGCGCCATTGCCGCATCGAGGGGTCGGTTTCGGCAAGAAAAATTACATGCAGCGAGACATCAGGATGTTCCGCCAGGGCGTTGAATTCGGGGACGCGGTAGGGAGCGATGATCTCGGTGACGATGGTGAGGCGGCGCTTTGTCCGGGGCTCGGCCCCGCCAATCTCTCTCTCAGCTAGAGTTTGGGGCTGCATTTTTGCCGGGTTCAGGGTTTCGCCACTCCCAGAAACACTTCCGCCCACTGTTGCGTAATCCGGTCCCAGTCATACTGCCGCACATGCCGGACGGAGGCCGCGCTCATCGCCCGGCGCAGGCCGGGATCGGCGAGAAGCAGATCAAGTTTTTCCGCCAGTTGTTCATCCGATTCTACCAAGAAGCCGGTTTCGCCATGCACCACGTAATCGGGGTGGTACACATTCATGGCGACCGCGGGCAATCCGCTGGCGGCCGCCTGCAGTAGTACCTGCGGGTGTCCCTCCAGCACGCTGGGAAACAGAAAAACGTCGGCCTTACGCATTTCCTCCCCGAGTAGATTCGACGGCAGGTGGCCCAGAAAGGTTACGTTCCTGCATCCCAGGCGGTCCGCCAGCGCCCGGCAGCCCAGTTCGGTCTCGCCTCGTCCCGCAAGGCGGAATTGCACCGCGCTCCACCGGGCCGCCTGCTCGATCACCCGCTCCACGCGTTTACGCGCCTGAAACGATCCGGCGTACAGCACGGTGGGCGGGCCGTCCGGTTTCGAGGCGGGAGGGAAGAAATAGCGCGCGTCCACGCCGTCGCAAATCACCCCGGCGCGAGTGCCGAAGCGTTGCCGCACAGTTTCGGCAACATACTGCGAGTTACCTATCACCGCCGTGCCTTCGCGAATGCAGCGCTCGATCAGCGGGAGGCTGGTGGCATCATTCATTGCCATTACGATGTAGGTCACCAGCGCCGACCGTAGCAGGTGGGATTTGCGCGATGCCAGGACGGCACGGTCCAGAGGCCCGGTCCGCGGGAAAAAGTAAATGTCTGGCTGGGAAAGCACGAGGCGCGTCAGCAGGTGGACCGTGTTTCCGTGCTTGCGGTGCTTCAGCAGGATCGTGTTTTTACGCGCGGCAAGACGGGGATCGGGCTTGCCGTTGCAACTCATAACCACTCGGAAAATATCCTCCGGCAGACGGGCGACGACTTCCTTCACCGTAAGATTCTGGGCGTTGGTATTGTCTTCATCTGCCCAGGAAGGTGTGAAGATCGTAATCGGCCGGGCCCGGTTTCCTTTGTTAATCGTCATCGGGAAAATAAATTCCGGGGCAGCGGCGAATCAAAGCGCATCAACGGAACGCACACCGACAAGCGGCTGCGTAGGAAACCGCGCGTTTTCAGGCGCCTGAAGTTGCCTCGACGGCATTCGCTGAAATTTCCCCTCGACTCTGCAGCGCACCAACCACCGCGCTTGCGGCAACACACATCGAAAGGTAGAAGATCAGGAACCATCTTTCCTGCCAGTTCGGAAGCACCATAAAATGACCGGCCACGTACGCCGTGGTTACGATCAGGAGGGCTCGGATCCGTTTAGAGAACAGCAGCCCACCGATGCCCAGCAACAGGAAGGGAGCAAAGAATCCTTCTCCCCCCAGCACGAGTCCTTTGCGGACGGCCGCGAGATAGTCGTGAAAAGAAAGCCGAACCACCATGGCCGCCGGCTCGATTGGCGTTCCGAAGAAGTTCCGGTAGTAAAGCATCTTGATGCCGTAATCGCCGGCAAAGTGATTGATCGCCAGCGCCGAACCAAGTGCCAGGGCGGCGAGGACTGCGGCTTTGGGGAGGTCAACCCGGTGCTGAAGCCAGCACATCGCGATGACCAGGCCGGCAAGAACGACGTTGTCCGTGCGAATGTAAATGGAAACCAGCAGCAGCGCCAACCCCGCAGTGAGCGCCTTGGTTTCGGATATCAGGTATAGGGCGAAGAATGCCACCACGGTCGCCAAACCATCCGAACCGGTCGTTCGCCCGGCCAATGTGAAGGGGTAACTGATCATCACGAGCAGGGCCATCAAACATGCAAGCGCCTGAGAGTGCAGGTACCGGCTCACCCACACCAGCAGGAGAATTCCCATCAGAACGTAGGAAATGGCAGAAATCAGAACGCTGGCCGGGATGAGCCCCATCCCCGTTTTTCCCAGCAAATAAATGGCCTGGTTATATAACGGACGGATCGCAAAAAAGGGAAGGAACTCCATGAACGTGTATGGATCCTTCGCCCGTATTTCGCGCGATTTGTTCTGCTCCTCGGGAGCGCCCTCTTCTCTGCCTAACAATGTTTCGCGAGCCGCCGCGGGGACATAGCGGTCGATTTCCGCGTACACTCGCTGATGCACCTGCACCGGGTCGGTCTGTTCCATCAGAATGGCATTGCCCACGTATTGCGCCACGTCCATGGCGTAAACCGGCGTGTGATAGAGGTGCACCGCCAGCGCAGAGATGGCGACGATGTAGAGCGCGGGCAGAATGAGCCTCTTCGTCATCAGATTCCGCGTATATTCCGCCAATCCAGCCGTCATTGACCGCAATCCGAAACCGGCTCCCCGGTGGAAATGCGAAGTTAGCACTCAGGTCGAACCGCTGCCCGTTTCCACTCAGCTTGCTGCGGCCCCCAGGCGGCGCGAAGCCACTTCCTGAAGTGCCTCCGCGATTACCCTTCCCGCCTCATCCCACGAAAAACGGTATGTGTACTGCACCTGATCGCAATTCTTTGCCTGGTGCAGTCCGTTTTCATACGCCGCCTTGATCCGCAGAGCGATTTCATTCACATTCGTGGGATCGACAAAAAGGACATACTTGTCGCCAACCTCCTCATAGGCGCCACCGCGCGAAGAGATGCAGGTTGTCCCGCAAGCCATGGCTTCCACCAGTTGCATGCCGAAACCTTCGTGCGACGATAGATCGACGTAGAGATCGGCGGCGGTATAGAGATCCACCAGATCGCGGAACCGCGCGCTGCCGAGAAAATTTTCGAAGATGAAGTGCCGCCCCTCAACTAATCCCAAAGCCAGGAAATCCGCGCGCAGCTGGTCTTTGTATGGCGGCCGGTAATCCCGAATCCCACCCACCACAAGGCACGTTTCAATCCCGAGTTCCCGAAGCCTGGCCGCCAATGCCGGATAAAGGATGAAATTCTCCCGCGGATCACCGGTAGCAAAAGCTAAAACATATCCCGTCACCCCATAACGCTGGCATACCGCGGCGCGGTCCGTGAGCTGAGAAAACTCATAGAAACCGGGATCAACCGCGCAATAACCCACGGCGGTCTTTTCGCGCGCAACTCCGTAATGTGTGTGCACCGCCTCGCGAATATATTCCGAGTTGCAAACCACGCAGTCGCTCGACCGCAAGGTTTGCCGCCGGAGAAACTGCACGAAACTGTCGATACTCTTGCGAAGAGCGCTGCGATATACACCCTGCGCCTGGTGGATCAACACGTCCACATCGTGGCACACCGTAACCGTCGGAATGCCGATGAGGCGGGCCGAGGTTTCGTCGGTTTTGAGAAAAATCTGCGGCCGCAGACGCCGCAACTGGTTCGGCACACCCCATAGCGCCCTCTTGATCTCCGACCCCTCCGGCGTAAGGCTGAAGCTGGCTCGGCAGTTCGCAGCAAACAAGCCTGGCGCTTGCGGAGTGGCCATGATCTGGATGCTCCAGTCTTCCGGCAGCCGCGCGAATAGTTGCAGGCAAGTGTGGTAGGCGTAGCGGCCCACTCCCTTTGGGTTGCGCACAACCGGTGTGCCATCGATCAGCAAGTGGACCATGAGTCGGGGTCAGGCCTTGACCATTTCGGTGTACAGGCTTTCGGCAACCCGTTGCGGTTCGCTCCGGTCGATTCGCAGCTCCGGGATCGAACTATGGTTGGCGCAACATTCTCTGACTTGCGCGAATCCGGCGCGCTTCGCCAGGTACTGCACCTGGGAGAAATCGTAAAAGCTGCGGTGCGTGTCCGCCCAGCTCAGGATTTTGTACAGCGCGTCGAACGGCCGCGCCTCCCAGGGATGCGCCAGCTCGAAAAATGCGGCGTCGCCTTCCATATATTTTTGCGCGAAGCGCATTCCCGCCGGCACCACCATGCGGTAAACTCCGCCGGGTTTGAGAATACGATGAACCTCCGCGAGGTGCAATTGCGCTTCCTCGGGATACAAATGCTCGACGAAGTGTTCCGAGTAGCAACGCTCGACGGTCGCGTCGCGAAACGGAAGGCGCCGCCGCAGGTCCAGGCACAGATCAACCGCAGGATGGCGAAAGCAATCGATGCCCACCCATCCCGGATATCGCGTCATCCCACAACCGAACATTAGTTGCAGGTGCGGAGTTCTTTCCAGCTTCCGAACCCTGAGCCGCCGAAACGGATTGAGCCCATAGATGCGAATCGCCGCCATCCGCGTCTCGAACATGACATGCCGCACAAAATAGCGCGGCACTCCGCTTCTGTCGCACGCGCGCTTTGCCAGATCGGTTCCAGCCCGCGCGAGTTTGGCCTTCAGGGCTGTCATGCAACCGGCGGCGCGCCTTCGATGAGGTCCCAACTCAACGGCGTGCCGCGTTCGATATCCCGCGCCGCGCGCTTCCCCAGAACCTCGGGAAGATACCGCGTGTGCAATCCGTGGCTCGGGCGGATGGAGCGGACATTGAATTCCGTGAAAGCATCACCCCGCTTCACGTCCTGCACTACGAACAGCGAGCGGCGAAAAACGCGACTTCCCGCTTCGCGCTTACTCACCCCGAAATGCACCGTTCCCAGAGCCGCTTCCGTCATGCGTACAGCCTCAACCATCGCCTGGAACTCCTGCGGCTCTAGGGAGAAGGCGCTATCCGGCCCTTTCACGGCGCGAGACAGCGTGATGTGCTTTTCAATGATGCACGCTCCCAACGCCACTGCCGCCACCGGCGCCGCCGTCCCCATCGTGTGGTCGGAGAGACCGATGGGAACTTCAAAGCGGCGCGCGAGTTCGGGGATAGTTTTCAAATTCATCTCTTCCGGTGGCGCGGGATAGGAACTGGTGCACTTCAGCAGCGCGATTTGCCGCGCCCCCGCCTGGCGGGCGGTCTGCACGGCTTCTTCAATCTCTTTCAGCGTCGCCATCCCCGTGGAAATGATCAGCGGCTTTCCCGTGGCGGCCATTTTACGGATCAAGGGAAGATCTACCAGCTCAAATGACGCCAGCTTGTAAGCGGGGACATCCATCTTCTGCAGAAAATCCACCGCGGTAGCGTCAAATGGCGACGAGAAACATTGCAGTCCCAGATCATCCGCCGCTTTTTTCAGCTTGGGCTGCCACTCCCACGGCGTGTAGGCTTCGCCGTATAGGTCGTAGAGCGTGCGCCCGTCCCATAAGGTGCCGCCGCCGATGCAGAATTCCGGGCGGTCCGAGCGGATACTCATGGTATCCGGAGTATAGGTCTGCAGCTTCACCGCATCTGCGCCCGCCTCTTTGGCGGCCCGCAGAATGCGCAACGCCTGCTCGTAATCCTGGTTGTGGTTGGCAGAGACCTCGGCGATGACGTACACCGGGTGCCCCGGGCCGACAAGGCGTTCGCCAATTTCTACCGTGGTCATCAGTATTTACGTATTCGGCCGCCTCAGGCCGGCCGGAGCGACCGCACCAATTCAAAGGCCTCCGCCGCCGCGCACCCCACTACGCTTCCCCAGCGCGCGGCGATCGCGCGCAGAGCTTCGGGAGAACGCGGATGAGGGAACGGACGAGTCTCGGTGTCGTAGCAGGCCATGGCTTCCAACTTGGCGTCCAGGCTCGCAGCGATGTCCACAAAGACGTTCGGCCGCATGGCAGGCGCGATGCCTTGAAACGCCCACTCCGTAGATGAGGCAATCTCAAACGCATAAATATCGCGCACCGGCTGGCCAATCATAGGACGCGTCGCCGTGAGTACCGCCCGGTGAACCACTCCGTGATCTACGTTCAGGTCCCCCGGGTGATGGGTGTAAATTGCCTCAGGCAGCAACCTCTGCACCAATTCTTCCACCAGTTTCACCACTTCGATCAAGGGCACAGTATCCAGGCGATTATCCGGCAGCTTGAAAAGCGTCACCCCCTTCGCTCCCACTTTGCGCGAGGCGGCCTCGGCCTGCCGGTGCAGGTGGGACAACTTGGCGGAATCCGCAGCCTGGCGTTGTGCGTAACGCGAGGTCATGCCCTCGGCCATGATGGCGATGTGCACCTCGTGGCCCTCGCGCGCCAGGCGCGCCATGGTGCCGCCGCAGCCCAGTATCTCGTCATCCGGATGCGCAGCCACTACCAGCACTTTCATGCTTTGGGTTCCTTGCTCCCCGCGAGAACCGTGATTTTGACATCAGCGACAATGCGGCCGTCATACAGCGCCGCCCGCCCGAACTCAAAGCGGAATCCGGCGTGGTCCAGGAAAGCGTGGGGATACCCCTCCGCGTCCAGCATGCGGATAAAGTCATATAGACTTTCCAGCGATGCGGGCGCGCCAATCGCACTCTCTTCGGGCTTTCTGCGCCTGAACGTCACCGGTTCACCTTGCTGCGGTTTGGGCACGGGCTGCTCCTTCACCATGCGGTCAATCATGCGCACCGCCAGGTGCGTGGCCCGAAGGTAGATTTCTTCCGCGCTGCCTGCGAGCGAAAGCGGTTCTTTCAAATAGACCGGGCCGGCATCGAATTCCTCGACCATACGCAGCGCTGTAAGCCGGGTTTCGCGATGACCGCGCACGATCAGGTTCTGCAACGGGCTGCCGCCCCGCCCGTAGGGAACATCGGTCATGTGAAAGCAGACGCACTCAAAATTCCGGTAGATCTCCGGCGGCACCTTCCACGACCAGTGCAGCACAAAAATGTAGCGCGGCGCCAGCGCGCGCACGGCCTCCGCCTTCAGTTCATCGGGTGCACCCACGAAGGCCCACTTTCCCGGCAGCCGGCTCACTTGCTCATCGTAGGCCCGCCGGTTCCAGGGCTTGCAGCCCAGAACCAGGTAGGCCATCCCTGTTTTCGGCGATGGCTCAGTCATCGGTCTCCACCGGTCGCTCGCATGCGTAGTGTATGGCTTCGCAGCCCCTGGTCTGAATCGTCCCCCTTTTCTGGAAACCTGCCGCCTCGAAAAGCCGGATCGATCCTCCGTTGTGCGGCTTGATGAGGGCGTGCAGCCGCCGGACTGACTTATCACGGAATGCTTCTTCCATCGCCCGGGTCATCAGGCCGAGGCCAAGGCCAGAGCCCCGGCGTTCGGGGGCGACGCTGATGTCGGTTTCAAATTCACCCGGCTGCAGCAAATCAAATCTTACTTGACCCATGGGAGAGCTGCTGCCATCCGTGGCCAGAAAGATCATGCAGTTCGGATCGTCCAGCTTATGCGCAAACCACGCGGCATGTTTCTCCCACGGGATTGGTTCGGATGAAAACGAGGCGCTCCGCACTCCCGGATCATTGGCCCACTCCCACAAGACGCGGCAGTCGCTCTCCCGCGCCCGGCGCAAGCGCAGGCCCGCCCAGCGCATCGCAGAAGCCACTCTCTCCGCGCCGTAACCATCCACCAGGTTTCTGCCACGTTGTGACATCGTTTTTCTCGCGTCGGGAGAACGCAATAATTCTTCGAGGCGCTTGCCAATCTCGCTTGGAGTCACATCCGCGGCCCACCCCAAATGAACAGCGACGCCCTTTTCCTGCAGAGTGCTCGCGATTCCGCGCTGGTTTTCGGCAACGTCCATTACCAGCGCCGGAAGGCCGAGAAAACAAAGCTCCCAGCAAGTGGAACCAGCCGCGGACACCGCGACATCCGCCCAGGCCATGAGTTCAGGAATATTGCCGGGATTTCTTTCCAGCCGCACCTTGCCTTCGGAAGTCCCGGCCAGCTTCTCCAGCGCGGCGAGATTCGGATTGCTCCCTCCGACGATTACTCTGGCCTCAATCTCGATATTTTTCAGCGCGCTTATGGCCTCGATCACACGCCCAGTCAGATTATCCGGGTCGCTGCCTCCCATGGACACCAGCACTTTGCAGCCCAGCGGCGCGATCTCGCGCTGCCACGCTTTCCAGGTCTTGAATTCCC
>Ga0335077_10006023_pt1 | contig 14946 bp, 11 predicted proteins | sample Lox_Sample_31_FD_207151 | JGI IMG/M metagenome (GOLD analysis project Ga0335077, IMG submission 207151) | Soil microbial communities from Loxahatchee National Wildlife Refuge, Florida, United States - Lox_Sample_3.1 | ecosystem: Environmental > Terrestrial > Soil > Wetlands | place: USA... | reverse complement strand
AGGGCGATTCCCCAAGGAGCTGATCAAGCCCATGGGCGAGCTGGGCTTCTACGGCGCCAGCCTCAAAGGCTACGGCTGCGCCGGCATGTCGGCGGTGGAGTATGGCCTGATGACGCAGGAGCTGGAACGCGGCGACAGCGGCGTGCGCTCGTTCGTCAGCGTGCAGTCAGGGTTGTGCATGTATCCCATTTATGCCTTCGGCAGCGAGGAGCAGAAGCAGAAGTACCTGCCGAAGATGGCGCAGGGCGAGGTCCTCGGCTGCTTTGGGCTGACTGAGCCGGACGCGGGATCGAACCCGGCAGCGATGCGCACGCGCGCGCGCAAGGACGGCGACAGCTACGTGCTGAACGGCGAGAAAATGTGGATTACCTCCGGCTCCATCGCCGACATCGCCATCATCTGGGCGAAGGTGGAGAACGAGGACAACCTGATCCGCGGCTTCATCGTCGAGACCGGCCGGCCGGGGTTCAAGGCCGCCGACGTGCATGGCAAGTGGTCGCTGCGGGCGTCGGTAACCTCAAGCCTGTCGCTGCAGGATGTGCGGGTTCCCGCGGGAAACCTGCTGGCGCACTCGGGCGGGCTGAAGTCGCCGCTGAGCTGCCTGAACCAGGCGCGCTATGGGATTGCGTGGGGCGCGATTGGCGCGGCCATGGCCTGCTACGACTGCGCGCTGCAGTACGCGCAATTCCGCAAACAGTTTCACGACCAGCCCATCGCCTCGCACCAGCTGGTGCAGGAGAAGCTGGTATGGATGATTAGCGAGATCACCAAGGCCCAACTGCTGGCGCTGCAAGTGGGCCGGCTGAAGGACGCGGGTAAGGTGAAACCGTGGCACATCTCCATGGCCAAGCGCAACAACGTCTGGATGGCGCTGGAATGCGCGCGTATGGCGCGCGACATCCTGGGCGCCAACGGTATCGCCGACGAGTATCCCATCTTCCGCCACATGGCCAATCTGGAATCGGTGAAGACGTATGAGGGCACGCATGACATCCACACGCTGATTATCGGCGAGCACATTACAGGGCTGGCGGGGTTCTGAAGCAGGGGTTAGGGCTTAGGGGCCAGTGGATAGTGCTACCTCCAGACGGTTGACCATCCGCCAGGTGATGAAAGTCCTCCCACGCCTTCCGGAACAGGTGTATGCTGTCCGTTCGTGCTGGGTAGGGGCGGTTCAGCTCTGCCCCAATCGCCCAAGCACGACGCTAGGCCTGTTCGATTCGTACTCGCACTTCTAGGTCTTACCGCAGGCCGCGCATCCCTGGAGGCCGCATGGCAACCAAAGTTGAAACCTTAGAACCTGCCGTCAACGTTAAGCACGATACGACTGCCAATCTGGAAACCGATCTGGCGCTGGAGTTCCTGCGGGTAGTGGAGGAAGCGGCCATTGCCTGCGCCAAGACTATGGGCCAGGGCAACCGCAAAGAGTCCGACCAGGTTGCCACCGAGGCCATGCGCAGCGTGATGGACTCGGTGCCGATGGACGGCACCATCGTCATCGGAGAGGGGGAGCGCGACGAAGCTCCAATGCTGTACATCGGCGAGAAGGTGGGCAAGCGCGATGGCGGCAACTACACCGCGGTGGACATTGCCGTTGATCCGCTGGAGGGCACCAATCTGTGCGCCACAGGGTCGCCCGGCGCCATCACTGTACTGGCGGCGTCGGAAAAGGGCGGGCTGCTGCACGCGCCTGATTGCTACATGGAGAAGATCGTCGTCGGGCCGTCGTGCAAGGGGATGGTGGACCTTGAGGCCCCGGTGTCACACAACCTGGCAGTCATCGCCAAGGTGCTGGGGCGCAGGGTCGAAGATCTGGTCATTATTATTCTTGACCGTCCGCGTCACGAAAAACTGATCAACGAGATTCGCAAGGCCGGCGCGCGCATACGCCTCATTACTGATGGCGATCTCTCTCCCGGCGTAGCGGCGGCGATGTTGGGTTCGGGCGTCCACGCCGTTATGGGTATTGGCGGTGCACCAGAAGGAGTGCTTACCGCGGCGGCCATCCGCTGCCTTAACGGCTACATGGTCGGACGCCTCACGGGCTACACGCCCGAGCAGGGCGAACGAATGAAGGACATGGGTATCACCGATCCCAAGCGTATCTACACCGCCGATGACCTGGCGCCGGGCAAGAACATTATCTTTGCGGCTACGGGAGTGACCGACGGGCCGCTGCTCAAGGGTGTGCGCTTCTTTGGCGATGGCGTGCGCACCACGTCACTGGTGATGAAGCTGATGAAGAGCAAGGTGCGGTTCATCGAGACCATTCATCTCGACCGGCGTCCGGATGTGAAGGTCAGGATTCCGGAAAGATAGGAGACTTAGCGGAGACCTCATTGCTCGATTCAATGGCCATTTTCGGGCAATTTTTCCCGCTCGCCCCTTTACAAGAGGAGTAAGATTATCTGTAGAAGAAAGTAGCTGCGGATGGAATGGTCCATCCGGAGGCTGGGGCATGAACGTCCACATCAGCTACAAGATTTCCAAAACTCCCGATCTCGAAAAACTAATCAATCAACAGGTGGAAAAGCTGGGCCGGTACCTGCAGGTCTTTCGCCCGGAACTGGTGCACCTCAAAGGAGTTGTCGAGGAGAATCCGGCTCACGAAGGGGCAGTGGTGTCGCTGAACCTGCGTCTTCCCTCCGGGCAGATGACCGCGCAGGAGGTCAGCGTTACGGCCACGGCTGCGATCAAGGCTGCGTTTGACGCGATAACCGAGCAGCTCAAGAGACACAAGGAGCTGCTGCGCAGCCAGCACATTCGGCGCCGGCGACGCTTGTCGGAACAGACCCTGGCCGGCACGATTCCGTTTGAACAGACGATGGCGGCCGTCAAGCCCGAAACGATTTCCGCCGGCGACATTGCAAGCTACGTTGACGTGAACCTGCCGCGGTTGCGGCGTTTCATCCAGCGGGAACTTGACTACCGCGAGAGGGAAGGGCAGATTCTTCCTGGCATGATCGCGGTGGATGATGTGCTGAGCGAGGTCATGGCCGACGCGCTCGGTGAGCAGCGCGACCGTCCGGAGCGCATGAAGCTGGAACCGTGGTTGTATCGATTGTCGAAGCAGGCCATCGGCCGGCTGAGCACCGAGGATTGGGACAAGCGGCCCATCCCCGAGCAGGACGCGATCACCGATCCGAGCGCCGACTCCCCCGAGGAGCTCGCGGCACAACATGAGGTGATCCGTCTGGTGGAGGGGACTTTGCGCGACGCCGGACGCAAGGAACGCGAAACCTTCATCCTATATACCGTCGAGGGTTTCACGCCGGAAGAGATTGCCGACATCGAAAACTGCAGTGTAGAGGAGGTGCGTGCATCCATTCGCAAGGCCCGCGAATACCTGCAACGGGCCTTGCCCATCAAGGACCCTCTGAAGGAAAAGCTCGTGGAATACTCCAGGAGCGCCTGAGCGCAGGTGTGGGTCCGTGCGTCTAAGAAGAATCAACCAACAAGAGGAGGAAGTGAATGATCACGCGTGATGACATTCGAGAACTGGCGAATTTTCACTCGCCCGAGGCGTGCGCTGTGACGTTTTACTATCAACCCGCGACGCCCCTCAACAAGTCGCACCGCGAAGAAGCAATCCTTCTGAAGGACCTGGTGCGCAACGCGCAGCGCGAGGCCGAGAAGAAAGGCAGAAACGGCGGCGCGCGGCCCGACCTGGATCGGATCAACAACATGGCGGAGACCCTGCACGGCAACGGCGGCAAGGCCAAAGCAATATTTGCCTGCAGCAAGCAGCAATTCTGGCGCGAGTTTGACATTCCGGCGCAGTTACCCAAGACCAATCTGCTGCTGAATCAGCGCTTTCATCTGAAGCCGCTGGCGGCGATCGTGGATGGCGTACACACGGTGTGTGTGGTGCTGGTGGACCGGGCCAAGGCGCGAGTTTTCGAGATCGTGAACAACAACATCATGGAGAAGCTGGATTTCGTAAACGAACTTACGCGTCGCGGCAAGAGCGATGGCTGGGGCGGTTACGATGCCGGACATGTCGAGCGCCGGCAGACGAACGAGGCCATGCAGCACTTCAAGGTCGTGGCTGACTACATCGAACGATACTTCGAGCGCGGACAATGCGACCGGCTGGTGGTCGGTTGCCATCATGACTTATGGCCTGAGTTCCAACCGCACCTGCGTTCCAACGCCAGGCAGCGACTGGCTGGAAATTTCCGCATCGATCCCAAGGCCGCTACGGCGGAGCAGGTGAAGCAACTGGCGTTACAGCAGATTGCCGAATACGAAGCCGGAATGAAGCGTGGCCTGATCACTGAGGTGGTTGGCGAGGCACACCGCAATGGGCGCGGCGCCATCGGGCTGCGACGGGTGTTGCGCTCGCTGGAGATCGGCGAAGTACAGACCCTGTTGCTCGGATCGAATTTCCTGGCGCCGGGGGTGAAGTGCTTCAACTGCGGTCACATGGACATGCACGTCGCACCGACATGCGTGGTCTGCGGCAAGGACAATGTCGTCCTGGAAGATATTGGCGACGCGATTGTGGGCCACTCGATTCGCAGTGGCATTGAGATGGTGTACGTCGCCGGCGATCCGGAGTTCGACCGCATTGGCCGTATTGCGGCATTGCTGCGCTTCCGCGCCGACCAGAATACAGGGGTGAAAGTGGCAAGTTAGACCCACAACATCGTCAGGGCAAAGGCACAGGGCGCTGTGCCTTTTCTTTTAGCGTGTTGGGTGGTTGACCTCGTGCTATTCTGCTGAGCCGTTACTTGTCTCCGGAGAAAATTCCAATGAAATTCACCCGCCGAGACTTCCTCGCTACCACTGCTGCCGGTTCTGCCACTCTGGCGCTCGATCTGCGAGCCCAAAGCAAGCCTGACAAGGGCGCTGCTGCGCCGGGCGGTCCGCCGAAAAAGCCGGTCATCATCTGCGCCCACAACGGCTACAACTATCTGGACCGCGGCTACGCGGTGCTCACCAGCGGCGGCGACACGCTGGATGCGATCATGCAGGTCATCACCGGGCCGGAAAATGATCCCAACGACGACAGCGTCGGCCTCGGCGGGCTGCCGAATGAGGACTGCGTCGTCCAGCTCGATGCCTGTTGCATGCACGGTCCGATGCGCTTGGCCGGTTCGGTGGCCGGTGTGGAGGAGATCAAGAACGTTTCGCTGCTGTCGAAGGCGGTGATGGAGCACACCGGTCACGTGATGCTGGTGGGCGAAGGCGCGCAGAAGTTCGGCTTCAAGATGGGCTTCCCGCGCGAAAATCTGCTGACCGAGCGCTCACGCAAGACCTGGCAACTGTGGAAGGAAACCATGTCCACGGACGACTGGTGGGGCCCGGGGCTGGCCAGTCCGAACTTCAAGCTCCCGCAGAACAGCGGCAACGAGACTGAGCTGCAGGACTTGCGTATGCGCAAGATGGAGGAACTGGCGGCCAGGCTCGGCATTGAGCCGGAGTTCCGCGCGGCCGCGATCCAGCGCGTGCTGAGGCCGCCGACAGGGACAATTCACTGCTCATCGGTGAACGAGAAAGGAGAAATGTCGGGCGCGACGACCACCAGCGGCCTGGCGTGGAAGATCTCCGGGCGGGCCGGCGACTCGCCGATTATCGGCGCAGGCTGCTTCACCGATCAGGACATTGGATCGGCAGGCGCGACCGGCAGTGGCGAGGAGAACATCAAGGTTGTCGGCGCGCACACCATCGTCGAGAACATGCGGCGCGGCATGTCGCCGCAGGAGGCAGGTCTGGACGCGCTGAAGCGCATTGTCCGCAATTACAACAGCAACATGGAAAAGCTGCATTACGTTGACATGAGTTATTACGTCCTGCGCAAGGATGGGGCGTACGCGGGGCTGTCGCTGTGGAGCGGCTCAGCTGAGAAGCCGAAGCGCTTCGCTGTACATGACGGCGAGGGAAAGCGGTATGAGAATTTTGTCGCGCTATACCAGGGACAGCCGCTACGCTGGCCGCCGATGCCGGGAAGTAAACGGCCCGCGCCGGAACAGAAGAAGTAGCGAGCTATCTCCCGCTCTTTGCTTTCTTCGCGACTTCGAACGTCTGTGTCCGGACGATGCCTTTGCCCTCTTCCACCACGATTAACTGATTGGGCTTGACGTCCTTTAGCGTGTCCACCTGCCCGCTGGGCCATCGAATTTCCAGCACGTCAACTTTCTCCGCCCTGCCGAGGCCGAAGTGCACGCGCAAGTCGTTCTGTGAGATGTAGCTTCCGCCACTGCGTACTTCGTCGATCTGGGGATGCGGCTTTGACTCGCTTGGCATCTGCGTTACGCACCTCAGTCGCGCGCCGATGCCGCTGCGGTTTGACTTAGTGCCGATGCACTTCACCTTGATCCAGTTGTGGTCAAGCCTGGAGTCACAACGCAAGAGCTGCGGATAGCCGTTGACGGTGTTGACCACAACGTCGATGTCGCCATCGTTATCGTAGTCGCCAAAAGCCGCGCCCCGTGAGGCATTAGGGACGTTGATACCCGGTCCGGCGTACTGCGACACCTCTTCGAAGCGGCCGTTGCGCAGGTTCTTGTACAGGATTTTGCGCTGCGGATATCCGGCCTCGGTCTTCAACTGCTCGACTTCAGGATAGACGTGGCCGTTGCACAGCAAAATGTCGGGCCAGCCATCGTTGTCGTAGTCGATGAAGCCGCAGCCCCACCCTAGATATTGCGTGTGCGCGCCCAGTCCGGCCTGAAACGTGGTGTCCTCGAAGTTCCACTTGCCAAGATTGTGATATAGCGACGGCGTGTCGCCGGCGAAGTTGGTTTTCACGATGTCGAGATTGCCGTCGAGATCATAATCGGCGGCCGAGACACCCATGCCAGCCTGCGGCTTGCCGTCGGCCGAGAGTACGCAGCCGGCCTCCATGCCGACATCGACGAACTTGCCATCGTGCAGGTTTTTGTACAGCGCGCTGGCGGTGGAGTCGTCAGCGACGTAGACGTCGGGCCAGCCGTCGTTGTCGAAGTCGGCGGTGAGCACGCCGAGTCCGAAGTTGCCGTTGGCCTTGAGAATGCCTGCTTTCTCACTGACATCGGTAAAGGTTCCGTTGCCGTTGTTGTGGTAGAGGATGTTGGTGTCGCCGTTAAGGCCGGGCGGGCCGCAGGCAACCATCACGCCTTTGTAGAGACACGGCCCGGATTCCGGCACCGGCGCTGTCTTGAGGTCCATGTCAATGTAATTGGCGACGAAGAGATCAAGTTTGCCATCGCGATCGTAATCCACGAAGGCGCAACCGGTACCCCAACGAGTTTTCTTGCCGGCGACTCCAGCCTTCTCGCTGACGTCGGTAAAGGTACCGTCACCATTGTTGTGGTAAAGCACGTTCTTGCCGTAGTAAGTGACGAACAGGTCGTCCCAGCCGTCGTTGTCGTAGTCGCCGATGCAGACCCCTTGTCCCCAGCCACTGCGCTTGAGGCCAGCCTTCAACGTCAGGTCAGTGAAGGTGCCGTCGCGATTGTTTTTGAACAGGTGGGAGTACGGCTCCTGGTCTTTGGGGAAACCCTCCAGCCGCCAGCCGTTCACCAGAAAGATGTCGAGCCATCCGTCGTTGTCGTAGTCGTAGAAGGCGACGCCGCAGCCAGTGGTTTCAAGCAAGTATTTGTTCTTGTGCTCGCCGCCGAAGATAGTTTTCGCATTCAGGCCGGATTCGCGGGCAACGTCAATGAAGGTGACGCCGATGTCCGCCTCGGACTTTGTTGGAGATAGCTGCTCTTGCCCAAACAGCGGTAGCGGACGGGCCAGTGAGAGAACGTCGGAAAAGCTGAGCACCAGCGCGGAGCGGCAAAGAGACCGCAGGAATTTTCGGCGTGAATGTGGCAAGTGGTATCCGTCGGCTCGCGCCCGCGCAGGGAGTGAAGGCTATTCTCCGGCAGCACGAAGCAGTTTGGCAAGAGAATGACGCGTGGAATTCGGCGTGGCAAGTGGCATAATGTTCCCATTCCAGACAGGAGGCTCCCGATGCCAACCTACATAACACTACTCAAATACACTCAGCAGGGAATTGCAAGAGTCAAAGACAGCCCTGCACGGCTGGACGCCGGCCGCAAGGCCGCCGAAAAACTCGGCGGGAAGATTCGCGATTGGCACTTGACAATGGGTCATTACGACGCGGTTTTCACCTCGGATTTTCCGGACGATGAGACTTGCGCGAGATTCGCTCTTTCCCTTGCCTCGTTGGGCAACGTGACCACCGAGACGCTGAGGGCGTTCAACGAGGCTGAGTACCGCAAGATCATTGGCTCGCTGCCTTAGCTCAAACAACCGAATCGGAGACGTGGAGCAGGCGGCTGCGTGCGCTGGAACTTCGTGCGAAAGAGAGACCACTCCGTTTCTTCTGTTGGCTGGCGTGACGGCACGCCACATCCTTTAGAATCACCGCATTATGCCGGACATCTTCATCAGCTATCGGCGCGACGACACCAGCGGATATGCTGGCCGGCTCTACGACCAGATGAGTGCGCACTTCGGGGAAGAGCACGTTTTTATGGATGTAGCCGACATTGTGCCGGGAAGCGACTTCGTGCAGGTCCTCGAGGAAAAGGTGGGTAACTGCGACGCCCTGTTGGCGCTGATTGGCAAGAATTGGCTGACCAGCAAAGACGACCAGGGCCGGCCCAGGCTCACCAATCCGGAGGACTTTGTCAGCGCCGAGATCGCCGCTGCCCTCAAGCGAAATGTCGAAGTCATTCCCGTGCTGGTTGGCGGCGCTAAAATGCCCTCGCAACAAGAGCTGCCACAGCAGTTGCAGTTCTTTTCCCGCCACCAGGCAATCGAACTCACAGATGCGCGTTTCTCACGCGACGTGCAAGACCTGATTGCCGCCCTCCAACGGCCTGCCGGCAGGCGAAAAGGCAGCTTACCAAAGTGGACGGCTATCGCCGCAGCTTGCCTCGTGGGCATACTGGGTCTTGGAGTTTGGTTCTGGCAAGCTTCGCGACACGACGGTGGACGCAAGGACACGCAGGTAGCGGCGCACGACTTGGCCACTCAGGCCGGATCAACCTCGCCCCCGACGGCCCCCGCGAACGGTGACCACCCCAACATCAGCGGAAACTGGAAGGCCGTGTTCCAGAAGCAGGATGCGTCGTACGAGGTGTACTTCACCTTCGATGTGATGGGCAATAAGCTTTTCGGACGCGTCATTTATCCGACGGGTGAGGCCGGCATCCTGGACGGCGTCATCAATCAAGGCAAGTTTTCCTTCCGTACCAAACACACGCCACAATTTGCGGAAGAAGAGGCCACAATCACGGTAGAGGGCCAGGTTTCGGGCGACGAAATCCAGCTTGTCACCCAAAGCAAGGATGGTTACGCGAAGGGAGTCGCTCACCGGGTACCCCAAGTGGGTACGCCTAAAGTGTTAACTCGCGGGTCTGAATGAAGCGTTGACCTGAGTCCGATCAGCCCGACGGTCCCGGCATTCCCTGTTATTCAGTGAGTTGACGCCCTGACCAGGATGAACGTCCAATCCGGACGGGAGGCCCGAATGCTCAAGTTCTCCGCCGTTGCTATCGTGTTCCTATTACTCACTGCCCCAACCCTCTGTGCCGCCGCCGACAACGAGAAGATCACCCAGGACGAACTTGTCCGCCGGACGCAGGAACTAGTTGATGCCGTGGCCGTCGGTAATCGTGTGCCGTGGGCGCGGTATTTCGCCGAGGACGCCATGTACTTTGACGAAAAGGGGCGCAGCATGGACAAGGCTGCGCTGGTGGCTGATATCACGCCATTGCCCAAGGGGTATTCCGGGAATATCAAGGTGGTGAAGCCGCAGAGTCGGATGATCGGCCAGACCGCAATCCTCAGCTACGACCTGGATGAGACCGAGATCATCTACGGGCAGGAGGAGAAGGCCCGCTACCATGAAACCGATACCTGGATGCTGCGCGATGGACAGTGGCAGATCGTCGCCGGGCAGGTGCTCCGCTATTACGAGGATCCAGCGCCGGGCAAGATGGACCCTGCGCGCCTGAATGACTATGTCGGAACGTATCAGCTCGTGGCTGGAATCACGCTGACCGTGTCGCGCGACGGCGACAAGCTGTATTCGAAGCGTGGTGAGCGTCCGCAAGAGCTGCTAGTGCCGGAGACCTGCGATCTTTTCTTTCATCCGGGCGCCGAGGGCCGGCGCCTCTTCCGCCGCAACCAGAGCGGCAAAGTGGACGCTCTTATCGACCGCCGCAACAACGAGGATGTGATGTGGAAGAAGCTTTGACCCTGCCGTGTCCGACACGAAGGTGGATACAAGCCGATTAATCCTCAAACTGTATAATTTTGACCACACAGAGTCATCTCTACGAGCTATTATTCGTTATCCACCACGCCTTGCGCTAGGCACCTTTTGGCCGTCGCGGGTGAGAGGCTTGGCCTCAGTAAGGCGGTCCTTCATTGTCGAGCGCGAATCTCCGCAAAATGCCGGCGTACCTCCTGCTCATGGTGTTCTTACTGCCTTGTGCTTCGGCCCAGGAGATGAGCGCTATTCCCGCCAGGTTGACCATTCCGGACGGCACTCCCATCCACCTTCAACTTGGCGAAAACGTATCTTCTGCCCACGCTCGCATAGGCGACCACCTGAACTTTGTGGTCGTGGAAGACGTGAGGCTGGGAGGGTTCACCGCTATTCCAGCAGGAACCATGGCCACCGGCTCGGTCACTCGAGTGAAGCGTAGGCGATTCCTGGGAATCGGAGGCAACGTATCCCTGAAACTCGACTCACTGGAGCTTGCCACCGGCGACCAGTTCAGGTTGCGTGCACACTTGGACGTGAAAGGACGTTCCCGGACCAGGCTTATGGCTGCCGCCATGATTGCCACCGGCCTGGTTTTCCTGCCTGCCGCCCCGGTGTTTTTGCTGATCCGTGGCCACGAGAGCACGGTCGTGAAAAGCACGGAAATCACGGCACAGATTGACGGCGATACCTCAGTCCTGTCGGCCGGGTTGGTACGGGCGCCAGAAAGCTATTCCGAACTGGATGTGATGATGGGCTATCTGCCGCCACGGGTCTTCAATGGAGAAGGACGTGAAGGCGACATGCTGAACCTGGTCTTTGTTGCCAACCAGGCAGACTTGCAGGAAGCCTTTGCGCGCGCTGGTTGGGTCAAGACTGACAAATGGAATCCGATATTCGTGTGGCACTTGTTGCGGCATCGAACCAACGACGCCCAATTGCCGATGGCCAGGTTCTATCTGTTCGGAAGGGTGCAGGACTACTCGTATGCTTTGCCCGACCCCAACGCGACCATGTCACGGCGTCATCACTTGCGAATTTGGAAGACCGCGTACACCATCGGCGGAAAGGCGATCTGGGCGGCTGCAGCCACCCACGATATTGCGATTGAAATCGCGAAGCGAGGCCGTTTGATCAACCACCGGATCGACCCCGCGGTGGATACCGAACGCGATTTCGTAGGGACCAACCTGGCGGAGACATCGTCGGTCAGCGGGCGGGAGTATTTGCATTCCCCTGGCCCAGTGTTCCAGGCGCAAACTGCATCCGGCGAGAGCTATCACTCCGACAGCAGAATACTTCTCCTGGACCTCCGTGTGGTAACCGTGGCCGGGACTGACGCGCAAGCTCAAGCGTCGGCCGTCGTCCTGCCTGCTCAGCTATCTGCGCCAGCGCCTGTGGAGTCTTCGCAGAGCAATCTGATGTCGCCTTTTTGACGGGCTTGAGGTTGGGGCGAGCGATCTTGTGGCCTTGGCATCTGCGATTCTTGAGCGTGCGATTCCAGCCCTTCCAGACCTCTGGATTAGAGTAAAGATGGTTTCGAGAATGGGCTCAATCAAACTTTCTGCGTATCGGCGGCTTTCCATCGGGATTTTGTTCCTTGCGACAGTCCCCGCTTGGGCTGCGGACCAAGGAACCGCGCCTGCCCCCTGCTCCAGCGAACTCAACTTGCCGAGCGACGAAGTTGCCGCGCGCTTGATGAGCCGCAGCGCCGATCGCCTGAAAAACCTGCGCAGCTTCGATGCAATCCGGCAATACAATCTGGATTACACCGGCTTCCTCTCGGCCAGCGCTCGCATGAAAGTGATGGCATCGCACAGCGCGCCCGGAACCAAGGAATTTACTGTGATTTCGGAGTCGGGCTCTAGCCTCCTCCGCAAGCACGTTCTTCATAAGCTGCTGGAATCCGAACAGGAGGCTGGCTCCGATGCCGCCAACCGCGACGCGGTCCTGCTCAGCACCACGAACTATCGTTTCTCCCTGCTTGGATGCGAGCCAGGGGACAGCCGGCCGCTCTACGTGATGCGCGTGGAACCGTTGCGCGAAGCCAAATTCCTGTACCGGGGAACGATCTGGATCGATTCGCAGGATTTCGCCGTAACCCGGATCGAGGCGGAGCCGGCGAAGAATCCCTCGTACTGGACCAAACGCTCGCAAATCCATCATCAGTACCAGAACATCGGCGAGTTCTATCTGCCCGCGCTCAACCAGACCATCACCGATGTTCGGCTCGGTGGGAAGGCGGTCCTCACCATCCGTTATCTAGATTACAGGCTGCCCCAGCAGTCGGTTGGTGGTGCTGGGGCCCCCCAATAGCAGACACTACGCAGGTGTGCCCGCTGGAAACCGAAGCCGTGCCGATTCCGTATCATTCTTGTGGGCAACCCGTCTCCGGAGAGCTTCGTGGCATCTGCGGCTCCCAACCTGGCGCAGGCGAGTACTCGCCAATCCCAATTCCGCTGGTACACCACCGGCGTTGCGGTAGTTGCGTTGATTGTTGCAGCGCGGCTGCTGCTGCACTTGCTCACCGCTAACCGCTACGGCATTTTTCGCGACGAGCTGTACTACATCGCCTGCAGCCGGCATCTGGACTGGGGCTACGTGGACATGCCGCCGTTCATTCCGCTGGTGACCCGGCTGTTCATCACTTTGTTCGGGCCGTCACTCTTCGTCATCCGCCTGATACCGGCCATCGCGGGATGCGGGGCGATTGCGCTCACCGCCTATCAGGCCTTCCAGTTCGGGGGACGGCGCTTTGCCATCACACTGTCGGCTTTGGCGATGGCTGTTTCCGCCGTTTTCGTTATTAACGGCCACCTGCTTGGCACCAATGACTTCGAGGCGTTGTTCTGGATGGGCTGCGCGTCGGTCGTTATACGCATCATCCAGGCCGGTAATCAAAAGCTCTGGCTGTGGTTCGGCGTGCTCGCCGGCCTCGGCATGCAGAACAAGTATTCGATGGCGGTGTTCGGGCTGGGCATTGTTATCGGACTATTGCTTACTCCGGAACGCAAGGCCTTCGCTCGGCCATGGATCTGGATCGCGGGCGTGATTGCGTTGCTGATCTTCCTGCCTAATCTGCTATGGAATGTGCACCGCGATTGGCCGTTCCTGCAGTTGATGCACAACATCCGCTCCAGCGGCCGCGATGTGGCGCTGCCACCTGTTTCGTTTCTTCTCCAGCAATGCTTAATGGTGAATCCCTTCGCCTTTCCGCTGTGGATGGCTGGACTGGGGTGGCTCTTCTTCGGCAGGGCAGGACGTCGTTACCGCGTTCTGGGTTGGGCGTTCGTGGTTACATTCGGCTTTTTCATGTCGCAGCACAGCAAGGATTACTACATTGCCCCGGCATATCCTATGCTGTTCGCCGCTGGCGCGGTGGTCGCGGAAAATCGGATCGAGCGTACCGGGCGTGCATGGTTGAAGCCGATGTTTGTGCTGATTCTGATCGTTCCTGCGCTGGTTTTCCTGCCACTTATCGCGCCCGTTTTGAGTCCGGATCGTTTCGTGGCGTTCATCCGTGCAATCCACTTCACGCCGCCGGTCAGCGAGCACAGCCACGCGCGTTCGCCGCTGCCGCAATATTATTCCGATGAGCTGGGCTGGGAGGCAATGGTGGCCGAGGTGGCGCGCGTGTATCACAGCTTGCCGCCGGAAGTGCAGGCAAAGACTACCATCAAGACCAGGAACTATGGTGAGGCAGGCGCCATCGATTATTTCGGAGCAAAGTATGGCTTGCCGCCGGCAATCTGCTTTCATCAGAACTATTGGTACTGGGGAACGCACGGCTATACGGGCGAAAGCATCATCGTGGTGAACGAGGGAAACGAGGGTAGGCACCTCAAGCAAATCAGCGAGCACGCCGAGAAGGTCGGGCACTTCGATTATCCGTACGCCCTGGAGAATTTCGACATCTGGTATGCGCAGGGACTCAAGGTGAACCTGCGCGACATTTGGGAGCATGAGAAGGACTGGGACTAATTTGGAAGCGGTCATCCGCAGCATGTCCAAACCTAGACGCTTTGCCCGCAAGGGCCGGATAGCGGCGGTCCCGGCACCCCGCTACTCTGTGGACATGCAAACCGAACTTCACAACAAATGGCAGCAAGTACTGGCGCGCGACGCCCGGCAGGATGGGCGCTTCGTGTTTGCCGTGCGCACCACAGGAGTTTTTTGCCGGCCGTCCTGCCCCAGCCGGCGGCCGCGGCGCGATTCCGTGGAATTCTTTGCCGGACCACGCGAGGCCGAGCGCGCTGGTTATCGCGCATGCCTCCGATGCAAGCCGACGCAGATTTCGGAGCAGGCTCAGTATGTGCTCCGGGCTCGGCAACTGCTCGACAATGCCGAAGGAGTGGTCACGTTGGCGCAACTCAGTAAGCGAGTCGGGCTTAGCCCCTTCCACCTGCAGCGGCTCTTCAAGCGCGCCACCGGCCTCAGCCCGCGGGAGTATCAGTCGGCACGCCGCATGCAGCACATGAAAGCCGGACTACGCAGGGGAGACGACGTCACTACTGCGCTGTACGATGCAGGCTTCGGCTCGCCCAGCCGCCTCTATGAGAACGCCAACCAGCAGCTTGGCATGACTCCGGGCACGTATCGTCGAGGCGGGGCAGGCGCAACCATCACGTTTGCCGTTGCGTCTACACCGCTAGGGCGCATGCTGGTTGCGGCGACGGATCGAGGTTTATGCGCTGTTCGCTTCGGCGAGAGCGCGATGGACCTGGAGCATGGTCTAC
>Ga0335077_10006022_pt1 | contig 14946 bp, 11 predicted proteins | sample Lox_Sample_31_FD_207151 | JGI IMG/M metagenome (GOLD analysis project Ga0335077, IMG submission 207151) | Soil microbial communities from Loxahatchee National Wildlife Refuge, Florida, United States - Lox_Sample_3.1 | ecosystem: Environmental > Terrestrial > Soil > Wetlands | place: USA... | reverse complement strand
ATTCTTGGCACCTTCCTGACGCGCAGCGGGATCATCAGTTCCGTCCACGCCTTCGCGCAGTCGTCGATCGGACAATGGTTCGCGTGGTTTCTCGCAATCACGCTCGCGGTGTTTGTTTTTTTCTTTGTGAAAAACAAGAACCACCTGCGCAGCGAGAACAAACTTGAATCCTTGGTCTCCCGTGAGTCGAGTTTTTTGTTCAACAACCTCCTCTTCTTGCTTCTGACCTTGGATGTGCTCTGGGGCACGTGGTTCCCGAAGATTTCCGAACTCGTGCAAGGCAATAAGGTCACGGTAGGCGCACCCTTCTACAATCGCGTCGCAATCCCCGTTGCCCTCATCCTCTTGTTGCTGACCGCCGTCGGCCCGCTGCTTGCCTGGCGCAAGACCTCCCTCGAAAGCCTGAAGCGCAACTTCCTCTGGTCCACAGTCGCGTCGGTCGTTGTCGCCCTCTTTGTCATGCTCACCCCATCGAGTTGGGGATCCATCTTCGGCCTCAAACCCTGGGTCGATATCAGCTACTTCTATTCGCTGATGACCATCTTCCTCTCGGCATTGGTTGCCTTCACCGTCGCCAGCGAGTTTTATCGTGGCGGCCGCGTAATCGCCGAGAAAACCGGGCAAGGCATGTTCGCCTCCATGGTGCAGCTCACACATCGCAACACCCGTCGTTACGGTGGCTACATCGTTCACTTCGGCGTGGTCCTGGCGATGATCGGATTCTCCGGCGCCGCATTCAACCAGGAAAAAGAAGCCGAGATGGGCTTCGGCGACAAGATGCACATCGCCAGCTACGACCTCGTCTGCCGCTCTTACACTCAAGATGACAACCCAAATGAGGAAAGCGAGTGGGCTCTCATCGATGTCTATCAGAACGGCAAGTTGCAGCGCACCATGAGTCCGCAGCGCATCTTCTACAAGGCGAGCCAGCAGGCTTCGACGAAACCCGATATCGACCAGGGCTTCAAAGAAGACTTGTATCTGGTCTATGAAGGACAGAACGACAAAGGTCAGCCCGTAATTAAAGCCCATGTGAATCCTATGGTCATCTGGATCTGGATCGGTGCCTGGGTCATCATCCTGGGTACAGGCCTGGCGTTGGTAGAAAGCGCTCCCGCACCAGTAACGGTACGCGTGACCACGTTGGTGCAAACTGCCGCCCCGGTAGCGACAGGAGATTAGCTGGGAAAATGTGCGCAAGAGTACCGGCTTTTGTGCGAGGAGAAGCAAGACGTGGGGACACAGTCCCGAAGGGACGACTGAAAGTAGCCCGCCAGTTCAATCGCGGGAATAGCTTCAATCGTGCAGCAAAGGGTTCCGAAAAAGAATTGCGATGTACCTCGAATGAAGACAAAACCGACCACAAGCCGAGCGCTTCACTGTGCACTCCTCATAGCCGCCCTTTTTATCTTCTCCGGGGCCAGCGACCCCGGCACGCGCTTCACCCAAGTCGGCCACCAGCTCATGTGTATCTGCGGATGCGCTCAGATCCTTGTCGAATGTAACCACGTCGGCTGCCCTTCTTCCGACGGCATGCGCAACGAACTCGTGGCAGCCATTGATCGCGGCGACAGCGACAGCCTAGTCGAGCAGGCGTTCGTGCAAAAGTACGGACCAACCGTCCTCGCCGCTCCGACAACTTCCGGCTTCGACCGCACCGCATGGATTTTCCCTGCCGTCGCCTTTGTCGTGGGCGTAACCTTGGTCATCCTTGTCGTCCGTGCCTGGAAGAAGAAAGGCCCCCCGACCAAACCGCCATCTTCCGGTGGGCCTCCCGCTGACGACAGCGAACTTCAACGATTCCGCCAACAGGCTCTTGAGGAGACTGAAGTATGAGCTTCGAATGGGCTCTGTGCATCCTAGTTCTCATCGCCGCGCTGTTCTATATCTTCTATTTGCCCGGGAGCCTCTATCTTGGCCCGGAAAAGACCCGCGCGAGCTACCTCCGCGAACGTAAAGACGCGGTCTACGAAAATCTGCGCGACCTCAATTTCGAATACCGCGCCGGCAAAGTTCCCGACGCCGATTATCAAAGCCTGAAAGCATCGCTCCAAGACGAAGCCGCCGCACTCCTGGCCGAAATCGCGCATCTCGAATCTCAACCCACTGCAGTGCCCCGTAAAGCGAGATCATGAACTTACTTCAAGCCCCATTCACTGTCATCCCGAGCGGAGCGAGTGCGAAACGAAGTGAAGCGCTTGCGCAGTCGAAGGATCCCTACTACTCCCACGAATCCCTTGCGAACGACCAGACTTCCACTGAGCACCAAGGCCTTGTCATCCTGAGGCGCGCGCCTTTTGCGCGCCGGAGGACCTATGCAATTCTCGCCGGGCTAACCACTCTCCTGCTGTCCACCCTAGCCGCGGCCCAAACGCTGACCGGCACCGTAAAAAACTCCACCACCGGCAAACCCGCCGCCGGAGACGAAGTAGTCCTGATCACACTAGGCCAGGGCATGGAAGAAGCCGGACGCACCAAGGCCGACTCCAAGGGCAACTTTTCCTTCAAGCTGAACGAGCAGGGCCCGCACCTCGTCCGCGCCATCCATCAAGGCGTGACGTATCACCGCATGGCCCCTCCCGGAACCACGTCGGTCGAACTCGAAGTCTTCGATGTTGCGAAGAAGCTTGACGGCCTCGAAGTCGTTGCCGACATGATGCGCGTTCAGGCCGAGCAAGGACAACTCGAAGTCCAGCGCATGTTCGCCGTCGACAACAAATCCAAACCTCCGCGTACCCAGATGAACGAGCGCAACCTCGAGTTCTATCTTCCCGAGGGCGCCAAGATCGTCGAATCCTCCGCCATGACCCAGGGTGGCAATCCGCTAAACAGCGCCCCTATCCCCGTCGACGACAAGAAAACGCGATTCGCGTTCAATTTCCCACTTCGTCCGGGCACGACGCAATTTCAGATTGCTTACACCTTGCCCTACACAGGCAGCGCCAACATCGATCCCAAGAGCCTTTATCCTCTGCAGCACTTCGTCGCCATTGTCCCCAAGGCGATGCAGTTCGCCCCGGCTTCCGGCACGAACTATCAGTCGGTGAACGATCCGCAACAGCCGGACGCAACGGTCCAGGTAGTGAGCGGCGCCGGGGAAGGACAGTCCCTGGCTTTCAAGGTCTCCGGAGAAGGCACGCTGGAAGCCCGCCAGGAAAATGCCGGAGCCCCGAGCACACAAGGTGGCGGCTCCGCGCAGCAGGGTGACCGCCCCGGTGGAGGACTCGGTCCGCCCATCGACGCTCCCGACCCACTGCAGAAATATCGCTGGTGGATACTAGGCGGATTCGCTGCCGCCCTGGTCATCGGAGGTGTCGTAGTCGCAACCCGCCAGCAGTCCGCGCAACGCACGGCGCGTGCGACCGGCGGCTTGTCGCAAATTGAAGATGCCGAGGACTTCGAAGTTCCCGCTCCTCCGCGTCTGACCCGCCAGCCCGCACCGAAGACGAGGCCAGCACCGGTGGCTCCCGTAGAGGAACCACCCGCCCCGCGCGGTTCATCGAAGTTACTTGAAGCCCTGAAAGACGAACTGTTCGACCTGGAAGTCGAGCACAAACAAGGCCGCATCTCTCAACAGGAATACGACAAAACCAAGGCCGCACTGGACCAAACGCTCCAACGCGCGCTAAAGCGCGAAGCCACGAAGCAGACGTAATCCGACGTCTTGTCGCACTCGTGACTTACTGGCGGCACATTGCACATCGGCCGCACAGCGCGGAAGAGCGGCCTTTCTTAAGCCGCCGCGGTTTGGCGCCCATTGCTAAACGTGCAGCAGGAATTCGGGATTGTCCGGGAGTTCGCAGCGAAAACGAACGGGCTTGAAGTCAGTATCGAACTTGAAGATGACATTCTCGGTACGGCTCGCAACGTAAAAATTGCCCGAATTGCTGAACGCCATTCCAGAGGCATTCTTCACTCTGACGCCTTTTAGAGGCTGCAGCACGAAGTTGCCGGGCGAGTCTGGAAGACGACCCGTCATGACCTGGTCCCCGCCGCTGACGTACAAATTGCCGTGGTAGACCAGAAGGTGAACTGGTGTCTCCACTTCATTACTCTGCCCCAGATACTTGCCGGTAATGTCATACATCTTGATCGTACTTGCGGGCTGATCTGCCACGTAAAGCCTGCCATTTGCCCAGGCGATGCCGCGCACCGAGTGCTTCTTCGCTTCTGCAGCGGAGTACTCAAGCCCGGCGGGTGATGGAATCGGAGTCGTCGGAGGATCGGACAGGTTCCCGTTGCTGGATGCGACGAACGTCCCTGCAAGAAATTCTCCTTTTTTCGGAAGCGCGGCGGCCACCGGCGCCGGTCTTGCAGTCCTGCCCCCATCCGAGATGATGAAACGTGTAACCACATTCGTATCCTGGCTCGATAAATAACAATAGCCCAGGCCATCGAACGCCAGATCAAACGGATGCAGGATCGCATTGCAGGTGTGGCGTGAGGCAAACCATCCCACAAACTTGAAGCGCGTGCCCGTCCCTTCGTAACAGAGCACGCTATTCTGCAGCTTATTCGCGTTCACCACGTACAGATACTTTCCGACGACGTACATGCCGCGAAGTTCATCCAGGAGGACTCCTTCAGCATCATCCAGAATGGAGGAGGAAATCTTGTTTCCCTCCTTGTCGTGGGCATGGATGTTATTCTTGTGCGGGTTATTGTCGGGTTTTCCGCCGTGGAGCGTAACCAGCAGCATTGTTTTCTCGTCGCACGATCTCGCGTCTTGAATTCTACTCTGTGATGCCAAGCCTAGCCGTATTCAACACGCGAGATTCATATTGATAGTGGAATTTCCTGCATGTAACGTTTCATCGACAGCCATCACTATCCATCGAAGGTGGCGTTCACGGAGAACCGAATTTGTAGCTCGCGTGGAGAACAGGACGAGCCTGGAGCTTGACTATTCTCGCCTGCGGGCATAGTGTTCCCCAACTGGAGATATAAGTCTCACCCGCACAATATATTAGGAGGTGTCCCGTGAGCCTCGATTGGTGTTTTGTGTCCACTCCTGCTCGAAAAAACGCATTGTCTGCGACCAAGGCCACATCTCAACGAAACCGATTTCCAGTTCTATTGGCACTCCTGGCCGCGGTTTCCCTCGTTAGCGTGGCATGGGCCCAAGACGACGACAAGGCCGCGTCCGATCAGAAGGTGAAGAAGGTGTTCTACACCGCCAAAGACCGTCTCAATGCGATGCACAACGCTACTCTCTTCACTCCGAGAGCCGTTGCTGATGCCGCCATTCTCGAAGGTCCACCGCAGAGCAAGAAGCTGTTTCAACTTCATTTCAACGATAAGGTGATCTGCGACTTCGATGCTCCCGGCTCGAAAATGGGCGGAAAGACACCGAAATTCTCCTGCAAAATCACACGCGTCGAGGGCGCTGATGGCGCAGTCCAGACTTTGACTCCCGAAATGGATGAAGAACCCGTGAAGGTCAAGTTCGGAGCCGATGACAACGAAGTCTACGCGGAAATCGTTGCTACGCGCCTGATGTGGGCGCTCGGCTACCCGGCCGACGCGTGGTTCCCCGTACGTGTCGAGTGCCACAACTGTCCCGAGAACGTAATCTCCGGTTCCGGTTCAACCGGCACGCGTATGTTTGATCCGGCAACGATTGTCCGCAAGTATGCCGGCCATAAGATGTATGAGAACGGCAAAGAAGAACAAGGTTGGAGCTGGAAGGAACTCGACACCGCGAACGCCCGCCCCACCTACGAACGAGATGGCCTGAAACTGCTTGGCGCCTTTATGAAGCACAGCGACAACAAGCCGCCGCAACAACGCCTGACCTGTAAGAAAGTGAATGTGGATCAAAGTACGAATCCCTTCACCACAACCTGCGACGATCCCGTCATGCTCGTCCAGGATGTCGGCGCCACGTTCGGAGGCGGCGGCTGGTTTACCAGTAACGGCTCCGCAAAAATGAACCTCGGGATTTGGTCCAGCAAGAAGCTGTGGAAGAAGGCGGGGACGGATGGCGCACCAAAACAGTGCCAGGCCACGCTTACCAAGAGTCTCACGGCGCACGATGGCTTGAGCGATCCGCTCATCAGCGAGGAAGGTCGCCGTTTCGATGCGGGTCTGATGTGCCAGCTGTCCGACCAACAGATCGAGCAGCTCTTCCGTGCTTCGCGCGCCGCTCAGATGCCCGAGTATCACAACCACGATGGCAGCTTCAAATCCGGCGTGGACGAAGCCACCGTCATAAAGAGATGGGTAGACGCATTCAAGCAAAAGCGCGAAGAGCTTGCCAATGCTCGCTGTGAGTGGAAGGAGAAACCAGCCGATCTCGCGGTCATTGACAATCCAATGAGCCTCTCCACCGTGCCCAACTTCTGTTCAGCAAAACCCTATTGAGCGCACGGTCGAGGAATTGAAGGAGTCAGCTATGTGGCGGAAGTTTGTTTTCTTATTTCTTGGGGTCATGGTAACCGGCTTTGCTCCCGTCTGGGCCCAAACTCAGGGATGTGAAGTCCCGAAGGGCATGACGAAGGACCAGAAGCTGCCCTGCGTCCGCACCGCGAGCATTCTGCTGGATCAGCCCACGTTGACTCCGGAGCAACTCTCCAACGGTCCCGACTTCGATTCCGCCAATCCGGATCAGAGTCGCTTCGCCTACTTCACCGGCAATGACACTATCTCTTGCTACTTCCGGCCGCACTACGCCTTCGTCGCGGTTCCTGGCGACAGCATGAAATTCCAGTGCTGGCACATGACTCCCGATGGTGCTTTCTACAGCAAGAAGGGAGAGCCCATCCGGGTTGACGAAGTCAAAGTAGTCATCGAAAAAGATAAGAGCGGGGAGCGTTCCGCGTCTTTGTATGCGCGCAACGACGACAAGAACGAACATGAAATCAAGGCGGACCGCTTCAAGATCAAGTATCTGAAGCCTCCCTATCCTGATCACAATCCTCGCTTCAATGAAGTATTCACGACCCTGGCTGCGTCGCGAATCATGTGGGTCCTGGGTTTCCCGGCAGACCATGTGTATCCGGCCGCTGCCGCAAGTTGCATCGGCTGTGGCAACGATCCTTTTGGAAACAAGTTGACCGACAACAAAGCTTCGCTGAAGGATGCGCCTACAGTTTTCAAGATAGTCAGCGCGGAGCGCGAATTGCCCTGGGATGAGATCAATCCCGAGGACGACGAAACGTGGTCCTGGACTGACGCAGCAAAGTTTTACTCCGACGGTGAATGGAGCCATAAGCAGAAAGTCGAATTCGATGCCTATCGCCTCGCCCTGGGCTTGATCCACTATCACAACGCTCTGCCCCAGCAGAACCGCGTCGATTGCGCGGAGTGGGCGCAAACCGAGGAAGGCAAGCCCAAGGTTTGCAGCAAGCCTGTGATCTACGTTCACGATCTCGGGTCAACCTTTGGCAAGAAACGCAGCGGTTTCGATCTCTTCGGAACCAATCCTCGCGGAAGTTTCGACGCCTGGAGGCCGCAGACCGTGTTTGTGAATCCCGGCAACTGCGAACTCCGTGCCACGCTGCTCGGCGATAAGCAGGTTTTGAAAGAAGCTCAGGATCTGATGATCCAGCGGGTTGCCCGTCTCGATCGGGATACGGTCAAGTCGATTTTCCGCGTCTCCCGATTCAACATGATGGATCAGAAGCAGGTGCGCAGGCTGCGCTCCAGCGGAACTCAAAATGTAGATGAAGCCGCCCTCGACGAATGGACCGTTGTCTTCATGAAACGCATCGACGAGATTCGCACGGCCAGCAATTGCAAAGCGAACTAAGGCGAAGGGGACGTCTCACGACACTGAGGGTCTGGGCATGGGGGCAGCCCTCAATCGCTCACGACGTAGCAGCGCTTCTCTTCTGGCGCACGTAGAACCGCTTCACCTTCGCGCGGTTACCGCACTTCGTCATGTCACACCAGCGTCGGCGATGGTTCTTGCTCTCGTCCAGAAAGACCCATTCGCACGTCTTCGACGCACACGCTCGCACATACTCCACGCGCTCTGATGCCAGCAACTCAGCCGCATCGCGCGCGATCGGCCACAATGGCGCGAACAGATCGTACCCATCCACTTCAAATTTCCATTCAAAGCCCTGCCTGCCTAACACGAGCGTAAGGTGCTGTGCCGCCTCCTGCACGTGCGAATTCAAGATCGCAAGTGCAGCGGCAGGAACAGGCTTCTTCCTTATCAACGCGTAGAAGATGCCACTGATTGCTTCGCGCAATTCAATCGCCGACGCGAGCGCGCGCTCGGCAGTCTCCGCATACTGCATGCTGCGCGTCATCAATCGATCGACGCGCAGGTCACTGACGATGGCTGTATCTTCCGAGAAACGTGCCAGGTCCACGTAGTCCTTCAGCAATTCCTTGGCATCAGGGGTAAAACGGTCGTCGAGTGTGTTGATAAAGTCCAGGCAGACCGCTCCGCCGCAGAGTTCGAACCGCGGAGGCCTGCGCCTTTTTATCGTGTCTGTGTAGATGTGGCACCCCTCGTCACAACTTTATTATCTAACCATCAAACTATACTTGACAAGTTAGACTTGTCGGCCTAGTCTAAACCTAACTTCTGAACATCGTTTTGGAGGTTAGTAAATGTCCCGTGAGCAGCCCACCCAGATCATGGCCCTCCACCGGCAGAAATTCCAACAGCCAAAGCTGGTAAACATAGGAGGTAGGCCAGTGATCCAGCCCACCACAACGCGAAGAACAGCGCCACGCAGCGAGTCGATCAAAGTCGGGCTCGCGTTCGCAGCTATCTACCTCGTTTGGGGCTCAACATATCTGGCGATCCGATATGCGGTCGAAACGATCCCGCCGCTGGTCACGGCGGGCATTCGCCACACAACCGCAGGCGGCGTTCTGCTGGCGTGGGCATGCCTGCGCGGGTATCGGCCACGTCGCGAGCACTGGGTCGCAGGCATCGTGCTCGGCGGGCTCTTCTTTCTGGTTGGCCATGGCACCTTGCATTGGGCCGAACAGCACGTCGCGTCTGGTCTCGCTGCTCTGCTGATCGCGACTGAACCGATGTTCATTCTGCTCCTCGCGTGGGCTACGAGGCAGCAACGGATCAGCCGCATCAGTGCGTTGGGCTTAGCCGCCGGCATCGTTGGTGTCGCGATCCTGACGGGAGTGGAGCTGTCTGCGAGAAACGCGAACCTCTTCGGATTGCTGGCGGTGCTCACAGGATCGCTGTCATGGGCGGCAGGCGTTGTGATCTCTCCGAAGCTGAAACTGCCTTCCGATGCCTTGGCGCGCACGGCTGTGCCATTGGTTTGTGGCGCGGTAATGCTGCTCGCGACGGCCGCAGTGACTGGCGAATTTCAGGCCCTGCACTGGTCGCAGGTCTCGCTCAAATCCATTGCCGGCTTGGGATATCTGATTGTGTTCGGATCCATCGTGGCGTTCACGGCGTACACCTGGCTGCTGCAACGCTGTCCGCCCGCGACTGTAGCGACGCACACGTACGCCAATCCCGTGGTCGCCGTACTGCTGGGATGGCTGCTGGCAGGCGAGGCGCTGACTTTGCGCGTGGGATTGGCTTCGGTCGCGATTCTGGGTGCGATCATGCTGATCCGAAAGGGCGAGCGCTCTAACAAGCCGCCAGTCAAGGCTCATGAGCCTGTGAAGATGAAGTCAGCGCAGTGCGCATGAAATAGCGCAGCTCTCAGCTCTTAGCTGTTCGCTTTGGTGGGTTTCCTGGGCGCGGATGATAGTCTTACTTTCCGCGATTATGACGCGCCGCTCCGAGCCTCTCCGCCTTGCGATCGATACCGGCGGGACATTTACCGACTGCGTGTGGATCGATCCTGCCACGCGTCGCTTGCGCATGCTCAAGGTCTTTTCGACGCCACACGATCCATCTCAGGCGATCGTCGATGCAATTCGGAAGATCGCTCCAGAGAGAGACTTCCTTCTGCTTCATGGAACCACCGTAGGTACCAACACGCTGCTTGAGCGGAAAGGCGCGCGCACCGCTCTGGTAACGACGGCGGGATTTGAAGACGCGATCGAAATTGGGCGACAGGCGCGGCCGAAGCTGTACGACTTGTTCTTCGATCGCGTCGCACCTCTCGTCCCGAACGATATGCGATTTGGAGTACAGGAGCGGACAGGAGCGGACGGCGAAATCCTTGCAGCACCGGGCCCGGCTGAACTGCGAAAGCTCGTAGGTCACATGGCCGCCGCTAAACCGGATTCGATCGCAGTGTCGTTCCTGTTTTCGTTTTCCAATGCAGCGAACGAACGAGCGGTTGCGGACACACTCAGAGAACTGGGTGTGCCGCTGTCGATCTCTCACGAGATCCTGCCGGAGTTTCGTGAGTATGAGCGCACCTCCACGGTCGTGATCAACGCCTATCTACAGCCGGTGATGTCGCGCTATCTCGAGAACCTGGAGCGGGGCCTTCGGGATTCAGCATCCGGCTGTCGGCTTCCGGCTCCCGGCTCTCGGCCTGATCAGATCCAAGCGCGCCGTCAGAGAGCTACCGGGAGGGTTTTCGTCATGCAGTCTTCCGGAGGCATTACTGCGCTTTCGACTGCCGCGCGGGAACCGGTGCGAACCGTGCTCTCCGGACCGGCTGGTGGGGTGGTGGGAGCCGCGGCGAGCGCACGCCGCAGTGGCTTTGAGAACATCATCGCATTCGATATGGGTGGCACTTCCACGGATGTCTCGCTGGTGGAAGGCGAGATCAAGACCGCAACCGATGCGCAAATCGCCGGGCTGCCCATCAGCGTGCCGATGCTCGACATTCATACGGTGGGGGCGGGAGGAGGCTCGCTGGCACGCTTTGACGCCGCCGGAGTCCTGCGCGTGGGGCCAGAGTCGGCGGGGGCGGACCCAGGGCCGATCTGCTATGGGCGAGGAGTGCAGCCTACGGTGACGGACGCGAACCTGCTGCTCGGGCGATTGCAGCCGACAAAGTTTCTGGGCGGAGAATTCACACTCGATCTCCAGCGGGCGCGGCGGGTTACGCGGGAATGGTTAAACAAGCAGGGGTCGAATCTTAGCCTGGAGAAGTTCGCGGCGGGAGTGATTCGCGTGGTGAACGCCACCATGGAGAAAGCAATCAGAGTGGTGTCGATCGAGCGTGGGCGCGATCCGCGGCAATTTGCGCTTGTGGCTTTCGGAGGCGCGGGAGGGTTGCATGCGTGCGCATTGGCCGAGGCACTCAGCATTCCGCGGGTGATCGTACCGGCGTTTCCTGGCGCACTCTCGGCGCTAGGTATTCTGTGGAGCGATGTGGTGAAGGACTACTCGCGCACAGTTCTGTGGCGCGTTTCGCGCGAGGTGCCACATGGGAAATTCAATCAGGAATTCGCGGTCCTCGAGAAGATAGCGAGGGCTGACTTTGCCGACGAGAATTGGGATGGCGTGCCACGCTTTGTTCGAACGGCTGATTTGCGCTATCGAGGACAAGGGTACGAATTGAATCTGCCCGTTACCAAGAAGCTTGTGCCTGACTTCGAACAGGAACACAAGCGCCGATATGGGTATACGCACGCGAAGCGCGAAATTGAGATCGTGACGTTGCGCGTGCGAGCGACAATTCGATCTTCACGGTCGCAGGGAAGGGCGGTCGTCCAGAAGCGAGGCGGGCCGACGTCGGCGAGCGAAACCACGGCGATCTTCGACGGGCACAAAGTGAAGGTGAAGGTGTATGCCCGCGAAGAACTCCATTTGGGCAACAGCTACCGGGGACCCGGCATCGTCACGGAATACAGTGCGACGACGGTGGTACCACCGGGCAAGAGATTCAGGATTGACCAGGCTTCCAATCTGATCATTGAAACGTGATTTGATTCAATGATCTAACTCGTGGATATGTGCGCCGTGACACGGCGACTGGCGGAAGCTCCCGTTAGCAAAACGAATCACAGGTTCAATCAGCGGAACAACAACCCCGAAAATTCCGCCAGGTTTCTGCGCCAGACCATCCATGTGTGCATGCCGGGGGTCTCGATGTCGGTATGTTGGACGCCTTTCGTTTTCAGCCACTCGCGAAGGTTGCGATTTGCGGTGATGAGACGATCCTCTGTGCCGCAGGCGATCCACAGCAGATACAATTTCTGATTGACACTCGAATCCAGCCCGGGGAAGTCTTTTTCGAATGGTTCCGGCAGACCTCCGGCGCTGAATGCGCCGACCCAGGCGAACTTATCGAGGTTGTTGAGGCCGGTCATCAGCGATTCCGATCCGCCCATCGACAACCCTGCGACGGCGCGGGAGTCGCGGTTTTTCGCGATACGATACTCGCTCTCGACCCTGGGCATGACTTCGGTGAGGAGCGCTTCGCGGAACTTTGTCAGATTCTGCTCGCGAACTTCGGGGTGGTTGAAGATACCTCCCCAGCCGACGCGAATCATTTCCATGGTGCCGTAGCCGAGCGGCATCACGATGATCATCGGCTTGGCTTTGCCCTGCGCGATCAGATTATCGAGGATCACATTGGCGCGTCCGACAGCAGTCCACCCGCTCGCATCGTCGCTGTAACCGTGCAGAAGATAGAGAACCGGGTATGTCTTCTTCGCGGCCGGATCGTAATCCGGCGGGGTGTAGACATAGAAATCACGATCATCATTGGCTACTGTCGAGCGATAGAAGTGATGGTGGACCTCCCCGTGCGGCACCTCATTCAGTTCCCAAGGGAGAGACGGCGGCCCGGGAACGTGCACCATGTTCTCGGTGGAGAGCAGGTTGGGCTTGAGGAGCGGATTGTAGGGATCGATCGAGCGCTGGCCGTCAACGACGATGGAGTATCCGTAGTAGTCCGGGGACCAGGACGGGGAGTTGACCGTCCATATGCCGCTCTCGTCTTTATGCATGGGCAGCGGATCGGGTATACCTTCACGCGACAGCTTCACCTCTTGCGCATTGGGAGCACGGAAGCGGAAGGTCACGCTGTTGTCGGAGTGGACCTCAGGCGTGACCAGCGCTGGCGGAGGCATTTGCGGAGGAGGAGCACTTGGTTTCGAGTCTTGCGCGAGGACTGGAGAGATGAAGACAATCGACAGGATTGCGGAGCAGAGCTTCATGGGCCGTCTCCTGAAAAGAACCTGTTGATTCTATAGCAGCACCACCGGGAATCGCCGCGGCCCGTGAACGGCTTGGAGCCGGAAGCGATACGGTACCGAGTCTCGTTCGAATTCGAGACATGCAGCTCATAGTCCACCATTCCATAACTTTGTCGAAACAGAATGGGCCACCGCGAGCAGCGAGCACGGTGCCGATGAAGTTGCCAGTTCCGCTGAATGGATTGAGATATGCATGAATGTGACTCGCTATTTCCTTGTCTGGCAGGGACTGACAGAGCGCAAACACGTTCTGCAAAATCATGCATGCAATTTGCAGGATAGGCGGAAGAACGAACCGTTTCATGGAGGGACCTTTCGTATGCCGTAGGGTTCCGCAGGAAATGACACCTATCCTGAAAAAGTTCCTTCCATCGGAGTAAAGTGTCATTCCGAGGGAGGAAACCATGCGCATACGATTGATTCTTGCCTTATTGCCCTTTCTTTTCCTGTCGACATTTGTTAGCGCGACGAAGAAAAACATTCCCCCAACAGAAAAGGACCTGATTGGCGTGTGGATCGGTTGGGAAGAGGGACAACTCCCTTTCACGAGAGTCGATCTTCGCGCCAATTCGATGGGGTATTGCGCTCGCATTTTCGCTGGCGATCATCCCGAGGTCTATCAAATTCGCAAATGGACCATTGACGGCTGGAATCTCAAAATCGACTTGACGCCTATCTCTCCTAAGATTGAGAGCATCTATCTTAGGGGCTTGGGTGGGAGAGGATACCTGCAACTGAAAGTAAGCGCTGTCGGGGGCAAGTGGCATCGGACGCTCGTCTTGTTACCCGAGTCAGACGTTGAAACTGCCCAGCAGAACGCCAAGCAAGCGATCGAATATGCGAAAAGTGATTTGGCAAACTAAATTCGTAGTTGGCGAAATCTCGAATACGCTCATTGCCCCTCCGGGGGGCTAATGATCGCCTGTGGCTATTGAAAAACTTTCTTTCCCCTGCAAATAGCCAAAATTTTGGGGGATGCAAAATTGTCTTGGAACCCGAGAACGTTGCTTAAAATCGCATCGTGATGCAATGTTATTTTTGCCAATTTCGTGAAAAAGAGTTTTACGAAAGCCACACCCGATTTCAATAACTACTGCGCGCTGGATGTTGCAGCACCACCCGCTGGCAGATACGATCCGTCAATAACGCCGTTCCGTTTGCGTTCAACGTAGAAGGTAGCGTCCGCTTATGCGATGAGCGGTTCTCACAGCCTGTCAGTCTTGCCAGTTTGATACCTCCGATAAAGACTGCAACATTGAAAGTAGCTCAATTGGTCTGCCTGCACGAAACAGGTACAAGGTTCAAGTCAATCATAACTATTTCGAATGGAAGGACGACTCGTCATGAAGCGACACTCTACGTGGGAATTAGCCAACACCATATTGCTTTGCTGGCTGATGGTCGCATCACTTGCAGGTATTGCGTTCGCGCAAGCGGATTCGGCTGCTCAGGCCGATCAAGCGGCACAACTGCTACCCGCATCGACCACACTCGCCAGGTCCGCCACGGCGGTGGGTTACCAGGTCGGAGGTGGAACTTCCAAGGTCGACCTGAAGGGCACGGAATTGATGCCCCAAGCCAACGGCGGGGCGAAAGTCGAGATCAAGGACAAAGCGGGTAAATCGAACATTGAGGTTTCGCTGAAAGACATGAAGCCAGCCACAACGCTGGGCGCGGAATTCCTTACCTATGTTCTCTGGGTCGTCACGCCAGAAGGGCGAACCGGGAACACCGGCGAGATCATCCTCAACAAGAACGGAGAGGGCAAGCTCACCGCGACTACGCCGGCTCAGACTTTCTCGCTGATCGTGACAGCGGAACCGTATTTCTCGGTCCGTGTTCCCAGTGAAATGGTCGTCCTTGAGAGCGCTACCCGCAAGGACACGAAGGGAAAGATCTTTC
>Ga0335077_10006020_pt1 | contig 14949 bp, 13 predicted proteins | sample Lox_Sample_31_FD_207151 | JGI IMG/M metagenome (GOLD analysis project Ga0335077, IMG submission 207151) | Soil microbial communities from Loxahatchee National Wildlife Refuge, Florida, United States - Lox_Sample_3.1 | ecosystem: Environmental > Terrestrial > Soil > Wetlands | place: USA... | reverse complement strand
TCACGTATGCCTCGGCGGGCGCCGTGTTACTGGCAGTCGGGATTGTGGCCAGCGCCGGCCCGGCCTGGCGTGCCGCGACCGCGGACCCGGTGAAGGCGCTGCGCAGCGAATGATTCACAGCACGCGACTGACGCCGATCGTCTGTCCCACCATGCCGGCCGTTAACGAGCCCCGAATAACCATAGGCAATCTTCCGTATGCTCGAGAAACATCTTAACCTTGCCTCTTGTGGCGCACTCCGCGCTCGAGGTGTTATATGTCCCGCAGGGTCCATGTCCTGGTGAAGAGTCTCCTGTTGGTGGTTGCCGTATTGGTGCTGGCGGCCGCGATCGTGCCGCAGGCCCGTCTGGCCATGGTTTGGGCGGCGGGACGCTGCCAGGGCTGTTCCCTGCACGATGCTCTGGCCAGCCATGCACTGTTGGTGAACATGGCCAGGGCCGGCGAGGAGATTGGCGCGGCCAGCAAGGTCATCGAGACCGACCCGCACGGGTTCGAATTGGTGGAAACGCCCATGGGGCGGTATTGGACGGTTCCCCACGACCGGTTCCTGAAATATACCCTGGGCGAGGAGAAGCTGGAGATTTACGACGGCGATGAAGTTGCCGTGAAATCGGGAGACGTAGTCCTCGACTGCGGGGCCAACGTGGGAGTATTCACCCGGACTGCGCTGAACCGCGGCGCCCGCCTGGTGGTCGCGATCGAACCCGCGCCGGCGACGGTGGTCTGCCTGCGGCGCAACTTCGAAAAAGAGATCGCCGACGGCCGCGTCATGGTAGTGCCGAAGGGCGTCTGGGACCACACCGACGTCCTGGACCTGGCCGAGGCGGGAGACGGCGACACCACGGGCGACAGCTTTGTTCTCGGCCAGGACGCAAAGTCTCACAAGGTGAAAGTGCCTCTGACCACCATCGATATTCTGGCCGGCGAATTGAACCTGCCCCGCGTGGATTTCATCAAGATGGATATTGAAGGCGCGGAGAAGCAGGCGCTCCGCGGCGGAACGGAGACCATCCGCAAGTTCCATCCCCGAATGGCCATCGCTTCCGAGCACCTGCCCGATGATGTGGTCGCGATTCCGAAAGTGGTGAACGCGATTTCGAAGGACTACACCATCCGCTCCTCGAGCTGCAAGGACGACTTCTTTCAGATCAAACCCGAAGTCTTGTTATTCCAGCCGAAGTAGTGCCGTGCAACCGGGGACTGCGGGTGCGGTGGCGCCCCGTGTTCGCTGCCGCTAAAGGTTCCGCCCTCTCCCCCAATGGTCTTCAAACAGGCCCTTCATGGCTTCCCCCATGCCGTCGTGATGGAAGACCACGGCCGTCCAGGTTGGCCGCGTGATCACAGGGTCGAGCAGCGCGATCATGCCATGCTCGCCGTCGAACAACGCCAGCTTCATCGGAAGAGAGTCCGCAATCCGAACCTCCACGCCGGCTGCCATGTACTCGCTGAGGCGCTGGCGATGCGCATCGTCGAGCGACGAGGCCTCCAGCAGAATCCGGCAGGCCACGCCGCCTGAGCCGGCCTGCTTCACCAGCTTCTCGTCGAGCGGATCCACCGCATACGGCGGGCGGGAAAACTCCAGGTATTCGTATTTAACTTCGGATAACATCCGCCGGTACTCCGCCGCGGTCTGGGCGGGCTCCGAAACGATCCGCAGAAAGTCCAGAGTTCCACGGCCGCCCTGCCCTTCGGAATAAAAGACCTTCAGATCGTCGATCAGACCCGCGCCGGCACGCGTGTTGTCGGTGAGTTCCTGCTCCAGTGTCTGACGCTTCCGGCCGAGATATCCCGGGATTGCCAGGGTTGGCTCGACCGCCGAAAACAGCTTGGTTTTCTCTTGCACCACCTGCGCAAATCCCTTTTCTACCAGGCTGTCCAGAACTTCATAGATCTTTTGTCTCGGAACGTGCGCCCGTGCCGCCAGTTCCAACGCCTTGAACTTGGGATGCCCGAGCAGTACCAGGTACGAACGCGACTCATAAGCATTGAGCCCAAGTTGTTGCAGTCTGCGCCAGAATCGTTGAAAATCAACCTCCGCCAATTCTTCGCTCATATTCTTTTCACCTTAACAAAAGCGGCCGGGGAAAGCTCGCCAAATTGATGCAACCAAACAGGAATCGAGCGCGACCGGGCGGGTAATCGAAGATCGTCGCCCCCTGCAGCGGCCGATTTCCGGGCTGGCGGCGGAATTTCCATCGGCTGCGGTGAGCCAAAATTAAGAATTCACCATTGGAGGGGGGTTACCCTATCACTAAGGAAAATCCGGATTTGACTTGGTACTTTTAGAACTCTACAATCGAGGAATAGTGGAAGTGTATGCCTGATAATAATGTCGGCAGCAATGGACCTATGTCCGGGGTGGTGATTCCAAACAAGTCCAAGATTCGCATCGTGGTGGCGGACGATCATCCCATTTTTCGGGACGGTTTGTGCAAGCTGCTGGGATTGGAGGAGGACTTTGAAGTAGTCGCCCAGGCACAGGATGGGAGGCAGGTCTTGGATGTCCTGCAGCAGTTCGAGCCGGATATCCTTCTGCTGGATCTCAAAATGCCGGGCTTGGACGGTTTGGCTACGCTGCAGCGGCTTCAGGCGGCCAGGAACAAGACTCGGGTCATTGTATTGACCGCGTCGGACGACAAGAACGAGTTCGTCCAAGCCATGAAACTGGGAACCTCCGGAATCGTTCTCAAGCAAACTGCGACCGAGTTACTCATCAAGAGTATTCGTAAGGTCCATGCCGGCGAAATCTGGTTGGATTCCCATACCACGGCCGCAGTCATCCGCACGTTTGTCGCGGCCGATGAAGCAGCCAACGCGGCTGCTCCTCCCGTTACGCAGGCGCAACAGTTGGCATCCGCTCCCCGCGACCGCGAGCGCTCGCCGCTCAGCCAGCGAGAGCGCGAGATTGTAGCTTTAGTCGCTCAGGGATTCAAGAACAAGGAAATGGCCGAGAAGATGTTCATCAGCGAACAGACGGTGAAAAACCACCTGCACAACATCTTCGACAAGCTCGGCGTTTCCGATCGTCTCGAGCTGGCTCTGTACGCGATTCACAACAATCTGCACACCGGCAGATGAGCCCGGTTCGGGGAGGCCTACACACCAACTCCGAATTCCTTTGCGCCGTATTCCTTCAGCTTGTTGTGCAACGTCTTCAGGCTGATACCCAGGATCTCGGCGGCGCGTGTCTTGTTGTTCCGGGTGTGCTCCAGGGTTCTCAGGATCAGGCCCTTCTCGGCCTCTTCCACGGTGGTTCCGATCTGGAACCGGACGCCTTCCTCCACAGCCGCGGCGGGTTGAGCAGGAGACGAAGATCCGGGCGCCGATGACCCCGGCGCCAGGGACAAGGGAGCCTGCGCGGCCGCCTGTCCCTGCAGAAATGCGGGCAGGTGCTGTAGTTCGATGGTTCCTTCCCCGGCCAGGATTACGGCCCGTTCCAGTACGTTTCGCAATTCGCGGACATTTCCGGGCCACTGGTGGCGGTCCAGCGCTTCGATCACCGCCGGTGAGATGTCGGAGACCCGACACTCGTGTTTGCGGTTCAACTCCACCATCAGCGCCTCGCCGATCGGCTTGATGTCCTCCCTGCGTTCGCGAAGGGGCGGCAGGTGGATGTGAAACACGTTCAGGCGGTAATACAAATCCTCGCGCAAATGGCCGCCTCGCACCGCTTCTTCCGGCACCTTGTTGGTGGCCGCCACCACGCGCACATCCACTTCGAACTCCGTCCGCCCGCCCAGGCGGCGCACCTTCGAGTCCTCCAGAATCCGCAGCAGCTTGGCCTGTGTCTGCATCGGCATCTCGCCGATCTCGTCCAACAGCAGCGTACCGTGCTGGGCGACTTCGAAGCATCCTGCCCGCCGCTCGCTGGCGCCTGTAAAGGAGCCTTTTTCGTGGCCGAAAAGCTCGCTCTCAATCAAGGTCTCCGGGAGAGCCGCGCAATTGATGGCCACGAACGGCCCCTGCCGGCGCGAGCTCAAGGCGTGGATGGTCCTGGCGATCAGCTCCTTGCCGGTGCCGCTTTCGCCGGTGATCAACACGCAAGCCTTACTCGGTCCGGCTTGCTGCAGGAGCGCAAAGATTTCCTGCATTTTGGGCGAAGTGCCCACCAGCTCGCCGAGCGAGCCCTTGTAGCCCAACTGGCGCTCCAGGTTCCGCTTCTCGGCGCGCAGGCTGGCATGATTGGCCGCGCGACGGATCAGAACCTCCAGGCTGCGCGGCTGAATGGGTTTCTCCAGAAACCAGTAAGCGCCCAGTTCGTGTACGGTCTTGACAGCCGTTTCGATGTTCCCATAGGCCGTCAGGACAATCGTGGGCGGCATCTCTCCCGATTCCTGTAAACGTTGCAGGAAGCCGAAGCCGTCGAGCCTGGGCATGTTCAGGTCGGTAAGGATGACGTCAGCGCTGGAATCGGCCAGTTTCTGGAGGGCTTCCTGGCCGTCGCCAGCGGTGTCCGCCATCATGCCCCAGGACGAGACCATCGCGGCCAGACCGCTTCTCTGGCTGGCCTCATCATCTACAATCAATACTTTCACGGGTTGATTCAAAGGTTTTGGTCCTTCGGAGGGTGTGCTCCAAACCCATTTTACGATGGCCCGGTCCAATTCGGAGAACAGCGTGCAAGGACTGTTTTGGGGGCTGGGGCGTTTTGCATCCCTTGGTGCGTCTCGCCGGTGTGGGATCGCGCGGTTCCGCCGGGCGCCATCAACCATCGGTTCGGCTTATAACAAAGATGATAGTATTAGAACTACATACCAGCGCGGGGAGGTAGTGGTTCCCCGGGGATGGCCGCGAAAACGCGGGAGGGAGGACAGTGCTAAGCTTAGTCCGCCAAGCCAGGCGACGCCTCTTCGGCAACGAGCTGTTGGCGCAGGGGGCGAATGCCGCCAGCGTCGCGCTGGGAACTTTCATCCTGCTGCTGCTGGTCGGCACGCAGATTCTGAATTGGCAGTGGACTCTCGTGCTTCCCTCCGTAGCCGCGGCGGCCGGATTCTATCTGGCACGCCGGCACCTGCCATCTTTTTATGGCGCCGCCCAAGTCGTGGACAGCCGCATGTCGCTCCACGACTCGCTTTCGACAGCTTTCTATTTCAGTCATGAGGGGGCCAACTCCGGCGTATCTTCCGAGGTTCGCCAGTTGCAGTACGACCAGGCGGAGCGCCTGGCAAGCTCGGTGGACGTTCGCAAGGCGGTTCCGTTCACCGTGCCCCGCACCGCTTATGTGATGGGCGCTTTGCTGCTCGTTGCCTCCAGCCTTTTCGCGCTTCGCTATGGCCTCACCCGCAGCCTCGATCTCAAGCCGCCGCTGGCCAGCATCCTGGAGCAGTCGCTCGGCATGGAGACGCATGCCCAACAGGCCGCTAACCAGCGGCACTTGAAACAGCCCGAACCGCAGATGGAGCCGGACAACAGCGGGGACAGCGTGCAGGATCCCGATCAGAAGCAGGGCGATCAGCAACAGGATGCCGATGCCTCGAATGCCTCCGAGGAAGCCAGCGACTCCAAGGCTCCTGGAGATTCGAAAACCCTCAGCGCCGACGCTAAGAGGCAGTCCGAAGAGGGGGAGAAAGCGGAAAGCGATCCGAAGGACGGTCAGGGGGACGATCGTACCGGCGAGGGCGAAAACCCCAACGGCCAAAAGAGCGACAGCAAGTCCGACCCCAAGGATGATCCCAACGCCAAGCAGGACTCGCAGAGTTCCGGCGATAGCTCGAGCCTGATGAGCAAGGTGAAGGATGCCGTGCAGAACCTGCTCTCGCGCATGAAGCCACAGCAGGGCCAGCAGGGAACCCAGCAGCAGTCCGCCATGGACCAGAAGAACAGCCAGGGCAAGCCGCAGAACGGCAGCAAGCAGCAGAACGCCAAGGATGGCCAGCAGCAGAACGGCGGACAGCAAGGCGACGCCCAGGAAGGCCAGTCCGGCGAAGAGGCTCAGGACTCCCAGGATCCGCAAGGCAAGGGAACCGGAAAGAGCGAAAACCAGCAGCCCAGCAAACAGCCCGGCAGCGGGATCGGCAGCCAGGATGGCGACAAGAGCATCAAGCAGGCCGAACAACTCGCCGCCATGGGCAAGATCAGCGAGATCTTCGGCAAGCGCTCAGCCAATATCACCGGCGAGGCCACGCTGGAAGTGCAGAACACCAGCCAGACCTTGCGCACCCAATACGCGCAACGCGGCGTGCAGCACTCCCAGAATGGCGCCCAAATCAACCGCGACGAGATTCCAGTGGCGTTGCAATCCTACGTGGAACAGTATTTCGAGCAGGTGCGCAAACAGCAGCCGCCGCCCAAGAAGTAGCTACCGACGTGGCGCGGGCACTCGTACCCGCAGCGTCCCCACCCATGGGGACGATTGTCGGCCGTGTACAGTGCCAGTGGTGGCGAAGGGTTTTCGAGGCAGCACGCCACTCATGCGGGAGCTTTCGGACGCGCACGCGCGCAGGAATTTCATCCGGCCGGCGGAACCTCCGGCGAGGTCTGCGGCTCGTCTTCCGGAACCGGATCGGGGTCGGGTGGGGGATGCGGGGGTTCCGGTTGGGGCTCGGGTGTCAATTCCGGAAGGGCTGCTGCCTCCCGAAACGCCGCGCGCGCGGCTCCCGCTGTCACCCCCCTGCCCACATCCGAGAGAGTCACTTCGCATTCGCAGCAGTCACTGCACCGCAGGCACTTCTCACAGAGGTGGTTGTCACACGCGTCCTTGGTGCAACGGGCGCAGATCCGAGTCGATTCTTCTTCGCAAATACTGCAGGTGAATGGCATGAGACGAATTACTTCTTCCGTACCGGCTTGGGAGGAGCCGCCTGGGTGACGATCGCGCGGCAGCGTTGTGCTTCGTGGTCCATCACCTCCAAGTCGCGCTCCCTCTGCCCGGCCAATTCGACGATGTAGCGCTGAAACCGCTCGCGGCTGCCGCTGTCCTGGGCTTCCAGGCTGGCCAGCGCCATGGCGTCCGCCGGGCCTTGATACTTTCGAATGCCCTCCTGAAGCGACGTCAGCATCGTCTCCAGGGTGTTGATGCGCAGATACAGCTCGAGCGAGGCGGACAACCTCTGCGGGCTGGCGGCGAGCATCCTGGCGCTCTCGGAGAGCGCTCTGGCCTGCACCTTGGACGATTGCAACTGGGCGAGGTAGGTGTCGGATGCGCCTTTCTCCACCCATGCGTACACGTCGATTTTTTCGAGCATGGGCAGCAGCTTTTCCTCGTGCGCGCTGATGGCCTGCAGGGTGGCCGCGATGTCCCAATCCATTTCCAGTCCCGCGGGCTGTTTCTCGGCAGACCCCTGAGCGTAAAGCGCCGAAACGGCACAGCTGATGATCGCCAGTCCCCTCACTACCCTTAGCTTTGCCACTCTCTCAATCTAGCATGAGCGAGCTGGCGACCCCATCCCGGCCAGGAGCCGAACGAATCGAACCGCACCAGTGCTGGAAGACAGGAGCCAACATACTGCGGGAGAGTAAAACGACTAATGTCCGCCAGGCTGGGGAGGTGCGCCCGGAGTGCCAGTGGTAGGTTTGCCCTTGTCGCCTTGAGAGCCAGGAGCGCCAGGGCTCGAACCGGCCACCCCGGGATGCTGTCCTCTAAAGATCTGCCACGCGGCGTCTTGCGCGGCTCTCTGAGCCATGCGGATCAGGTTACCCTTGTCCGGCCTGACGGCACCGAGTTTCTGGTCGCGCCATACCCGGATAAACTCCCCCGGGTGGAGTTGCACCGCCGGACCTGCCTGAAGCAGGCTGCGCACATCCACGAGACCCTCGTCCAAGGTGACAAGAGTTGTCCCGTCGGCATCCTCCACCACCACGTCGAATACGGTGCCTCGCACCGAGATCACGGCCGTCGGGCTGCGGACATCGTTGTAGTTGACCCGGCCGTTCGGATGAGTAATGAACACCTTCACCCGCCCCAGCACGACATTTAAGAGATCTCTCCAATTTCCTAAAGTCGGACGAAACACCAGCCTGGTATCCGAAAAGACTTCGAAGGTACTGCCGTCGGAAACCTGGAACTGAGCGAAGCCATCGGGGCCGGTCACAATCACTTGTTGCGGCTTGACCACCATGCCGCTGGACAGGGCTTGCATGTCGCGGCCGTCCCAGGTCACCGATACCTGGCCGCTCTGGACTACAACCGTGGCTGTGGGATCCTGAGCATATAACGGAGCCAGGCACACGCCCACTCCCACTGCGATCAGCAGCATGCGGACGGCCCGCGAGAGCGACAAGCGCTGAAGCATACCAACCGTTTCCAGGACTTAGGCGTCTGAAACCTATGGTCCTATGCCAGGACTCCTCAAGTCTAGCACCAAACATGCAAAGCAGGTCGTTGGCCGGAGATTAAAATTTACCTACAAATCACGCCGATTCAGCACTTTGTTGGGTAGTGTCGAACCCGAAATGAGTTAAAATAGGACACGGCTGTGTGTCATAAAGGAACACATCGATTTTCGGTCTGTTACGGATTCCTGGCGATCGCTGGAACGTACCTCGCTTCGGCCCAGACACAGCCGCAGACACAGACCCAGACGCTCTGGCGCAGGATTGGGGGGTCCTCGGTCGAGTTGGCATTAGCAGCCCCGGCCACGGGGCCGGTGGACCGTGTCTGGTTCGGCGCCGATGGCACCCTCTATGCCCAGACTCACTCGGGCAAGGTCTTCCAAACCAGTGACTTCGAGAATTGGCTAGCGGCTGCGCAGGCTCCCGAGCCGACGCCCGTGACCGAAATTCCCGTGCCGCGCCAGCCGGAACCTGGAATCCGGGTCGTCTCGCTCGCCGGAAGCCAGTCGCAGATCTATGGCTTGGGGCGCCAGTTGTTCCGTTCCCAGGATGGCGGCCGCTCGTGGGACAGCCTCACGGCGTATGGGTCTCAGGCAGTAATCGGTCCGGGCCAGCGGAGCGTGGCCGTATCACCGGTAAGCTCTGACCAACTGGTGGTGGCGAACAGCTTCGGAGTTTGGCGTTCCCAGGATGGCGGGCGCTCGTGGAGCGGTCTCAATCAGTCCTTGCCGGCTCTTTCCGTGCGGCGGATCCTGGCTACGCCCAGCGGTGCATTGGGCGCTCAGGTACTGGTCGATAGCGGCTCGAGCGCGTTGGTTCCTCTCGGCTTGGCCCCCGGCGGCTCGGTCTGGTACCCGGTGCGCGGGCAGGATGACGAGGCGATTCTGCGGGATCGAGTTTCGCTGGCCCTGCGCGACGAGGTCCGCGGCGAGGAGATCACTGCCGCAGGCACTTCAGGCGATGGCAACACCACCTACGCCGGCGCCTCTGACGGCCGGATCTGGGTTTCGATCAACGGCGGTCCGCTCCACCTCGTCCGGCCCCCGAGCGGCAGCCGCGTAGAGCGCATCTTCGTGGACCCCGCGGAGCCCCGTGTAGCCTTGGCTGCCCTGAGCGGGAAAGCGCCCCACGTTCTGCGTACCACCAACTACGGCACCAACTACTTTTGGGATGCCCTCGACGGCAACCTCCCCGCGGACGCCGCCGCCCGCGCCATTACCGCCGACCGGCCCTCGGGCGCCGTATATCTGGCGACCGACAAGGGTATCTTCTGGGCTCGAACCGATCTCGAGAACCCCAGCTCCGCTCCGGTCTTCTGGGCCAGCCTCTCGGCAACTCTGCCCGACGCCCCCGCCACCGACGTCCGGCTGGATGCCACCCATCTGCAACTTTATGCCGCGCTCGACGGGTACGGCGTGTTCGCCACGGCGGCCCCCGCCCGCACCCTGCGCATCGTCAACACGGCGGACTTCAGCACGCGCCCCGCAGCCCCCGGATCGCTGCTGAGCGTGTTGGGAGGACAAGTCAGTTCGGCACGCGGCGGCAACCTGGATTACCCGGTGCTTCAAGTCCTGGGCAACGATTCGCAGATCCAGGTGCCCTTCGGAGCGGTTGGCCCGAGCGTGAATCTGTCGTTGGTGACCAACAACGGACTGGTGACCCGGGAACTCGCGGTGCGTCCGGTCTCGCCCGCGATCCTGGTAGGTCTGGACGGCAGCCCCATGCTATTTGATGGCGATAGCGGCCTCGCCCTGGATTCCCGCAGTGCCGCCCATTCCAACGGGCGCGTGCAGATCTGGGCGACCGGTTTGGGCAAAGTGAATCCCGACTGGCCCGCCGGCGTTCATGCTCCCATGGAAAACGTGCCGGTCGTGGTGGCCCCGGTCAGCGTCTATCTGGACGGGGCGTCGGTTCCAGTCACCAAGGCTACCCTCCTGCCCGGTTACATCGGATTCTATCTGGTTGAAGTTCAGTTGCCGTCCATCAACAATCTCGGGGCCGCGGAACTGTACATCAGCGCCGGCGGCCAGGAAAGCAATCACGTGCAGTTGGTCATCGAGCCATAGTCTCGTCAGCGTGTCAGCACTTTGAAGGCGTGATTCCACTGCCCTCTTAAGAAGCCCGGCAGGCACCACAGCATGCAGAGGGGCTCGATTGCCCGCGCCGCGACGATTCCCCCGCAGTCGAAGGGCTCCCAACCGAACTGCCGGATGATGCCAGAGACCTCTTCCTTGGCGCCCGCGTGGTTGCCGCAAAGGAACATCGTCGGGGTGCCCTGTTCGTAGTGCGGATTGATCATTTGGGCGTTGCCCACGCTATTGAAAGCCTTCACCACCCGGCTGCGAGGGACCTTCGCCTGGATTTGTTCGCCCAGCGACTCATTCGGCCCGGTCGTGTATTGCAGCACCCCCTCTACCGGAGGCGCGTCGGCCAGCGGGTTGGTCGTGTCGATCACCGTCTTGCCGGCGAGGTTGTCTGGGCCGGCCAATTCCAGCGCATTCAACGCCACGCGGCCCAGTGTCGCCAGTACCGCCACGTCGCAGAATTTCGCGGCCTCTTCGAACGTTCCGGTCTTGCCCTCCGGATTCGCGTCCTGCCATTTGCGGACCTCAGACTTCCGCGGGTCGCGAGTGCCCAGCATCGCCAGGTGGCCATGCTTCAAGAACCCGGTGGCCAAGACCTGTCCCACAATTCCCGAACCTAGGACTCCAATTTTCATGCTTCGAGTGATGCGCTTCTCCGCGGCCTGGATTCAACGTGCTATGATCCACGCTTTAGCCACCATGAACCGCTTCACCCCGGCCCTTCTCTTGCTTCCGGCTGCCTGCCTCTTGCAGGGCGGCGGCCTCTCGCCTGTCGAGCAGAAGATCGCCCAGGCGGTCGATGCCAACATCCCGGAGACCAACACGCTGCTCGAGCGCCTGGTGAACATTAACAGCGGGACGCTCAATCCGGCGGGAGTGCGAAAGGTCGCGGACGTTCTGCGGCCGGAGTTCGAGGCCCTGGGCTTCGAGGTCCGCTGGATTCCCATGGACGAAGTGCATCGCGCCGGCCACCTGGTGGCCCAGCGCAAAGGCACCCGCGGAAAGCGCGTGCTGCTGATCGGCCACATGGACACCGTCTTCGAGACGTCGAGCCCGTTTCAGAAATTCGAGCGCAACGGCGATTCGGCCACCGGTCCCGGCTCCAACGACATGAAAGGCGGGCTCATGATTATTCTTTCGGCCTTGAAGGCGCTCCGAGCCGCCGATGCGCTCGACGGCAGCTCGATCACGGTCTTCCTGACGGGTGATGAAGAGAAGCCCGGCGAGCCGCTGAGCATCGCCCGCCGCGACCTGATCGAGGCCGGCAAGCAGAACGACGCAGCTCTCGAATTCGAAGGCGGGTCGCGTTCCGGAGGCCGGGAGTACGCCACCATCGCGCGGCGCAGCGCTTCCAGTTGGCACCTCCACGCCACGGGCAATACCGGCCACTCCGCGGGAATCTTCGACAGCCGCGTGGGAAGCGGGGCGATCTACGAGATCGCGCGCATTCTCACGGCGTTCCAGGAACAGTTGAAGGAGCCCGACCTGACCTTCAACACCAGCGTGATCGTGGGCGGGTCTACCGTGTCGTACGATTCCAAGGAGAACACCGGCACCGCCGCGGGCAAGACCAACATCATTCCCGACAAAGCATACGCCTCGGGCGACATTCGCGCGGTGAGCGCAGGGCAACTCGAGCGTACGCGCGACAAGATGCGCAAGATCGTGGAAGCCCACCTGCCGGGCACGAGCGCCGAGATCACCTTTCAGGAAGGCTACCCGGCGATGGAAGCGACCGCAGGCAATCAGCGCCTGCTGGCGCTTCTGAACACCGTCAACCGCGACCTCAACTTCGAGAACATGGAGGCGCTGCCGCCGGCCCGCAGAGGCGCGGGCGACGTTTCGTTCGTCGCGCCGTACCTGGACAGCATCTCGGGGCTGGGATCGCTGGGCAGGAACGCGCACGTCGCCGGGGAGACGGTGGATCTGACGCGCCAGCCGATCCAGGCGAAACGCACCGCTTTGCTGATTTATCGCCTCACGCACTGAGGCGGAGGAGAAATATGTCTCATCGGAAACTCGTGGTTTTCGCATTCTTCGCGACTGGCGTGAGTCTCGCCCAAAGTCCCGCGGAGTTGCTCAAGGATGGCTCCGTTCGCGCCGCCCTCGAAGCCGTGCGGCGCAACGAACCCGCGGCCATCGACGAGCAGGTGCGGGTGTGCGAGATCGCCGCTCCGCCATTCAAAGAAGAGATTCGCGGCCGGGAGCTGAAACGCCTCTTCGAAGGACTCGGACTGAAGGACGTCCGCATCGACAAGGCCGGCAACGTAATCGGCGTACGCCCGGGTCGTGCCGCTCATCCCAACCTGGTGTTCAGCGCGCATCTCGACACGGTTTTTCCGGAAGGCACGGACGTCAAGGTGAAGCGCGAGGGCACGCTGCTGAAAGGCCCCGGAATCGGCGACGATTGCCGCGGCCTCACCGTGATGCTCTCGGTGATTCGCGCCCTCAACGAGGCGCACGTGGAGACGCCGGGGACCATCACCTTTGTGGCGGACGTCGGCGAGGAAGGACTCGGCGACCTGCGCGGCATGAAGAGCCTGTTCTACGACAGCCTGAAGGGGCAGATCGACAAGTTCGTTTCGGTGGACGGGACGGGACTCGGGGTGGTCAACGTCGGGGTGGGCAGCAATCGCTACAAGGTTACGTTCAAAGGGCCGGGCGGCCACAGCTTCGGCGCGTTCGGCATGGCCAATCCGATCCAGGCGATGGGGCGCGCGATCGCCAAGATCGACGCGTTCGAGGTGCCCACGAATCCCAAGACGACTTTCAACGTGGGCCGCGTGGGCGGCGGAACTTCTGTCAACGCCATCCCGTTCGAAGCGTGGATGGAAGTGGACATGCGTTCCTCCGACCCGGCAGCGTTGAAAGCAGTGGATGCCAAGTTCAACGCCGCGGTGAAGGAAGCGGTGGAGGAGGAGAATCGCCGTTGGAACAATCGCGGCCCGGTGACGGCGGCGGCGGAACTGGTGGGGGTCCGGCCGGCGGGCCAGACGCCGAAGGACAGTCCGATCGTGCAGACCGCGCTGGGAGTTTCGCGCGCGCTGCAGATCGAAGAGGTGCTGCGGGAGGGGTCCACGGATTCGAACGTGCCGATGAATCTAGGTATTCCGGCGATCACCATCAGCGGCGGAGGCGTCGGCACGGGCGCGCACTCGCTGAACGAGTCCTTCGATACAAAGGACTCATGGAAAGGGACGCAGCGGGCGGTGTTGCTGGCGGTGGCGCTGGCGCGGTAGCTCCAGGGTGGAAAATCACTGCCCCCCACGCCGTCCGGGCGCACGCGGCGGAGCGGCGAGGTAAGCCGCGATGTCTTTGGCGGCCTTCGTTTCCGCGCCGGGCTTCTGCAGAAAGCCGAGATCGCGGAACCAGTCGATGAAGCGGTATTGCCAGGTCCCGTAGGGGATGTCGTTGCGGTCCGTCAGCCCGCCCGACATGCGGCTGCCGTCCGGCAGAGCGTCGCCGGGGTGACGGCCATTTCCATAGAGATGCATCTCGATATTCGGGATGCGGATCGCGAGCATCGCGGAAAAGTAGTCGATCGCCCAGATGGTGTGAACCTGGTCGTCGGAGCCGGCGCAGGCGATGAAGGCGGGCGGCACGTTGCGCGGGATCGGAGGCGCGGTGCGATTGCGGGCAAAGGGCGTCGGGCCGGGATAGATGATACCGGCAAAGTCGGGGCGCGACGAGGTGCCGGCGAGAGGGTCGGCGGTGTCGCTGTTCTTCTTGTCGAAGTCCTCATAGAGGACCGCCGCGGCGGAGGCCAACTCCGCGCCGGCCGAGAAGCCCATGATGCCGATCTTGTTGGGGTCGAGGTTCCAGTCTTTGGCGTGGGCGCGCACCATGCGGACCGCCTGCTGGGCGTCGTAGACCTCGTCAGTCTGCGGGTTGTAGCCATCGCGCCGCAGGCGGCTCCGCAGGATGACGGTGTTGACGCCGTAATTATAGAAGAACGGCACGAAATCGGCGGCCTCGCTGCCGACGTTCAGGCTGTTGTGCCCGCCGCCCGCTATCAGGATCACCGCGGCCCCGGTGTTGATGCCGCGCTCGACGGTGTGCATCTCGATCGAGGGGTTGTGGATATTGACGATGCTGCTGATGCGCCCGGGCACGGCCTGGCTCATGTTGTACTGCTCGGGCTCCTTGATACGCTCCATTTTGAGGTACGAAGAGCCCGGCGGGAACAGCGTGACCACGACGCCGCCGGGCAGGATCGGCTGGGGAGCATAGGGGGCGTCGGTGGCGGGTGCCGGCTTCGGAACGCCCATCGGTGCCGGAAGCGCGGGGAGCGCGGCGTGCGGCGCATCCTGGGCGGGCAGGAGCGTCGCCAGGAGAAGGAGTGCGAGGGATTTCATATGGGAGAAATATATCATTGATGCGTTGTGGCGCAGGCACTCCTGCCTGCCGCGTCCCGACTCCCCGGGACGTTTTTTGGCCGGCGTGCCCGCAGCCTGGAGCGGACTCGCACGAGGCCTCGAAAACCCGTTCGCCGACAGTGGCACTGTAGACGCCCGACCACAAGCGTCCCCATGAGTGGGGACGCGGCAGCCTCGAGTGCGCGCCACGGTGCATCGAGGACCGAGACTGACCGCGA
>Ga0335077_10006019_pt1 | contig 14951 bp, 16 predicted proteins | sample Lox_Sample_31_FD_207151 | JGI IMG/M metagenome (GOLD analysis project Ga0335077, IMG submission 207151) | Soil microbial communities from Loxahatchee National Wildlife Refuge, Florida, United States - Lox_Sample_3.1 | ecosystem: Environmental > Terrestrial > Soil > Wetlands | place: USA... | reverse complement strand
CAAGAACCAGAGCGTCATCGTCAAAAAAGACCGGATGGAAAAGGTGGAGGGCGACGAGTCCCTGCAGATCACGGGCAAGCGCTTGGAAAAAATCCAGGGCGACGACAACCTTGATATCTCTGGGAACCTGAATCAGAAGGCTGGCATGAATATCTCGATCCAGGCTGGACAGAACCTGTATGAAAAGTCAGGCATGAATTTCGCTCACGAAGCGGGAATGGCGATTCACCTTAAAGCAGGTATGACCGTCGTTATTGAAGCCGGTACACAGGTTTCTCTCAAGGCCGCAGGCAGCTTCGTCGATATCGGGCCAGCGGGTGTGGCGATTTCAGGGCCCATGGTGATGATCAACAGTGGTGGAGCTGCAGGGTCCGGGAGTGGATCGAGTCCGACGAACCCGGATGCTCCCAAGGATCCGGACGAGGCTGATGACGGATCAAAGGGCACCAAGATGAACGGATGATAGGCCATCCGGTGTTCATGTCCGTTGCTCACCTTCGCATCGACTTGTTATGTTTAAGGTCCGGTCATCTCAATGAGACAGCTACAACCCGTTCTTTGGCGTAAGGGAACGTTCCTGACACCTCAGCATCTTCAGATTCAGGACAGGTTTCTCGAAGACAGCTTGAACTTTCGGGTTCAGGCGCTGAAGTTTTGCGCCTGGGGCTTCAACGAGGTGGTCGTCGACCAGGAACTTCTCGCGGAAGGAAAGCTGGGTGTTGCCCGCGCCTCCGGTATCTTCCCCGACGGCTTGCCATTCGATATTCCCGGGTCTGACCAGCCTCCAGCTTCCAAAGTCCTCGCAGAATTCTTCGAAGCGGGCATCAACAGCCTCGATTTCTATCTCACGGTTCCTGACTACAAAGAAAACGGAATTAATGTTGCCGGCATGGGCAGGGTTGCGAGTTCCCGCTACCTGGCCGAGCTGGCCACAGTCCGCGACGACAACACCGGGATCGGCGAGAAGCCCGTCCAGATCGCGAGAAAGAACCTTCGCCTGCTCGCCGAAACCGAGAACCGCGAAGGAAGCGCAGCTCTGCGCATCACAAATATAGAAAAGACGGAGACCGGCGGATTCCGACTCAATCCGCGATTTGTGCCTCCCTTGCTTGAGCTGCGGGCAAGCGACTACTTGCGTGGGCTGGTCAATGGAATTCTGGAGATACTGTCCGCAAAGAGTACGCAGCTCTCCGGCAGCCGTCGGCAGAAGAACCAGAGCTTGGCTGAGTTCACCACAGCCGATATCGCGAATTTCTGGCTTCTCTATACTGTCAATTCAAGTATCCCGGTGCTCAGTCACATTCTCCAGGGACAGCGCTGTCATCCGGAGCAGCTCTTTGCGGCGTTGACCGCGCTCGGAGCTTCTCTTACCACCTTTTCTTCAACCATCCGTCCGCGAGACCTCCCGCTCTACGAACATTCCGAGCTTTCCAGAGTATTCACCGATCTCGACGAAAAGCTGCGTATCTTGCTTGAGACTGTGGTGCCAACCAATGTGGTTTCGCTTCCCTTGAAGCACGTTTCCAATACCATCTACGCCGCCTCGATCGACCAGGACAAGTATCTGACCAACACTCGGATGTATCTCGCCGTGAATGCAGACATCGACGATGAGGCGGTCATTCGAAGGGTTCCGCAACTGGTAAAGACCTGCTCGGCGACTCACATAGACCAACTCGTGAGCAGGGCACTCCCGGGCATCACTCTTACCTATGTTTCCACTCCTCCCAGCGCGATTCCGATCAAAATGAAATATCAATACTTCAGTCTGAATCAATCAGGAGCGGCCTGGGAGACCGTTGTCCGTTCGCGAAACTTTGCGGCGCACGTTCCCGGAGACATTCCGAATCCAAATATGGAACTCGTGATTCTGCTTCCCCAGGCGACCGGCACAATATGAGAACGCTCACCAAACCCGTATGGTCAGAGGGGATGTACCTCGGCCCCCATGTCTTCCAGGCGCAGAGTCGCTATTTTGAAGACGCTCTCAACTTTGTAACGGAAAGCTTGTGGCGCGATGCATACGGATTTGCGGGATTGCAATTCGATCCGGATGCGCTTCGCAACGGTACTCTTGCACTCACTCACGCGCGCGGCTTGTTTGCCGACGGGTTGGCTTTCGATTTTCCGGGTTCTGACCCGGCGCCCCAACCGCGCGATTTTTCGAGCTTGTTCTCGCCCGTTGCCGACCATCTAACAATGTATCTTGCAGTTCCGGTGGCCGTCCCTGATGGAAAGAACACAAGCCTGAATGGGGAAAGTGCTACCCGGTACCTGGCTTCGGAAGAGAAGTTTCCCGACCTGAACACAGGCATGGACGAGCGGGCGATCATCATCGGCCGAAAGAACCTCCAGTTGCTTGCAGAGTCAGAGCTCTCAGATAGATTCGTTCACCTGCCACTGTTGCGCGTGGTGCGCGATGGAACTGGCCGGTTCGAATCTGACCCCACGATGATCCCCCCCTGCCTGAGTTTGAATGCCAATCGCAGCCTTACGGGGATTCTGCGCCGTCTGATCGATATTCTTGACGAAAAGAGCACCGTGTTCACGCAGGCGCAGGAGCAACGGAATGGAGTATTTCAGGCAGGAATGTCAGCTCGTCACGTTGCACAATATTGGTTTCTGCATACTCTGAACACGTCCGCACCCGCACTGCGCCATTTCATGCTCTCCCAGCATGCGCATCCGCAACAGTTGTTTCTGGAAATGTCTCGACTGGGTGGTGCTCTATGTACCTTTGGATTGGATGTGCACCCTCGATCTTTGCCGTCCTATGATCACTTGAATCTCGGCGAGTGCTTCCTCGCTTTGGACGATCATATTCGTCGCCACCTGGAAATCGTGATGCCCTCCCAGGCAATCCGTATCAACCTTCAACCGGTCGAGACGTACCTCTATCATGGGGATATCAAGGACGAGCGCTGTGTAGGACGCAGCCGGTGGATACTTGAGATTCGTTCACGCATTGGAGACGCTGATCTGATTGCCAATGTCCCGAAGCTGGTAAAGGTCTGCTCTTCACGTTTTGTGGTTGAACTGATCAAACGAGCCGTTCCCGGATTAGTCCTTCGGCACCTTTCCGTTCCGCCTCCGCAGATCGCTGCGCGTGTCGAGAGCCAGTACTTCTCCATTCAGCGCGAAGGTCCATGCTGGGAACACATCATGAAGACCCGCCAGGTCGGCGTCTATATTCCCGCCGAAATCCCTACCCCCGAGGTCAGCGTGATCGTGCTCCTCGATGAGTAAGCAAATCCCTACTCCAATCTGCAGTCTAAGTGCGATCCGTCAATCCCTCAATCGACCTGATATTTTCTATTCACAACGTATTGAGCAACATCCTCCTTCCTGGATTTTGCAGATAATTTCTCCCTCCCGGCGCACAATGAAATAGCTTACCCGTTGTATGCCGGTGCCTCTCGGGATCCAGCAACCTGTATACCTATTTCAAGGTCGGTTAACCTCTTTAGAATCAATATCAGAGAAGCTAAGTTATTTTGTAGCAAATATTTACAGCGATGACGTCTCGTAAGCGATTGAAAACAAAGCGTCCAGCGCTTCAAATACCCGGGGGGAGGGGTATCCAGCGGGCGGACAGATCGGGAACCTATCTGACATGTGGGACCGGGACATTGCTGCCCCGATTGGGATTTGCTATCGGCCTAAAGCGCTCAACTCCGCTGGCGTCGTGGAATTAGCGAAAGATCAGTAGCCAGAGGACAGTGCCGACAGTCCGGTGTCCGTCGGCAATGTGCTTTGCCAACGGCCACTGTAAGAGCATGAAATTCATTGAAAAGCCGCGCCCGATCAGATACGGAATCGGCGGCGAATGCACCTCGTGTAAGCTGCACCAGGGACTCATATCCTTTGCGATTCTTCCCTGGGGCAGGCTCGATAAGTTGGTGCCGAACGGCGATGCGGCGCAAGTATTCATCCGCAACGGGAACCGAATGTCCCAGAGCGTAAAGCAAGATGGCGTCGGCGGTCTCCGGACCGACACCTGGCAGATCAAGAAGTTTGGCCCGAACAGTACAGGTGGGTGAAGCGGCCAGCTGATCGAGTGAACCGCCAAATTCAGCATCGAGCATCGCAACAAAAGCCTTGAGAGCAGGTGCCTTGCGGGTATAGAAGCCCGATGGACGGGTGAGCCTCTGCAGTTGCGCAACTGTGAGTTTTCGGATCCCGTCAACGTTGAGTGCGCCAACCCGTCGAAGGTTCGCCAGCGTAACCTCGACGGCTTTCCACGATGTGTTCTGAGTCAGGTAGGCGCCCAGGACAACCTCGAATGCGGTGCGGGCGGGCCACCATTGCTGAGGGCCATATTCCTGCACCAGCAGATCGTGCATGGTGCGCAACCTCCGGGCCGCATCGCTGGTGACCTTCGTCTTCACGAGACGTCCTCCGGTTTCGAAGTAGATTGGAGCTGGAGCTTCCACTCGAGAACCCGCGCTTTCGCCGCGGCGGCTTCGGCCTCCGGGATATGGCCGGCCTGCTGCAGTGAGATGGAGAGCGCAGTGTGAGCAAGGGGATCGTTCGGCGTGAGACCAGTAAGCGCCAGGGCCGCTCCGACGGATTGTTCAAAACGCCCGGCATCGCGCAATGCCCGAACCAATCCGTGATGCGCCTCGAAATATTCGGGATCGGCGGCAATGGCAGCACGAAAACTCTGGACTGCGCCGCCAGCATCGTCAGACGCAAGCAGATTCAGCCCCTGCTGTGTATGGGTTTCAGCGGCGTTTTTATTCGACTCGATCACGTCATTCTTTAGGATAAAGGTTGAAGTGCAACTGCTGCTATGGAGTGGAAGATGCCAGGAGCCGAGATGAAAAGCTATACCGAATACTTGACATTCGAAACGCGAAAGCGCCGCGAGATGGTGCACATTACCGACCAAGTGGAGCAGATCGTAAAACGCAGCGGCGTGAAGGATGGGTTATGCTTTGTTTCGCCGATGCATATTACCGCCGCTGTTTACGTGAATGACCTGGAGAGCGGACTTATTGATGACATCGGGAAATGGCTGGAGGAACTGGCCCCCGCGAGGCCGGACTATAAGCACCATCAGACCGGCGAAGACAATGGAGACGCGCATTTGAAGTCGCTTCTGCTGCATCACGAGACTACATTGCCCGTCACGGACGGCCAGCTGGACCTGGGCACGTGGCAGCGAGTGTTCTACGCAGAGTTTGACGGGCAAAGACGTAAGCGGGTGATTGTGAAGGTCCTCGGAGTGAGTTGAGGAATCTAGGGGTCAATAAGTCTTCGCCAGCCGGCCTTGTTATTGGGATTATCGGTATCGGGCAGGTCCAGAAATGTGTGCGGCACTACAACCAGATCAACGCGTCGATTTTCTGCACGGCCTTCTAGAGTTGCGTTGTCGGCAACCGGGTGATATTCGGCGTAACCAGTGGCGGATAGCTGTGCAGCCGGGACCGCGTTCATCGGGATCAACATTCGTGCGATGCGGGTGGCGCGAGCCGAGGAGAGTTCCCAGTTGGAGTCGAACTGGGAGTTGTGTATAGGCACGTTATCCGTGTGGCCCTCGACGCGCAGGTCGTAGGAAGTTCCGCGGATCGCCTCGGAGATCTGCCGCAGAGTTTGCGAAGTTTCCGGCCGCGGGCTGGCTGCGCCGGAGTCGAAGTAGCCCGCCTCGCGCAAGCTGATGACAAGGCCATCGCGGGAGAGCTGAACGGCGACGATTTTTTTCGAAATCAGGTGGACAATCTCTGCTGAAGATCGCGGCGCATGCTTTCAAGATCGGCGTGAATCTCCGCCGCCGAGAGTGAGCGGGAGATGAGAGGTCGCGATTGTGCTGCATAGCGCCATCGTGCGATGCCGACTGTGCTCTTGGTCGCGGGTGGAGTAATGCTGAGCGATTGAAATCCCGCGTCGATTGCGGAAGATACCTGCTGTTGTCGCCTTCCGTCAGTCTTTGAGAAGGCATAGAGGACGACAAAGAACGCGAATAGCAGCGTGATGAAGTCGGCATAAGAGACGAGCCATCGCTCATGACTGATCCGGGAGCGATGACTGCGAGGAGTCATGCAGCGGCCTCGTTTTTGGAGGACTCAGATTGTTTGAGGAAGCCCGAGAGTTTCGACTCAAGCATCCGCGGATTCATTCCCTCAAGAATCGAGATCACTCCTTCGAGCATCATCTCGCGGCGTTGCTGATCTTCTCTGAGATAGATCCGAATTTTCCCCGCGAAAGGAAGAAAGAAGAGATTGGCAATGCCGACACCATAAATTGTGGCGACAAAGGCGACGGCAATCCCGCGACCCACCTCCTGGATGTTGTCGAGATGCTGCATGACTTGGATGAGCCCGAGCACCGCGCCGAGGATCCCAATGGTGGGCGAGAAGCCTCCGGCCGATTCAAAGACCATCGGAAGCCGCTCTTCGCGCTCAGAGGCGCAATCGAGAGCGACCCGCATGATCTTGCGAAGTTCTGTCGGTTCGGTACCGTCGACTGCGAGCATCAGAGATTGCTTAAGGAAGGGGTCATGAATCGATCCGAGGTCTGCATCGAGTGAGACGACACTTCACGACGCGCTTTGTTAGCGAACGAGACCAGCTGGTCGATCAATTCTTCGTTGGGTTTTCGTGGAGCGACAAAGACGTGCGCCATGCTGCGGAATGCCGCCCCCACGGCGCAGAGGGGAAACTGGAGCAGGACAGCCCCCATCGTGCCTCCAAAAACGATAAGGGCAGCGGTCGGTTGAAGAATCTGTGAAAGCTTTCCGCCCTCGATCAGGAGGCCTGCGAAGATTCCCGCGATCGCCAGGATGACTCCGCCAATGCTTCCTTTGTCCATGCTTCACCTCGCAGCTGGAGCTTCCGCGGTCCGGCGCTCTTCAGTCAGGATCTGTTCGGAGGATTCGCTGAACCCGAGACTGGTCAGGGAAGCTGCACGCGTGAGCGGATCGTCGGATGAAAGTCGGCGCGCAACACTGTCGAGCAGCTTGGCGCGGTAGGCCAGGACCCGCTCCATGACTTCATGCAGTTTCTCGCTGACAATGAGCTTTTCGCCGTTAATGAGAGTCAGCATGGTATCGGGCGATGCTTCCGCGGTTTTGAGTAAGTCGCTGTTGAGCAGCATGGGTGTGCCATTGAGTCGTGTGAGTTGAATCATGGATGTCCTCTCCGGACCGCTTCCTTCGTTATCGGCACGAAGCGCCAGAAAGATGATTGGAATCGGAATTGCCGGGAGATGTTGAAAATATCCCTAAAGTCCCGCGGGGACGCGCCGATGAATGCAGTGGGAAACGTGGTTCCTTCCACAGGGTGGTCCGGGGCCAACAGCCGATACCCGGTCAGGCACTCGCAGCAGGAACTCACTGGATCAATTCAACCGGAATAAGGAGAAATTACATGTCACTGGGTGTTCTGAATAACATCTCCGCAATTTACGCACAGAATAACCTGGCGAATACCCAGGCTTCGTTGTCCAAAACTCTACAGCAGCTGTCTTCGGGGTCACGCATCAATTCCGGCGCCGATGATGCGGCTGGGCTTTCACTGGCCAATGGATTGCAGGCAGCGGCCACAGCGCTTTCGCAGTCGGCCAAAAACGCTTCGGAAGGTGTGGACATGCTCCAGGTGGCTGATGGAGCAATGGCGCAGATCACAAATCTCCTCAATCGCGCGGTGACCTTGGCAACAGAAGCATCGAATGGCACGATGAATCAGTCGCAGGTCGACGCGGCGAACGCCGAATACACGAACATCCTCGGAGAGATCGACAATATCAATGACAACACGGAATACAACGGCAATACGTTGTTTGCCGGGAATCCATATGCGATCTACACGACCGATGGCACGACCAGCCAGACGGATAATGCAACCGCGCTGACCGCCGTGGACTCTGGAACGTTGGGATTGACAGGAGGCGGATGGACAGATGCTGGATCAGCTCAAGACGAACTTGCACTGATCACAACCGCCATTGGGACTATTGCAACAGATCGCGGCGCGGTGGGAGCCACCATCAACACGTTGACCCCGGTTGGAAATGTGATGAGTACCGAGTCAACAAACACGCTGGCCGCACAGAACGACGTGACGGCGACCGACTATGGCCAGGCGACCTCGGACATGTCGAAGTACCAGATCCTGAGCCAGACAGGTATTGCTGCACTGTCGCAGGCCAACCAGTCGCAGCAGTTGATCACCAAACTTCTCCAATAGCAGTGGAGATTTCGCTTAACCGGGAAGTGCGGCGGGAAGGGCAGATTCCACTTGTCTTCTCCGCCGTGCTGTCCCGCCTTCTACGGACATTTTTGCTTTCCTTATCTTTGTGGGCGCCAGGTGGTATCGAATCCGATGCAGCATGAATCCGGAGGAATGAAATGGGTACCGTTGGACTGAACTTTGGCTCGGCTACCAGCGGGCAGGGCTTCGATGTTACCAGCACGGTCAACCAGATTGTTACGAACCTGCAGGCCGTGGAAACCCCATGGAAGACTCAACTGGCAAGTCTACAGAGCCAGGACACGGCGCTATCCAGCCTGGGTACCCAACTCTCGACATTGGCAGCCGATCTCCAGAGACTCGCCGATTTTCAAGGAGTGTTGGCCGGCAAGACAGGGTCCAGTTCCGACACGGATGTGCTTGAGCTTTTGTCGGCGAGTTCGATGGCAGTTGCTGGCACACACACGCTCACGATCCAGAATCTGGCACAGACTTCGTGTGCGGTCACGGATGCGGTGGGCGCCGGAGACGTTCTGACCGGCGGGATCACGCTCAAGGTCGGTACAGGTTCGTGGCAGACAGTGAATGTGGGAGCCAGTAGAACGGCCAAGACGTTATCGGGGCTTTCGGCAGCCATCAATGCGCGGGCATTGGCGTTCGAGCCGCCGTGCTTACGGATGCGAACGGCTCCCAGAGACTGTCGATGGTGAGCCAGACGCCGGGCGCTGCCGGTGAGATTACGATAGCGAATTCCACGAATCATTCTGCAAGTCCGACTTCGCTTGCGGACTCGACCACAGAGGATGGCAATATCGGTCTTGGCCTGACGACGATTCAAGACGGAATTGATGCCAGGTTTACCGTGGATGGGGTGCTGCTCACGAGCGCCTCCAACACTGTTTCCAATGCGATTCCAGGAATTACGTTTCAGCTCCTCTCGACCGGAACTTCGGGGTCGAGCCCCGAACTCGTGCAGGTTGTGGTGGCCAACGATACTGCCAACGCCGTGTCTGCGATCAATACGTTCGTTTCGGATTACAACGCACTTATCCAAACGATTAATGCGCAAGAGGGGAAGGATTCATCGGGGAATGCCGAGCCTCTCTATGGAACCTCGGTCCTCGCGGCGCTTCAGCGTGGCGTCCTTTCGGCTCTGAGCACGATATCGGGCAGCGGCTCGATCAGTTCGCTAATGTCCCTTGGTATTTCTGCTAGTTCCTCGGACGACGGGACTTTCTCGCTCGACAGCAGTGCTATGAACGACGCTCTGGACAATCATTTCGAAGAAGCTGTTTCATTCTTTCAGGATTCCGGCAGTTTCGGATCAATCTTTACTCACACGTTGAATGATCTGGGCAACAACACCGGGGCTGGCGGAGCGATTGCGCTGGCGCTGAAGGAGAATAGCGCCGAGGAGCAGACGCTCAATGACGATATCAGTGGACATGAGACGCTGATCGCGACACGAAAGTCGACGCTTACCGCGGAACTAAACTTGGCCAACCAGATTCTGCAGTCTATCCCGGAGCAGATCAACGAGGTGAATGAGATGTACAGCGCGATCACTGCTTACAAGCAGAACAGTTAGGAGTTTCAAATGGATATGTACCTGGCCCATTCACTTGAGGGAGCGTCGGGCGTAGAGCTGACGATTGCGCTGTATGACGGGATCATTCGCTTCCTGCATAAGGCGATCAACGCGGTTGAGCGGAATGACCCCGGTGCACGGCGCGCGGCGGTGAAGAGGGCGATGGACATTGTGATTCATCTTCAAGCCACACTGGATAGAGAAGTAGGTGGAAAAGTGTGTGAAACCCTCTCTCAGTTTTACACGGCGATGTTTGCGCTCATGCTTCAGGCTTCGCAGGCAGACTCGAGGGAGAAATTTGAGCAGGTCATCGCCAATGTGCGGAACGTGAGGGAGACGTGGAAGCAAGTCGCGGCTGAGTCGAGTTCAAAGCAGCCTTCGACAGGAATAGAGGATGGCGCTGGCACAGAGATGTCATGGGGAAGAACGAATCAGGGACTTTGCGGTGCATCTTGGAGGGCGTAGAGACTCGTCAGCTCGCCACGGTGAGCTCTTCTTCCAATTGCTGCTTCTGGTAGAGGCTGGCGTAATAGCCGTCGCGGGCGAGGAGATCGTCGTGGCAGCCCACTTCGACGATTCTTCCGTGAGCGAGGACAGCAATCTGGTCAGCATTGCGCACGGTGGAGACGCGATGTGAGATGAGGATCGTGGTTGCCGTCGAGGTGTAGCTGCTGAGGCCACTGAGGATGCGCTCCTCGGTGTAGGTGTCGACGCTAGCGAGTGCGTCATCGAGGATGAGGATGGCGGGATGGCGCAAGAGAGCTCGGGCAATGGCGGAGCGCTGTTTCTGACCGCCGGAGAGCGTCATTCCTCGTTCGCCGACCATGGTTTCGAGTCCCTGGGGAAATTCCTCGAATTCACGTCGGATATGAGCGGTTTCCGCAGCTTCGAACAGATCCTCGGCAAGAGAATCGGGCGAGCCGAAAGCGAGGTTCTCGCGGATAGTTTCGCTGAAAAGGAAGGTCTCCTGCGGCACGATTCCCATGTTGCGGCGCAGCATTTCGAGCGGGTAATGACGGATGGGGCGACCATCAATAAAGAGCGAGCCTTCGGGTGCTTCGTAGAGGCGCGAAACGAGGTTAACGAGAGTGGATTTGCCCGAGCCGGTCGGACCGACGATGGCCAGGCTTGATCCCGCAGGAACCTTGAGTGTGATATTGCGCAGAACAAGTGCTTCCCCGTAGCTGAAGCTAAGGTCACGGAATTCGATTTCGCCACTGAGAATCGCATTGGTGGGGATCGCCGTATCGGCGTCGCGGTCGTCAATGCCCGGCTCGGCGTGCAACAACTCGTCGATTCGTTTAACGGAGGCGGTGCCGCGCTGGAAGAGATTCACCACCCAGCCCACAGCGATGATTGGCCAGATCAGCAGAATCATGTAGGTGTTAAATGCCACAAACTCTCCGGATGTGATGCGGTGCATGATGACTTCGTGCCCGCCTACCAGCAAAGTAATGATCATCGCGATGCCCAAGATGAACTCGAGCGTGGGCCAAAGCATGCCCATCAACTGGACCAATCCAAGCGCGCGGGAGATGTATTGCCTGTTCAGCTTTTCGAACAGGGACATCTGCGACTGCTCGCGGCCGAAGGCACGGACGAGGCGAGCGCCGGTGTAGTTCTCCTGGGCCTGCGAAGAGATCTCGGAGAAGCTTTCCTGAATTTTTTCGAACCGGTCGTGGATCTTCCTCCCGAAATATTGCACAAGGATGCTGGCGAGGGGCATGGGGGCCCAGGCCACGAGCGTCAGCCATGGACTGATACGAAGAAGGTAGTAGAGCGCTCCAATGGTGAAGAAGACGGTATTGGCACTGTACATCAGAGCCGGGCCCAGCAGCATGCGAACCGCGTTGAGATCATTGGTCATGCGGGCCATGATGTCGCCGGTCCGATATTTCTGATAGAAGGCGGCGTCCTGTCGTTCGAGTTGCAGAAAGAGGTCGTTGCGGAGGTCGAATTCGATCTCGCGGGAGATGCCGATCAGGATCCAGCGTTGTGCGTAGAGAAAAACGCCCTTGATGAGATAGATGGCGACAAAGACACCGGCGAGGAAGACGATTCGCTCACGCGACACTCCCCGCTCCAGTTCATCGATGGCCTTCCTGAGAATCTGGGGTCCCTGCACTGCGGCAAGGTTTGTGGCGATACATGCAAGGGTACCCCACAGGTATCCCCAGCGATAGCGGCGCATGTAGCTGAAGAGCGGGCCGAGGTCGCGAAGCATTGTTCCATTCTACGAGGTGACGAGGCGAACGTTGATGGGCCCCCCTCCCCCCTCGTACCCGGTAGTTTTAACCAATTAATAGATGGCTCATGGTTTAACTGCGTGCGGTATGGGGTGATTCAGAGAACGCGGGAGCGAGGCCGCGGTGGGATCTGGCGCTGAGGCTGGGAGCGAGGTCTCACATTCGCCCAGAGACTGCATGGCGGAGGGGCTCAGTATATTCGCGAGGAATTGCTCCGCCTGTTCCATGACCGCCTGGTGAAGCTTCTGTTCCTCGGGATTGAGGAATTGCGGTGCCCGATTGCAGGATAGTTCAGGTTCGCAGCAGTCGTGGAGAGGAGCGATATGGGGTCCGCCTCCATCGCCGATAAACCTGGAGGCGAGTTGGAGACCGAAGAGCAGAGTCCCGGCCTCGCTGCGTTTGATACGGCGAGAGCCTACGGCCTGAAGAACTTCGGAGACCGCGTGGAGAAGGCTGCGGCTGTCGTTGAATTCGGGTAGAACGAACGGCGAGGTTTCGGCAGGGCGCTTTCGCGGACGGTGGTGGCGGCACAATGTGCTGCCGATCACGGCGGGGGCTTTGCATTTCTGGCCGGAGGGAAGGACGTGTGTGCATTCGTGAGACATGAGTTCTCCTTTGGACTGTGATCAGTCCATGTTTTGCGGTTGGTGGCTGGTGGAAAGCGGAGTTAGCGGAGCTAGCGATGCTAGAGCGATTTCACTTCAAATAGCAACATCTTGAATGCGCGCCAGGCGGCTTTTTCTTGAGGAAAAAGCCGCTCAGCGGTACCGGTTCTGTTCACACTTGAAGTGAAACCGCTGTAGCGTGCGCCGACGCGCACGTTGGCGAGCCGGCGAAGCCAGCGGAGCGATTTGATGTGGAGATTGATTGCAATACCATTTTGCGTCCGCGAGGGGAAATTACCTGCAAAGAGGCGGAAAGAATCTTCTGAATGGAATGTGCTATTTACGGCTTAAAGCGGAGTTGAAGGGATTGACAGATTTTGACGCAACACAGAAGAGGGTGGTTTGACCTTGGACACCCCGCCCCCAGGAATACTCAGGATGACAGGCTGTTGGAACGTCAGGGACACGAACGCTTTCAACCGCTTCTACGGCGATTCCTGAGTTGGTGTGTCCTTTTGTCAGATCTCAGGTGGGCGTGCGAAGCAGCAGGTAACCGCCGGTAAGGCCAAAGAGGACGTCCGGGGACCATGCAGCCAGGGCGGCGGGGAGGTAGTTGACATTGCCCATTGCGCCGAAGAGGGCATCGATCACCCAATAGGCCAGCGCCACGGATATCGCCACCGCTATGCCGGTCAAAGAGCCCCTTCGTCCCATTGACAGTGCGAATGGAATCGCCAGCACTGCCATGATGATCGCGATCAGGGGATAGGAAAGCTTGTGCCAGAGTGCCACTCTCAGACGCATGGTGTCGAAGCCGCTCTGGCGAAGGTCGCGGATGTAGGCTCCGAGTTGTTGGAAATTCATCTCCTGAGATTGGAGATTCTCTTTTTTGAAATAGCCGGGGTCTTCGCGAATCTCAGAAAAAGTTGTGTTCCCAATTTCAATGTATTCAGAGTTGTTGCCCTGGATGTTTCTTGCCCAGCCGTTTATGAAGCGCCACGAACCAGCTTGATCATCCCAGACAACTCGAGATGCAAAGATTCTACGGGTAAGCGCGAAAGTAGATGGGTCGAATTCAAAGACTGAAAGATTGGCGAACGCATCGTCGTCGCGATCGAAGAACTGGTAATAAAAGATGTGATCTGGTTCGCCGGGCTCGTGCTGGCCGAACATCCATTTCTCTTCAGGGTTGAGGAAGGTCTGTGGGGGGTGGCCCTTGATGGTGCTGCGAAGGGCCTCCTGCCGCCGGTTTGCCGCAGGCAGATAGTAGTCATCAAACACGAAGAGAAAGATAGCAAGGATGGCTGCGATGGAGACTATCGGGATAACCAGGCGATAAAGGCTGATACCTGTCGCCTTCATGGCAACGATCTCGCTATTGCGATTGAGAATTCCAAAGGTCACCAGGACGGCAATCAGAACAGCAAGCGGTGTGATTGCGTAGACCATGCTGGGCGCCAGATTGAAGAGATAATCTCCCACCGTCGCCAATGCGATGTGGTTTCGGATGATATCGCCGACGAGTTCAAAAAATGTGAAAACCAGCATCAACATCACGAAGCTGGCGAGTACAAGCAGAAACGTACCAAAGAACTCTCGTACCACGTAGGCATCGAGAAGGCGCGGAAAGAGGCCGCGAGAACCGATGCGCATCGAGCGCGGCTGCAGCTTCTCCAGCAGTTCTGTCAAGTGAGCGCCATTCGCTTTGCTCGAAAACTCTGGGCGTGATGTTCGAGATAGGAGGCTGGAAATCGCGGCAAGCACGCGTCCGCCGCTTGCCATTTGCCAAAGTAGAAAACTCCCCACGAGAGCGAAGAGCAGGTTGGCCATCCACACACCCATGAATGGCGGCAGCTTACCTTGTCGGCTCAGAGCAATGCCAGTGTATGAAAGTACGTAGTAGACAAGAACCAGCAGAACCGTGAAAACGAGGCCAGAGCTTTTGCCACCCCGTCGAGAAACCACGCCAAGCGGAACGCCAACCAACATGAGTACAAGACAGGCCGCCGGATAGGAGAAACGCGTGTGCAACTCCAGCAGATATCTCCGGCCGTCTGGCCCGTTCGTGCGTTCCTCGAGCTTTTGCATGGGCAAGGCATAGATTGCGGTGTCCAGCCTGCCAAGATGAGTCTCGCCCTGCGGATTGATCGCGAGGGGAAGGTCCGTCTGAGAGAACGTTGAGATGTTGTATTGCTGCGGCTGTCCTGTAATAGTTTCGTGACGAGATCCATCGCGGAGCCGCATTAAAAGCTCTTGAGTTGAGTCGTTGACGACCGTCGCAGACGTGGCTGTAGTTATGATGGGATTCCCGGGATCCGATACA
>Ga0335077_10006017_pt1 | contig 14953 bp, 11 predicted proteins | sample Lox_Sample_31_FD_207151 | JGI IMG/M metagenome (GOLD analysis project Ga0335077, IMG submission 207151) | Soil microbial communities from Loxahatchee National Wildlife Refuge, Florida, United States - Lox_Sample_3.1 | ecosystem: Environmental > Terrestrial > Soil > Wetlands | place: USA... | reverse complement strand
CACCACAAAACCCACTATGGGTATTACTACTCCAAGATTGGCCAGAAACGCTAGCTGTGGTCGCGAGAGGATCGCTCCGCAGGGTGAGGATAAGTGACCATGTATCCCAATCTCAAACTGCAGATATTCAAGTCAGGTATCCGGCAGAACCAGATCGCCAAGGATTTGAAGTTCTGCGAGAGCCAGCTCAGCAAGATTATCCACGGCTACCGTGATCCCACCGAAGAGGAAAGGCAGTTGCTTGCCGCCTATTTGAATGTGGATGAGTCGTGGCTGTTTGAGCGTTACGAAAGCGTTCCTACGCCTCAGTCGGCTATGTTTGCGGGCATGCGCGGGGAGCGAAATGGCGGCGGCTAAGAATTCGTCAGCAACCCCGGATGTGGAATCCGTGACGGTTGCGATCAAGAGCTTCAGTTCTCAGATCGCCGACGAATGGGACCTATTCCTTGTTTCGAACCCGCAAGCCACCCCTTTTCATTCAACCGCATGGATGAGAGCGCTTCAGAGGAACTTTGGCTATGAGGACAGGTCCTTCGTTGCTACCCGTGACGGAAGAATCACCGGTGTTCTGCCTCTGTTCCTGGTATCCAACTGGATTGTCGGACGCTGCCTGATTTCCATCCCCTTTGCAGATTACGGAGGTGTTTGTGCCGAAGACGAGGAATCTGCGGATGCCCTGGTCGCTCATGCGGTCGAAATGGGCATGGCAGAGAAAGTTGACTTTCTGGAGCTGCGCCACAGAACCGGAAAATCGCGGCCACAGTTCTGCGTGAATGATCTTTATGTGTCCTTTGGGACCGAACTGGCCGATGAGCCTGAAGCTCAACTGAAGCGTTTTCCCCGCGACACGCGCTACATGATTCGCAAGGGAGAGAAAGCAGGTCTGGAAGCCCGGTGGGGCCTAGAACAATTGCCCGAGTTCTACGAGTTGTTCACGCTGAATTGGCGGCGGTTTGGTACACCCGTCTTTGCGCGGCAGTGGTTGGAGACCCTGGTTGACGAATTCGGAGATGCTGCGATTCTCGTCTTGGTGCGTGCAAACGGTAGACCAGTGGCTGGGGTCTTCTCCTTTCTGTTTGGCGACACCCTATTTCCGCACTATTCCGGTGCGTCGCCGGACGCGAATGCCCTGGCCGCGAATAACTTCGTCTACTGGGAGCTGATGAAGAGTGCTATCAATCAAGGGTTGCGGTGCTTTGATTTTGGGCGCAGCAAGAAGAACACCGGGGCGTACCAGTTCAAGGCGAGTTGGAACTTGCAAGCCCAGCCGCTGCTCTACCAGGTATGCATGATTGAACGCCGGGACCGACCAAACTTCTCCCCAACAAATCCGAAGTTTGCGGTGGCCGCCAGCCTGTGGAGCCGCATGCCGCTTAAGGCGACCACATGGCTAGGGCCGCAAGTTGTGCGTTGGTTCCCGTAATGTTTTGTACCTCGCATTCGCACAGGCTATGCAGATCCTTTTCCTCACGCACCGGCTACCATACCCACCTGATAAGGGCGAGAGGATTCGTGCTTTCCACGAGTTGTATTACTTGGCAACCCGCCATGAGGTTGACCTGTTTTGTTTTGCGGACTCGCAGGAGTGCGCCGAAAACCGGCAGCTTCTCCAGGGCATGTGCCGAAGCGTCCATGTAGAGGTTCTCAAGAAGCCAATCCGGGTCATGCATGCAGCCGGCAACCTTTTGGCTGGGCGTCCCATGACGTTCGGATTCTTCCACTCGCGCACATTTGACCAGGGGGTTCGCGAAGCACTGCGCCGGCGCCGGTATGACGTGATTTTCGTATACTGCTCTTCGATGGGCGGCTCCGTTCCCCAGCCGTCTCCCGCGCCGGTCGTGGTTGACTTCGTGGACGCCGACTCCCAAAAGTTCAATCAGTATGCCGCAAGGTCCGGCTTTTTTCGCCGTTGGCTTTATGCCCGGGAGGCCCGTGCGGTTGCGGCCGCGGAACAATCGCTAGGGCGCATGGCTGCATTGTGCTTTGCCGTCACTGAACATGACGCCATCGAACTGATGGGAAACAACCAAGAAGCGTTTACTGTCGAAGTAGTTCCCAACGGCGCAGAGGTACCGCATGCTCCCGATGAGCAGGATCCGAGCGAATTGCAGAAACTAAAGCCATTTGCGCTGTTTGTTGGGACTATGGACTATCCCCCGAATTCCGACGCAGCAGCCTATTTCGCGCGTGACATTTTTCCTCTGGTTCGCAACGTCCATCCCGATCTGAGATTCGTCATTGTTGGCCGCAATCCCGACCGGAGTGTGCGAGAGCTCGCCAAACTTCCGGGCGTTGTGGTGACGGGCCCGGTGCCAGACGTCTTTCAGTACTTTCGCAATGCTGAAGTGTCGGTTGCACCTTTCCGAATCTCGCAAGGCTTCCACAATAAGATCGCGGAATCGCTGGCCGTGGGTACTCCGGTTGTTACCACTAGCCGTGCCATGGCAGGCATCGGTCTGGGCGAGCGTGAAGGACTTTTTGTAGCGGATACAACGGAGGATCTTGCCGCCAAAATAAGTGCAGTATTAAACGATCGAGGTCTTCAGACGGACCTGCGCAAACGCGCAGCCTCGGTCCGGCAGCTACTGAGCTGGGATTCCCGTTTGCGCAGGATGGAGGAGTTGATCGTGCAGGTCGTCACCGGCTCAGTCAGACCGCAACGTGAGCTGGTCGTGGGACACTAATACAATGCCGGGATCCTCCACCTCAACCCGACAGGCGAATCTGGCTGGATCGGCGTGTGTTGCGCCGTCCCCTGTAAGCACTGGCGGTGGTAAGTCAGAAGGCCTGAACGGCCCGTTGCGAATCGTGCACGTTCTTGATCGTTTGGACCTCGGCGGCACCGAGAAGGCGGTGATGAAACTGGTCCGTGGACTCGAACCGGAAGTGTTCGAACATTACATTTGCGCGCTTCGTGGAACGGCCGCCACCGGTGGCGCATGGGCGTCGGGTGTTACTGTTCTACATCCGGGAGGAGATGGAGCGGCGTTTCAATTCAACGTTCCCCGTCTGGTACGAGTGATAAAAGAGGTGAGACCGGCCATCGTGCATTCCCGCAACTGGGGTGGAATCGAGGCGGTAATTGCGGCATGGCTGGCGCACGTTCCCGTAGCCGTTCACAGCGAGCACGGCTATGAGCTCGAAATGGCGTCTGGCCTGCCTTTCCATCGGCGCCTACTGAGGCATGTGGCCTACCGGACCGCCACTGCCGTAGCCACGGTGACCGACGACTTACGCCGTTATCACGCTGCGCAGGCCTGGTGGAATCCCGAAGCCATCGCCATTCTTTACAACGGCGTCGATGGGCAGGAGTTCCGCCCGCAGCCGCTAGCACGCGATACAGCGCGGCAGCGGTTAAGCATTCCTGGAGATGCATTGGTCATCGGTTCCGTAGGACGAATGATACCGCTCAAGGACTTCGAAACGCTCTTAAAGGCCTCGGAAATTATGGCCAAAGATACCCCTAAGCTTTATATCCTGCTGGTGGGCTCGGGCCCCGAACTGTCTCGTCTTCGGAATTACGCCGCCGATTCACCTCGATTGACAGGGCGGGCCATTTTCCCTGGAGCAGTCGATAACGTTGCTCACATGCTGAATGCCATGGATATCTTTGTGCTCCCAAGCCTGATGGAGGGTATGTCCAATACCTTGCTGGAGGCGATGGCGGTTGGCCTTCCCGTCTTGGCGACGCGAGTCGGCGGCAATCCGGAGATTATTGCGGATGGTGAGTGCGGATACCTGTTCACACCACGAGAGGTACCGGAACTGGTCGGTCAACTTAAGACACTATTGCAGAATGTACGACGTCGGTCTGACTTCGGGCGATCGGCCCGGGAGCGAGCGCTACAGCACTTCAGTCTCGAACAGATGTTGCAGCGCTATCGCGATTTGTATATCAATCTGGCCATGCAGCACGGAGCAGTTACAGCAGCAACAACCTATGTGCGGAATTAGCGGAATCTTCGAATTCGATCCAGCTCGAGCGGTCGAGCGGGCAGCCGTGCATCGCATGAACGAGTCCATTCGCCATCGAGGGCCCGACGACGAAGGCATCTTCATTGAACCTGGGATTGGGCTCGGGCACCGGCGGCTGAGCATCATCGACGTTGCCGGAGGTCATCAGCCGATCAGTAACGAGGATGGCACTGTCTGGGTCATGTTCAATGGCGAAATCTACAACTATGAAGAGCTTCGCCAGGGACTGCTGACCAAGGGGCACACATTCACTACACGGTCGGACACTGAGGCTATCGTCCATTTGTATGAAGAATGCGGAGAGGAGTGCTTTGCAAAGCTGCGAGGAATGTTCGCGATCGTGATCTGGGACGCTAAGCAACGGCGCTTGCTGTTGGCGCGTGATCGAGTTGGCAAGAAGCCGCTGTACTACTTTGCGGACCGGAACCGCTTTATCTTTGGTTCGGAACTCAAAGCGGTTCTTGCTGCAGATGGCATACCGCGCACCATCGATCCATTGGCGGTCTGCGATTATTTCTCCTTATCCTACATTCCAGCCCCAAGGACGGTGTACAAGAGCGTTCGCAAGCTTGAGCCTGCGCACTATCTCGTGGTTAGCGCCGCCGGCCTGCGGGTATCCCCCTACTGGCGATTGTCCTTCGCCCACGTCCAGAACCACACGGAAGCCGAGTGGTGCGAACTCATCCGCGAGCAACTGTGCGAAGCCACGCGAGTGCGCTTAATGAGCGAAGTCCCGCTCGGTGCCTTCCTGAGCGGAGGTGTTGATTCCTCTTCCATCGTGGCAATGATGAGCCGATTGATGGGCCGTTCTGTCACAACCTGCTCGATCGGATTTAGCGCCCAGGAGTACGACGAGTCAGAATACGCGCGGCAAGTCGCGGCGCAATTTAATACGGATCATCACCAAGACGTGGTCGAGGTAGAAGCTCTGGACGTTATCGACAAGCTAGCCTGGCACTATGATGAGCCGTTCGCAGACTCAAGCGCCGTGCCGACCTATTACGTCTCGAAAATGGCCCGGCGCCACGTGACTGTTGCCCTGGGGGGGGACGGCGGAGACGAAAACTTCGCTGGCTACCGCCGCTACATCTTTGATCAGATGGAAAACCGCATGCGCAGCTTCGTGCCGGAGCCGGTGCGGCGGACTGTCTTCGGTCCATTAGGGAGGTGGTATCCAGGCTTAGCCTGGGCGCCGCGCCCCCTCCGCGCCAAGGCCACGCTGCAATCCCTGTCACGCTCGCCGTTGGAAGGCTATTTCAATTCGGTTTCCGTATTCAGGCCCGATGAAAAGGCACACTTGTTCACCAGGGACTTCCAGAGACAGCTCGCTGACTACGATTCCCTTGAGGTGCTTCGAAGACACTACGATGAGGCGGACACAAGCGATCCCTTGTCGCGCATCCAGTATGTTGACATCATGACGTATTTGCCGGATGACATTCTAGCCAAAGTCGATCGGGCAAGCATGGCGGTATCGCTCGAATTGCGCGCGCCGATCCTGGACCACAAGTTGATGGAGCTTGTGGCATCCATTCCCTCCAGCATGAAACTTCGCGGCAGAAATGGAAAGTACATATTCAAAAAGGCAATGGAACCACTACTGCCTCGCAGCATCCTATACCGTTCTAAGCAGGGGTTTGCCATTCCGCTGGATCGTTGGTTCCGGCGTGAGTTAAAGGACGCGGCTTACGACTTAGTCATAGGAAGCAAGAAAGATGGCATTCTTGACCACAACTATCTTGGGATGATCTGGAAGCAGCACCAGGACCGTACTTTTGACCGTTCGGCCTACCTGTGGACGGTGCTGATGTTTCGCAAATGGCAGCAGGTATTTCAATCATAATAGAGTATGGGCGGAATTTACGGCATCTGCGAACCTGGGGTTCAGCTCCAGACCAATGATCTGGATTTGATCTCACTCGCTATGGAAGCTGAGGGCAGGCCTCAAACGACTGGCTCTTGCAAGGGAGCATTATTCGGAGCGGTCAGGGGCTTAACTATCCCGTCTCTTAGTGCTGCGTACGACTCATTTGTTGCAGTAGACGCAGACTTGTGCAACTACGATGCATTGTGGGCTGAGCACGAATGTCGCAATCACAAAGCTATAAATTCCGTCGCCGACCTAGTTGCTGTTTTGTACGGGCGGTACGGAATGAGTTTCGTCGAGAAGTTGGAAGGTGCCTTCTCCCTGGCGCTCTGGGATTCGAAAGAACAGCGACTCGTGCTTGCTATTGATCGATTTGGTTTCAAGACACTCTATTGGTCTTATCACCGAGGACGACTCATATTTTCTTCGGGGCTGAAAGGAATTGCGGCCGCGAAGCAGGATACAGAGGTTGACCCGGGGGCAGTGATGCAGTACTTGGTCCACACGGTAGTACCTGCACCCTTGACGATATACAAGGGAATCGAGCGGTTGGAACCGGGCACTCTGTTGGTGTATGAGCGGAGCGAGACTCGCAAAGCCCGCTACTGGGACTTGAACTATGAAGAGACGCGCAACTTCGGCGTCAGCAAATGGTCAGAAGAACTTCGGGAGTGCATGAGACAGGCGGTGCGTTCCCATTTGGTTGGTTGCGAACCCCAGCAGACGGGGGCATATCTGAGCGGTGGAACAGACAGCAGCAGCGTGGTTGCGTTTGCCAGCCAGCTACACTCGACGTTTAACACATTCTCTATCTATTTCGGGGATCCAAGATACGACGAGGTGGGATTCTCGCGTTTGGCCGCGGACCACTTCCGAACTCGTCACCACGAGAAATGCCTCCAGCCAGGGGACGCGTCACGGACTATACCAAAACTCGTTGAATTCTATGACGAGCCGTTCGCGAACTCGTCGGCAATCGGGGCATACTACTGCGCGCAAATCGCCCGGGAGAACGGTGTGGATCTCCTGCTGGCAGGGGACGGCGGCGATGAGCTCTTCGCAGGAAATGAGCGCTATGCAACCGACAGGAGGTGGGCGCTATATCACTCAATTCCCACACTTCTGCGCAATGGAGTCTTCAGGCCGGCTACGAAACTCTTGCCAAAGGCGGGCCCGTTTTCTTATCCAGCGCGATATATCCGTCGAGCGGAAATTCCAAATCCACGCCGGATGTTGTCCTACAGCTTTTTTCTCACCGACGAAGGCAAAGAAGCGATGCAGCCAGACTTTCTGGAGCAGGCGAAGCCTGACACCGTGCTGGATATCGCACAGACGCACTTTGATTCAGCCCCACATGCCACATCGGAGCTGAATCGCCTTCTTTACTTGGATGTCAAGATGACACTGGCGGACAATGACATCAGAAAAATTGCAGGCACGGCAGAGATGGCGGGTGTGAGGGTCAGGTTCCCGTTGCTGGATCGCCGCCTGGCGGAACTTTCCGGTCGCATTCCGTCCAGACTAAAAGTGAAAGGGTTTGAAAAGCGCTACATCTTCAAGCAGGCGATGAAAAACATCTTGCCCGATCGAATCCTGTACAAGAAGAAACATGGGTTTGGAGTTCCGGTTGGTTCCTGGTTGGTGGGCGACCCCGGGATGAAGTCTCTGACTGCCGTTCTGGACGAGCCACAGGCGCGGCAGCGCGGTTATTTTCGGCCGGAGTTTCTGGCCGGCATCAAAGAGCTGAACCGTATACACCCTGCATACTTCGGCGAAGTTCTTTGGGCGGTCCTCTTGCTGGAACTGTGGCACCGCCAACACCGGGGTCGCTTCAGGAAGGAATCCGTGACGTGTGGCATGGGAGTTGAAAGTGCCAGTTAAAGGCGAACAGCAAACTGCACCGGCCGATTGGCGCCACCTGGTTGCCCATTGCCTGTACCAGACAGGCCTATTGCGCGTTCTGCAGGCAGCTTCGCGCCACTACGAGTATGCATCGGATAATGGAGGAGGCGAGCGTCTTCGTAGAATTCGGAAGCCGAAGTACGTGGTACTGGGATACCACAGCGTGGGAGAGCAGGGCTTTCCCCTGTATTGCAGGCTGCCCAAGTCAGTCTTTGCCGGACAGATGAGGCACCTTAAACGCCACTATCGAATTGTTTCGCTCCGGCAGATGATAGAAGAGCTTCAGGAGCCGAACACTCAGGACCAGGGCGTGGCAGTTACCTTCGACGACGGTTATCTGGGAACATACACCGAAGCGTTCCCGGTGCTGAAGGAATACGCCATTCCAGCAACGGTTTACCTGACGACTGGCCCAGTTGAGAGTGGCGAGGTGCCGTGGTATGACGGCATTTTTCTGCGATTCCAGCGGGCCAGTGCGGAGGTGAATGTTACCCTGGACACTGACAGACGCTTTCACTTGACCGATTTCGTCAGTAGAGTGGAAGCCGCTACAACTGTAGTGATGTACTTACGCACTCTACCCGACGAGGAACGCCGACAGTGGTGCGCCTCCTTTGAGAAGGCGGTTACTGCGCCGCATTCCGAATTGCGCGGCTCGATGATGACTTGGGATCACGCTCGGGAAATGAGCCGCGCGGGTGTCACTTTTGGATGCCACACCATGACTCATCCGGTCCTCAGCCGCCTGGCTGCGGATGCCGTGAAACAAGAAATCACCGAATCCAAGCGCTTGATCGAAAACCGCTTGGATACAGTTGTCGAAGACTTCGCATTTCCTTTTGGTAAGCCCCGGGATTGCGGAACCATCGGAGCCCAGATGCTGTCGGCCGAGGGTTTTCGCACTGCCATGACCACAATTCTGGGCGTCAATGAACCGGCGACAGACAGATTTCGCCTGCGACGGATGGTCCAAGGAGACGAACGTTCCCTTGCCATGTTTGCATGGCGTTTGCAGCGATCGTTTTTTCATCCCGTGGACGAGGAGTTAGGTCTGGCTTTAACCCCGTCGGGGCATAGCGGCCAAAGGTAGTGTCTTCATGGGCCTAAGAGACATTCTCGTAATTGTTATCATTTTGCTGTCCGTACCGGTGTCGCTGTTGAACGCGTATTACGGCATTGTGGTGTGGACATGGATTGCATACTTTAACCCGCACCGGTATGTCTGGGGCGCTGCCCGCTACGGAATGTTTCAGCCGGCGATGCTTATCGCCATTCCTACCCTGCTGGGAACGTTTTTCGCGCCCAAAAACACCCGCATCTGGATTCGTGAAACGGTCCTTCTCGCGGCATTGTGGGTATGGATCACGTTTACCACGTTGTATATATCCATAGTTCCTGAGTTTTCCGGCCATGTGCAGGATGCCTATACCCATCTTGAGGAAGTGAGCAAGATCCTGCTGATGACCTTCGTCACCATTTTGCTGGTGTCGTCCAAGACTAAGCTTCGATGGATGGTACTTGTCATTCTGGGAAGCTTCGGGATTAAGGCCTTATTCGCGGCAATTTTCTATCTGCGCACCGGCGGCGAGTTCCAGATTTGGGGTCCAGAGGGGTCGTTCCTCTATGACAACAATGATTTCGCCCTGGCAATGAATATGACGATTCCTTTGTTCTTTTACATGGCGCAGGCGGAACAAAACAGGTGGGTACGTATAGGGCTGCGAGGACTGATGGTGGCCGTGGCCATCTGCGTCGTCGGTACTTATTCAAGGGGCGGCCTGCTGGGACTGTCTGCAGTAACGCTCACGATCGTCGTAAAGTCGCGACAGAAAATCATAGGCTTGTTCCTGGTGTTTATCGCCGTCATGGGCATTTTGACACTGACGACGATTGCCTGGAAGGACCGGATGAGCGAATTTCTGCAAGGCAACTTCGACAAGTCCGCCTATTCACGGCTCGTCGCGTGGACGGGAGGGCTTAATTTGGCCGTGCAGCACCCACTGACCGGCGGTGGATTTGATGTATATACAGACGAAGCCGTATTTCCTCATTATGTTCCCTCAACAGCGAGAGGTTATTTATATGGGAAGAACATTCACCTTCACAGCTCCCACAGTATCTACTTCCAGATGCTGGGAGAACATGGGTTTGTGGGGCTGGGGTTGTTTCTTTTGCTCTTGTGGTCTTGTTTCATGAACATGGGCAGACTTCGCAGGCAGGCATTTGTCTATACGGACCTGGAATGGGTCATACCGTACACAAATATGTTCCAGGTAACATTGATTGCATATATGATAAATGGCGCGACCCTAGGTAGGGCGTATTTCGACTTTTTCTATCAAATTGTTGCACTAGTTATTGTCTTGAGGCTACTGGCGAGGCGGGAACTTACGGCGACTTTACTGGAAGTCGAGCCCGAAGAGACGTTGGCAACAGTGGCGGCGTGAGGGGCGGGTGGCTGGAACTGTGACGTCCCGGTTATAGCTAAGGATGTACGGAGTCGTATGGGAATGAGAATGGGGATGCGGACCATCCGAGTGGTTGTAATGCTTTCCGTGTTGTTGCTTCTGTGCGCTCAGGCCGACGCACAGGAACGTAGCTGGACGTTTGATAAGGTCGGCAGAGGGTCAACGAGTTCGATTGCGGTGGATGCCGGTCAGAGTATTCACATCACTTACTTGAGGGAAGGCAAGGTCTACTACGCATTGCGTCCCGCCGGGGCATCCAAATGGTTTTCCAGGATGGTCATTGACAGCACGCACGCCACCTCAAATATCTGGCCGCGAGTGGCGGCCGACAGGGAAGGCAAGCCGCATATATGCGTGTCATTTGGGATGTTAATGTATGTAACGCTGGCTGAGCATAAGTGGGTTACACAGCACGTCGATCCGGGTTCCGGCACCATTTCCTATCACTGTTCGATTGCGGTTGGTTCCAATGGCGTACCTCACGTGGGCTGGTATCACGAATTCTTGCCGGGGGGCGCGCAATACACCCACTTCCGGCATGGGGACGTGGAGAATGGCGCGTGGGTCGTCCGAAACGTTGATGGCGGCATTGCAGGTAAATGGAATTCGATGGCGGTCGACTCGAAAGGCCTTCCACATGCTTCCTTTACCCAGTTGGCGAAGGGTGGCGACCTAAGATACGCAGAATGGGACGGCAATTACTGGAACATTACAACTGTCGATTCATCCGAGAACGCGAAGTCAAACAGGGGTTATGACAATAGTCTGGTCTTAGGCCCTGACGATTCGCCTCATATCAGTTATATGGATGGGAAAACGGTAAAGTATGCCTACCAGGAAAAGGGAAAATGGGTCATACAAAAAGTGGATGTGGTTGCGTCCGGCTTTGATTACTATGGTGGCAGTACGGCGATAGCTCTTGACAGCAGTGGTAATCCACACATTGTTTATGGTGACTTGGGCGCGATTAAGCATGCATATTGGGATGGCAAGAAGTGGCGGATCGAAACCATCGTTTCCGGCGCGCTGCAACAGTATAAGGATGTGGACGCAACATTTGGAGCTAACGATACTCTGTATGTAAGTTTTCCCGATCCTGACGACGGTTTTGTCAAGATTGGAGTCGGGAAGCTGGCGCCCAGTACGCAGGTAACAAAGAAGGAATCGAAAGACGCAAACGACCCAAAGGAATCGAAGGATTGAACCATTGCGCGGCCGGGGAGGCAGCTTGATCGCACCAGCCTATTCTGCTGGGCCGGGTGGCATTGTGCTTCACGTCCTGGACCACTCCTGGCCGGTCTTGAGCGGGTACAGCGTGCGCAGCCGAAATCTGGTTACGTCGCAAAACCGCCTCGGTCAGGCCATGGTTGTGGTCACCGGACCTCTGCATCAATTGGACGATCCTGCCGCTTCCGACACTGTGGTGGATGGTGTCCCCTACTGGCGCACGCCAATCTCGGGCACTCTGACCAGTCCGGCTCTCCGGCGACGATGGCCCGTGCTGCGGGAGTGGGCCATCGTGCGCTCGCTGCGTCACCGCATTCTGAAGTTAGTCGACAGGCAGCCGGTGTCCATCATCTACGCTCACTCGCCTGCGTTGTGCGGGCTGGCCGGCCTGCAAGCAGCGCGCCAGCGCGGTCTGCCTTTCGTCTATGAAGTTCGCGCGTTCTGGGAGGATGCGGCGGTTGACCAGAATCGCACCGGCACCGGGTCACCAAGATATCGATTCACGCGCGGGCTGGAGGGCTATGTCGTCCGACACGCGGATGCCGTGTCAGCCATCTCGCAGCACATGCTCGACGATCTTCGGCAGCGTGGTGTGCCGGTGGAGAAGCTGTTTCATGTGCCGAACGGAGTCGACGCCGACCGGTTTAGACCGATAGAGCGAGACGAAAGCCTGGCGGGAGAGTTGGGTCTGGACAGCCGGCCACTGTTGGGCTTCTTCGGGTCGCTTTATCGCTACGAAGGAATTGCCTGGCTGGTTCGCGCTGCGGCTGAGCTATACTCGCGAGGAAACCGGTTCCAGTTGCTGATTGTAGGCAACGGGGAGGAACATGCGGCGATCGCCGCTGCCATCCGCGAGCACGACGCCGGCGGTTATGTTCGCCTTATCGATCGCGTTCCGCACGACGAGATAACGCGGTACTACTCGCTCGTGGACATCATGGTATTCCCGCGACTCAGTGTGCGGCTGACCGAGCTGGTTACGCCTCTGAAACCGCTGGAGGCGATGGCCCTCAAGAAAGCGGTGCTGGCGAGCAGCGTGGGCGGCCATCGCGAGCTCGTGGAGCATGAAGACACCGGGTTGCTCTTCCCGCCGGAGGACGTTACTGATTTTTGTATGCAGGCGGAACGCCTGATTCGCGACCCAAAACTGCGTCAGCAACTCGGTGAGCGCGGTCGAGCGATGGTCTTGCGCGACAAGGACTGGAAGGTTCTCGCGCAACGGTATCAGGAAATCTACGAGTTTGTCTCCCATCCTCACGGAGACGCCGAAAAATTTGTTGCGGAGTCGGTGGCCGGTCCTTGCAAGACTTAGGCAGGAGACGGAGATTGAATCGTGTAACCTCCATCTCGGGCGCCCTGAAGAGACTTTACGACTGGCTTGTGGTGTCGGATCCATGCCAGCCGGCTGATGTGATCTTCGTCCTTGCGGGGCGGGAATGCCGCAAGCATTTTGCGCTTCGACTCTTTCAGGAAGGCCTGGCCCCGGCGCTGCTCATCAGCGTTGGCCGCTTCGAGATTCGACGTTTCTCCAACCTGAATCTGCCAGATTCGCTGGACCTGCTCGCGGTTGCCGCAACCACAGAGCCTCGGCGCAGGCACTACTTCGTGAGGGTCGGGCACGGCACCGTAGAGTCGCAGCGAATCGCGGTTCGCCGATTCGGGACCTTGAGTGAGATTCGGGCGTTCGCCGATTGGCTTAGGGAGCATCCTTCCATTCGTTCGGCGATGGTGGTCAGCAGCGGCTTTCATCTCAAGCGGGTGCGCATGTGTTGCCGGCGCCTTGTGCCTGACGGTGTGAGGCTGCGCTTCATCGCAGTTCCTGAGGAGGGCCGGTTTTCCTCTGCGGATTGGTGGCGGGATGCAAGCGTGCGGCGGCTGGTGCTATCAGAGGCGATGAAAGTCTTGATTTATAAACTGCTGCCCCAAGGGCTCATGCTGACACCTCGTTCCAGTTTGTGTTGGCCGCGGGAAGCACGAAACACGGACTGGGTTAGCGTGGAAGGGCGATCCGAAAGTGAGATGTCCAACGCCAGCTTACAGGCCACTCGAAGAGAGGGGCACCAGGTCTTCCGTGCTGGCAAAATGCAAACTTTGTGATGTCTGATCAGGGTAAAAGTGCTATGGTGCTTAGAAAGCAAAAGTGTATTGACATCTGGGTCTACGACTTGTGGCCTGAGGGATTGTAATTGCCGATGTCTACTTCCTCCGCGAATGTCTGCGCGGCCGAGCCGGCCCTGGAGGAACAACGCCAGGTGGCAGCGGTGTGGGTCCGGCCCTTGGTCGCTTTGGCATTGACCGGCGTAATCACGATAATTCTGCTCCGCTCCACCCCTGTTTCCATGGTCAAGATATGGTACGGCAGCAGCACGTATTCTTACGGATTTGTGGTTGTGCCGATCGCGGCGTTCCTCGTATGGCGCCGCAGAAGGGATCTCATGGCGCTATGTCCGGCGACTTCGTTCGTTGGTCTGGCGCTGGTCCTGGTTCTTGCGATGGGTTGGGCCGTGGGCAATATCGCCGATGTACAGGTGATTCAACAGCTCGTCTTCATCGGGTTGCTTGACGCGCTGGTTTGGATATTCCTGGGAAACTCCGCGGTCCGTGTCCTGCGGTTCGCGCTGCTGTTCCTCTTCTTCTGCGTTCCCGCAGGGCAAGGCCTGGTGGGGCCGCTGCAGCGACTAACGGCGGCGTTTGCGGTCAATGCGGTCCGATTCACAGGAGTTCCGGCGGTACTGAACGGGTTTGTGATCTCTACTCCGTCTGGAGACTGGAGGATCGCCGAGGCTTGCAGCGGGATTCGTTACCTGACATCGTCAGTTTTGATTGGAGTCTTGTTCGCCGGCATTGCCTTTCGCAGTTGGAAGAGACGCGTTGCTCTCGTGTTGCTTTCAGCGGTTGTTCCTATCGTGGCCAACGCGCTGCGGGCATATCTGATCATTCTTTTGGCCTATTTCAGCAATAATCACCTGGCTGCAGGTGTTGATCACGTGATGTATGGTTGGGTCTTCTTCTCGCTGGTAACGGCAGTGATGATTGGACTGGCGCTGGGATGGCGTGAGCCGCCGGCATCGCTTTCTGAGCCTGCCCTGCAGGCCAATTTGCCAACGCCGACACCAACTGGCGTTGCACGATTGTCCTGGTGCTCGGCTCTGGCAGTCCTGATCGTCGTTGCGGCGAGTTCCATCACCGACTACCTCTGGTCCCGTACCCCGCCGAGCCAGCCGATCGGAGGAATCTGGTCGGCACCCGCGGGTTGGTTCGCATCAGAGGAGTCCGATCACGACTGGGCGCCACGCTTCGAGGACATTCGATCGGAAAACGCCCTGACATTCACCCAGGATGCACGCGAGGTGTCTGTCTATGTCGTGCTGTATACCAGCAAGCGGCGCGGCGTCTCACTCGTCAATTCGTCCAACGCAATGGACGCCTCGGGCGATTGGGACCTGATCGACAGTGATTTCCGCCAGGTGAGCGTAGCTGGAAGGCCCTTGACGGTCGCTGAATACCTGGTTGC
>Ga0335077_10006016_pt1 | contig 14954 bp, 14 predicted proteins | sample Lox_Sample_31_FD_207151 | JGI IMG/M metagenome (GOLD analysis project Ga0335077, IMG submission 207151) | Soil microbial communities from Loxahatchee National Wildlife Refuge, Florida, United States - Lox_Sample_3.1 | ecosystem: Environmental > Terrestrial > Soil > Wetlands | place: USA... | reverse complement strand
GGCGAGCCCGGCGATCATGGTGCGCACGTCGGACGCGAACTCGAGCTGCTCCTCGTACTCGGTCTGATCGAGGACCTTGCCGTCCGCGACCGCGCCCGGATAGTCGACCCCGAGATAGTCCAGCGCGTGGAGTAGCGGTGCGAAGGGATCGGGCCCTGCCACCGCGGGCGTGGTGGCGAGGGCGATGCCCAGGATCAGGAGGGGAAGCGCGCACGACCGCATCGCTGAGGCGACACTGGCTCGGGGACGGTCTAGCCCACGCTCACCTTCCCGAGCCGCGGCACGTTCGGCACGCCCTCGAGGGGCAGGACCCGCGAGCGATGAGCATGAAGTCCTGGTTGATGGCGGTCAGCCCCGCAGTGAGCACGTTGTTGCGGAGCCCGTGATCCGGCCGTGCCCTTTCATGCGCTGGCCCGGCTGTAGCACTTCTCGCGCACATGCTCGACCAGGGCTTCGAGCAAGAGACCGCAGGCCCCGCAGTCCTCGCCGGCGCCGCAGCGCTGCCGGACCTGATCCACGGTGTCCGCGCCGGCCGCGACGAGCGACTCGACCATGTGATCGGGCACGCCGCGACAGAGGCACAGGATCACGGCCGGATACTCCGGATCGCGGCGGGCGTCGGCGTCATTTGCCGGGGCGCTCCCTTTCCTGTTAGGTCCATAGTACTCAGGCCATTAGGTATACCTAATCAGAGGCGGCCTTGTCAATCGGGAATTCGAGCGTGCGGAGCTGCCCGGTCTGCAGTGCGGGTCGGCCTCACCGACGTCTTGCGCGGCAGTGCTTTCCCTTACCCCTTGACGGCGCCCGCCGTCAGGCCGCCCACCATGTACTTGTGCAGGTAGATGTAGACGAGAACCACGGGGAGCGAGGCGAGCGCCGCGGCGGCCATCAGCTGCCCCCAGAACGCGAAGTCGGACACGACGAACTCCGACAGCCCCACCGGCAACGTCCGGAGGTTGTCGTCCGCGATGAAGATCAGAGCGTAGAGGAACTCGTTCCACGACAGCGTGAAGCAGAAGAGGCCGGCCGCCAGCAACCCCGGAGCGGCGAGCGGCAGGACGATGCGGCGGAGCGTCTGGAGACGGGTCGCGCCGTCGACCAGCGCCGCCTCCTCCAGTTCCCGCGGGATCGACCGGAAGAATCCCATGAGGAGCCACGTCACGAAGGGCACGAGGAACGTCGGATAGGCGAGGATCAGCGTGCCGAGCGAGTTCGTGTAGCCGATCTGGATGAAGGTCTGGTAGAGGGGGATGAACATCAGCCCGGGGGGCACCAGATAGGTGATGAGCACCAGGGCGCCGAAGGTCCGGCGCCCGGCGAAGCGCAGCCGGGTCAGGGCATACGCGCCCGCCGCGCCCATCACCAGCGAGAGCGCCGTGCTGGCCACCGCCGTCAGCGCGCTGTTCCGGAGCCACAGCGCGAAGCGGGTCTCCTCGAAGAGGTAGCTGTAGTTCTCGATCGTGAAGGGCCGGGGGACGTAGATTGCCTGGGACATCAGGATCTGCCGGCCGGTCTTGAACGACGTGTCGAGGATCCAGTAGAGCGGCAGGGCGACGAGGGCGAGGAGGAGGCCTACCACCAGCGCGCGGAAGACTCGCTCGCTCACGAGGCCGGCTCCTCGCGGTGCAGGTAGCGCACCACGAAGACGATCAGGAGTGCGATCAGCGGCAGAGAGTACATGCTCGCCGCCATCGCCAGGCCCCAGCGTTGCGACTGGATGCCCAGCTCGTAGGAGTAGGTCGCGAAGATGTGGGTGGCCGCGCCCGGACCGCCGCGCGTCATGATGTAGACGATGTTGAAGTCGTTGAGCGTCCAGATCGTGCTGAGCAGGGTCACGATCGCCACGACCCCCTTGATCGACGGCAGGCTGATGCGCCAGAACTGCTGCCAGGCCGACGCGCCGTCGACCGATGCCGCATCGTAGAGGTCTTGCGGCACGGTCTGCATCGCGGCCAGGAACGACACGCCGAAGAAGGGGAAGCCGCGCCAGACGTTCGCCATGATCACGGAGAGCATGGCGAGGTCGGGATTGCCGAGCCAATGAATCCCCGCGCTGATGATCCCGAGATCGTGCAGCCCGACATTGACGAGCCCGCGGTACAGATCCAGGAGCCAGCGCCACGTGAGCGCGATGACCACGGTGGGAATGACCCAGGGCAGCAGCAGGAAGCCGCGCAGCAGCTGGTTGCCGCGCACGGCCTTGTGGAGGGCCACCGCCATCGCGAGCCCGATGACGACCTTGGCGCTGATCGAGCCCACCGTGTACACCACGCTGTTCCACGCGACGATCCGGAATCGCGCGCTCTCCCAGAGCGTGACGTAGTTCTTGAACCCCACGAAGTGCGCCGGATAGCCCACCATCTTCTCGGTCAGGCTCAGCCAGATCGCGTTCACGAAGGGGTACGCGATGAGCAGGAGGATGAGGAGCGCCAGGGGCGCGATCAGAGCATAGGCGAGCGCCCGCTCCTGCACGCGGTTCTGGCGGTGCCACGCCAGGCCGCGGGCCCTCGGCGCCGCAGGGGCGGACTCCGTCAGGACTTTGCTCATCAGCGCACTCCGGACCGCCTCGGCGTCACTTCGGCGACAGACGGTCGTAGATCTCCTTGATCCGCTTGTCGGCTTCCTCGACGGCCTTCTCGGGCGCCACCTTGTCCACGATGACCCGCGTCATCATGTCGGTCAGCACGTTGCTCGAGATCACCTCGGCCGCGGCGGGCGTGGTGGGACCTGGCCAGCCCACGGGATGACCGAGCTTCACCGTCTCCACGATGATCTTGCCGTCGGCGTTGTTCCAGTAGTTGTGGCCGATGAGCGTCTTGAACAGCGGCACCGCCTGCTGGAAGGAGCCCGTCATGTAGGCGGTGAACCGGTTCTTCGACATGATGCAGGCCACCAGGGCCCGCGCTTCTTTCTGCTGCTTGCCGTCCACCGGGATCCCCCAGTTCATGACGAACGTCAGCGCGAGGTTCCGCCCGGCCGGACCACGCGGCATGATCTTGATCGCCGTGTCCTTGCGTAGAGGGTGCATCGTCGAGTCCTCCTGGAAGAGGATGCTCGGGCCGTTAGGTGTGAACGTGATCTTGCCGGCCATGAACGCCTCGTTGTTGCCCGAGCCCGACCAGGAGAGATAGTCGAAGGCCGACGTCTTCTCCGTGAGATAGGGCGGCGTCACCACCTTGAGGGCCTGGAGAGCCTTGTCCTTCGGCATCCCGACGTACTTGCCGCTCTTGTCGACCCACGCGGCGCCATAGGACCAGAGCAGGCTCATGGCTGGATCATATCCGTCGCCCGTGCGGTTCCACGGGAACCCCTGCGGGAACTCCTGGAGCCCCGCCTTCTTGACCTTCACCGAGATCTCGTTGATGGCGTCCCACGTGTCAGGGGGCTGCGCGCCCACCTTCTCGACGAGGTCCTTCCGATAGAAGAGGAGCAACGGGATGGCGTAGTGCGGCACCGCGTAGAACTTTCCGCTGAACTTGACGGCGCCCTCGGCGTTGGGCAACAGCTCGCCCAGGTCCTTCGTCACGGCGCCGACCAGGTCCGACACGTCGGACAGACGGCCCAGGTTGGCGAGCCGCGCCGGACCGACGGCATCGAGCTCCGCCACGTCCGGCAGCGTCTTGCTCTCGATGGCGGCCGTGTACTTCGTCCACATGTCGTCGAAGGTGTAGGTCTGGATCTGGACGTCCGCCCCGATCTGCTTGGCGCACTCCTGCGCGTTCGTGTCCAGGATCTTGTCGGCAGGCGGAATGTAGGTCTTGAGGCGCCAGAGCGTCAGCTTCACGTCGGCCGAGACGGGCCGGAGCGCCCAGCCGAGCGCGAGGATGAGGACGACCACGACGATCCATCGGGACGCGTGACGCATGGTGCACCTCCTTGTGCATCGAGTCGACGCCGCCAGGTGGTGCCCTTGTAAGCGGCGGGGACGGCATTGTCAAGGGTCCGACCGGTTGATCGTCGTCGCGCGACGGACACCGTCTCCGGTCGCGTGCGCCTCCTCTTGACCCTCGGCCGTCCTTGGCATACGGTCACTGCGCGCAAGCACATCGAGCGTCGAAGGAGCCACGCATGGGCGTGCTGGACGGGCAGGTGGCGATCGTGACGGGTGGAGGCAGCGGCATCGGACGCGAGACGGCCAAGATGCTGGCGGCCGAAGGCGCGAAGGTCGTCGTCTCGGGCCGACGGCAAGGGCGGCTGGACGAGACGGTGGCCGAGATCGTGCGCGCTGGAGGAGCCGCCGTCGCGCGCACCGCAGACATGGAGAACGCGACGGACCCGGCGGCGCTGGCCGAGTGGACCGTGACGACGCTCGGGCAGGTCGATATCCTCATCAACAATGCCGGCCACTCGAGCACGATCCGCGCCATCCTGTGGCTCCGCAAGGAGGACTGGGACAGCGTGCTCGCGGCCAATCTCACCGGCGTCTATCTCATCACCCAGGCGGTGCTGCCCGGCATGATCGAGCGCGGCGGCGGCACGATCGTGACCGTCTCGTCCGTCGCGGGCATCCGCCCGGGGCTCATGGGCGGCGTGCCGTACAGCGCCGCCAAGGCGGCCGTGCGCAATCTCATGGGCCACATTCACAGCGAGCATCGCGACAAGGGGATCCGGGCCACCACCATCCTTCCCGCAGAAGTGGACACGCCGATTCTCGATCGGCGCCCGCTCCCGCCCGATGCGAAGGCCCGCGCCACGATGATGCAGCCCGAGGACGTGGCCCGCGCCATCATGCTGTGTGTCACCCTGCCGCCACGCACCGTGATCGAGGAGATCGTCATGGTGCCGACCGTGCAGCGCGAGATGAGCGAGGACATCCGGGTCGCCAGCGGCATGGGAGCCCGGGAACGGAGACCGCGCTCGTAGCCGACCATTCGGAATGCCGGAGCGGTTTTGCGTGAAGGCGAGCAGGTCTCCGTGGGATCGTCTCGAGGAGCGATCGAGAGTGCGGATTCGGGAGGGGCTCGTGGGACTGGGAATGCTGGCGGTGCTGTCCACCAGCGCGGCCGCCGGCCTCGCCGATGCCGACGCCGATGCGCAGAGGCTCGCGGCGAATGCGGCCCTTGGCTGGCTCCAGCTCATCGACAGCGGCCGCTACGCGGAGAGCTGGAAGGAGGCCTCCGCCTATTTTCGCAGGGCGATCACCGAGGCGGGCTGGGACGCAGCGCTGCGCGGAGTACGCGCACCACTCGGCGCGGTGCAGTCGCGGGGAACACGGACGACGAAAGAAGCCACGACCCTGCCCGGGGCTCCCGACGGCCACTACGTCGTGATGGAGTTCGCCACGTCGTTTGCCAACAAGGCTTCTGCGATCGAGACGGTCACCTTCACGCGCGAACCTGACGGACGCTGGCGCGCGGCGGGGTACTACATCCGGTAGAGCCACGCCAGGCCGCTCGACGAGGAGGAACCATCATGGGATTCTCGCACGTGCTCGTCCCGACCGACCTCTCGGACCCGGCCAACCATGCCCTGCGCTGCGCGCTCGAGGAGGCGACGCTCCATCGCGCGAAGATGACGGTGCTCCACGTGCTGCCGGAGCACGCGGAAACGGAGGTGTACTACGTCGAAGGGACCGGTGGACCCCCGGAGGTTGTCGATCCCACGGGTGGCGGTCCGCTCCCGAGCTATGCGCTGTCGCCGCCGACGGTCGTACGCCACGATCCCGGCGAGGTGGCGCGGACGCAGATGCAAGACCTCGTCCGCGGCCAGTTCCAGGGGCCGTGGGAGGTGGAGGTCGCCACTGGGCCACCGGCCGACACGATCGTGCGCGTGGCTCGAGAGCGCGGGGCGGATCTCATCGTGATGGGAACTCATGGACGGACCGGGCTTCAGCACGTGCTGCTGGGGAGCGTGGCCGAGAAGGTGGTCCGCCTGGCTCCGTGCCCGGTGTTGACGGTCAGGCACCGGGAAGAGTGAGCGAGCCCGTGGCGTGAGCCGGCGCCGAACCCGGCCACGCTACGACTGAGGCCGGCGCAACCTGCGACCGCCGACGGCGAGGAGCGCGGCGGCGGCCCAGGCGACGACAGCGTCGAAGACGTACGCGCCGGGGAGGCTGACCGCGGCCAGCGTGCCACACACGAGAGGACTGGTCGCGGTGCCGATCTGGAGGCCGAGACCTAGCCAGCCGAAGGCGGCGCCGCGATGCTCGGCGGGCACGAGGGCGGCGCCGAGCGAGTACGTCAGGGTGATCGCGGCGCCGAGGCAGAGTCCGAGGAGCGCGCGTAACACGAGCAGCGTGACCCAGCTGTGCGCCAGCGCCATGGCGCCGCAGAGCGGACCGCCGACGAGGAGCCCGAACAGGAGCAGCCACGCCGGCGGCACATCGCGCGCGAGACGGGCGGCCACGTTCGCCGAAGCCGTGGCGGTGATGGCGCCAATGGAGACGATGGCGCCGGAGGTGGCGGCGACCTTCTCGACGCCCGGCATCTGCGCCACCTGGAGCGGGATCAAGAGCCCCAGACCGCGGTCGAGGAACTGCGCGATGAAGAGCAGCGCGAGCACCATCGGAAAATGCGGGAACCGGAACACCTGGTGGAGCGGCAGACGCGGCGTCGGCTCGCGGGGGGCATCCGACGCCCCTTGCGGGACTTCCTCGAAGAGCACGATGAGCCCGAGCAGCGCCACCGCGCACAGCCCCGCCGTCGCGAAGAAGGAGTAGCGGATCCCGAAGTGTGACGCGACGTAGCCGCCGATCGCGGGCCCGACCGCCACGCTCAAGAGCTGCGCCGACTGCACCATCCCGATTGCCGAGGCCACCCGGTCGCGAGGCGCCGAGACCGTCGCCAGCGCCATGGCCATCGGCGTGAAGCCGGCGAAGAGCCCCATGACCACGCGCGCAAGGAAGAGTTGCTCGACCGAGGTCACAACCCCCATGAGGGCGACGATCACCACGAACCCGAGCAGCGAGCGGATGAGCATCATCTTCCTGCCGAAGCGATCGGCCAGCCGTCCGAAGAGCGGCGACAGGAGCCCCGAAACAGCGGGAGTGGCCGCGGCCAGGAGACCAGACCACAGCGCGATCCGGGCCGGATCGGTGACGCCGAGGTCGCGGATGTAGAGGGGCAGGAAGGGCGAGAAGAACTGGAAGCCGACGAAGGCGACGAAGACCGTCAGCGTGAGCGCCCAGACGTTGCGGCGCCAGTCCCGGGGGAGGACATCGCTCATGCGTTCCACGCCCCGAGAGGGCTCGTCGCTCACTTGAACGCGGGCATCACCTCGCGCGCGAGCATCTGAAAGCTCCGCGTTTCCAGATCGGGAGGGATGCGGCCGCCGGGATTCAGCTCGGCCACGATGCCGTCGAGGCCGAGCTCGTCCTGGAGCTCGGTCAAGCGATCGATGACGCCTCGGGCGGTGCCGAATGCCACCTTCCTCGCGAGCATCTCGTCGTAGGAGAGGCCGGCCATGCGCTCGGCCTGGTATTGCCGGCGTTCCGAGGGCCCGGCGCCCGCGCGGCCGACGGCCGAGCGGGCCAGCTCGGTCTGGCGAGCGAAGAAGGCGGTGAGGCTCTCACGAGGCTCCTCGACCGCTCCCTCGGCCGTGGGCGACACGTAGACCGGGATCCGCAGGTACACGCTGGGATCGCCCGGATGGCCGGCGTCGCGCCAGGCTTGACGGTAGGGCGCCAGGTGCGCCTTCAGATCGACGACCTCCGTGGTGCGCAGTCCGATGAAGATCGGCAGTCCCATCCGTCCGGCCGCCGGGAAGGTCTCGTCGCTGGTCGCGGCCATGCGGAGCGGCGGATGGGGCACCTGGTATGGACGCGGCGTCACGGTGGCCTGTTGCACCCGGTAGAACTGGCCGTCGTAGCTGAACGGCTCTCCGGCCCACGCCCGCCGGATGATCTCGAGCGCCTCGCGAAACCGCGCCTGGCTCTCGGCGTACGGCACGCCGTAGGCGTCATACGTGCGCACGACGCCGCTCCGGCCGATCCCGAACTCGAAGCGACCCTCGCTGATGTGATCGACGGTCGCGACCTCCTCGGCGATGCGGAGCGGGTGATTCAAGGGCAGGACCTGAACGGCGGTGCCGATCCGGACCCGGCGAGTGCGGGAGGCGATCGCGCTCGCCACCTGCAGCGACGCCGAGATCACCGAGCGCGTGGGAGTGAAGTGGATCTCGCCGAGCCACACGCAATCGATGCCCCACGTCTCGGCCCGGCCGGCCTGCTCGAAGACATCACGGAACGCTTCGGCCTGAGCCACGCCTTGACGCATCTCCTCCACGAAGATTCCGAAATGCACGGCGGCCTCCTCGGATGCTGGGAAATACTCCGATACTGCCCCGCTTGACGCGGCCGGTCAAGGCGCTCGCTTCCGGACTGTGGCATTATCTCTGCTACGGGGCAGCCCCGGCGCGGTGAACCGTTCGCCACTGGACGAGGAGCGATCCGATGGACGAGGCAGGCGGTCTCTACGGGAAGCTCGAGGAGCGCATTCTCGCGCGCGATCAGCTCGGGACGAGCGCGGTGTTCTACGATCTCGTCCGGGAGGGCCGCCCCGCGACGGAGATCCTTCGGGAGACGGTGCGGATCCACGCGCCCTACACGCACGTGCCGTACCACCAGCGGGTCGACAACGGCTTCCTGCGCTTCGTCAACAACGACCACTGCCTGCTCAGCGCTCGCACCAGCCTGCACTTGCCGGGATACCTTCCAAAGGCCCTGGCGTACCTGCCGGTGGCGCAGACACTGTGGTACGTGCCCACGGGACTGGACCCATGGAACCAGCTCCTCGGCAAGGCCCCGGGTCACTACGGCGGGCGTGGGAAGCGCGACCCGAACGCGCCGGTCGCGGCGCCGGAGCGACACTGGCCGGAGCAAGAGCCGCTGACGGTCGCGGGGTCGTTCGAGGAGCGGTTGAACGAATGGCTGACGCTCGTGCAGCGCGGCGAGGTCGTGACGGCGTATCGCGTGTTTCTGGGCCTGTTCCAGGAGCGCGAGCGACGGCGGGAGCTGCTCGCACACCTGGCGTTCGCCGGGCTCATCGACGTGCAGGACCGCATGCTCTACAACCGGTCCTACACGACCGGACACAAGTCGTACCGGGCCCGAGCGACCATCGAGCTGGGCGAGGCCGTCGGGTGGGAGAACGCGCGCGACATCCTCTACGCGGGCGTTCCCGACATGGCGGTTGGACCTCGCTGGCACTCGGCGTACGAGATGGCGTGCCAGGTGAGCTGGCTCTTTCTCGCGGAGGACGACGCCAAGCCGAAGTCCTCGATGGAGCCGTCGCCCAAGCGACTGGTCGAGGAGCGTCTGCTGCGCAACACCCAGCCGCTGACGCCAGCGGAAGGACAGCGGCTCGTCCAGGGGATCATCAGCGAGCCCGAGCCCGCGTACATCGATGCGATCACCGCGCTCCTGCTCGCCGGCAAGGATCCGCGCCAGATTCTCGACGTGATCCAGGTCGCTTCCGCCCACGTGATCCTGATGGTGCAGCGGCCGGCGGATTTCTCGATGCCCCACCACAGCTACGAGTACTCGAGCACGCTGCGGTGGTTCTACGACACGTTCGACCACCCGCACCGGCTGAAGCTCCTCTACGTGGCCGGCTCCTTCGTGCACCAGGCCGCTCACTGGGTCCGCAACACACCTGGCAACGGGACGGCCGAAACGAAGGCCCCGCAGAACGCCGGCTCGCTCTCGCAAGGCGCATTGCTCGAGCGACTCGATGCGGCCCAGATTGGTCTTCGGACCGACGAGAGCCGGGCGTGGGTGCGGGCGTATCTCGACGCCGACCATGATCGCGCCCCGCTGGTCGGGACCCTCGGGCTCGCCGCCGTGAAGGAAGGCAACGATCCGCACAACCAGGAGATCGGCCTCTGCCTCCTCGAGGACTACGGCCACAGCACCGCGCACGATCGCGACACGCTGCTGCTGGCGTGCGCGCACCACACGGCCGGCCACCAGAAGTTCGGCGATCCGCTCGAGGCCTACCGGCGGTTCGTGGAAGCGCTCGCGTAGTCCGGAGGGCGTGGGCTCAGAGCCCGAAGCGACGACCTAGGGGCTTGCCAGCCACCGCCTGCTGAGCCAGCGCCTTGAGGGTCGCCGGCAGCGCGCCCGTCCACGCGTAGTGGTCCGCGTCGCTCTCGCTGGTCGGCTCGTGCCAGCGCCGGCGGTCGTGCTCCGCGAGCGTCCGCTCCTGCCACACGTGCCGGGCTTCATGGGCGGCGAGCAGCGCGGCCACGGGCGGCTTCAAGGTCGCGCGCAGCCAGATCACGGGCGGCTCGACTGCCGACACGGCCGCGCCGAGCAGCCGCGGCCGGATCTTCGAGCTCAGCGCGTAGAGCGCGGCGTCGGTGTCGTCCCAGTAGCCGCAGGCCCCCTTGAACCAGCGGACCCGGAGGCGAGGGAGCTGGAGGTCTTTCACCACGGCCTCGAGCGCGTTGGCGACGGCGAGGCGCGTCGCTCGACGTACCGCCATGGCCGGCACTTCCGGGCTCCGGGACGAGCGGAACGAGCTCACGGTCAGGGCCGGAGGCGGCGCGTCTCGGTGCTGGTTCGATCGTGGAGCGCCACTACGGGAGCCAGCCGTGCTCGCGATAGTACCGCTCCGCGCCCGGATGGAGTGCCACCCCGAGATGCTGATATGCCTTGGAGGGGTCGTAGTCGGCGAGGCTCTCGTGGATCCCTCTCACGCGGTCTGCGTTGTCGTTGATCGTCCGGGTGATGAGGTAGGCGACATCGTCTGGCATGTGGTCCGAGACGGCGATGGTCGTGCCCATGGTGGCCGACGGCACGTCGACGTCCTTGTTGTCGGCCCAGGGGTAGGTTCCCGCCGGGATCGCACCTTCGCCCAGCCCGAACGTGGCGAGGTAATCGAGCAGCGGCTGCGGGAACGCCAGCAGCATGAGCTTCCGCCGCTGAGCGGCCTCGGTGACGGCGGCGGCCGGAAGGGCGAGGAAGGCGAACGTGCCGTCGACCTTGCGATCGCTGAACGCGACGGTCTGCTCGGCATACGATCCGCGGACGAATCTCGCACCCACCGTCTCCCATGTCTTGTAGCAGTCCTTGGGCTTGCCGGGTGCGCACAGCGCATAGTACTCCATGATCTTCTCGAAGACCCAGACGTCCGCCGTGCCGGGTCTCGAGATGGCCAGGCGAACGGGCTTCCTGGCGCGGAAGATCTCGTCCATCGTCAAGCGCGCCAGCGAGAGGTCGGCGGCAACGTAGAAATGGAAGACGTTGAGGCTGATGTTGCCGGCGAGCGCGCGCAGGTGCTCCATCTTCCGGCCCGTATACGGGTCTTCGCCGCGGGCCGCCGCGGCGAGCAGCGGGGGCATACCCATGCCGATGTCGGCCTCGCCCTTTTCCACCCGCGCCGGATTCTGCGCGGCCCCGCCGGGAACGACCTTGACGTCGAGGCCGGCCTTCTCGCGAATCAGCTCTGCCATGCCGCGCGAGATACTGTCCCAACCTCCGCCGACCACGCCACCCGTCCAGGTGAGCGCTGGCTCCCCGACGGCAGGGCTGGGGACCAGGCTCAGCAGGGCGGTGACCAGCACGAAGATCTCGACGCACTTCATGTCGGCGCGAATCTCCTTCCGGGCCACGTTACCATGGGACACCGGAAGAGCCGGGGATGACCACGAGAAGTCTCGGATCGAGCGGAACGGACGGGCGCTCCGTGGCCCGGGCGGCGTCCCTCGCGCTGGCTCTCTTCACGACTGCATGCAGCACCGGCGCGGTCGGCGTGACCCAGATCGACTCCCGGGAGGTGCATCAGCGGCTCACGCAGAGCGCCCTCTCGTCCGGGAAGCCCAGCACGTACACCGAGAACGTCCTCCTCGAGGCCGGCCTCGTGGACCTGTTCGACAAGAATCCGGAGAAGGCGCTCGAACAGTTGCACGACCTCGCCGTATCGGGTTCCGGAGGGCCCAACGAGCTGTTCGCGGTCGCCGAGGCCTCGTTCCTCTACTCGGAGCGCTCCGGGTCCACGTCTCACTACCTGGCGACGGCAGTCTACGCCTGGGCCTACCTCTTTCCGGAGGACGCGACGGAGGCGCCGAGTCCGTTCGACCCGCGGTTTCGGCTCGCGGCCAACCTGTACAATCGCGCGCTCACGGCCGCTCTCAAGTCGCCCGAGGCGAACCAGATCTCGCCACACGGCGGCACCCTCACGCTTCCCTTCGGCGAGCTCGACGTCACCTTCGACGCGGATCAGATGCTGTGGCACGGCCGCCGCATGACCCAGTTCGCTCCGATGGCCGAGTTCAAGGTGTTCGGTTTGCCGACCCACTATCGCGAGGCCGGAATCGGCGCCCCCCTGGCCGCCTCGATCGCGCCACTGCGCGAAGAGTCCAACCCGGATGATCTGCTCCGGCCCGAGCTCGTCGTCCCCGTCACGGCGCTGCTCCGCCTGCCGCGATCGCGCACCGGTCTCGCCTGGCCTCCCTACGAAGGCAGCCTCGAGCTTCACGTTCCGGACGCGTCCGAGACGGTCGAGATCGCCGGCCAACAGGTCCCGCTCGAGATCGAGCCCACCGCCGTCCTCGCCTATTCGCTCAACAACTCTCCCATCTGGAACGAGGAGTATCGGCGGTTCTTCGAGGCCCTGCAGTTCGGGAGCGACAAGCAGTCCGAGCTGTTCGCCATGGTGCCCCACCGTCGCGGGCGCATTCCGGTCGTGTTCGTGCACGGCACCGCGTCCTCCTTCGGACGCTGGTCCGAGATGTACAACCGGCTGGCGGCCGATCCGAGACTGCGCGCCCACTACGAATTCTGGTTCTTCTCCTACGACTCGGGGAGTCCCATCGGGTGGTCGGCCATGCTGCTGCGCGAGTCACTCCAGCGCGCCGTGACGCTGCTCGATCCGAACGGCACGGACCCTGGGCTACACCGGATGGTCGTGATCGGGCACAGCCAGGGCGGGCTGCTCACCAAGATGACCGTGATCGACAGCGAGTCGCGCTTCTGGGACCTCTACTTCCGGCGCCCGCCGGAGTCGCTCGACGTGTCCCCGGCGACGCGGGATCTCTTGCAACGCATCGCGTTCGTGAAGCCGTTGCCCTTCGTCAAGCGCGTGGTGTTCCTCGCCACGCCTCACCGCGGCAGCTACCTCACGCTGCACACGGTCGTGAACTGGGTCGCGGGATTCATCAAGGCACCGTTCACCCTGGCGCGGGCGATGGGCGATCTCGTGACCCGCAACCGCGAAGCCCTGGCGCTCGCGAGCGCGGGCTCCAACCCCCGGCTGCCGACGAGCCTGGACGAGATGAATCCGAGGAACCGCTTCCTCAAGACGCTCAGTGGGATTCCGCTGGCGCCCGATGTGGCCGCTCACTCGATCATCGCGGTACAGGGCTCTGGCCCGGTCGAGGACGGCGCCGACGGAGTTGTCGCCTACCGCAGCGCTCATCTGGAGGGTGTCGACTCGGAGCTCGTCGTCCAATCCGGGCATTCCTTGCAGGATCAGGCCGAAACGATCGAGGAAGTGCGTCGGATCCTTCTCTACCATCTCGTCGCGGGCGATGACCATTGAGGCGGTCTAGCCCCGATCACTCACGAACGATCGAGCGCTAGGCGGCCGGGTCCTGCCGCCCGGGGGCCGCTCCCGCGAATCCGGCTCCGACACCCACTCCCCGGATCGCAGCGCTGCGCGCTGCGGACCGGTGTCGGGGGCCCACTCCGCCGGCTCCGCGGGACCGGCCCCCGGCGTCACCCGTCCGATATCGGCTTGCGCGTTCGTGAGTAATCCGGCTACGAACCGGGAGACAACGATGGCGTGGACCGTCAGCCGACGAACACGCCTCCCGAGGGATGCAGGATCTCGCCGGTGAAGAAGGCGGCATCGTCGGACGCGAGGAAGAGCGCGGTGCTGGCGACCTCCTCGGGCGTGCCGTAGCGGCCGAAGGGCGTCAAGCCCATGGCCCAGCGGGACCGGTCCGCGTCGCCGCGCAGGACCGCGGTCATCGGCGTCTCGATGAATCCGGGGCCGATGGCGTTCACACGGATCCGGTGACGGGCGAGCTCGAGGGCCAGGCACTTGGTGAGCATCCACACGCCGGCCTTGCTGACGCTGTAGGCGGCGCCGGGCGAGGGCATCTTCGACATGATGGACCCGAGGTTGACGATGCTGCCGCCGCGCCGGTTCGCGACCATCCACCGCGCCACCGCGCGATCACTGAACAGCACGCCGTAGAGGTTCACGTCGACCACCGCGCGGAATCTCTCCGTCGGGATGTCCAGGGTCGTGTACGGTCTGGCCGAGTCCCGTGTTGGACGAGCGCTGGCCACGCCCGCCGCGGCCACCAGCACGTCCACGCCGCCGAGCGCCTCGACGCACCGGGCGACCATGCCGTCATTGGCGGCCTCGTCCGTCGTGTCGACCTGCAGCGCGAGTGATTTCCTTCCTGCTCCTTCCACGCGCCGGCTCGTCTCCGATGCCGCCCCGGGGTCGAGGTCGGCCACGCACACGTGCGCGCCTTCCTCGGCGAATCGCAGCGCGCACGCGCGTCCGATGCCGCTGCCGCCGCCGGTGATCAGCGCCACCTTGTCCGCGAGCCGTCCCGCCATGGTCATCCTCCCGAGCGCGAGTGTGGACCTCGGACAGGAGAGTGCGCCTCCAACCGGTAGAGGTCAAGGACGCGGTCGAAAACATCGCGCGGTCGGCGTATGATCTCGCCAGCCGGCTCGGGACGGTGGGTGTCGACGAGGTGCGTGGTCACCGGGCGCCGGCGGAACGGAGGGCAATCGTGGGCAAGCTCGATCACAAGGTGGCACTGATCAGCGGTGGCGCGCGCGGGCAAGGCGCCGTGGAGGCGGCGGTGTTCGCGCGAGAAGGGGCCAGGGTGGTGTTCGGCGACGTCCGCGATGCCGAGGGCCGGAAGGTCGAGGCCGCCATCCGCGCCGAGGGCGGCGACGCGGTCTACGTTCACCTCGACGTCGCCAGCGAGGCGGACTGGCAGCGCGCGGTGCAGACCGCTCTCGATCGCCACGGCCGGCTCGACGTCCTCAT
>Ga0335077_10006015_pt1 | contig 14955 bp, 11 predicted proteins | sample Lox_Sample_31_FD_207151 | JGI IMG/M metagenome (GOLD analysis project Ga0335077, IMG submission 207151) | Soil microbial communities from Loxahatchee National Wildlife Refuge, Florida, United States - Lox_Sample_3.1 | ecosystem: Environmental > Terrestrial > Soil > Wetlands | place: USA... | reverse complement strand
GGCCTGGCCGAGGGTTCAGGAAGACGAGCCGGCTGCATAGCTGAACCGGAAGGCATTGTCATGCCGAACGATGCGGCCGATCGACGGTTCCGGGAAGTGTGTCGCGCACACGAGCCCGCCATTGTCGCAGTACCGCTCCAGGAAATTGCGCCGCGTAGTCCTCGCCATGACGGGATCGGAGTCCGCCTGCATGATCCACTCGGGTTCGAGGCACTGGACGGGGCTGTGAATGCAATCGCCGGTGATGACCGCCCGGGCATCCCCAGAGGACAAGCGGATGCTGACGTGACCGGCGGTGTGGCCCGGAGTGGGCTCCAGCCACACTTCGTCGTCAAGCGCAAAGTCGTCACCGACAAACTGCGCCTGGCGTGCCTCGATCACGGGCAGGATGCTGTCGACGATCTGTGGCTGCGGGGTCTGTCGGTGGAGCGCCTGCCAGGCCTCCCATTCCCGCCTGGCGAAGACGTATTTCGCATTGGGGAAGGTCGGCACCCAGCGGCCGTCGCGCAGCCGCGTGTTCCAGCCCACGTGGTCCCAATGCAGGTGCGTGCACATCACGTAGTCGACGCCTTCCGGGGTCACGCCGGCGGCAGCGAGGCGCGGGAGAAACGTGTCGAGCCGCTGCATGTGCCAGAAGGGCCGGCGCAGCCGGGGCTTGTCATTCCCGACGCAGGTGTCGATGAGTATCGTGTGATGGCGCGTGCGGACCAGAAACGCCTGAATGGTGAGGATCAGATTGCCGGAGGCCGGGTCCAGGGCGCGCGGCTCCTGCTCCATCCACTTCCGGTGCAGCATCCAGTCCTCGGGAGTGGTCTCGGGGAAGAACATCGAAGGATGGAAGTCCGCGCAGACAGACTCGACGATGCGCTGGATGACGATGTGACCCAAAGCATGTTGTGACATGAGCTGTCCCTTGCGCCGTCACCGGATGCGGCGTTGCCCTCCAACAAGGCTACCACTGCCGCCGGGCGGTTGCCGGATCATCGAGAAAGTCTTGCGGCAGCCAAGCGACTTCCCGTTTGGCGTTTGCTTGATGCCTCCCTACGCCAGAGGACGCCGCCTGCGGCGAACCCGGTCGCGCGATGGGCTGGGCGACGCATCGAGTTGCAGCTCCAATAGCCTCGAGCTCACCGCTGCGCCCGAGATCACCAGATGGCCGACGCAGACCGGCAAGCGGAAGCGACGCGGGCCGGCGCTGCCCGGATTGATGAACAGCACCCCACTGCGTGATTCACACCGGGGTCGATGCGAATGCCCCGAGACGACGATCTGGAACCCGGCCGCCGCCGGGTCGAGATCCAATTCGTCCAGGTTGTGAAGGACGTAGATGGACACTTCCCCGACCCGAAGCACTGCGGTTTCGCGGATCCTCGATGCCCAAAGACCTGTGTCGTTGTTTCCCCGGACCGCGGTGACCGGCGCAATTTCCGCGAGCGCTCTCAGAATGTCAGGATCGCCGATGTCGCCCGCGTGGACAATCGAGTGGCTGCCTCGTAGCGACTCGATTGCTTCTGGCCGGAGCAGACCATGCGTGTCGGATATGAGACCCACCCGGAGTACGCTGGACGACGGCATTGGGCTAGCGTGGTGGTCTGCCGCAAGGCCTGCGCGCCCCTTGAAACGCGACGCTCGCGGCCATCGCTCGTCGGGTGGAATCGTCAGGGGTCGCAGGGCGGCCTGAGCTCAAACGTAGACAGGCGCGCTAGGCGCGCAGGGCCGTCTCTGCGGCCTGAAAAAGACGGTCGAAGCCGAAGGAAACGTCGACGATCGCGCCCTCGATGAAGAACGTGGGGGTGCCGCGCACTCCGCTGCGCTCGCCACCCTGAACGTGTTCGTTCACCCGTTGCCGGTAGACCTGGTCGCTGAGCTCGTAGTCGAAGCGCTCCAGGTCCAACTCCAGCTGCTCCGCGCAGTGGCGGAGATCGTTGGGCTTCAAATGCCTTTGGCGCTCGAACAGGAGGTCGTGCATGGGCCAGAACTTGTGCTGCGCGCCCGCAGCCTCTGCCGCTTCGGCGGCCAGCTCTGCGTGCGGATGCACTTCGGTCAGCGGGAAATGGCGGAAGACGAAACGTACGCGATGCTCGAAGTGCTTGAGCAGCATCTTCACCGCCGGGTAAGCCTGGCCGCAGTTTGGGCACTCGAAGTCGCCGTACTCGACCAAAGTGACGCGAGCTTCGGGGCCAAGGATGTGGTCCGTCGGGTCGACCGGTACGGCCAACGTGAATGTCTCGGAGTGTCGGTTCATCGGTGCTGCCTCAGTCGGGGAAACACACTATCAGAATACAACACAGCCGCGCGGCGTACCTACTCCGCACCCAAGCGCTGTCCGGGCCCCTCAGCGCTGGAAGCTGGTCGAGCCCGGCCGTCCGGCCAACTGCAGAGTCGCCGTTGTCGCCGGGGTGCGTGCGATGACTCGCCCGCGGCGGATCACGGCAAGCCGGGTCGCGCGCAGGCGAATGGCTTCGATCGGATCGCGCGCCTGCAGCAGCACAAGGTCGGCATGACAGCCGGGGTCGATCCCGTAGCCTTCGAGACCGAGGATGCCAGCGGGCGCTTCCGTGACGGCGCGGAAGCAGGCGCGCATCGCTTCCTGGCCGGTCATCTGCGCCACGTGCAGACCCATGTGCGCCACCTCGAGCATGTCGCCCGAGCCCAGGCTGTACCAGGGATCCATCACGCAGTCGTGGCCGAACGCCACCGGGATGCGCGCGGCCAGCAACTCGGGAACGCGGGTCATGCCGCGGCGCTTGGGATAGGTGTCGTGCCGGCCTTGGATGGTCATATTGATCAGCGGGTTCGCGACCGCACTCACCTGTGCCTCGGCCATCAGCGGGATCAGCTTGGATACGTAGTAGTTGTCCATCGAATGCATGGAGGTGAGATGCGAGCCGTTGACTCGGCCGTGCAGGCCGAGGCGCTGGGTATGAAAGGCCAGCGTCTCGATATGCCGCGACATCGGGTCGTCGGTCTCGTCGCAGTGCATGTCCACGCGCAGCCCGCGCCGCGCGGCGAGCTCGCACAGCAGCCTCACGCTTTCCGCGCCGTCGGCCATGGTGCGCTCGAAGTGCGGAATCCCGCCCACCACCTCCACCCCCAGCGCTAAAGCGCGCTCGAGGTTCTCCCGTGTCCCGGGCGCGCGCAGCAGCCCGTCCTGCGGGAAGGCGACCAGTTGCAGATCGAGATACGCGGAGACGCGCTTTTTGACCTCGAGCAGCGCCTCCACGGCCAGCAGCCGTGGGTCGCAGATATCGACATGCGAGCGGATGGCCAGCAGTCCCTTGGCCACCGCCCAGTCGCAATAGGTCAGCGCGCGCTCGACGATGGCCTCGAAAGTGAGCTGGGGCTTCAGCTCGCCCCACAGCGCAATCCCCTCCAGAAGCGTGCCGCTGCGATTGATGCGCGGCATCCCGTAGGTGAGCGTCGCATCCATGTGAAAGTGGGCGTCGACGAACGGCGGCGAGACGAGCTGGCCGGCGGCATCCAACGTCTCCCGTGCCTCGGCTGCGATGCTCGGCGCCACTTCGGCGATGCGTCCGTGGCGGATCGCGATGTCCACTCCCTCACGGCCGTCCGGCACATTGGCATTGCGGATGAGCAAGTCGATCATGGTCGGTCCTATCTTTCGCCTTTGCGGTACGGCTTCATCAATGCCTGAGGATACGCCGCCTTGCGCGCTACCAACGCGAGCGCGAGGATGGACAGTAAGTATGGGATCATGAGGTAGACCTGATAAGGCAGCGCGGCGCCGGCGCTCTGCTGCAGGCGCAGCTGAAGTGCATCGAACGCCGCGAACAGGATCGCGCCCAGCAAAGCCTTTCCCGGCCGCCAAGACGCGAACACGACGAGCGCGACGCAGATCCAGCCGCGGCCGTTGATCATGTTGAAATAAAAAGCGTTGAAGGCCGACAGCGTGAGAAACGCGCCGGCGATTCCCATGAGCGCGCTGCCCGCGGCGATCGCGCCGATGCGCACTGCGCTGACGCTCAGCCCCTGACCTTCGGCCGCGGCCGGGTTCTCCCCCACCATTCGAACGGCGAGGCCGACCGGCGTTCGATACAGAACGTATGCGAGGAACGGGACCACGAGCAGCGCCAGCAGCGTGAGCGGCGTCTGCGCGCTCAGCACCGCCCCGATGATAGGCACGCTATCGAATGCATGAGTCTCGCCGAAAGGCGTGATGGTGGGTGGCGAGCTCACCTTCGGAAAGCTGACGCGATAGGCATAGTAGGAGAGGCTGGTGGCGAACAGCGTGATGCCGAGCCCGGTGACGTGCTGCGACAGCGCAAGCACGACCGTGAGCATCCCGTGCAAGAGCCCGAATACGGCGCCTGCCGCGGCGGCGACGAGCACTCCCGTCCACAGGTTGGCGCCGTGGTAGACGGCGAGCCAGCCCGAGAACGCTCCGGCCACCATGATGCCTTCGATACCTAGGTTGAGCACCCCGGCGCGCTCGCACAGCAGCACGCCGAGCGTGCCGAGGATCAGAGGCGTCGCGATGCGCAGCACGGCCGTAGCGACGACGTCCAGCAGCTCGCTCATGACCACCGCACCTTGTAACGCGCGAGCATCGTCGCTACCAGCATCGAGAGCAGCGAAACGGCAACGATCACATCGGCGAGGTAGGTCGGCACGCCGACGGCGCGGCTCATGGAATCGGCGCCGACGATGACCCCGGCCACGAACAGAGCGGCCAGCACCACGCCCGCCGGATTGAGCCCCGCGAGCATCGCGATCACGATCCCGGAGTAGCCGTAGCCTGGCGACATGTCCAGCGTGAGATAACCCGCGCGGCCCGCGACTTCACCCACGCCTGCCAGTCCGGCGAGCGCGCCCGACAGCAGCGCCGTCTTCAGCACAACCGCATCGACCGAGATCCCGGCGAAGCGCGCGGCCCGGGCGTTGGCGCCGACCGCGCGCATCTCGTAGCCGAAGGTGGTGCGGGCGTTCACGATCCAGAGCGCGGCGGCGAGGACTACGGCGATCAGCAGCCCCGAATGCACGCGCGAGCGCTCCAGCAGCTTCCCGAGCTCCAGCTCGGGACGGATGGGGACCGACTGCGGCCAGCCCAAGGCCGTCGGATCCTTCATCGGCCCATCCAGCATCATCGACACGAACAACAGGGCGATGAAGTTGAGCAGCAGGGTGGTTACCACCTCGTCGACGCCGAGTCGGGTCTTGGCCAGCGCGGGCACGAGCAGCAGGAGCGCGCCGGCTGCCATGCCCGAGGCGATCATGAGCGGGAACAGCAGCGCGGTGGGCAAAGCGATGGCGCTGCCGCCCACTGCCACCGCCGCGAGCGCGCCGAGATAGAGCTGACCCTCGGCGCCGATATTGTAGAAGTGCGCCCGGAATGCGACGGCACAGGACAGCCCCGTGAGAATGAGCGGCGTCGCGCGGGTGAGCGTTTCGCCGATCGCGAAGCGCGAGCCGAAGGCGCTGTCGAACAGTAGCCAGTAGGCGCGGCCCACCGGCGCACCGGCCCATACGATCAGTCCCGCGCAGGCGAGCAGCGTGAACGCGACCGCGGCAACCGGCGAGACGATGGCGATCGTCACCGGCACGCGGGTACGCTGCTCCAGGCGCAGCGACCTAAACACGCGCGGGCTCCGCGCCGCCGGCCATTGCGAGGCCGATCTGCGCAATCGTCCAGTCGTCGCGCGCGCCGGACAGGACGCCGTGGAACATGACCGCGATGCGGTCGGCGATCGCGAACAGCTCGTCCAGGTCCTCGGAGATCAGTACGACCGCCGCGCCGCGCTCGCGCGCGGTCAGCAGCTGCGAGTGGATGTAGGACACCGCGCCGACGTCCAGGCCCCAGGTCGGCTGGTTCGCGATGATGACCTGCGGTTCGTTCACCAGAGCCCGGCCCAGGATGAGCTTCTGGATGTTGCCGCCGGACATCGACCGGGCCGGCGCGTCGAGACCCGAGCAGCGCACGTCGAATTGCTCGACGATCCGCCGCGCCTGCGCCTTTGCGGCGTCGCGTCGCAGCCATCCGATCCGGGAGAACCGGGGCTCGCGATAGCGCTCGGAGATGGCGTTCTCCCAGATCGCGAGGTCGCCGATGATGCCGACGGCGCCGCGGTCTTCGGGCACGCGCGCGACCCCGAGGTGAACGAACGCGCGCGGCGTTGCCTCCACGCGGCGAGCGCCGATGCGAATCTCGCCTCGTGCCGGGGCGAGCAGGCCGCACAGCGCGTCGGCGAGCTGTGCCTGCCCGTTGCCGGAGACGCCGGCGACGCCGAAAATCTCGCCGCGGCGGACGTCGAAGTGCGCGCGCTCGAGCTTGGCGCCGGCGGCAAGCTCGCGCACGGAGAGCAGCACGCTCGACTCGCCGGCTCGATGTGTCGGGCTCCGCACGGGCGCGTCTATCCGATGCCCGACCATGAGCTCGGCCAGTTCGGATTTGCTCGTCGCTTGGGCGTCGCGGATCGCGACCAGCTTGCCCTGCCGCAGCACCGCGACGCGTCGGCTGGTAGCGAGCACTTCGTCCAGCTTGTGGGAGATGAAGATGATCGACAGGCCGTCGGCGACGAGAGTCTTGAGCGTGGCGAACAGCGCCTCCGACTCCTGCGGTGTCAGGACAGCCGTCGGCTCGTCCAGAATCAGGATGCGCGCGCCGCGGTACAGCGCCTTCAGGATCTCCACGCGCTGGCGCTCGCCGACCGAGAGATCGGACACGCGAGCGTCAGCATCGACGGTGAGGCCGAACCGCTTCGAGGTGTCGGCCAGGCGTGCGCGTGCCTCCCGGCGGCGCGAGAACGGCTGCCACAGCCTCTCGGTGCCAAGCAGCACGTTGTCCAGCACCGAGAGATTGTCGCCCAGCGTGAAGTGCTGGTGCACCATGCCGATGCCCGCGGCCAGCGCGGAGGCCGGGTCCCCGGGCGGGAGCGGCCGGCCGAAGACCTCGATGGACCCGGCGTCGGCGACATAGTGGCCGAACAGGATGTTGACCAGGGTGCTCTTGCCGGCGCCGTTTTCTCCCAGCAGCGCCAGCACTTCGCCTCGTCCGAGGTCGAGCGAGATGGCGTCGTTGGCCACCAGCGCGCCGAAGCGCTTGGTGATGCCAGAGAGACGGAGGACGGGCGGAGGCAATTGTGGGAGGTCATTCCGACCAAGCGCAGCGCGAGCCGGAATCCAGAGCATCGAGGAGAGGCCCTGGATCCCGGCTTGCGCCGGGATGACGAGCGCAAGGCAAGTCTTTGCTGATTTCTACATCGACGACTTAGGCTCGGTTTCGACGATCTCGACGCTGAACGTGCCGTCGACGATGGCCTTCTCCTTGGCCCTCACCTTCTTGACTGTGTCGGCCGGCACCTTGTTGGCGAAGGTTCCCAACGGCGCCAGTTCCGAGCCCTTGTACTTCATGGTCGAGTACTTGCCGTAGTCCTCGGCCTTGAACTTGCCGTCCTTGACGTTCTTGATCGCCAGGTTGATGGTCGGCTCCATGTTCCACAGCGCGGACGCGACCACCGTGTCGGGATACTTGCTTTGCGTGTCGATGACGTTGCCGATGGCGAGCTTGCCTCTCTCCTTGGCCGCGTCGGACACGCCGAAGCGCTCCGCATACAGCACGTCCGCCCCCTTGTCGATCATGGCGAACGCGGCCTCCTTCGCCTTGGGCGGGTCGAACCAGGAGCCGATGAAGGTCACCAGGAACTTGACCTTCGGGTTTGTTTCCCGCGCGCCCGCCATGAAGGCGTGCATGAGGCGGTTCACTTCCGGGATCGGATAGCCCCCCACCATGCCGATCAGGTTCGACTTGGTCATGCTGCCCGCAATCATGCCGGTGAGGTAGGCCGGCTCCTGGATGTAGTTGTCGAACACGGAGAAGTTGGGTTCCTGCGGTTTACCCGAGGATCCCAGCAGAAAGCTGGTCTTGGGATAGTCCTTCGCGACTTTGCGCGCCGCCGCTTCCACCGCGAAGGCTTCGCCGACGACCAGCGTGTTGCCCTGTTCGGCGTACTGGCGCATGACCCGCTCGTAATCTGCGTTGCTGACGTTCTCGGAGAACACGTACTCGATCCCGCCGTTTGCTTTGGCCGCGTTGAGCGCCTTGTGTATCCGGGACACCCATTGCTGCTCCACCGGTACGGTATAGATGGCCGCTACCTTGAGCTTCTGCTGGGCCAGGCCGACGCCCGGGCCGAGAAGTGTTGCAGCGGCAGCCAGCGCAACGCCCGCGCCGAGCAACGTCCTGCGCGTGAAGATCGACATACGCATGTTCTTTCCTTTCTCTGTGAATGGCGATGGGACGCAGCAGGCGGTTCAAATTTGAATAGCAGCGCTCCCCCTCCGTGAGTCCGCCGATGCCGCGACGCAGATAGTAGCCGATACGAGCGCCGGGGTCACCCCGACGCTCATGTGAAAGACGCACCCCATCGCACGGATCACCTCGCCCCTTCGATGATTCGCGTGGGCTGTTCTGGTGGGAAAGGCCTCAGGCCGTGGCGGAGGTGCTCGCGTCGTCGAGACGGGTGACGAGCAGCTTGTCGACACGTTTCTGATCCATGTCGACGACCTCGAACCGCAGGCCGCCGCTGACGAACCGATCCCCGACCTGGGGCACGCGTCCAAGGACTTTCATCGCCAAACCCCCCAGGGTGCGGTAGGAGTGTCCGTCCTCGTCTGTCAACTCTTGGTCGAGCGCAATCTCCTGCTTGAAGCGCTCGATGACGATGGCGCCGTCGACCAGCCAGGACCCGTCGTCGCGCCGCACGATGTCGGGCTCGCCCGAGTCCTCGACGGTGGCCACATCACCGACCAGCGCCTCCATGATGTCGTTCATGGTCACCAGCCCCTGAACCTCTCCGTACTCGTCGATCACCAGCGCGAGGTGCTGCCGGTGCTTCTTGAACGCTTCGAGCAGCTCGATGACCGTCAGGGTGTCGGGCACGTATAGCGCCTTGGCGACATCGGCGGAAAAATCGAGCGGTTTGGCTTGGAACGCCGCGTCGAGCAGGGTCTTCGCGCGCAGGATGCCCACCACGTCTTGGAGGCCGCCGCGACAGATGACGAAGCGGGAATGACCGCTGCGAAGCAACTTCTCGCGATTGACCTCGAACGGCTCGTCGAGGTCGAAGTAGGTGATATCCCCGCGCGGCGTCATGACATTGGCGATCAACTCGTCGTCCAGGCGGAACACGCGCGAGACGATCGCTTGCTCGTGCTTCTCGAACACGCCGGCTTCCGCCCCCTGTTCCATCAGGACGTTGATCTCTTCCTTGGTGACGGGAGATCCGCCCGAAGCGTGTACGCCCAGCAGCCGCACGACAAGCTCGGTGACGAAGCTCATCAGGCGCACCAGCGGAAACATCGCCTTCGACAGCGCTTGCATCGGGCGTGCGATCGCGCTGGCAATGCTTTCGGGGTCGATGAGCGCCAGGCGCTTAGGCACCAGCTCGCCCAGGATCAGCGCGCAAACGGCAATCCCGACTACAACGATCCAAAACGCCAGGTCGGCCGCGTAAGGCTGCAGCGACGCGACCTGCGAAAAGCTGTCGGCAAGCCTCTTGGATAAAGTCGCCTCACCCAGCGCGCCGGTCAGGATCGTGATGACTGTAATTGCGATCTGGGTGGTCGAGAGAAAATGCGCGGGCGATTGGGCCAGCGCCAACGCGGCGCCCGCGCCGGCACGCCCTTCCTCACTCCACTGCTGCAGGCGTGCCCTGCGCGCGGAAACGACCGCCATCTCGGACAACACGAACAGGCCGCTGACGAGGATCAGCAGGAGTAGGACCAGGAGCTCCATAGGTCAGCGGGAATCGGCTGGGCCGTTTCAGCCCGGCGTCTCCCTCTCCATGATGGTGCGCACGATGTGAGTTTGAACTGCTTCTGCCACCGCTCGCGGACGGCGCCGCGCCTCTACACCGTCAGGCGATAGCCTACGCCAGTTTCCGTGACGATGTGCTTGGGCCGCGCGGGATCGTCTTCCAGCTTCTGCCGCAGATGGCCCATGTAGATCCTCGCATAGTGAGCGCTCTGCTCGTGGGTCGGACCCCACACCTCGCGGCAGATATGCCGATGCGTGAGCACGCGGCCGGCGCTCGCGATCAGCAAGGCCAGCAGCCGATACTCGATCGGCGTCAGGTGCACCGCCTCGCCCCCCTTGCGAACGATGCGGGCAGCCAGATCGACCTCGACATCACCGAAGCGGACGCAAGGCTTGCTCCCGCCGCCTGCGAGACGCCTGCGCAGCGCCGCGCGGACTCTCGCCAGCAGCTCGCCCACGCCGAACGGTTTGGTCAAGTAGTCGTCCGCGCCGGCGTCCAGCGCCTCGATCTTGTCCGTCTCGCCGGCGCGCGCCGAGAGCACGATGACGGGAATCTGGGACCAGCCACGCAGGTCGCGGATCAGATCGATCCCGTTGCCGTCGGGGAGTCCAAGATCGAGAATGACGAGGTCGGGCTTGCGCGTACCGGCCTCGATGAGCCCGCGCTTCAGGGTCTCGGCCTCGAACACGGTCCAGCCTTCCGACTCCAGGGCGTCGCGCACGAAGCGCCGGATCTGCTGCTCGTCCTCGACCAGGACCGCGACCGGCTGCGGTTCACTCATGGCTGGACTGCTGCCGCCTGCGATGGCTCCTCGATGCCCTTTGGAAGCTCCGGCGGCGTCCCGAGCGGCAGCGTGAACGAGAAGCGCGCTCCGCCCTCGGCGATGTTCTCCGCCCAGATTTTCCCCTTGTGCGCTTCGACGATCGCCCGGCAGATGGCCAGTCCCAGCCCGACACCCGAGGTGGCGGACTCGCGCGCGCCGCGCACGAACTTCTCGAAGATGGCTTCCTCCTGCCCCTTCGGCAGCCCGGGACCGTTGTCGGCGACCGTCACCAACAGGTTGTTGGCCGATCGCGCGGCGGCCAGCCGCACGGTGCTGCCCGGCGGCGTGTACTTCGCAGCGTTCTCCAGCAGGTTGCACAAGACGCGCTCGATCAGCACGGCGTCGAACTCGATCAGCGGCAGTTGTCTGTCCAGATCGACGTCGACGCGATGGCTGGCCAGGATGGTCTGCGTCGATTTCAGCGCGCTGCCCACCACTTCCTCGAGCGGCTGCCATTGGAGGTTGAGCTTGACTTCGCCGCTCTGGATCCGAGCCATGTCCAGCAGGTTGCTGACCAGCGCGCTCATCCCTCGCGCGGCGTCGCGAATCGCATCCGCGATGTTCTCCTGCTGCGGCGACAAGGGGGGCTTGCTCAACCGGAGGGAGTCGGCGAGGCCGAACAGGGCCGCCAGCGGCGTGCGCAGATCGTGGGACAGCGCCGAGAGCAGGGAGTTGCGCAGGCGCTCCGATTCCATCTTGATCAGCGCCTGCTGCGCTACCTCCACATAGTGGACCCGCTCGAGCGCGATGGCCACCAGCGCGGCAAAGGTGTCCAGCTGCCGGCGTTGCTCGGGGACGAGCAGCAGCCGCCGGCTGTCGGGACGGATCGCGAGAACGCCCCGCGTGCGCATCGGCGCGCGCAGCGGAAGGTAAAGAAACTCGTTTCCCGGCAGCGTATCGGTTCCGGCGCCGGCCGGTTGCGATCGGTCGAACGCCCACTGCGCGGTGCCCAGGTCGATCGGCAGCGGGGCGGTATGCGGGGCGTACACCAGTCGATCGGTGGAATCTGGAAGCAACAGCGCCACCTTGGCGCGGAAGGTCCGGCCGATGAAATTCGCCGTGGTCGCGACGACGTCTTCGGCGCGCAGCGGGCTCGACAGTGCGCGTGCGAACTCGTACAACGCTCGCGAACGCTCTTCGCGGTGCGAGGCCACTCGAGCCTGGTAGCGCAAGCCGGCGGTGAGCTGCGAGATGATCAGGCCGACCGCCAGCATCACCCCGAAGGTGAGCAGGTACTGGACATCGGTCACCGCGAACGAAAGCCGCGGCGGCACGAAGAAGAAATCGAACGATATGACCCCCAGAAAAGTCGCCAGGACCGCCGGGCCGCGGCCGAACATCACGGCGACGACAGCCACGGTCAGAAGGAACAACATCACGAGGTTGGCGGGATCGAAGTAGGGGAGCAGCAGGCTCCCGGCCAGCGTCGGCAGCGCGCACGCGGCTGCGGCGAAGACGTAACCCAGCAGACGCTGCGCGCTTCTTCCGTCATCCCCCAGGCCCGCGACTTCGTACTCCTCCCGCTCTTGAGGTGTGGTGACGGCATCGCCGCGCCCGATCTCGATGAGATCGACGTCGGGAGCGAGCGCAGCCAGGCGCGCTCCGAACGAGGGTCTCCAGGGCGACAGCCGCTTGGGGTGCGAACGGCCGAAGATGATCTTGGAGATGTTGCGGCTGCGCGCGTACTCGACGACGGCCGACGGCGCGTCGCTTCCCGCAAGAATCGCCGTGTTCGCACCCAGGTCCTGCGCCAGCTTGACCGTCTTGAGGATGCGCTCGCGCCCGGTTGAAGGAAGCCTTTGCAGCGCCGGCGTCTCGACGTAGACCGCGGTCCACTCGACGTTGAGCTGCGTCGCCAGGCGCGCCGCGCTGCGCACCGCGCGCTCGCCGCCGGGGCGCGGACCGATGCAGCACAGAAACGAGGCCTCCGTTTTCCAGACGCGCTCGATCGCCTGCTTGGCTCGATAGGACTGAACGTCTTCCTCGAGGCGGTCGGCGGTGCGGCGCAGCGCGAGCTCGCGCAGCGCGATCAGATTGCCTTTGCGGAAGAAGTTCTTGGAAGCGCGCTCCGCCTGCTCGGCGATGTAGACCTTGCCGGCCTTGAGCCGCCCGAGCAGCTCGTCGGCCGGGATGTCGACCAGAATCACCTCATCGGCCCGGTCGAAGAAGGTGTCGGGCAACGTCTCCCAGACGCGGATACCGGTGATTCCACCCACCACGTCGTTCAAGCTCTCCAGGTGCTGGACGTTGAGCGTGGTGAACACATCGATGCCACTGGCGACAAGTTCCTCCACGTCCTGCCAGCGCTTGGGGTGCCTCGAGCCCGGCACGTTGGTGTGCGCGAGCTCGTCGACCAGGATGAGCTCGGGATGCCGGGCGATGGCCGCGTCCAGATCGAACTCCTTGAGCCGGTTGTCCTTGTATTCCAGCTCCTTCGGCGGTAAGACGGGGAGCCCTTCGAGCAGCTCGGCCGTCTCGCCGCGGCCATGGGTCTCGACGACGCCCACCACGACGTCGCGGCCTTCTTCGCTGAGCTTGCGCGCCGCTCCGAGCATCGCGTAGGTCTTGCCTACACCGGCTGAGGCGCCGAAGTAGATGCGCAGCCTCCCGCGCTTCGCCTGCGCCTCCTCCTCCTGGAGTTGCGCGAGCAGAGCATCGGGGTCCGGCCGGTCTCGATCGGGCGTGGCCACAGGCTATCTCACCTCGTCACGAACGACGGTGACGCCGACGATTATAAGCCCGGGCGCGCATTGGACCCCGGGTAACGCGGACGAGGAGGGCGACCGAGAAACAAAATGCCTATGGATTCCGCGGCGCTTCACCCCGGCGACACGACGGTCCCGAGTTCGCGAGCTACTGACCAGCGTCGAGCGCAAGGTTCAGCTCTAGCACATTCACTCGCGGCTCCCCGAGGAAGCCGAGCTGGCGTCGCTCGGTGTACTGCGCTACGAGCGCTCGTACCTTCGAGGAATCCATCCCGCGGGCTTTGGCGACGCGGTTGATCTGATATTCCGCGGCGGCCGGGCTGATGTGCGGATCAAGGCCGCTCCCGGACGCGGTGACCAAGTCCACTGGAACAGCTGCCTTGGCCTCCGGATCCGCATCGCGCAGCGCTTTGATCCGCGCCGCCACTGCATCGGTCAGAGCGGGGTTAGTCGGACCCTGGTTGGACCCAGACGACGACGCCGCGTTGTAGGGGTACGGGGAAGTGGCCGAAGGGCGCGACCAGAAATACTTCGGCCCGGAAAAGGGCTGGCCGATCAGCTCCGAGCCGACCGCCTTGCCGTCGCGTTGAATCAGGCTGCCGTTTGCCCTGTGCGGGAACATGACCTGTGCCAGGCCGGTGACCAGGAACGGATAGACCAAGCCGGTGAGCACGGTAAAAGCGACCAGCATCAAAAACGCAGGCTTGAGTTCTCTTAACACGGTGAGTCTCCTTTACGCCAGGTGCAGCGCCACGAGCAGCAGGTCGATCGCCTTGATCCCGACGAACGGGACGATGATCCCGCCCACCCCGTAGATCCACAGGTTACGGCGCAGCAGCGGTCCGGCCCCGACGGGGCGATACTTCACGCCTTTGAGCGCGAGCGGGATCAAAGCGATGATGATCAGCGCGTTGAAGATGACCGCCGAGAGTATGGCGCTCGCCGGTGTGGCCAGATACATGACGTTCAGCGCGATGAGCTGCGGGTAGGTCGTAGCGAAAGCCGCAGGGATGATCGCGAAGTACTTGGCAACGTCGTTGGCAATCGAGAACGTGGTCAAGGCCCCGCGCGTGATCAGCAGTTGCTTGCCGATCTCGACGATCTCGAGCAGCTTGGTCGGGTTGGAATCCAGGTCCACCATGTTGCCCGCTTCCTTGGCCGCTTGGGTGCCCGTGTTCATCGCCACGGCGACGTCTGCCTGTGCGAGAGCCGGGGCGTCGTTGGTGCCATCACCGGTCATGGCCACCAGTCGGCCGCCCGCCTGGTTCTCGCGAATGAGCTTCAGCTTCGCCTCGGGCGTGGCCTCGGCCAGGAAGTCGTCGACACCGGCCTCGGCCGCGATGCTGGCTGCCGTGAGCCGGTTGTCGCCGGTGATCATGATGGTTCGTATCCCCATGCGGCGAAGCTGCGCGAAGCGCTCCTTGATGCCGCCCTTCACCACGTCCTTGAGCTCGATCACGCCGACCACTTTCGCTCCATCGGCGACCACCAACGGTGTGGAGCCCTGCCGCGCGATGGTATCGACGAAGCCGACCACCTCGGTGGGAAAGCCGCCCCCTTTGGATTCGACCCAGGCGCGAATCGCTTCCGCCGCCCCTTTACGGATCTGACGCCCAGCCAGATCTACCCCGCTCATCCGGGTCTGGGCCGAGAA
>Ga0335077_10006014_pt1 | contig 14955 bp, 10 predicted proteins | sample Lox_Sample_31_FD_207151 | JGI IMG/M metagenome (GOLD analysis project Ga0335077, IMG submission 207151) | Soil microbial communities from Loxahatchee National Wildlife Refuge, Florida, United States - Lox_Sample_3.1 | ecosystem: Environmental > Terrestrial > Soil > Wetlands | place: USA... | reverse complement strand
GTGGAACAAGCACAACAATACATCGCCGAAGGCTATCGGTTCGTGGTGGACCTGGATCTGGAGAAATTCTTCGATGGGGTTAATCACGATCAACTGATGGCCAAGATAGCGAAGCGGGTCAGCGACAAGCGTTTGCTGAAGCTGATCCGGGCGTTCCTGGCCGGGAGGAATAAGAGGAAGAGGTAACACAGAGTACCCAGAGGGAAGAGAACAAAGAGGTCACAGAAGGACGGCGAAGAGCAGCGCCGCTACAGGCTAGGGCGTTGCGAGACCAGCTTTAGGATGCGATAGACGGGATAGCTGCAGGCGAGGGCGGCGAGGGTAAGGAGGCTGTTGGTACGATCCTCGCGGATGGCCTCGAGGAGGAAGCCGATGGAGCCGAGGAGGGCGAGGGCCGTGGTCCAGGGATAGCCCCAGGCGCGATAGGGTCGTGCAAGTTCAGGTTCGCGCAAGCGCAGAATGAACATGGACATGAAGGAGAGCAGGTAGTTGGTGACGAAGAAAAAGGCGAGCATTGCGATGACACGCTCGAAGCTGAAAATGGCGAAGGCCACGCCGATGAGGGCGCTGAGGAACAAGCCAAGGGTGGGCGTGCCGCCCTTGTTGATGCGCGAAACAGCGCGGAAGAAGAGCCCGTCGCGGCTCATGGCGTAGACGACGCGCGCGCTCATCAGGTGAAGCGCGTTGATGGAGCTGAGGAGCGCGAGAACCATGATGGAGCGGAAGATGAAGTCGCCGTGCCGGCCAAAGACGCGCTCCGCCGCAAGACCAAGAGAGAACTTGTTGCCTGCGATTTCGCTCATCGGAAGAACGTAGAGAACGGCGGCGTTGACCAGGAGATAGATGAGCACGATGGAGAAAAGGCTCGCAAAAATGGCGCGTGGGACAAGGTGGCCCGGATTCCTGATCTCGTCGCCAAAGTAGATCACTCCGTCCCAGCCGTCGTAGGTGTAGATGGTGGCTTGCATACCGAGGAGAAGAGCGGTGATCAGCGCGGCGCCAGCGGGAATCACGAGGGGAACGGCGGATTGCGCCAGTGGAACCGCAGCGGCGTTGTGGCGGAGATGGCCGCCCAGGGCAAAGCAGGCAATGACGATGGCAAAGAACGCGAGGCCCTTAAGAATGGTGGTGAAGTTCTGGACCTTGCTGCCCATGCTGATGCTTTTCCATTGCAGTAATGCGAAGAGAATAATGACGGAGATGGCGGTGACTTTGATTCGCGGGACGCTGGCCAACGTGGGGGAAAAGCTGGTCAGATACACACCAAGGGGCGCTGGGATTTTGAAAAGGCCGTCGAAGGCTGGGAAGAGGTGCGCGAGGTATTCCCCAATGACGATGCCGACGGCTCCGGTGGTGCCACAAGTGGAAAGCCAGTCGCTCCAGCCGACAATGAAGCCGGCAAAATCGCCGATGCCACGACGGGAGAAATTGTATTGGCCACCACTTTTGGGGATGGCGGAACCCAGTTCAGCAAGTTGGAAGGCGCTCATCAGGGCGTAAATCGCCCCGCCAAACCAGACCGCGAAGAACAACCAGAAATTGGGGAGACCTGCGGCGATGTCGCCGGGAGTGCGGACAATGCCGGCGGAGATAGTGTTGCCGACGGCGACGGCGATACCGAAACCCACGCCGAGGATCTGGAGGAGTTTGCCTTTTTCCTTGCGTGGGTAGTTGGAGGGTGGGAGTTGTTCAGCGAGCGAATCAGTGGGCGTGGACAAGAGAGAGTCTCGGGAAAGGCATTGGGGGCCGGGGCCATCATACGTTGGCGGGGGGAAAAAGCAAGAAGAGAGGGTAGCTTGGATTAGCGGGGGCAGCGGCAGAGCTGACGCTGAGCGTATGGTACTGGAGTCGAATCAACAGAAAGCGGAGCTGGGCTTCCGCACTCCAAAGTCAGCTGACGATTTCGACTTCGTCCTTGGCGGATTCAGGCTCGCCTTGTTTTTTGGGTTGGCCATCGAGGAAGTCGGTTAATTCGAGACGGAGGTTGCCGGGGTTCGTGGCGTAGGTGATGCCGGTATCGAAATCGATGACGCTGGAGCGGACAAGCTTCTCGATTTCGCTGTCAAAGTGCTGCATGCCATCGTTGGAACCGTCGCGCATGGCGTCGAGAAGGGTCTTGCCCTCGGATTCGCCTTTTTCGACGTACTCGCGTGTGCGCATGGTCGATTTCAGGATTTCGAAGACCGGGACACGGCCTTTGCCGTCCGCGCGTGGAAGCAGGCGCTGGGACAGTATAAACTTGAATGCACGAGCGAGGCGGTTGCGAATGCCCTGCTGGTCCTCCATGGGGAAGGCGCCGATGATGCGCTCGACGGTTTTGGCGGCGTCAATGGTGTGGAGAGTGGAAAGGACAAGGTGGCCGGTTTCGGAGGCTTCGAGGGCGATCTCAATGGTCTCACGGTCGCGCATTTCGCCGACAAGGATGACTTTGGGGGCCTGGCGCAGAGCACCGCGAAGGGCGGCGGCGAAGGTTGGCGTGTCGCTATGCAATTCGCGCTGGTGGATGGTCGCTTTCTTGTGGTGATGAAGGAATTCGATAGGGTCCTCGATGGTCAGGATGTGAATGGCTTTTTGCTCATTCATTTTGTCGAGAATGGCGGCGAGGGTGGAGGATTTGCCGGAACCGGTGGGGCCGGTGACCAGAACAATGCCGTTCCGCAAGGAACAGATTTCCTGAAGATGCGAGGGAAGTTTCAGGTCGTTGAAGTTGGGGATGCGGTCGGGAATGACACGCATGACGATGGCACAACTGCCGCGCTGGCGGAAGATGTTGACGCGGAAACGGGCGGTCTGGTCGAGGCCGTAGGAAAGGTCGGCGGAACCGTCTTTTTGGAATTTGCTGACGGCATGTTCATTGTCCCCGAGAAGGACTTTGGCGATGTGCTCGGTGTCGTTTGGAACGAGGCATTCCAGGCCCTTGAACCTGAGCTCAACGAGCTGGCCGCTGACTTCGACTTGAGGGGCGCGGCCCGGGGAGAAGATGAGATCGCTGACGTGTTCGCGCGACTTCAGCATAGCGCCGATGAGCTGCGGGACATGAAACGTACGCTGGACAGGCGGCAAGGACGGCGAATTGGACATGGTCTCCCCGAGAAGAAGGATTTCCCGGAACAGGCGGCTCAAACCCGCTAAGGCCAGGTAGAGATACGATCCGGGAGCATGCACAGTTTAGGGGAGGAGCGCGTCGGGGACGAGAACGAGGTGGTACAGGTCATGCCTTGTGGTTAGTGACGTTTTGTCTACCTGGAACTCGGAACGATGTAGACGAAATCATGGCGATTTGGAGATGGAAGGGAGTAGGGCACCGCAAACTTGAGATTAGTGCATCGTGTCTGAGGCCGATTGCGCATTCGCTGGAAGCGCGAATGCGACATAGACGCCGCCAGACGACGATTTCAGGTCCTTGCCCCCACCGGCCGCGATGACCACGAACTGGCGGCCGTTGACTTCGTAGGTGGCGGGAGTGGCGTTGCCGGAGAAGGGCAGCGAAGTTTCCCACACGAGCTCGCCCGTAGCCTTGTCGAAAGCGCGGAATTTCTGGTCGAAATTGGTCGCACCAATGAATAGAAGACCGCCTGCCGTGACGATGGGGCCGCCGTAATTTTCGGTACCGGTATCCTTCAGGCCTTTGGCTGCGAGTTCCGGGTACATGCCCAGCGGAATTTTCCAGACATATTCGCCCGTGTTTAAGTTGATGGCGTTGAGGGTGCCCCAAGGCGGCGCGACAGCAGGATAGCCTTCGGGGTCCAGAAACCTGCGATAGCCGGTGAAGCGGTATTTCATGGCGGGAAGGGGCGGTCCGAAATTACGGAGTTCCTTTGCGTCTCTCTCGACCAAGAAATCGCGAAGGACCGTTAACTGATCCTCAGACAAATTCGGGAAACCCGGCATTCGGCCTTTGCCGTTCTTGATGGCCGCGTCAATTTCTGCCGGCCGGAGGCGATCCCCGATGTGGACGAGCGAAGGAATAGCTGGAGGCGAGCCGGCCAGGGAATCGCCGTGGCAAACGCCGCATTGGCTGAGATAGATGCCTTTGGGGCTGTTGCCACCGGTGTTTTCCGTCAGGGCGCCAGTCCACGCGAGATCGTTCGCATTAATATAGATGATGGAGGTTTCGGGATCAACCGCGGGGCCGCCCCATTCCGCGCCACCATCGAAACCGGGGAAGACGACCGTGTCCTTGCCGACGTCAAAGGGAATGAATTGCCCTTCGCTGCGGAATTTCGAGAAGCGCTCGAGAGCCCACTGGTGGACTTCGGGCGTGCGATTAGTGAGCAGATCCTTGGTAAGAAGCTGGCGAGAATACGGCGCCGGCACCGTGGGAAGAGGCTGCTGGGTGGAGGCGACTTCGCCGGGCACGGGGCTCGGAGGATATTTGCGATATTCGATCGGAAAGAGAGGCCTGCCGTTGGAGCGGTCGAAGAGATAGACGAAACCTTGCTTGCTAGTTTGCGCCACGGCGTCGATGGCTTTGCCGTTGCGCGCGACGGTGAGCAGTGCGGGAGGAGCGGGGAAATCGCGGTCCCAGAGGTCGTGGCGCACGCCCTGGAAATGCCAAATTCGCTCGCCGCTTTCGGCGTTAAGAGCGAGCAGGCAGTCTGCGAAGAGATTATCGCCGAGGCGATCCGCGCCGTAGAAATCAAAGGCGGCGGAGCCCGTAGGGACGAAGAGAATGCCGCGCGCGGGGTCAAGAGACATGCCGGCCCAGTTGTTGGCGGCGCCGCTGGTTTGCCAGGCGTCTTTGGGCCAGGTGTCGTATCCGAACTCGCCGGGATGGGGAATGGTGTGGAAGGCCCAGCGGAGCTTACCGGAGCGCACGTCGAATGCGCGAATGTCGCCGGGAGGGGCGGGGAGAGTCTCGGGGTTGCGGCCGCCGACGATGAAGAGATCTTTGTAGACCACGGCAGGACTGGTAAGAAAAATGGATTGCGCGCTGGCGGGTTCGCGGCCCAGACTCTCCCGAAGATCGACGCGGCCGTTCTCGCCGAAGGTAGGAATGGGGTTCCCTGTAGCGGCGTCGAGAGCATAAACAAAGTTTCTCACGCCCGCGAGGATGCGTGTGTCTATTCCGTCGGACCAATAAGCGAGGCCGCGGTCGGGTTGGGTCGAGGATACACCGGAATCGAATTTCCAGAGGAGCTTGCCCGTGGCGGCATTGAGTGCGAAAACCTTCTGCGTGGGTGTGATGCCGTAAAGAATACCGTCGACGATAAGCGGGGTGGTTTGCAGGCCACCCTCTTCGCCGGTGTCGAAGCTCCAGGCAACAGTGAGGCGCTTCACGTTGCCGCGATTGATTTGTATGAGTTTGGAATAGTGCGTGTTCTCGGGGGAGCCGCCGTAGGAGGGCCAGTCGGTGAGTGTGAGAGGTTTTTGATGACTGGCGGCGGATTGCGCGTAGCTGGGGGCGCAGAACGCCGTGACCAGGAATGCGGAACGCAGCAAAAATGCGAGTCGCAATGCGCCTCCTTAAACGGTCAGGCGAATATCTTACTGTGGCGAGTCGGGGAGGAATACTGCGTTTTCGACTGGCGTTCCGTCGCCTTAGCGCATTTTGGGCTGGCGGGGAGGCTCGGCAGTGAAGAGTTCGAGGGTGAGCTGGGTCGAATGGGAGTTGGTGGAAGCTCGCAGGGAAGAGCAATCGTTGATGATCCAGTCGGCGCCGGCAGCCAGTAGGGCGCGGTCTTCGGTCGTGGTGCGAACGGCAAGGACTCGGGCGCCGGCGGCTTTGCCGGAACGCGTGCCGGAAGGGGCGTCTTCGATGACGATGCAGTGATGTGGAGGAAGATGCAAAGCGGCGGCGCCTTTGGAGTAAGGCTCCGGATCGGGCTTGCCGTGCCGGATGTCGCTGGCGGTGACGAGATGTTGCACATGATCCCAGAGACGGGCGGCGCGTAGGCGGACTTCCGTGAGGGCGCGCGTGGCGGAAGTGACGACAACGAATTGCGCGGAGGAGATGGAAGCGACCAATTGCTGGGCTCCGGGGAGTGCGACGACATCGGCGACGTCCTCGATTTCCGCGCGTTCCATCCACTCGTTCTCGGCGAGATGCGCGGCGGGGTCGGCGTGGGGGAGAAGTTCTTGAATCGAGGCGAGGCTGGGGCGGCCGTGAGCGAGTTGCACGGCGTGATCGGGGTCGAGCTTGTGCTTGAGAGCCCAGCGCGTCCAAACGCGAGCGACGGCGGCGGTGGAGTCGACGAGGACGCCGTCCATGTCGATCAGGAGGGCCTGGCAGAGGATTTCAGTCACGGGTTTCCCGGCTAGCGAAGGCTCGCCTACCAATCCTGTAATAGTCTACAGTATCCCTAATTATGCAGGATCTGCTTTGATTCTTTGAACCCACGACATTCGGAGCCACAGTCTGAAGGATCAGGTGGAAGTCCCAGTGATTTCAGAGGGTTTAGTACTCAAAACAGGGTAAGAAAGGGGGCGAAAAACGGGGTTCTTTAACCCAAGTTTTTCCCAAGTTTACACGGCTCCGAGGGGCAGCCAGCTTTGCGGGCTCGACCTTGAACCCCATATCGTGCCGGGCTTCAATTCCGTAACACTGGTAGGCTTTGTCGGAGCCGACCCGGAAACCCGTCAGCGAAAGCGAACGGTGCGAAGTTCACCGTTTTCTCCGTCGCCACGCAGCGCTCGTGGAAGAAACGCCGAGGAGGAGTGGGTTTCAAAAAACCGAGTGGCATCGCGTCTTTTGATTCTTCTGTCGGGGTTCCGCGGAGTGGCCAAGGAATCGCGGCTGCATCGGAGTCCATGTTCAGGGTGCTAGGCCAATGACATTCCTGCCTTCGACGCCGAAATGTCTCGCGGCAGCCAAGAGATGCCCGTCATTCGAATAGAGGACACGGAAGCCTGCCTCGGCCGCCGTGGCCAGGTGAATCGCATCGGCCGCCCGCAGAAACACAGAGCGTGGGAGCTTCCGATAAACGTCTCGAATGCGCGCCAGAATTTCTTCGCTTTGTGCGAACCACTGGAAAGCTCCGGCCTCGATATGCGCCTGTACTTGGGCGACGAGCGCGGCATACGCCGCCGGTCGAATGGCCCCTTCCCGCAGCTTGCGATGGAACGCGGCCATCATTTCCGCCTGCCCGTGCGCCGCACATGCCAGGTGGTCTGTCGCCGCGAGCGCACGAACCGCGTCCGCGCCGGGATCTTGATAGTAGAGCCGGACGAGATAGCTCGTATCGAAGTAGATCACAGCGCGTTGTGGTCGCGCTCTTCGCTGATCGTCCGGGTGGAATCGGTTCCGCCACGGAGGGATTTGCGGTAGGCGAGGAAGGCTTTCGAAAACTTTGGATTCTCGAAGAAGGGCTTCGCGGGCAGCGGAGAAGCCGGAACGATTTTGGCGACCAGGCGACCGCGCTCGGTCACATACACCTCGCTTTCGGCCGCCCGCCGAACCCATTGCCCCGTCGCCTGATGCAGTTCGCGGATGGTAATCGTCTTCATGTGACACAGTGTGTCACATCGCTTCGGTTTCGTCAAGGCCCTTCTCGACAACAGCAATCGCTAGTCTGGCTCATGGCGCAATGTCCGAGTATTCGATCTTCTTCAAAAGGCACTAAATCAGGGGAACATGATGACCGGAGATGTGACCTGCCAAGAGGCACGTCAGAATGGTACTCCGACTCATGCGCCTGACCTTCGATCCCTTTCGTCCGCACCGATGTATTAGCGACTGCCAATGTGTAAAATGACTCGCCAAGCGAGAGGTTGGCCGGTCAGACTGCGGAGCACACGATAGATTGAATGGCACTCCTGGAGATCAAGGAGGTCTTGCGACATTGGCTGCGCGGCCGCGCCAAAAGGCTAATTGCCCGCCGGCTCGGACTCGACGTGAAGACTGTCCGAAACTACGTGCGCACGGCTGAAGAGCTGGGGCTCACCCGAGGACCGGAGTCAGCGCTGACCGACGAGGTGCTTTTCGCAGTGGTCACCAGGGTGTATAGGCGGCTACTGGGCCGGCCACGTAGTGAGGGCTGGAGGTGGTGCGCGAGCCATGATGACGACCTCAGGAAGCTGTTGGAGGACAGGATTAGCGTTTCGGAGATCCGAAGAATCTTGGAACGCCGGGATGTGCACGTCAGCGCTTCGACGCTCCGCCGCTTCATCGTTTCTGAGTTTCCCGATGGTTTAAGGACTGCAACCGACAGTCCCGTTGGGAAGGCGGCAAGCCCGCCGAAGGCGATTTCTCCACCAAGGCAGGAGTCCGCGGTCCTACGAGTCCAGGGACGAAATGTTGAGGGTGAGGAGATTCGGATGTTGCGACTCATGAAGCGCCACGAGATTCAGGTGCTCCTCAGGGCCCACCACACGCAGAAGAAGATTGCCGAGCTTACTGGAGTGTCCATCTCATCAGTCCGGCGGGTCGCCAAAGAGGAGCCCGTCGAACACACCGACGATTCTGCGGAGCATTCAAAGCGGCAGATCGGTCGGCCAAGCGTTGTCGCGGGAGTCCGGAAACTTATCCAAGCCACCCTAAAGGCTCGGCCCGACCTCGGTGGTGTAGAGATTCTTCAGCGCGCTCGGCTGGCGGGATACCGAGGAGGAGATAGCGCCTTCTACGACCTTGTCGCATCTCTGCGGCCGAAGAGAAGGAAACCTTTGTCCCCGCCCGATAAGCTGGCGGCCTCGCAAACCAATGATGCTTTCACCGAGAAGCGATTGGAATCTCAACTTCCGCTAGCTGGTAGCTCTTGTCAGCGCGACCACGAAACCCATATGGGTGCCGACGGCGAAGCAGTTGGGGCCATTTCAAAGGGCCGTCAAATCGCCACATGCTATTCCTTTCGGCTTGAGTATGGAGGACGGACCCTTCTCTCGGCTCCTGCGATCAAGGGAGCAGATATCCTGCCCGACTGGTATCGTGATTTTGCGATCTCAGGCCGGAATACCCTCGAACAGTTAGGTTCCGTCATCCTAATGATTCTTGATTGGGATCCCGACCACCTTTACGAGTTTCGCATCGGGAACCGACTCTACGCCCACTTGGGACGGGAGTCCCTCTTCGTGGATATGCAGGAGCCCGCGACGTCCTGCGACATCCCTCTGAAACTTGTCGGCCTCGCTCAAGGTGACACGTTTACGTATCGTTTCGATCTCGCAGACTGCCACACCTTTCGCCTCACCGCGCTCGCTATTGAGCCGAGCGCCGCAGGGCAGAAGCTTCCAGTTCTCCTGGGTCACCGAGGGAACGATCTGATTCAGTATCCACGCTGCCAGCGAGACAATATTCTGCGATCGACACAAAGCAAGGCACCCTCCGTGGGTCCGCCGGTTTCGCCAGGAAAGAAAGGGACGGTCCGGTTTGTGCGCGGCGCCGACCGGGAGACGCTCGCAAAGTGGCGGAAGTCCAACGACAGGCGGCTCTGGCAGAAGGCGGTCGCAATTCTTGAGAACTGGAATCTTTCCTTGGAAGAGATCGCCCGGAAGATTGAGAAATCGCCTTCGCAAATCCGGAGCTGGATCAAGGCATACAACCGACAAGGCCTGGAAGGGCTCATTCGGAAGAAACACGGGACAAGCGATACGCGCGCGACAAAGTTCGAACTGAGGCGCAGACGCATCCTTGAGATTCTCCACGGAAGACCGCGTGCGTACGGCATCAACCGGACCAACTGGACCCTTCGTGCGCTCGCCGGGGCGTTTACGAGAGAACACGGTGATCCTATTTCGACGAGCACGGCAAGTCGTCTCGTGCGGGATTCCGGGTACGCGATGAAGAAAGTGCGGAGAGTGCTTTCGAGCCCCGATCCGCGCTATCGAGAGAAGGTCGACCTTCTGCTCAAGACGCTTCAGAGATTGAGCGACATCACCCCGCGGGAGCTGCAGCGGTTCATACTAACCATTTCCCCCGGCCGGCAGCGGCACGTGTACATGACCTTCAAAAAGTTATGGAAGACCGCGACGGAGTGGGGCTACGTCAACCGCGAGATCAAGGGGATACGATTCACCCCGTACGACAAAGAGGAGCAGAGGTTCTTCACGCTTGAAGAGGTGAGGACAATCTTCGCCGCGGCCGTGGAGCCGTGGAAGACGCTGTACTGGGTGATCATTGAAACCGGGTTGCGTATAGGCGAGGTCCTCGCGCTGAGGTTCAAGAACGTCGACGTTGAGGGCCAAATTCTATCTGTGGAGAGCAGCGCATGGGAAGGAAAGACGGACACTCCCAAAACGAAAACGGGGATTCGGAGGATACCGCTGTCGTATTCGCTGACTTCCCGCCTCTCTGTATTGTCTCAAAACAAGTGTCCCGACTGCTTCATCTTCTCCAGCAAGCGGGGGACGCCGTTACGGCCAAACAACATCTTGCGCCGGCATCACTACCCTCTGCTTGACCGGTTGAGGATTCCCCGCGGCGGTTTCCACGCGTTCCGTCACGCGTCAGCGTCCTTCATGGATCAGCTGAACGTCCCGATGGTGATCAGACAAAAACGTCTGGGCCACGCGGACATCGCCACGACGATGAAGTACACGCATTCGGTAAGTGAAGAAAAGCGCCGAGTGAGTGAGCAGCTTGGGAAGTACCTCAGTCTCGATTTGGGTTTGGACTTTAACCCAAGTTTTCCCAAGTTGCCCTCTTCCACCGCTCCCAATTGATGTAAGTGATTGAAAAATTGGGGTGGGAGATGGGATTTGAACCCACGACATTCGGAGCCACAGTCCGACGCTCTACCAGCTGAGCTACTCCCACCGTAGCAATACAGTTTAGCACGACCCCGGAGGGCGAGAAAACGTGACGCGAATGGGCTTTTGACCGGCAGGATATATCAGATATCAGGAGGCAAGAGGGGGCTGGGCGCTTCAAGGAGTTTGCCTGATTAGATGATAGCAAGGTGGAAACGCGGGAGGCAGGCGCAGGGGGAGAGCGGGGGAGGGCTTGTTAGACTCGAAGTGTAGCGGCCATCCCGGCAGAGCGGGGCGGCCGATGCTGGGCTGAAGCTCAGCGCTACAGGGGTGTGTGTCCCCGCACATGAACCCGCAAGCATCGGATCGGCTCCATTTCGAAATGCAGATCGCCTACGCGCGGCCGGTGGTTGCGCTGCTGGCGATTTCGAGTCTTTTGGAGTTGCGGGCAGCGCGAGAAGAGGAAACGGCGCTGGCGTTGCTCGTAGCATATCTGGCGGCGGCGCTGGGGGTGCCGGTGCTGGAGCGCGCGTTGCGGCGGTACAAGTGGCACCTGCCGCTGGCGTGCGATGTGCTTATGGTGGGGTTGTTCTTGTATTTTTCGCCGGAGATGCTTCCGGCCTGGTTTCTTCTTTTTTTTGTGGCGTTGGCGGCGGGCTTCCGGTGGAACTTGAAATTCGCGGTCGTCCTTGTGTTCGGGCTCTTACTGCTGGACGTGGCGCTGCAGCTGAACCGCATGACGCAGTTGGGCGGCGGACGCGCGGGTTACTACCTCCTGGCCAATTTTGCAGTGGCGCTGCTGGGCGCAGCAGGCATTGCATTTCTCGGGGACCGCAACCGGAGGTTCACCGAACAGCAGGAATTTCTCAACCAGATCAGCGGGACCATGCATGTGGACCTGGGGCTGGCGGAGTCGCTGCGACTGCTGCTGGAAGATATGTGCGCGGAATTCAAGACGGAAGAAGCACTGCTGACCTATCGCGATTCGGACCTGGAGCGGATCTTCCTTTGGCGCCTGAAATCCGGGGAGAGCGACCGGTTGTCACCGGAGAACCTTCCGTTAACACGGGCCGACGGATTCCTGCTGGATGACATGGAAGCGTCGCTCTGCTGGAACTCGCTCGGCGGACACGGTTCGGGATTCGGCTGGGACCGGCGGAATGGGCAGGCTTTGAAAATCCTGCCGCGCGTACCGGGGCCGACCCAGAACGAATTCCGCATCAAGAATTTTCTGAGCGTGGCGTTTAACCAGGGGAATCAACCGGTGGGCCGGCTGTTCCTAGTCAACCGGCGGGCCGGGCAACCGGCGTTTTCAAAGGAGGACCTGGCGTGGTTCGAGAAAATATCAGCGCACGTGAGCGCGGCACTGGAGAATATCTTCCTGTTGCGGCATTTGAGGGCGCGGGCCATCGAGGCCGAGCGGTCGCGCATTTCTCGGGACCTGCATGATGGGATTCTACAGACGCTTCTGAGCATCGAGATCCAGCTGGACGTGCTGCGCCGCAGGGTACTGACACAGCCGGAACAGGTGGAGACGGGATTGGCGTCTCTGCAGCAGACGGTAAAAAACGAGGGCGGGGAATTGCGCCACCTGGTGACAGATCTGCGACCATTGCGCGTGCAGTCGGCGGACCTGGTGGACCTCATGCGCGGATTCGGGGAGCGCTTCCGGAACGAGTCGGGATTGGCGCTGGATTTACTGGTGGATTCCGTGGATTTGCACGCGCCGGATCGGGTTTGCCGGGAGATTTTCCAGATTTACCGAGAAGCACTCAACAACATAAAAAAACATGCGAAGGCTTCCCATGTCGTGGTAAAACTGACGCAGGATGACAGCCGTCTCGCCCTGGTGGTCGACGACAACGGCGAAGGGTTCAGTTTTGCCGGACGTTTCACTGGGGATGAGCTCGACCGCCTACGGTTGGGTCCTATTTCCATCAAGGAACGCACGCGTACGGTCGGGGGAGTATTGACCGTGGAGTCAAACCCGGGGCACGGTGCACGCCTGACGATTGAGGTTCCACTCGGTTAATTATGGCGAAAACGAAACAGCAAATCCGAGTATTGATGGCCGATGATCATGCGATCTTCCGCGACGGCCTGCGAAAACTGCTGGACGGCGACGATGAAATTGCCATTGTCGGCGAGGCGCAGAATGGGGCCGAATGCATCAAGCTGTTGGCCAAACTAAAGCCGGATATCTTGCTGCTGGACCTGCGCATGCCGGACAAGGATGGCCTGGCGGTGCTGGAAGAAGTGAACTTTGACCAGATTCCGACGCGAGTGATTGTGTTGACGGCGGCCGAGGACGACCGCGACGTGGTGCGCGCGATGCGTCTTGGCGCGCGGGGCGTAGTGCTGAAGCAGTCGGCGACGGATCTGCTGGTGAAAAGCATTCACCGCGTGCATGCGGGCGAGATCTGGCTGGATAACCGCATGACGGCGGAAGTGATGAAGGCGTTCGCGAAGTCGTCGGACGCTGGTCCGCGGCGGGAGAAACCGCTGCTCTCTGACCGCGAAAAGGAGATTGTGCAACTGGTGGCGCAGGGATTCCGGAACAAGGAGATAGGGGAGAAGCTGTTTATCTCCGAGCAGACGGTGAAGAATCACCTGCATAATATTTTCGATAAGCTGGGCGTTTCGGACCGGCTGGAACTTGCGCTGTACGCTATCCATCATCGATTGATCGACCAGACGTAGAAGGACTCATTTCAAAAGCAAAAAGGGCACGGTCGCGAATGGCTGTGCCCTTTTTGCTTCTTGGGGTGTTCAGTCGGCGGCGGGGCGGGAACGGGCTCACCGGAGATTTGGGTTTGCTCCTTTTTGCAAGAGTACGTGGTGAGGACGAAGGCGACGAGGATGAAGGCGCCCACGGCGAAGATGGTGTCACCGGGGACGCGCATCCAGCGCAGCGTCTGCATCACGGGGCCGCCGAGGAATTCGGAGGGGGAGCGGGAAGAAAGGGAAGTCGTTCAGTGACAAGAGATTGAGGCGACCTCCGTAATACTGTTCGGGTGAGAGGGCACAGGCAAAGGGTAGTTGTTTTCCATTATTGCCTTGAGATGAGTGGTTTTTTATTCTCACGCGTACTTCGGGGGAAGTGTTCCGCGGCCTGAGTGATCTGAGGCTGCAGAACTGAACATCTAGGTGCAACCCAAGTTGGCGAGCAGTCATGCGCGCGGCGGCGGATGGGTGTGTCTGCCGATTCCGCCCTAACAACTCGGGAAATGGGTGTCGGGGAGAAGGCCAGGGGACGGGCATTGTTGGCATGCCGCGCACCGACCGTGTTTTTCCCTTCTTGCGCCCATTTTGCGCGCAGCTGTTCCATTCCATGTTCGACCGGCTGTGGCTGATCCACAAAGAATCTATTGGGGAAAAAGGGGGAGATGTCATGAAGAGATTTACAAGGCTGCTTGGCTTGATGGTGCTGGTGTTAGCGGCCACAGGGAACGCCCCGGGACAGGAGATCGCGGGAAGCATTCGCGGATCGGTTCTGGACGGGAGCGGTGCTGTGGTGTCTCGCGTGAACGTGACGGCGACGCAGACTGAAACAGGGCTGAAGCGCAGCGCAGTGAGCGACGCGCAAGGGACATACGTACTGGTTGAACTGCCAGTGGGACACTACCGGCTCGAGGCTGAAGTGCAGGGCTTCAAAAAATATGTGCAGGAGGGGATTTCGCTGGAGGTGAATCAAAGCGCGACTGTAGCGATTCACCTGGCCGTGGGACTGCAGACACAGGAGGTCCAGGTGCGCACGGACGCGCCGCTGGTCGAGCCATCGGCGACAAGCCTGGGAAAGACCGTGGAAGAGCGCGACGTGCTGGATTTGCCCCTGAACGGGAGGAACTTTTCGCAGTTGGGGCTGCTGCAGCCGGGAGTCGTGCCGATCACGCCGGGTTTGGCGGAAGCGGGCGGTTCGTTGCGGGACGGGCAAGCGTATGCCGTGAACGGGCAGCGGCCGGAATCGAACAATTTTTTGATTGACGGGGCGGATAATTTCAACGGGGTGGACGCAGGGTTCGTGATCCAGCCGCCAATCGATGCGATTGCGGAATTCCGCATCCTGACACATACCTCGGACGCGGAATTTGGACACAGCTCCGGTTCGACGACGAACATCATTACGCGCTCGGGGACGAATGAGATTCATGGCGCCGCGTGGGAATTCCTGAGGAATGACGCCATGGACGCGAAGAGTTTCTTTGCACAAAGCGTGGAGCCGCTGAAGCGAAACCAGTTTGGTGGTACCCTCGGCGGACCGATTCGCCGCGACAAGACGTTTTTTTTCGCTTATTACGAGGGCTTGCGCAACCGCCAGGGGGAGACGACTTC
>Ga0335077_10006013_pt1 | contig 14955 bp, 11 predicted proteins | sample Lox_Sample_31_FD_207151 | JGI IMG/M metagenome (GOLD analysis project Ga0335077, IMG submission 207151) | Soil microbial communities from Loxahatchee National Wildlife Refuge, Florida, United States - Lox_Sample_3.1 | ecosystem: Environmental > Terrestrial > Soil > Wetlands | place: USA... | reverse complement strand
GACGTTGGGAAGGGGATCACGGACCTGCTCACCACCATGCTCGTCCAGGACGGCACTTACCGCCTGGTGGACCGCAAGATCTTGGACAAGATCATCGCCGAGCAGAACATGTCGAACAGCGACCGGTTCGACTCAAGGTCCGCAGCCAAGCTGGGCAAGCTGCTGGGCGCTGACGCGATCATCACGGGCAGCATCACGCAGTTCGGCAGCGAGACGCAGAATCAGAATATTGGCGGCGGAGGAGGGGGGCTCGGACGGTTCGGCATCGGCGGCTTCTCGCACAAGAAGAGCCGGGCCATCGTAACCATCGACGCGCGCATCGTGGACATCGACACGGCGGAAATCCTCGGCGTGGCCAAGGGCCACGGCGAATCCTCGCGCGAGTCCACCTCGATGACCGGGGGTGGCGGCGGATGGAGCGGCTGGGGCGGCGGGCACGTGGACTTCGGCGCCGGCGACTTCAAGGAAACGATCATCGGCGAAGCCATCAACAACGCGGTCGCACAGCTCTCCCAGGGACTGATCGCGGACAACGGCAAGTTCCAGGCGCGGACCATCACGGTCGAAGGTCTGATCGCAGCGGTGGTCGGCGGGCAGATCGTGCTGAACGTGGGTTCAGGCACGGGCATCAAGGTGGGTGATCAGATGAACGTCGAGCGGGTCACACAGGTGATCAAGGATCCCTCGACCGGACAGGTGATTCGCCGCCTGGCCACCCCCATCGGCGTGATTCGCATTACGGACGTGGACGCGAAGTCCGCGGTCGGCGTGGCCGTGTCCGGGGGCGACTTCAAGGTCGGCGACGCGGTCAAGACGGTCACGCAATAGCGCTTCCGCTTGCCGCGCTACGCCCTCTGCCGGGGGCGGGTACGCACGTACCGGACGTACACCGGGTCCCAGATCTCGGCGCGGAGAGCACGGCGGAGATCCTTCATTCCGTGGAGCTGCGACTGGCCATCCTCAATGGCCTGCTTGCCCACGGCACACGCGATTTCGAAGCCGATTCGGCGCGCTTCGGACAGCGGAGGCAGAAGGCTGGCCTCCTTGTCGTTCCGGGTGGGCAGGTGGCGCACCAATTCCTGTGCCGCGGCTTTGATCATCGAGTCGGTCACGCGGCGCGCCTTGGAAGCCACAATTCCCAGCGCCAGCCCGGGAAAGATGTATGAGTTGTTGGTCTGCGCGATGTGTACTTTCTTTCCCCGGACGTTGATGGGAGGAAAGGCAGTGCCCGTGCCTATAAGCGCCCGTCCTCCCGTCCAGTCCATCAAGTCCTGAGGAACTGCTTCGCTCCGCGAGGTGGGGTTGGAGAGGGGAAAGATAATCGGCCGGTCCGAGTGGCTGGCCATTTCGCGCACGACCGCTTCATTGAAGACGCCGGCCTGGCCCGAAACGCCGATGAGGACCGACGGACGGGCATTGCGCACGACGTCCAACAGCGAGATTTCGCCGCCGGGCTGCCGCCAGGGGCGCACTTCCTCATCGTCGTGCGCGAAGCGCAACTGCTCCGGCCGCACACCTCGGCCGCTGCGGGTGATCAGGCCGTGGACGTCCACGGCGTAGAAGCGACGGTGCGCTTCGGCGGGGCTCAGCCCACGGTCCTGCATGAACTGCGCCAGCAGATGGGCGATACCCATTCCCGCGCTACCGAAGCCCAACACGGCGATTTTCTGCCGTTCGAGCGGGATGCCGGTGACGTTGATGGCCGAGATTAGGGTGGCAGCGGCCACCGCCGCGGTCCCCTGAATGTCGTCGTTGAACGTGCAGAGCTGGTCCCGATAGCGCTCCAGAAACCGCGCCGCGTTCGACCCCGCAAAGTCCTCCCATTGCAGCAGCATGTGTGGCCAGCGCTTCCTGACGCTGCACACAAACGCGTCCACGAACGCGTCGTATTGCTTGCCACGGACGCGATGATGATTCCAACCGATGTACAGAGGGCTTTTCAAACGCTCCACATTGTCGGTGCCGACGTCGAGCAGGATGGGAAGGCAATGCTGGGGATGGATGCCGCCCAGCGCCGTGTATAGAGCCAACTTCCCGATGGGAATCCCCATGCCCCCCGCACCCTGATCGCCGAGCCCCAGGATTCGTTCTCCGTCGCTCACGACGATGCATTTCACGCGGTCGTAGCGCGGGTGAGACAGGATCTCGGCAAGGCGGTGCCGGTTGGGATAGCTGAGAAACAGCCCCCGTGGCTTCCTCCAGATCTCGCTGAAACGCTGGCATCCTTCGCCCACGGTCGGGGTGTAGACCAGCGGAAGCATCAGCTCCACATTGCGGACCAGAAGCGCGTAAAAGAGCGTCTCGTCGGAGTCCTGCAGGTCGCGCAAGAAACTGTACTTGAGGAACGCGGTGGGCTCCGCGGCCAGGGCCCGCATCCGCCGGTCCACCTGTTCTTCGAGGGTGCCTACGTGCGGCGGGAGCAGTCCGTGCAGATGAAAGATGTCGCGTTCGTGGCTGGTGAAGGCGGTCCCTTTGTTCAGCAGCGGCGTATTGATGAGGTCATATCCGGAAAGCGAAACGCGAAGCGCGCTATGGCGTTGTGCTGTACGAGATCTGCGCATGATTCCTTCCCTCGTGCCGTCCGGCGCCTGCACTCGAAAACTCAAGGGCCGGCGTGGAAAGCCCGGAGTCCGCGCCCCAGTTTCTCGCAGATGATACTTCTATCGTCGATTTGGCCGAAGGGGTACAGGCGAGTTCGCGGTTGCGTCCAGAAGCCGGGCAGGCGGGAGCGGGGCCCGGGAACGAATCAGCCTCAGCGGGAAACTGCGAACGCGCCGGCCTCTACGGGCGTCTGGCCGCTCGGAGGATCCACTGCAAAGGGAACTTGCGGAAGCGCGGCCACCAGGCGGCGGGTGTAGGCGTCGCGCGGCGACTGAAAGATCTCCCGCGGAGTGCCGGTCTCCACAATGCGTGAATCCTGAAGAATGGCGATGCGATGGCACAGCGAGGCCACGGAGAGCAGGTCGTGCGAGATGTAAAGCATGGCGGTGCGGAGATCGCGGTTCAGCGCGGAAAACAGCCGCAGAATTTCCGCCTGGGTGATGGTGTCGAGCGCACTGGTCGGCTCATCCGCGATGAGCAGCGCCGGGCGATGGAGAATGGCCATGGCAATCATCACCCGCTGTCCCTGTCCCACGCTCAGTTGCGAAGGGCGGCGGGCCAGAAATTCCGCATCGCCGGGCAGGCTGACGCTTCCGAGCGCGGAACGGAGCGCGGCCAGGCATTCGCTGCGGCTGCCGCGCGCGTGGGCCCGCCAGGCTTCCTGCATCTGGTCTCCCACGCTGAGCGCAGGATTCAGGGAAGTGAGCGGGCTTTGCAGCACGATGCTCACCTCGCGCCCGCGGAGGGAGCGCATTTCGCGTTCCGAGTGGCGCAGCAGGTTGCGCCCCTGGAAAATCACCTCGCCGGCAACGCGCGCGCCGCGCATGGGCAGCAGTCCCATCAGGGCCAGAGCCAGGGTGCTCTTTCCGGAGCCGCTCTGGCCTACGAGCCCCAGGATTTCACCGGGCTCGATCTCCAGCGAAATGTCGCGGAGGACACCGGGCTTCTTCGGATAGTCCACGGAGAGCCGGGCGGAGAGCAGCGGGCCGTGGATTTCCATCACTGCGCCCCCTTGTCCGCGGGGGATTTCAAGCGGAGTGTTTCGATGTTCCAGAACACCTGCGGATTGAGCACCACGGGCGCGGCGCCTTCCACGGAGGGGGATACCGCGGTCAAGACGTCCTTGTTCACCAGATAGATGAAGGGCTGCTGCTCGGCCACAATCTGCTGCACGCGGTCAAACGCGGCCTTCCGCTTCTGTTCGTTCATGGAAGAAGCCTGTTCCCGCATCAACTTGTCGATCTCCGCTTCCCATGCGGTCGCGGGCGACTTCTGATTCGGGTTCCACTGGTGGTTTTCGCCTGAGCTGAGCCACACGGTCATTTGGCTGGTGGGATCCAGGTCCGTGTTCTGCAGGCCCAGGATGCAGGCGTCGTAGTCAAAGGTCTTGGTGATGCGCTCGATCAGGGAAGGGAAGTCCAGCGTCACCACGTTCACGCGCATGCCGATTTGCGAAAGGTCCTGCTGGATCATGGTGGCCATCTTCTCGCGCGCCGCGCTGCCGGAATTGGTGACGATGGTGAACTCCACCGGGTGGCCAGCGGAATCCTTTAGGACCTGGCCGTCGTAACGGAATCCGGCCCTGGCCAAAAGCCGGAGCGCCTCCTGAGGGTCGCGATTCGGCGCCGGCAGCGCAGAGTTGAACCAGAATTTGTTCGAGGGCGAAACCGGCCCGTAGGCCGGCCTCGCATAGCCGTAAAACACGATACGGCATATGTCCTCTCGGTTAATGGCCAGAGACACCGCGCGGCGAAACTCCGTGGTACGGAACCAGGCCTTCCGGAATTCCGGCATAGGCGCGGCCGGCGACTCGTTGAACCAGATCTCTTCGGCGTCCAGGCCCGTGCCGGCGTTGTGCGCGGCACCGGGATCTTCTTTCTGCAGGTGGTTGAACTGCTCCGCATCCAGGCGGTTGATCAACTGGAGCTCGCCCCGGCGGAAGCGAAGCAGCTCGATTTCCCGGTTGCGCTGGATGTCCAGGCGCACGGTCTCGATGTAGGGCAGGGGGCGGCCCTGCGCATCACGCTTCCAATAATTCGGGTTGCGCCGGAGCAGAAGGTATTCACCCGGCTTGTACTCCGACACGTAGTAGGGGCCCAGCACCGCCATTTCCTTTTTCGGGGAAGTGGCCGAAACAACGGCGACCTGATCGAACTGCCGGTCGAGGCCGGCCACCGGGGCGGGAAACGTAATCACGGCAACGTCAGGCGCGGGCGTGTTCACCTCGACGGTCCCTTCGCCCGAACGGAAAGCGTCACCCGTCGGGGAATGCATGTTCGGGTCCATGAGACGGTGCATCGTGAAGGCTACGTCCGCGGAGGTGAACGGCGTGCCGTCTGAAAAATACAGCCCCTTGCGCAGATGAAAGGTGATGGTGCGTCCGTTATTGGAAATCTTCCACGAGATTGCCAGGCCGGGCTCGAGCGCCTGCGTCTGGCGGTTCAGCCGGATGAGCACTCCGCCGGTCAGGTAGCGCACATTCTCCGACGCGTCGTCGTCCACCAGCGCCGGATCGAACGTTTTCGGTTCGCCGTGCAGGCAGAAACGCAGCATGCTCCCGGACTGCGCGGCGAGCGGCGCGGCCAGCAGCAGAAGGGCCAGATAGGCGAGAAGGGTGCGGAGACGCGGGATCACGCGGGTTCTCCCTCGCCCGGAAGCGCGAACTGGAAGCAGAGCACCACTACAACCAGCAGCACCAGGGGCGTCACCATCCAGGGATTCGCGCGCACGGCGGAAAAATCCTCGAGGCCCTTCAGCAGGTTGCCCCAGGAAGGCAGCGGCTCCATCACGCCCAGTCCCAGCATGCTCAGAGTGGCTTCCGTCAGGATGAACAGCGGAATGGAAATCCAGAACTGTGCGAACAGCACCGGGCGAAGATTGGGAATCACGTGACGCAGGAGTATCGTGCGCGGTGCGCATCCGCCCGCCCGCGCCAGGAGCAGGAAATCGGAATTGCGCAAATCGCGCGCCGCCGCCCAGGCCACGCGGAGCGAGGAGGGCCAGCCCAGCGCTCCCAGAATCAAGAAAGTAGCCACCACCGAAATGACCGGAGACACGTCCAGCGGCAGCAGGGCGCGCATGGCGATGAGCACGAAGAGCAGAGGCAAAGCCATGGAGAGGTCGGCGGCCGCGAGAATTGCCTTCTCCCACCATCCGCCGGCCAGTCCAGCCACGCCGCCAAACACGCCGGCGATGAGCGTGGCCAGCAGCGCCGCGGCGGGCGCCAGCAGCAGCGAAATGCGCGTGCCATAGAGCAGCCGGGCCAGCGAATCGCGTCCCAGCGCGTCCGTGCCGAAGGGATGAAGGGCCGAAGGCGCGGCGTTGGGCACTTCCCGAAACTGGAGCGCGTAGGAATAACGGGTCAGGCTGCCGGCAAAGAGGCCGGCGGCAAATACGGCGCAAAGAATGCCGCACGAGACGATGCGCAGAATCGCCTTGGCGTTCACTGCGCCTCCTGGTGCAGCAGGTCGGCCACGGAATTTGCCGCGACGGTAATCAGCGTCACGACCAGGGTCAGATTCATGATCAACGGCAGATCGCGATTCAACGCGGCAAGCCAGGCCAATTGGCCGATTCCCGGGGAATCGCACAGCGCCTCCATGGGAATGGCCGCGCCGAACGCCATGGAAATGGACACGCCGAACAGTGCTGCGACCGGTTGTCCTACCAGCCTGAACACGTGCCGAAGCAGCAGCCGTGCCTGTCCGATCCCACGCGCGCGCGCGGCGAGGACATAGGGCTGCTCGTAGGCGTGCACCAGCAGATTGCGCAGGTACCGAAACACCTTTGGGAATGTTACCGCGGCAATGGCGACGAAAACCGGCGCGCGTAAATACATAGCCGCCAGAGCGACAACGGCCGCGGGCAGGGCGATCAGAAATCCGCTGGTCAAGGTTCCCGCCAAGTCTACCATCCACCCGCGCGCGCAGAGCGACGCCAGCGCCAGCAGAACCGCCGCGCTCCACGCCGTCAGCACTCCCAGCAGCACGGAACGGAGCGTCAGCGGGAAGCGCTCGGCGAGGAGCCCGGAGATCGGGCGGTCGAGCCATTCCGAGCGGCCCAAATCGCCGTGCACGGCGCGCATCATCCACGCGCCGTAATAGGAAAGCAAACCGGAGTGCAGCCGGTGCTCGTTGCGAATGGCATCGCGGCTGGCTTCGGACAGGCGCGGGTCGAGTTCGCGCTCATCCATGCCGTATCCGGGAGCGAATCGCACCAAGGTGGCACCGAGCAAACCTCCCGCGAGCGACAGTACGGCGAGCAGCATCAGCCGCCGAGCAATCCTGGGAAGCCAGGAGCTCATCGCGCCGTCTCGCCGGCTGTAACCTCGGCGTCCCCGCGGAACGGGCCGGAGGCATCGATGGCCCAAGGCCGCGGCGCCGACTGGGGCTCTCCGGACCGAATGTAGAATTTCTCCTTCGATTCGTACATGCGGCGGTCCGCTTCGGAGAGCAGCGCTTCCGCCGTGGTGCCGTCATCGGGGTGGAACGCGCACCCGATGCTCGCCGTCACCAGCCTCTGATTGCACAACTGTATGCCGGCTTCTTCCACCGCGAGTTCCAGCCGGCGCTGGAATTCCTTCGCGGCGCCGGGCGCAATCTCCGGCAGCACAAACACAAATTCGTCGCCTCCCAGCCGGCCCACCTGGTCATATTCGCGGCAGGCGGCCTTCAGGTTCGCCGCGATCAGTTGCAGCAGTTTGTTCCCGGTCAGATGACCGTAATTATCGTTCACCCGTTTGAATCCGTTCAGGTCGCAGAGCAGCACGCCGAGGGAATGCCCGGCCCGGCGGGAACGGGCAATCTCCTTCTCCATGTGCACGCAGATGGAGCGCGCGTTGGGCAGCCCGGTCAGATAGTCGGTGCTCGCCGTGTCCTGCGCTTTCTCGAATTGCAGCGCGTTTTCCACCGAGAGTCCGAGCTTGGAGCTGGTGGCCAGCAGCAGCCGCAACTGGTCTTTCGTGAATGCGTTCTTCTCGCGGAGATAGAGCGACAGGACGCCCGCCACACCGTCCCGCCCGCGCAGCGGAACCGAAAGGGCGGACTGGAGCACGGAGACGCGCCGAGCCTCGCCGAGGTGCTGGGTCTCGGCCGCGGGGTTGCCATTGATGATCGGTTTTTCGGTGACGGCTACCCAGCCGGCGATGCCCTGGCCCAGCGGAATCTCCAGGCCGCTGAACAGTTCGAAATCCACGCCGTGCAGGTACTTTGGAACCAGCTTTTCTCCCTGGCACACGTAGAACACGATGGAATCGTACGGAATCATCTGCTTCAACCGCACGGCCACAACGGAGAGCGTCTCGCGAAGGCTAAGGGAATTGCCCACGGTCTGCGCCAGTTCGAACAGCAACTGCGCCTCCTGGCGCGCGGAGACGATTGAAGCCAGGAACGACGCGGCGCGGACCTCCGCCGCGTCCGGCAGTTCCGCGAAACCGGCGGAGGGCGCCACGCCTCGTTCCACCCGCGAGACCTGTTGAAACACGCTCTTCCCGTCCGGCGTGCCGTTCACCACTTCTTCCAGCTCGCGGTACCGCCGCGCCAGCCCGTTCACCACGCGCGGGTCGTAACTGCGCCCGCTTTCCGCCTTCAGGTGGGCCATGGCCTCGTCGGGCGAAATGGCCCTGCGGTAGGGCCGCTCGGAGGTCAGCGCGTCGAAGCAATCCACAGCAGAAAGAATGCGCGCGCCAGCGGGAATCAACTCGCCCTTCAGCCCGTCCGGATAACCGGAGCCGTCCCATTTCTCGTGGTGCGAGCGGACAATGGGAACCACCGGGTACGGAAAATGCACGCGCGCCAGGATCTCGGCTCCCACCACCGGATGGATCTTCATCTTGTCGAACTCTTCCGGCGTCAGTCTTCCGGGCTTGGAGAGAATCTGCTCCGGCACGGCCAGCTTGCCGATGTCGTGCAGCATGGCAGCTGCGCGGATGGCGCTGAGCTCGGAGTTGCTGAGACCCATATCTCTGCCGATCTGCAGAGCATAGGTCTGCACGCGGCGCAGGTGCGCATGCGTGTTGTGGTCCTTCGCCTCGATCGCCAGCGAGAGGGCTTCGATGGTCCGCAGGTGGAGGTCGGCGATTTCTTCCGTATGCTTTTTCTCGGCCTCCAGGCGGTCCAGGTACATCCGGTAGGAGCGATACATCCAGTACACGACCGGAAGCACGAGGATGGCTACCTGCCAGCCAAAAGCACGGTTCATCAGGCTCACGCACCCGGCAATCAGGGCTCCGAACATGTAGTACGGGAACGACCACAGGTAGCATTCCTTCCACACCAGCAGCGGGTTGCGATGGTCGGCCGCCGCGATCACTCCGGAGACCGACATTGTGTTCATTAGAAAATACGTGGTGGACGCAGCCAGCAGAAGCAGGGGCCATTGCAGCCCCAGCCGCGCCGCCCACTCGCTGCGGAACACCAGGCTTGCCGCAGCCACGGAAATCGACAGATTGGCGAAGGTGAACAGGAACTGGATGGGGCGCGGGCGCGGCTGGGCATGCCACAGCATCTGCGCCATCCCGCCCAGACAACCCATCAGCAGCGTCTCCGGATAGGAGAGGTCCAGAATGCCCACCAGGATGAACAGAAAGTTCGCAGACATCGTCGCCGGTATTCCCGGCAGGCGCACTTTGAACAGGGACGCGCCCAGCGCCACGGCCAGGAAGCATACGAATCGAAGCGTGTTTTCCGAATGCCAGTGCGCGAGTGCGTAGGGAAGAAGCGGTATGCCGACGAGAAGCTGAAGCGCAATGAAGCTGACTGCCGGCCAGCCCAGAAATTGGTCTTCCTTGCCAGGCACCGTCCAGAGATCCCGCCACCATCGCGTTCGTTGGTGCGCCTTGTGCCCGGCAGAGTGACTCTGCGTATCAACATGGCGCAGACTGTTCCGCGCCGACACACCTAGTGGGCCGACCAGGACCTGCGCATCATCATGCGGCGATTTTTCCATTTCACGACCCAAGGAGATTGCGGGTCCACGCTCTTCTCCCTGTTCGGGCGAGCGTGCCGGGTGAGCGCACCCAGTTCCATAGTACCGATGGTAGATGGCCCCAAATCGGCAATTTCAGCAGGCATTTTCATCAGAATTCCGGATTCGAAAGTTCCCCGTCGAGCCCGTACCAGGCAGACAATGCGTCATCATTATTCTTGGGCGGCCCGGCAAGAAACCGGAAGGACTACTGTACTAGCCGAAAACAGCCACACGTACCATCGACTACGTCTCAGCCGATTCTTATAACTGTTTCATTCGGGAACCGCAGTTCCCACTCGTGAACGCCTAAATCCACCTGACCCACCCAGGAGCTTATGACGATGGACGGTACGGGTAACGGCACTCATCAGAAAAAAGCGAACGGCGGATTTCTGAAGACCACCACTTGGGGCTGCGTGATTGCGCTCTCGTTCCTGATGGCTTTCTGGGGCCTAACCACCCCTCGACCGGCGGTCCCGGGGCACCAGGTTTTGCCGCAGGCGGCAGCGGCTACACACTCCGGCGACAATCCATCGTCAGAGACCGGCGCCAATGCCGGGCATGGCAATTCCCTGCTGGGCGGCGCGCTGGGACACATCGCTCGTCTCAATCCATTCGCCTCCAGGAACGCGAGCCAGAATGCGACCCAGGTTGCCCAGGCGGTGGCTGGATCGAATCGCGGGAGAAGCGTAGCGCCCGGTGCGCGGCAGGACGGATCAACATTCGCTCCGAACTCTGCGCCGCCGGCCGCCCAGTTTCCCGCCGACTCCTCCACTCCTGCGCTGGTGGCAGCGAAGATGGCCCCTGACCTGAAGGGCATGGATCCGAAGGCCCCGGTGGACGTGATCGTGCAGTATAGTAGGTCATCCAGCGCCCCGGACGTGACGGCGTTTGGCGCCACGGAAAAATCCGATCTGCCCCTGATTCACGCGCAATTGGTTCACACCACGGGGGCGAATCTCACCACGCTGGCATCGCAGGGCAACGTCGTTTACATCTCGCCGGACCGCACGGCCCACGGAATGCTGAATCACGTGGTCAGCGCCGTAAACGGAGACCTCGCGCATTCCGCCGGCTGGGATGGCACGGGCATCGGCATCGCGGTGATTGATAGCGGCGTCACTCTGCGCGACGACTTGAACTCGGACGGCAACCAGGCGCCTTCGCGCCTGGTGTACAGCAAGAGCTTCGTTCCCGGCGATAGCTCCCCTGCCGATGCCTACGGGCACGGAACTCATGTGGCCGGAATCATCTCCGGGAACGCCTACGATTCCTCGATTGCGTATCACTACGCCGGGGTGTATCTGGGCATGGCGCCGGAGTCCAACATCGTCAGCCTGCGCGTGCTGGACTCGACCGGATCTGCTCTGGACAGCACGATCATCGCCGCCATCCAGCAGGCGATCGCACTGAAAGACACCTACAACATCCGCGTCATCAATCTCTCGCTGGGCCGCCCCGTGTTCGAAAGCTACACGCAGGACCCGCTTTGTCAGGCTGTGGAAGCCGCCTGGCAGGCCGGCATCGTGGTGGTCGTCTCCGCGGGCAACGACGGCGAAGACAACTCGTTCGGCTCGAACGGCTATTCCACCGTCGGCGCGCCCGGCAACGATCCCTACGTCATCACCGTGGGCGCCACCAACACGCACGGAACCGGGTTGCAGGCCTCGCAGACCATCACGAGTTACAGCTCCAAAGGGCCGACCGGAATTGATCACTTTGTGAAGCCGGACCTCGTCGCTCCGGGCAACCAGGTGATCTCACTGCGCGCACCGAACAACGCTCTTGCCGGAGCTCACTCGATTTCCATTTATCCGTGCGATCCCACGGGAATGATTTGCAATTCGGCATACGGCCCGCCGCGGTACATGACGCTCAGCGGCACCAGCATGGCCACACCGGTAGTCAGCGGCGCGGCGGCTCTCCTGCTGCAGCAGAATCCATCGCTCACGCCGGACCAGGTGAAGGCCATCCTGATGAAGACGGCGTGGAAGGGCTTCGCGCAATCCACCACTGCCACGGACCTCGGGACGGGCGCGGTCTATCAGTTGCAGCAGGACATCTTCACGGTAGGCGCCGGGGCGCTGGACGTCGAGGCCGCACTCAACAGCACCGACGTGCCTCCGGCAGCGATGGGCAGCGCCATGTCGCCCACCGCCAATCTTGACTCCACCTGCAACTGCATCACGGTCGTCCCCGCTGCCGGCTCGATCTGGAGCAACTCCGTGGTTTGGGGCAATTCCGTGGTGTGGGGCAATTCGGTTCTGTCCGGCTCCACTTCCTCCGGCAACTCCGTCGTGTGGGGCAACTCCGTGGTCTGGGGCAATTCCGCGACGCAGGCGTTTAGCGTTGTCTGGGGCAATTCCGTGGTGTGGGGCAACTCCGTGGTTTGGGGCAATTCGGTTGTGTGGGGCAATTCTGTCGTCTGGGGCGACAGTGCACAGTAGGTCAGCTCAAGAGATGCGGACGAGGAGCTGAACCAATGACAAACACAGCCAAAACCTACATCGCCCTGGTCCTGCTGTCTGGAGCTGCGGTGCTGGCGATCGCGGCCGGATCCTGGACCTCGCCCAACCTTCGCCAGTTCGTCATCTATCTCGGCCTGGCTGCCCTGGCCTCTGCTCTGAAGGTTCGAATTCCCGGGCTGGAAGGCACCATCTCTCCAAACTTCGTTTTCCTGCTGCTGGCCATGGCCGCGTGCAGCTTTTCCGAAGTCGTGGTGATCAGTCTGGCCGCCGCGCTGGTGCAGTGCATGTGGGCTCCGGGGAAGCGGCTTCGGCTGGTACAGGTGGCGTTCAGCGCCGCCACGCTGGTGGTGAGCACCGCGGTGGCGTTCGGACTCTCCCACCTGTTCCTCGGCACTCACGCCGGGGATTCCTCCGCGCCATTCGTACTGCTGGCCGGCAGCCTGTACTTTCCGCTGAACTCAGCGCTGGTTTCGATCGTCATCGGGCTGGCCGGGCGGCAGCCTCTCCGGCAGGTGATGCTGCGCTGTTACGAGTGGGTGTTCCGTCACTTCATGGGCGGCATCCTCTTTGCCGGGCTGATCAGCAGTGCCTACTCCGCTCCGCTGGCCTGGAAGGGAGCGCTCGTGCTGCTCCCGGCGGTTGTGCTGGCGTACTTCTACTATTCGCGCCGCGCCGACCGCATTCCCATGCCAGAGTCGCGCATGGGAGCCTCCGCCGCCGACTAACTCGCATTGCTGACGCGCGCCGCGGATCAGGCCTCGCCCGGTTCGCGGTCTGCCGTTCAGCGGAACAGTACGAACCTTCCCGGGCCCACCGTCAGGATCACGAAATTCATCACCACCATCACCAGGTCGTAGTGCCAGCCTTGGCTGCCCTTGCCCCAGAAGCCGGTCTTCCAAACCAGGGCCTTTTTGTAGATCGCGCCGGTCATCACCATGATCAACCCCAGCGCCGCCCAGCCCGCCAGCACTCCGCACGCGATTCCCAGTGCAGCAGCAAATTCCGCGGCGCCTAGAAAAAGCGTGAAGGACTTACTCATCTCAATGCTCTTGCTTCGCGTTTCCGGGTCCTTCAGGTGGCTCCAGCCGCTGGCGCCAAAGATTGAGGCGATCATCAGCCGCAGCGCCAGCAGCGCGTAATCCGCTCCGGGCATGTACGGTGGCAGCATCCTTATCTCCTTCCGCCGGAGGCCAGTGGCTCAAAGCGCCCTGCCGAAGGAACGAAATCGAAGCCGTGATTGTACCTTGTGATGAGTTCGGTTTGTGCGGGTCGCCGCGGTGCCGGCAAGCGTAAGACCCAGGACTCCGACTGGCGATCCGGCGAGATGCGGAAACTGGAGCGGGCGATGGGAATCGAACCCACGTCCGAAGCTTGGGAAGCTTGTAATTTAACTCAAAAAACGCTGGATTGGCGGCATTTTTGTAATTCTCCGAATGCCTTAATTGGAAAATAATGGAAAATGGAAAACGATCTTCTCGCACTCGCGGTGTCGCAAGAGACCGGGTAGCAGTTCTGTGACATATAACCCTTCAACGGGTGAGGAGACGTTGCGCTGGTGTAGAGTCGTGGTAAACGAGAGCGCCGGAGGCAGAATGGCAGACCAACCCATCGAAGGGATAACCGACCCACGCCTCATAGTCCAACAAGTAGCTGCACATGAAACTGGTCACGCGGTTGTTGGTTGTAGGGCTCCCCACTAATTTAGACGTTCAGGGCCTCGTTTTTTAGGTCAACTGCGAAAGCCAAGAAGGCCTCGTGCGGGGTGCGATTTCCGACACCACGGTGAGGCCGGTCGTGATTGTACTCCTCGATCCAACACGCGATGGAGGCTCGTGCTTCTTCCAAGCTGCGATACTCCGCCGTCCAAACTTCCTCTTCTTTCAAGCTGCGATGGAAACGTTCGATGTAGCTGTTGCCTTCCGGGTGATGATAAGCCGTCCGCCGATGGGTGATGCCAAGGCGCGCAAGCGTTTCCAGAAAACGCGTCGAAGTGAATTGTGTCCCATTGTCGGTGGTCAGAGTTAGATTCGTTCCACGGCTGCCCTCGGGAAGTCGTTCGAGCACCGCTTGCTCGATGGCATCGAGTGCTTCCTCGGTTCGGCAACGATGCGAAAGATTCCATCCCACGATCTCCCGCGTGCAGCAGTCGATCACGCACACCAAGTAGGCCCAACCCACGGCCGGACCCGCCCAGATTTTTGTCATATCCGACTGCCAGATCTGATTCGGCTCGGCTGCTTCCACGCGCCCCCACTCTTTCTTACGTCGTGCGCGCAGACGACGCGAGTGCACCAGCAACCCGCGTTCGCGCATCACCCGCAGTACCCGCTTGCGGTTCACCGTTAGGTTCTCCTTTCTTCGCAGCCACCAAGTCACGCGACGATACCCATACGCGGGTTTTTCCCCGCACGCCACGACGATCTGCTCGTCGTAGGTGCGATCCGCCCGGCTGCCTCGCGGCTTCTTGCGGTAATAGAGACTCGACCGGCTGATGGCCAGCGTCGTCGCTACCAATGTGGCCGTGTAGCCTCGCATCACCATCTCTCGCCCCTGGGAATGAACTGCACCGCAGCTCACTCCCTCACGACGTTTTTTAGGATTTCGATCTCCAGGGACTTCCGTCCCAACGTTCGTTCCAACTGCCGGATGCGGCGATCCTTCTCGGTTTCCGCCGAGGCAGCGCTTCTCCCCCCAAGCGCTGCCTTTGCTCCTTGCTCCGCTTCATCTTTCCAGCGATAGAACAGATTCGGAGCAATGCCGTGACGCCGGCACGTCTCCGAAACGTTCCCGCTCTTGATGCCTTCCTGAATGATCTGCCACTTCTCTTCGGGGGATCGATCTACGCGTGGTTTCCTGCTCATCCTGCCTCCTGTTTGGAGGCCCTGAATCATACCGAATTCGGCAGTCTAGTGTCAGCGGG
>Ga0335077_10006011_pt1 | contig 14956 bp, 18 predicted proteins | sample Lox_Sample_31_FD_207151 | JGI IMG/M metagenome (GOLD analysis project Ga0335077, IMG submission 207151) | Soil microbial communities from Loxahatchee National Wildlife Refuge, Florida, United States - Lox_Sample_3.1 | ecosystem: Environmental > Terrestrial > Soil > Wetlands | place: USA... | reverse complement strand
GGTTCCGCGCCCTTTGATCCTGGACCGCGTCGATTGAGCAGTGTTGCGTGAGATAGCGATATTGCGGCTCTCCCCAAGCCGCCTCATATCCAATCATCTTTTCGGCGAGGAGTAAGCGTTGCAATGGTGTGAGGTCTTCCGGCAACGACGCTTGAGCAATAGAGTACAAGGAGCTGCCATACGAGACACTCTCAGTTGCCTGCGCTGCGTGATCGAAAGCCGCGGCCTCTGCCACGGCATCGCCTCTTGTGCGGGCGTCGGCCGCTGCGAGTAACCAGGGAACCGCATTGTTCGGGTCAATTCGCGACCATCCGGCCGCCGAGACCTGCTGACAGCTACCCGTTTCCCCAGGAACCTTTCCGCACGTTTGAAGCGCAATCGCGTATACGGCAGGATCGCGAGTCGCCTGTGCAAGTTCGATCAAGTCGCGTCTCGCGTCGCCCGGGACGGGAGTTCCACTGACATCAGGTTGGCGAAGGCCCTGGAGGTAGAGGCCGGCGGCCCGGGCCCGATAGTCGTCGCTGCTCAGCAGGGAAGCCCGCCAACGAGCATCAGCGCCCGCGATCAGCTCGTTTGCATACCCGTTGAGAGCGTCGGGGTCGAGGCCTACGCGAACTCGGCCGATTCCGCAAACCTCAATAGTGCCCTCCGCGTCTGGCGAGGGGAGCGGCACGGGGACGGCTGGATGTTCCTTAGGGGCCGCAGGCGCCTGAGGCGCGCCGGCGGGTGGCCGCGATGCTCGTATTGGCCCGACGCCATAGCGCTCGCGCCGCCAGATCAGAAACACCAACATCAGCGCAAGCAGGCCGAAAGCACACCAACCGCCCGCTCGTCGCCAAAAAGATGGTGCTTTGCTCAGCACGCGAGGACCACGCGTGTCCTAGCCGTTCGCAGAACGGCGATGGGCCAACGACCGCACGTCCACGGCATACCGACAATTGCTCTTGCCAAATTTCAGCGGGACTCAGGGCATGATTTCAACTTGGACACCCTGAGAAAAGTGCTTCGAACTTCGTCGTAGGGCGCCCCAAGAGGAAACGCATCCGCCCCGGTCAGCCATGCGTACTCGCCGGCGATCGGCTTGATCTTACCGTTACTGACTTCGACGGTGAGACCCTGTGCTATCGAGTATTGCTGAGCCGAAGCATCCTTGTCGCGCCGAAGTTGCAGAATGTAGGTCTTTTGCGGTTCAAAGGGTGCCATGTCAGGCGTATCGATGCGTAGTCTCTCTCCGCGGTCCACGACTTCCCCTCCAACTCGATACGCCACAAGCTGTTGGCCCGGTGTGAGAGGGGCGTCGCTTCTGATCGTTTCCACAACCGCAAAACGAGACAGCGTATAGATTAGGGTCTTGTCACTGGTGAGAATCGGCGTTGAATCCAGATGGATGGCTCGCACAATGACATCCCACGCGCAATACGTGTAATAAGTCGTCCACTCAAGTTCCGTGCTGAATGGCGGATGTTGACCGGTACGGCAAAGATCAAAGACGATCCCCTTTAAGGGGCACTGACGACCATGACCGACAGGTATCTGCGGGTGTTTCGAAACGCGCTGATAGGCGCGTATATCGCGATACCGATTGCCACCGCGCTCGGCACCTACCAGGGCTGGCTGTTTCAGTCGAGCTCGCCCAGCGCTACCAGCACCAACGTTGTAGTTGTCGGGCTCATCGTATTGGTAGCGGCCACAATGTTCGCGGAGCACACCGGCGTGTTCGAACGCGCCGCATCAGGCCGCGATGCCCTGGTAAGCCTCGCGTATTGGCTTGGTGCCATCGTCTGGGTGGTAGGTGCAATGCGCTTAGTGCCAGATAACCGCACTGGTGCGACGGTACTGATTGGGCCGATGAGCGCCTTGATGCTTGGCGGAGTGTTTCACCTCTCCCGATTTGCGGGGACGTGCACTCGCTCTTGGACCGCTGCGATCATGACCCCGACGGCCGTGCCGGTAGTACCGCCAATTTCCGGCAACCCTTCTTCCCATGAAACACCGGCCTGGGCCGGCGAGTCCACGCAATCGGACCGAATAGATATTGCAGCCAACATTGGAAAGATCGCGCTAAGGCTTCTCGGCGGAGCTGCTGCGTTTCTAATTCTCGCGCAGCTGTTGAAAGGCACCAGCTATGACGGCTTTCCGAGGGGCGCATTCTATGTAGGAGCGATCCTCCTCGGCGCAATGGCGATCCGGTCTCTTCCGAGACGTGCGCCGGTACTCTCGTTCGCTTCAGACGGCATATCGTTTCGGCGTGATCTCTGCGCAATTCGCCACCTGTCATGGGCAGAAATCATGGGGTTCGAGATGAAGTCTTCCGTGGGTAACGCTTTTCTTGTCATTCACGTAAAGAACCCCGACGCGCTCATCGCGCAGTGCGGACCTGTTTCTCGGTGGATCATGGGCCAGAGCCAAGCCATGTTTGGTAGTCCGGTGCGAATCCCGGTTGCCTGGCTGAAGTGCGACCCAAATTGGTTATGGCAGAAAGCGAATGAAATGCTGGCGACCAGCCGGACATCGCACCGGCCTTCAGAGGGCAGCCGGTGACCGCGCTCGACATTGCCGTTCTTGTGCCGCTGATTCCGGCGATTGTCGCTCTTGCAACAGTCTGGCTGCCCTGGGAGTCCTGGATACCGCAGTGGGTAAAGCAGGGCAGACTGTCGAAGTGGGTGCTGGGACCGTATCTGCTTTACTGCGCATTCGGTGCTTGGCACTTTCACGGACCAGTGTGGATAGTGTTACTTCCCGCGGTATTGGGGACGGTTGTGTGCGGGCTGGCACTCAAAGATCGGTTTGATAGAAAGAGCAGATGGCGCAGGCCTGAGACGACAGGCCAGTGACTTCGCGAGCGATCCGGTGGCCGCTCTCCCTAACGTCGATGCAGCAGACCCTTTCACCCCTGAGCTCGGAAAGGCTCCGAATGTCCAAGATTCTTGTGGGTGTGTTGATAACGCTGACCATAACGGTCTCCAAGCAGGTTCGCTCCGCTGACCCCCCACGCGACCAATACGTCACCGCCTCGCTCTATGCGAGTGCGCTGTTGGTTGGCCTGCAACTCGGTGCACAAATTGAGGCAGATGAAGGAAAAATGCCCCAGTCGGTTGCAACCTGTATGCAAGCCCTAGATTCGTCGAAATTGACGGACGTAGTCGAGGCGGTGCTTGTCGACAATCTGACGCAGGCCGAATTGCAGACCGCAGATGCGTTCTATAGAACGACGGCTGGCCGAAAAGAGGCAAAGGTTGGAGTATTGGACGTCTACACGGCCAAGGGAAGGACTCCGCCGGAAGAGTATCCCGCTGTCTCCGACGCGGAGTCCAACGAGCTGGAGACCTTCCGAAATTCAGCGGTCGGTAAGAAGCTATGGAGGGTGTTAAACAGCGACTCGGCGCGGCGAGCATTCGAGACGCAATTTCGCGCCTTGGCCAAGTCATGTGGCGTCACGCTGTAGCTTTACCCTCAGCGGCAGCGAGCTTGGTACCACGCGGCGCGATCAGCATTTTGATGCGCAGTTCATATCAACGCGCACCTCTAGGAAGCCTTCCGACGCAGGGGTATGGCAGCCAGACCATCGTTCGCGATCACGCCCCCGCTACCATTTCAAAATCAATAATTTACAAAACCAGACCCGCTACCACTAATTTGCGGGTGACACGGCTTCGCACGGCAGCAAGGTGGGTGACTGGTATCGCGGTAGGTACATCCGGCGTGAGAATGACCCAAGCTCCAGCGTCGTCTTTTTTCGGCCACCACCAGCAGCCGCGCTTCGCCAAGACACTCGGCGCGGTCGGGCAGTTCTGGCTCGATCACTGGAAGTGGATCGTTACGACGGGACTGGCGGCCTGGTACGGCATCCACAAACTCGTGAAGTGATCAAACAGAGCCTACCGGCCCTGGCGGCTTTGGAAAAAGACTGATAAGCAGAAGCGGGCTCGCGGCGCGCTGGTGCTATTGGCTACTGCTGAAGTAAGGCGAGTGCCTCGTGGTCCTTCGGACGTTCGCTCGATTGCAACGCCGCCACGAGATCCGCGCGCGCGAGTACAGGAATTCCCATATCGCCGATGGCGTGTATCTCGCGACGCTCCCAGGCCTGTGCGAAATCAACACCACGCACCGTCGTGAGCGCATCGGCATGGCCGGCGCCAAGGGTGACGCGATCCTGCTGCAACGGCGACGGCGCGCCGCGCAGAATCCGCCGACCCGGGATGGGTTGCAGGAGATCCCAGGCCCGAAGGAAGGCCTGCACGTTGCCGGCGTCGGTCCCGATGAGCACGTCGAGGTCTGCTGGCTCAAGCGCCAGCCCGTGAAGAGCGGGCGCCCAACTACCCACGACAAGAAACTGAACGCCTTCCTCGTCCAGTGCCCTAAGGAACCGCCGCTCGTGGTAGGTGAAGTCGCGCAACCCCCTCATGCTTCGCCTCGCGGCGTCGTCCGTCAAGCGTACAATCGGCCGCCGGCTTGCGCCCTTGGGCGCGGCCACACTGACGGTGCTGCCAATGCATCCCCCCGCGACCCTGGAAAGTGCCCTCGCGTACGCCGCGGACGCCACGCTCGTCGTCGATGAGTGGGGGACGGTCCTGTACGCCAGCGATCAAGCCTGCGATGCGCTCAAGTATGCGGCAGGCGAGCTCGACGGCCACGCTGTCGAGCTCCTCATTCCCCAGCGGTATCGCCTGACGCACATCGGTCAGCGGCTGCACTTCACGGATAACCGTCGGACGCGGCCGATGGGATCGGGCCTTGAGCTGTTCGCTCTATGCAAGGATGGCTCCGAGCGCCGCGTGGACATCAGCTTGAGCCCGGTCCAGCGTGGATTGGAGATCCTCATTGTCGCGACGATCCGGGTGCGTGCGTGACCCGCACTGCCGCGTGTGACGGACATCACACGTGCGGGAAACCCTTACTGGTGTCGTGACCGACACGACCGTCGAATAGTCGCGTGAACTGCAAGGAACGATATCGGCTGCTCGGGGAGCATGAGGACGCGAGGGAGCGACTGCGGGTCCTTGACCAAGACCAGGTAACGCACCAGATCAGCGAGGCGCGCAGGATGTGCCGGGATGCGATGGCCGCGCTTCAGACCCATCTGCTCTTTCACGGGTGCGGCGGCCATGCGACGGAAAGCAGGCAGAGGCTCGTGATCTGTGAGCCGCCGCGCGGACGCGAGCTCTAGTTTCTGCTCGAATCGCCCGCCCTGAGTTTCACCACGGCGCTTGCTTCCCGAACGGCTAGCGTTGTGGACCCCTAGCCCCACCGACCGGCCAACGGACTGGCCGGTGGGGTCTTTTCTACGTCGAGTCCCGCCGGTGCCGGCGCCGTGGATGGCTCCCCGCAGCCCGGGCCGGACGCCTCCAGGGCGTGGATACCCGCCGAGCGGCCACTGAAGCTCGTAGGCCGTCGCGAGGCAGCGCGCATGATGCGCACTCATCGGCTTGACGTTCGGAGTCATGGCCGGGCCCGCTGAGCCTTCCGCACCTCGACCGTACGCAGCAATGAGTGGTGATTCGTACGGCACAGATTCATAGCAGCTGCTCGTGAACCGGCATTGAATGTTGACCAGGGAGCGGCCTCTAATCGAGACCAGCCGCTTAAGACGCAGCACCACCAGGCCAGACCGAGGGCTGCGATGATCCTCTGCGAGAGGTGATCGAAAGAGGTCGCCCCCGACGAGAAAGTGAAACGCACCATTCAGGGTCTTGCCAGCTCGGCGGTGGTCTCAGCTCCTCGCCGGGGACTATCTCATTAAGATCGATCCGTTCCAGGATCAATGGAGCTCACGCGGCTGCCGATGTGATCGGAACCACCCGGGCAGGCTTTCCCACCTTGGTCGCGACGATCTTCAGGAGCCCGTTATGCAGCGACGCAGACGCCGACTGAGGATCGATGTCTTCGGGGAGGTCGATCTGCCGGTAAACGTCATTGCTGCGGAACTCGGACCAGCATACCTTCTGGCCCTTTTTCGCTTCCTCCTCTTTCTTGCTCTCGATCTTCGACTTCGCGTGCACGACCAGCTGATGTGGAGTGGCGGTCACTGAGATGTCCGCGGGCTCAAAGCCCGGTAAGCCGACATTCAGAGTGAACGCCTTGTCCTGCTCCACAAGCTCGCCTGTTGGCCAGCAGATCTCGCGCTCTGCAGCCAACCAGTCGTCCAGTGCGTGCCCCTCCTCGAAGCCGCGTCGCGAAAACAAATCGAAGGCCTTCGTGCGAACGCGATCGAAGACTGATTCCATTTCCTTAAACACAGGCAGGGTGGGCTTTTTGCCCTCGTCTATGACCTTCTGAACCTTGATTTCCGTCATAACACTCTCCCGAACCAACCTTGGCGCACCACAAAAAAGATACGCCGTCGGCTCGTGCGAACAATAAGGAGAGATACACACACGCCTCGGGCGTTTGTGCGCGGGACCGGTATGCAAGCAATACTTAATCGGACCCGTAACAGGCCAGAACCTCTGACTGACTTGATATGCTTATATCTGCGCGCCCGTCTGTATGAGTTCGAACATAAGGAGCGAGAAGTCGAGTGCGTTGCCGCAGCCGGTGGCGAAGGAGGTATGGCGGTCATCCACACCCGTCCCTACTGGACGAATGCGATGTCCCCTTGTGCCTTGAGCTCGTGTCGCACGTGAATCCGCTGACTTACCAGATCGACGATTTGCGTCGCTGCTACTGCCCGCCGCTCCCGGTGCCGAACATCCAACATTGCCGTATTGGCGGTCACTCCGCTGCGCTGGTGATAGTGGTTGCGAGACTGTATCCAAACATCGTACGGTAATCGGCGGCGCTGGCCGGCGTGCGTGACGCTGACTACCCAAAACAACACAAGGGAAATCCGCCAATGGTTATGCGCGCCCGGATGACAAAAAAAGCCTCTCCAGCGCCCGTAGCAACACGCAGGTGCATTGCAGTTGGAGGAATATTACAAACCGTTGACGCGTTACCGTTGGGAAACACACCATAAGGTATGTTGGACGAAGACCGAGATCGCCCAGGGACCAGAGGCGGAGGATATCGCGACATCACCAACCGCATCCTCCGCTCTCTGCCGCGTGCTACGCTGAAGCGTATCCTGCCCGATCTACAGAGCGTAAATACACTACGAGGTCAGGTCATCGACGTCGTCGATCGACCCATTGAGTATCTCTATTTTGTAAATCGCGGCCTGGTTTCGTTCGTCAAGACCATGCAAGACGGCCGAACGGTGGAGGTCGGAGCTGTTGGCATAGAAGGGATCACTGACCCCAACGCGTTGTTCGGTATCGATAAGGCTATCGTAGGGTCCTTGGTTCAAATCCCGGGCACGGCGCTACGCATTCGCCGCGACGTCCTGATGCGTGAGATGGCAACGGACGATGCGCTCCGTGAGATGATGCACAAATGCGCCCGGTTCGCTATTAGCCAACTGGTACAGACCGCCGCCTGCAATCGGCTGCACACCCTGGAAGAGCGCTGTTGCCGGTGGCTATTGATCGCCCACGACAGCGCGCTCGCGAAGTCATTTCCAATCACCCACGAGTTCCTGGCAATGATGCTGGGCGTGCAACGCGCCGGCGTATCGGTTGCCGCGCGCTTACTGCAAAGAGCCGGCCTGATCCAATATACCCGTGGTCGCGTGACTATCACGGACCAAGCGGGCCTGGAAGACGTAGCCTGCGAGTGCTATGGCGCCAAACGGGCCGAATTCGAGAGACTTTTCGGACCGCGAAGACGGCGGTAAATCAAAGCCGCGAGTGTCGGCCCCCTTATGTTCGAATTCATACAGACGCGTGCGCCCATGCAGGAATACTAGGTTAGTCAGCAGGACGCTCGAAGACGTCGGAGTGCCTAGCAGTCCATGTCTGTCACCGCGGTACTCAAGAATCACGGCCACGATCTCGCACCAGAGACCAAGCCCAATACTATGGGCAAATTCGCCGCGCTAACACCAAAGCTTCTTCAGAACGTGTTGGATTCCGCACCGGATGCGATGATCCTTCTCGATGCCTCCGGCTTGATCCGATTTGCCAATCGACAGGTCTCTGCTCTGTTCGGCTACGCGCGTGACGAGATCATCGGCCACAGCGTCGAGGAACTGATGCCGGAGCGTTTTCGCGCCCGGCATATCGAGCATAGAAAGCATTACGTGGACAACCCGCGTGTACGCCCGATGGGAGCGGGACTCGAGCTCTTTGGGCGGCGTAGAGATGGTACAGAGGTTCCAGTGGAGATCAGCTTGAGTCCCGTCGGGGACGAAGACGGTGTCCATCTCCTCGTCGCCGCCGCCCTCCGCGACGTTACCGACCGCAAGAGCGTCGAAGCCGAGCTCACCGTCGCACGCGAATCGGCTGAACAAGCGCGAGAAGTGGCCGATCATGCGCGCGAGGTAGCCGATCGTGCCAATCTGGGCAAGAGCCGCTTTCTGGCTACCGCCAGTCACGACTTGCGCCAGCCCCTGCAGACTCTCTCCCTTCTCAGTGGCACGTTGCGCCGCATGGTGACCGACGCACATGCCGGCGACGTACTGAGGCAGCAGGAACTAGCCATCCGGGCCATGTCGCGGCTCCTGAACGCTCTGCTCGACATCAGCAAGCTTGAATCGGGGGCCATCAAACCGGAGCCGACCGACTTCACGGTGACCGCGTTGTTCAGTGAGCTGCGCAGCGAGTTCGCGAGCCTTGCAGCAGATAAGGGACTGGAGTTACAAGTTGAGGAATGCACGGACTACGCGCATAGCGATCCCTCGCTGGTGCTGCAGATCCTGAATAATCTCGTTTCAAACGCCATCAAGTACACGCGCGAAGGGTGGGTGCGCTTGCGCTGTCTGCACGAGCAGGAGACGGTCCGGATCGAAGTACTGGATACTGGTATTGGCATCCCGGCGGATAAGGTTCGCTATATCTACGATGAGTTCTATCAGATTGGCGTCCCCGCCAACGCCTCGCGCAACGGATACGGCCTGGGGCTCAGCATCGTGCAACGCTTGGTACAGTTGCTTCACCTCAGACTCGACGTACGCTCCGAGGTCGGCAAGGGTTCAGTCTTCTCCCTCCTACTGCCCGCGAGCGCGAACCAGGTTGAATTGCCGCGCATCCAACCAGAGGGGGCGCCCGCAGACCAGCCGCTGATCGGCGAACCGCATATCCTCCTGGTGGAAGACGATCCGGGCGTGCGTGACGCTACCTGCATGCTGCTGCGGGTGGAAGGCTACCGCGTAACCGCAGTCTCCTCGCTTGCGGAAGCGCTGCAAAAAGCAGGCGACGACGCCGGCCTCGATCTTCTCGTGGCCGATTATCATCTGAGCGAGGGCGAGACGGGCATGCAGGTCATCACCACGCTGCGTGAGAGCTTAGGTGTTCCCCTGAAGGCCGTGCTCATCACGGGAGACACGTCCTCGGCGATCAACGATCTGCCCCACGATCCTCACCTACGGGTCATAAGCAAACCCGTCAAGGCCGATGTGCTATTGACATTGCTTAGAGCATTACTAGCGATCTGAGGCACCCTCTCGCGGGCGGCCGACCTCTTCAGTAGCAATTGCCAACTGAAACCTGAAGAACGGTGTAACCATCGCTCCGACGACTAGAATACGCATGGAAGCTCTCCTTAAGTAGCGCCGCCGCGCTTCTTCCAGTTGTAGGCCGCGGTCAACTTGGCCAGCACGCCCTTGAGTGCCTAAAGGTCCACATGCTTTCTGCCTTCTGAGATTGCGGATTTGATGACGTCGGCGGCGACGAGCAATTCAATAGCGGAAAACGCCTGAGCGAGATACTCACCTGTATCGGTGTCGGTCCCGGGCTCGTTCGCCGCTGTTGGCGGGTGGCGATCGCGTGGCCCGGCGCGAACAATACTCCCTCGTTGAAGCGCGGATCAGGGCGAACGTTCTCAGCGCTTGGGTCAAATTTCAGATCGAGTCGTGGCCGCAAAATGACGCGATGTCCCTACGGTGGCGACGACTCCGATCGCAAACACCGGAGGTGAAAGTCATTGGCTTTGAAGCGTGCTTTCAATCCATCGCCCGACAAAGCCGGTCTGCGTCGGCCACACCGCGAAGGCTTTCGCTGGACCGGTGCTAGCAACGTCGATGGTCGATCCGCTAGCGGTCCCGACATCGACAGTCTGCGACCAGGCGGTTCCAGTGAGCTTGCCGTACGTTACGGGATAATCCCGTACGGAAGCGAACAGGCCCGGGTTATTGCGGCGGTATACAAACAATCCGTGGAACGAGCCGCCCCCGGCCGCGGCGGCCCGCCACTCATAATCTTTCCCCGCATCAAACGCCCGGACTTCGCTCGTCGCATTCCAGGTGCCGGCTCGCCACAGTAGGCGCCACCCGAACAGCGCGCCCCCCTCGTCTGGATCGACGGCAAGGCAGTCGCTTTGGAAGAAGATGCGGCGGGGAAAATGCTCGATGTCCGGCCCGCCGTACAGGATGTATGCGTCGCCCGGAAGCGCTTCTCCAACGGCGCTTCGGAGCGGGAAATCGCCCTCTTTGTGGCCTGACGCTGCGTCACTCTGCGGGACGGCCGCCCCCATCGCCTGTGCATCAATTCTTACGAAGCGCGGATCGCAGGCCGTCTGCAGAATTACACGGCGTTTCGTGTAGACCACGAAGACGTTTCCTGCCCGATCGGACGCAGCGCAGGACGCAATGGCATCGTGCTTTACGTCGCGCTCCAGGACAGTCCAATTCATTTCGCCTGTCGCCATCTCCGCAACAAGAACGGTCTTTTCGCCGCGGGATGGCCACGGCCAGATGAGCCCGCCCATAGCGTTGCCGAACCCAAACCAATCCCAGGCCCAGTTCGCACCGACGTTCTTTCCGGATACATCGAACACCCAGATCAGCCGCGGGGCGCCGCGAACGAAATGCGGCCTTTCGACCTTTAGATGCGCGCGTGCCCACGGAGTCTGGTCAGATTCGAGCCATCTTGTATCGTCGAAAAGGAAATGGCGGAAGCCGAGCAGAACATGGAGTCGTCCCCGCTCGTCGAGTGCGCCGTCGATTGTCGATGGTGGCACCCCGGACTGCACGAGTGTCCGCTCGAGCACGCCGTCCGGTCCGACCCGCACGTCATACAGCGACTTGAGCTCGGCCGAGGCGATCAGCACGTGAACTTGGCTCCTCGAATCCACGAGCGTTCTGACTCGGTCGTCTTCCGAGGCTGTCGTTGGCAAGAGATCGATGATCGGTCCAACTTGAAAACTCCAGACCGGGCCGCTCGCTGCGGCTGGCACGCTGAGTTTAGCGGGCGGCCCGCTCGCGCAGCTCGCCATCAAGATGATGGCGATGCCCATCAAGCCGGCACGGGTGGAGTTTCGAGTGAGGGTCGTGGCACAAACTCCTGGAACCATCTGGTCGAGGACCAGTTGCATTTTGACGGAAGCGCCGCGGGCCGTGCATTCGCAGATGCACGTAGTGCGTCCGCCGCACCGGCGCCTCTGCCGGCCAAATCGTCATGGACGGTCACGCACCGGCGGAATACCGTGCCGCCACGGTACGCAATCTCAATGGCTAGGACGAGGCCTTCGACGTCCGGTGTGGGCAGCGACCGTAGCGCGCGCCGGAGGGTTGCGTACTTGTCTGGTAACGGACGCGGGTCAGCGCCCGTGCCTGTGCCGGCAATTTCGCCTCGCTCGAGTTGGCGAGGTACGTGAGTTTAGAATCCACCAAGCCTCGTGAAACGCCTCCGGTATCCAGATCTATGCACCCGACCGGCGGCGCAACGCCTCCCGAATTGTTATGCCGTCGCTGCGGTGACGCGGAAGGTCGGCTTTAGGGAAGCTCACTTTAGAGGCCCGATCGTCTGCTGCTGGCCGTCTTTACTCACTCGCTTCGCTGTAGACCACCCGCAAAATGCACGTGTAGTCCGCCAGTGGCGTCAGGCCAAGTTTCGCCCGCCGCTGATCGACTCGTTCCGGGTCCTGAAGCGGCTGCATCTGCATCTGAGACCCGAGGCCGGTGAACTGTGTACCAAACCGCTGCTTCTTTCCTTCCGCAAGTAGCACCCGATCAGCAAGCATCGCGTAGTTCTGCGCCCCCAATTCACCGCGCCCCACCATGTGCTCGATTGTTGGCAACAGTGACGCCTGGAATGCCGGATCAGTCGTCGCGTGCTGAAGGATGAGCCAGGCAGCTGCGACCCCGTCGTAACCCACCATGCGTGCCGTCGGGAAGCCATCTTGTCTGACGATGTGGTGCAGTCGCTGAAGGTTATCGGCGTCGACCTCGAGCATCCGCGCCACTCTGGGATCACTTTGCGAAGGCATTCCCGAGGATCCCGTCGCGAACTCGCGCGCCTGCTGATCGAGCCGTCCCCGAAGAAGTAGCTCGCCCCGCAGCGCCGGTCGCGTCACCTGGTCTATGGGTGGTCCGCGGTGACGTGCCTCCCGCTCCTGCGCCCTCATCTGCGATGCCACTGCACCAGGGCACTTGGCTCTTATGCGCTCGTCCAGCGAGCCCGCGGCGCTCTTGATTGCTGTTCCGCTGGGCTGCACACCCCAGGCCGCCCCGACCAATCCGACAACTACTGCCGCCAAAAGCAAGGTGAGCAAGCGCCCCAGCGACCAGTCGACGGGCGTCGTGTCCGGGTAGTCCTTATCCCTGACGCAAAGCGACCTTACGAATGACCGCAACCCGGAAATCTGGCGGTCGCGCGCGAACGACTGGAGTTGGCCGCAAAGGGCCGGATGGCGAGGACGTCCGTTAATGTCCCGGCGATGCAGACCGCTGCAAAGGGGTGCGTTCCGGTGCGCGGCTGATCTGGGATAAGAAGCCGCACCAACCGAGTCGGGGTGAGCTCGACAGTTGCGTTCCTGTCCCTCGGCGGCAGCCCGCCCTACCCTCGCAGTCATGGAGATTCTCTGGCAGCCGGTCGACGTCGACGGCGAAACGCCGCGGCGCGGTCGCATCCGCATCGCAGGCAGCGCCATCGTTGCTCGCTTTGCTCGATTCGCAGATTGTCCGGCGTCAGCGGGTGTCCATTGCCGCAATGGCTGGGAATTTCCTCCCGCCGGATCTTCCGGCGATCGATATTGGGGAAGCGGACGACCGCCGTACTATTAGTCGTGATCAGGCCCCCGCTACCAAAATTAAGCCTTTTAATTCAACAACGTATAAGATCATACCCGCTACCATACATCGCGGACGACCCGCACCAGGTTCGTCCTGCCGGGGAGTCGGCACGCCGAGAGTGTTTCCCGTGTTGACTCTTGAGATCTCAACACGTCTGAGCCGAGCCCGCGCGAACTATAGAGGATTCGTGCGCGGAGTATGTAGCCGAACCCGGTGCACGACGGCGGACAAACTAGCCGCGGCGTTGCGGAGCGGCACTCACTCGCAATGGAGGTGTCGCCGAGCGTCGAAAGGAATCGTCGCCGGAGAGCAGCGTAACACGTACGTCGTGGCGTAATTGATCGCTTTAATTTCGAGATCCGCTAGTCGCGCCGCCTGGACACGACGAAAGCCTCGTCGTTGAACCAAAGGCCCCCATGTCTTTGCAGCACGCGTTGCGTGGCCTCCAGGTACGCCCCGGTAGTGACGACGGCGTCGAGACGCTCGTCCTCGATCTGGTTGACGTAGATCGCGGCATTCCAGGCGGCAAACAGAGTCGAGGTGCCGATCCGATCCCCGATCTCCGACGGCAACGTGTGCATCTCATACCGGAACACTGCTTTTTCGTCCGGTAGCGCTCCGAGGTTGAATTCGCGCGCGTCGCGCGCAAGCTCGCGTCGCAAAGCGGCCAGGAGCGCGTGACGATCGACCTGGAACGGGCTCTCCTTCGGCCACAACTGCCTGATGATCTCCAGTCCTGGATCACGGCCCCACGACTGGATCGCGAGCAGCCGACCGCCGCGCGCAAGACTGCGCGCCAGCGGCGCAAGCACCCTGTGCACCTTGAAGTCCGCTCCCATGCGCGCCCGCCAGGGCTGCGAAGCGAGCACCAGATCGTAGTGTTCGAAGATCTGGCCGGGTTTCGGGATGACGCCGTCGAGCAGAAACTTGTGGTCCTCGCGGTACATGACGAGTACCGAGGGACGCACGATCATCGGATTGCCAGTTTTCGGATTCGGTCGCGTTTGCCATCCGCCGGAGAGCGCGGTGCTCAGATCCTCGATTTGCTGCGCGTACTCGTCCGCGGTCGCGCCCGTCAGGCGCACTTCCTGCCAGTTGAGCGCCGCCGCCAGATGTGCATCGCGCGGCATCAGGCGCGGCGCCTCGGCATAATTGAGGTTGGTGACGACGAACACGGTGGCTGGATGCTCAAAGAAGCGGTCAGGCAGCTTCTCGAGTCCCAGGCGTACATCCTCGAGACTGATCTCCTTGGCGACCACGAACATCGGCACCGTCGGAAACTGCCGGTGGGTGTTCCTCATAACGCGCCCGATCACCGTGCCATCACCCATGCCGGCGTCGAATATGCGCACCGCTGGCGGTGTCGGCCGCAGCAACGCTACCTCGTGCGCCGCTCGGCGCGCGATGGCGGCCTTCTCGTTGCAGGTCGTGACGAAGGCCAGGTATTTCTGGCGGTTGTCATAGAAGCGAAACGGTGGCGAGGCATCCATCGCAGGGCTGGTCCGAGCGGGCGATGCGTCGCCGGAAGCGTTCATGGCAGGCGCCTGCAGCAACGGCTGCGCACGGAGGAAGGGCTCAGCTCCAGAGCCGGCGCGAGGCGAGCTGCGCTCCCTCGACCAGGGACTTGAGCTTCAGGTATGCAATGTCCGGCTCAACCGGGCCGAAGCCGGCGAAGGTACCAAAGCCGCAGTCCGTCCCCGCCATGACGCGCTCGCGTCCCACGATGCCGGCAAAGCGCTCGATGCGTTCGGCGACCAGCTTCGGGTGCTCAATGTAGTTGGTGGTGGTCGACAACATGCCGGGGATAAGGATCTTGTCGTCCGGGATGCTCGCGTCCTTGAAGACCGACCACTCGTGCGCGTGCCGGGGATTAGCCGCCTCGAACAACAGTCCCTGGGGCTTGGCCTTGAG
>Ga0335077_10006010_pt1 | contig 14957 bp, 13 predicted proteins | sample Lox_Sample_31_FD_207151 | JGI IMG/M metagenome (GOLD analysis project Ga0335077, IMG submission 207151) | Soil microbial communities from Loxahatchee National Wildlife Refuge, Florida, United States - Lox_Sample_3.1 | ecosystem: Environmental > Terrestrial > Soil > Wetlands | place: USA... | reverse complement strand
CGCCGAGCGGGAGCGGGCGCTCGCGGCACGCGAGGCCGAGCTCGGCGAGCGTGAGCGGGCGCTCGCTGAGACGCCCCCGGTGGCCGCGAGCGAGCCCGCCCCGGAGGTCGAGCAGCGCGAGCGGGAGCTCGAGGCGCGGGTCGCCGGGCTCGGGCACCGCGAGGCGGAGCTTGCCCGCCGCGCCGCGGCGGTCGCGGCCCGGGAACGGGAGGCGGCAGAGCAGGCGGAGGCGCTCGAGCGACGCACCGAGGAGCTGGAGGAATGGGCCGCAGAGCTCGCCGCCCGCGAGGAGCAGCAGGCCCAGGAGCCGCCGCCGCCTGAGCCGCCTCCTGAGCCGCCTCCCGCCGCCGCCGTTCCCTTCGCTCCGGGCGAGCCCGCGGCGGCGTCGGTCCCGGCAGCCGACGGCCGCTGGAACCTCTTCTCCCTGCAGCGCCTCGTCGACGAGCGCGGCGGCGAGCATCCGGAGCGCATCGAGGAGTGGTCGTCCTACCTCTATTTCCTGCGCGAGTACGCGGAGCCCGACGGCAGCGTTCCGGGGAGCTTCGACTGGCTGATCGAGGACACCTTCGCCGATCTCATGGCCTGACGCCCAGCGCGCCTTTTGTCCGGTTTCGCGCCGACCGAGAATCCCCTCTTCAAACCGGCAGGAATCTGCCGATAAGGGCCCGTAAGGAAGCCTTGCGGGCGCTTCGTGGCAACTCGGGTCTCGGCTACGATGCGCATACCTTCGACCGGTGAGCGGTCAACCCCGATCGACTCGCGGTGATTGGTGAAAGGGGGGTCGAGGGAACTTGTTCGAACGCTTCACAGAGCGGGCTCGACAGGTCGTCGTCCTTGCACAGGACGAGGCGAGGGCGCTCAAGCACAACTACATCGGGACCGAGCACATCCTCCTGGGCCTCCTGCGCGAGGAAGAGGGCCTCGCCGCGCGCGTGCTCGAGTCGCTCGACATCACGGTCGAGGAGGTGCGTGCACAGGTCGCGCGCATCGTCGGCCAGGGAGACGAGGTCACGACCGGACAGATCCCGTTCACGCCGCGCGCGAAGAAGGTGCTCGAGCTTGCGCTTCGCGAAGCCCTTTCGCTCGGCCACAACTACATCGGCACCGAGCACATCCTGCTCGGGCTCGTGCGCGAGAACGAGGGCGTCGCCGCGCGCATCCTGCTCGACTTCGACGCCGACGCCGAGAAGATCCGCAACGAGATCATTCGCATGCTCTCCGGTCCCGGCCGCCGTCAGGGCGCCGGTGCCGCCGGCCCCGCGGGCGAGAAGTCCAAGAACTCGAAGCTGCTCGACCAGTTCGGCCGCAACCTGACGAAGCAGTCCACCGACGGGAAGCTCGATCCGGTCGTCGGCCGCCAGACGGAGATCGAGCGGTTGATGCAGATCCTGTCACGCCGCACGAAGAACAACCCCGTGCTGATCGGCGAACCCGGCGTCGGCAAGACGGCCGTCGTCGAGGGTCTCGCCGCCCGCATCGCCACGAACCAGGTGCCCGAGCTGCTCAAGAACAAGCAGATCTACACGCTCGATCTCGCCGCGCTCGTCGCGGGCTCGAAGTACCGCGGCGAGTTCGAGGAGCGCCTGAAGAAGGTGATGAAGGAGATCATGCAGCGGGGCGACATCATCCTCTTCATCGACGAGCTCCATAACCTCGTCGGCGCCGGCGCCGCCGAAGGGGCAATCGACGCGGCCTCCATCCTCAAGCCTGCGCTCGCCCGCGGCGAGCTCCAGACGATCGGCGCGACAACGCTTGACGAGTACCGCAAGTACCTCGAGCGCGACGCCGCGCTCGAGCGGCGTTTCCAGCAGGTGCGCGTCGAGGAGCCGTCGGTCGACGACACCGTGCTGATCCTGCGCGGCCTACGCGACCGCTACGAAGCGCATCACCGCGTGAAGATCACGGACGAGGCGCTGCGCGCCGCGTCGGAGCTCGCCGACCGCTACATCCAGGACCGGCATCTGCCCGACAAGGCGATCGACCTGATCGACGAGGCCGCCTCGCGCATGCGCATCCGCTCGATGAGCGCACCGCCGCGCTACCGCGAGCTCGAGGAGGAGATCGAGCGCGTCCGCAAGGAGAAGGAAGCGTCGATCGAGAACCAGGAGTTCGAGAAGGCCGCCTCGCTCCGCGACAAGGAGCGGAAGCTCACGCAGAAGAAGCGCGAGCTCGAGGAGCAGTGGCGCAACGCCGAGAACGGCGAGGAGCAGCCCGAGGTCGGCGAGGAGGAGATCGCCGACATCGTCTCGATGTGGACCGGCATCCCTGTCTTCAAGCTCACGGAGGCCGAGTCGCAGAAGCTCATCCGCATGGAGGAGGAGCTGCACAAGCGCGTCGTCGGCCAGGAGGAGGCGATCGTCGCCGTCTCCAAGGCGATCAGGCGCGCGCGTGCGGGTATCAAGGACCCGAAGCGGCCGACCGGCTCGTTCATCTTCCTCGGCCCGTCCGGCGTCGGCAAGACGGAGCTCGCGCGCACGCTCGCCGAGTTCCTGTTCGGCGACGAGGACGCGCTGATCCAGGTCGACATGTCGGAGTACATGGAGAAGCACTCCGTCTCCCGGCTCGTCGGCTCGCCGCCGGGCTACATCGGTTACGACGAGGGCGGCCAGCTCACCGAGGCCGTGCGCCGCAAGCCGTACTCGGTCGTCCTGATGGACGAGATCGAGAAGGCGCACCCGGACGTGTTCAACATCCTGCTCCAGATCCTGGAGGAGGGGAAGCTGACCGACGCCCAGGGGCGCCGCGTCGACTTCCGGAACACGATCGTGATCATGACGTCGAACATCGGCGCCGGCTCGATCTCCAAGAACCAGGGCTTCGGCTTCACCGTCGGCGACGAGGGCGGCCTCTCCTACGACGAGATGAAGTCGCGGGTCATGGGCGAGCTCAAGAAGGTGTTCCGGCCCGAGCTGCTCAACCGCATCGAGGAGATCATCGTCTTCCACAAGCTCGCGAAGGAAGAGATCAAGACGATCATCGACCTCGTGCTCAGGCGCCTGCGCGAGCAGATGGCGACGCACAGCGTCACCATCGAGCTGACCGACGAGGCGAAGGACCTGCTCGTCGACAAGGGCTACGACCCGGCGATGGGCGCCCGGCCGCTGCGCCGCGCGGTCCAGCGCTTCATCGAGGACCCGCTCGCGGACTACGTGCTCGGACGCCAGATCGAGCCGGGCTCGACCATCCTCGTCGGCCGGAAGGCGAACGAGGACGGGGAGCCGGGCGACGAGGTCGACATCACCTTCATCCCCGGCGACGTGACGCCCGAGAAGGTGACCGTCCCGCCGGAGGAGCCTGTCGCCTCCGCGGCGGACGACGAGCCAGCGGAATAGCGTGATTGGAGAGGCCGCCGGGAGGCGGCCTCTCCAGCTAGCTCAGGCTGTAGCCTCGCCCGGATGCGACGGCTGCGCGATCTCGACGGACGCCTGCTCGCAGGCGTCCTCGTCGTCCTCTTCTTCGCGGCGCTGCTCTCGTACCGCGGCGTCACCGGGACGACGCCGTGGGCGACCGTCGGCATTGAGCCCGGCGACAAGTCGTTTGTCGACCTCCGCTCGGTCACCTCGAGCTGGGACTGCGAGCACCGGGGCATCGAGGCGTTCCCGAACAATCCGTGCGACCCGTTCCACCGGCCGGCGAACTACCCGCGCGTGTGGACGCGGCTCGGGATCTTCGGGCTTGGCGAAGGCGACACGGTGCCGCTCGGCGTTGCGATCGGCGTCCTGTTCTTCGCCGCCGCCCTCGCGGTGGCCGGACCGCTGACGCTCGGGGAAGGTGCGGTCTACAGCGGTGCGCTGCTCGCGCCGGCGACGATGCTCGGCGTCGAGCGCGGCAACGTCGACCTGCTCATGTTCGTGCTCGTCGTGCTCGGGCTCCTGCTCCTCCGCCGCTCCCCCTGGGCCGGCGCGGCCCCGATCGTGCTCGCCGGTGCGCTGAAGCTCTTTCCGGCGTTCGCGCTCGCCCCGTTCGTCCGCCTGCGCCGCCGCTCCGCCGCGCTGGCCGCGTCCGTCGTCGTGCTGGGCGCTTACGCCGCCGTGACGCTGAACGACATTCGCACGTTGCGCCATGTGATCCCTCGCGTCGTCGTCAACTCGTACGGCGCCGGCGTCGTCGTCGAGGCGCTGCGGCTCGCCCACGTGAGCTGGGTGCAGAGTGCCGGCGAGGTGCGCTACGTCCGGCTCGCCGTGCTCGCGCTCGGTCTGCTGCTCGCGCTCGCGCTGCTGCGCGTGCGGCGGTCCGCCGCCGCCGGAGACGCCGGCGGCGAGCTGCGCCTCGACGCGTTCTGGGCGGGTGCCGCCGTGTACGTCGGCACGTACGTGTTCGGGAGCAACTTCGACTACCGGCTCGCGTTCCTCCTCCTGTGCGTGCCGCAGCTCTGCGCCTGGGTGCGCCGCGGCGGGGCGCCGGCGCCGCTGCCTGCGGCCGCCCTCGGGGCTCTCCTCGTGACGCTCTGGCTGAGCTCGGCGCAGCCGCCGCTCCCGTTCGGCCTCCAGACGTGGTACGTGACGCTCGCGTTTCCGCCGGAGGAGGTGCTCAACTGGCTGCTCTTTGCCTGGCTCGCTGCGGCGCTCGCCCGCGGAGCTCTCGAGGTCGCGCGCGCGGAGCGGCACCGCGCCGCCTGAGGACCACGAAGAAGGGCGGCCGCGGGGCCGCCCTTCTTTCGTTCGACTCGGCGACGGTGCGGCTCAGACGCCGGCGGGGGCGGCCTTCTTCGCCGCCTCCTTGACTGCGTGCCGTTCGAAGAACCAGCTGCCGGCGCGGAGCGCGCCGCTCAGCGCGAGGATCAGGAAGCCGAAGCCGCTCAGCAGGAGAGCGATTCCGACGACGATCCCGAAGTTCCCGAGCTGGGACGCCATGTACGAGACGTTGAGGGCGGTCGTCAGCGCGGTCTCGGTGACCCAGACGTTGCGGGCCGCGTTTGCGACCGGCTGCCCGTTCTGCATCAGGGCCTTCGACGCGTCGTTCGTGCCCTTGCCGTTGGCGGTCGCGTATTCCGGCATCTGCGCGTAGGGGACGCCGCCCGTCGCCTCGTACGCGTGAATCTGCATGTACTCCGCGAAACAACGCGCGGTCGACCCGTTCGTCACGGGCTTGCCGGCGACGCTGCAGGTCGGAAGCTTGATCGAGCCGGGCAGGTGCGCCTGCTGCGCCTCGGCCTTGATGCCGGCCGGCGTCATGTCCGGCGTGCCTACGATCTGCTGCTGCTTGAGGTTGGAGCTGACCGTGCTCTTGCCGTTGACTCCGAGGACGATCGCCGCGACCCCGAACGCTACGAGGATGATCCCGGCAGCGACTCCGCCGAACTCGACAAACTTCTTCATGATCCCGTCTCCTCCGTGTGTGATTGCTGGCTTGGGATGCCCAAATGCTCACCGGAGGCGTCCGGGCGGACATCACGGGCGACACGGAACCTCCGTGCGGGTTTTCCCCCCTCCAGAGCGGCGTTTTCCCGAGCCGGCGGGTGAAGTGCCGCGATGAACCACCCGAAAGGGGAGGAATCAACCGGCAGGGCCGATGCAGGATCCTCCCAGACGGCACATCCCCACTGGGCCCCGATGCGGTGGGGGCCCGGACGCACTTCCCCCCTCAGAACGACGAAAGCGGCTCCTTGCGGCGGAGCCGCTTTTTCGTTGCCGGGAAGCCGCCGGGAGGCCGTCACCATAGGCATCCGGCCTCGTGCATACGCTGGCTTCGTGGCCAAGCCCGCCGTCCAGTTCGCGTGCACCGAGTGCGGCTACTCGGCCGGACGCTGGTTCGGGAAGTGCCCCGGCTGCTCGTCCTTCGGGACGCTCGTCGAGGAACCCGTGGGGCAGGCCGCCGGCCGGGTGAAGGCGCCGCCCAGGCCGCTTCTGCGTCTCGTCGACGTCCCGGTCGAGGAGGCGGAGCGGATCCCGACCGGCGTTGCCGAGCTCGACCGCGTGCTCGGGGGCGGGCTCGTCCGGGCCTCGCTCGTCCTCGTCGGGGGCGAGCCGGGCGTGGGAAAGTCGACGCTGCTGCTGATGGCGCTGCGCGCCATGAGCACTACGAGATCTGCCTTGCTCGTGACCGGTGAGGAATCGGTCGCGCAGGTGAAGCTCCGCGCGGAGCGGCTGGGCGGAGCAGGGAAGATCCAGATCCTCGCGGAGACGGAGCTCGATGCGGTCTGCGAGACCCTCGAGAGCGCGCGCCCCGACGTCTGCGTGGTCGACTCGGTGCAGACGCTGTATTCCGCCGAGCTCGGCTCCGCGCCCGGCTCGGTCGCGCAGGTGCGCGAGGCGGCGGGACGGCTGCTGCGCGTGGCGAAGGAGGCCGGGGTCGCGACCATCCTCGTCGGGCACGTGACGAAGGACGGCTCCGTCGCCGGCCCGCGCGTGCTCGAGCATCTCGTCGACTGTGTGCTCCAGTTCGAGGGCGACCGCTATCGCGCGCACCGTGTGCTCCGCGCGGCGAAGAACCGCTTCGGCTCGACGAACGAGCTCGGCGTCTTCGAGATGACGGGTGCCGGCCTCGTCGGCGTGCCCGACCCGTCCGAGGTGTTCGGCCACACCGTCGACGGCGAGCCGGGCGCCGCCGTCGCCTGCGCGCTCGAGGGCACGCGGCCGATCCTGCTCGAGGTTCAGGCCCTCGTTGCACAAACCGACCTGGCCATGCCGCGCCGCGTCGCCACCGGCGTCGACCCGAAGCGGCTGGCGATGATCGTCGCGGTGCTCGCCCGGCACGCGGGGATCCCGCTCGGCCAGGCCGACGTCTTCGTCAACGTCGCCGGCGGCGTACGCATCGACGAGCCGGGCGCCGACCTGGCCGTCGCGCTCGCGATCGCCTCGGCCGCGCGGCGCGCGCCGGTCCGTTCCGGCGCTGCCGCCTTCGGCGAGATCGGCCTGACCGGCCGCGTGCGGGCCGCAACCCAGGCGGCGCGGCGCCTCGAGGAATGCGCGAAGCTCGGATTGCGCGAGATCGTCGCGCCTCCGGACACGCCGGAGCACACGGGCCTGAAGGTGACGAAGGCCGAGACCCTGCGGCAGGCGCTCGGTGCCGCGCTCGATCGGGCCGCCGGCGAGCCCGCCGACCCCTAGGCTCTCCGCCGGTAGCTGGCACACTCTGTGTGATGCCTGCCGATCCGAAAGAGGAAGCCTTTGCGCTCGGGGAGCTCGGCTTCACGCGCACGCCGTCCGAAGACGACCCGCGGCGCGACCCGAACCTGCTCGAGGCGATCGCGAAGGTCGCGCCGGGCACGGCGCTTCGGCAGTCCGTCGACGACGTGATCCGCTCGCACGAGGGCGCGTTGATCGTGATCGGCGACCCGCACGAGCTCGCGTTCCTCTACTCCGGCGGCATCCGTCTCGACGCCCCCTTCCGGCCGCAGCTTCTCTACGAGCTCGCGAAGATGGACGGCGCGATCATCGTCGACACGGCGATCAAGCGCCTCGCCTGGGCGAACGTGCAGCTGATGCCCGACCCGACGATTCCCTCGGACGAGACGGGCACCCGCCACCGCACGGCAGAGCGCGTCGCCAAGCAGACGGGCGCGCTCGTCGTCTCGGTCTCCCAGCAGCGGGAGACGGTCACCGTCTTCGTCGGCCAGGCGAGGTACCAGCTCGACCCCGTGGCCGACGTGCTCGCGAAGACGAACCAGGCGGTCGCGACGCTCGAGACGTACCGGCAGCGGCTCGAGCAGGTGCTGACGCGGCTGACGGCGCTCGAGTTCCAGAACGCGGTCGTCCTCGACGACGTGCTCGTCGTCCTCCAGCGTGCGGAGATGACCTCTCGCATGGCGGAGCGGATCAGCCGCGACTGCGTCGAGCTCGGCAGCGAGGGCCGGCTGATCCGGCTCCAGCTCGAAGAGCTCGTCGGCAACGTCCCCGACGAGCGCCAGGCGATCGTGTTCGACTACCACGCCGGGAGCGGCGGGGCGGAGGCGGCGGTCGCGCTCGAAGGCCTCCGCGCGCTGAGCTACCAGCACCTGCGCGAGTTCGACCATCTGGGGGAGGTGCTCGGCTACGACCGGGGCGTCAACCCCCTCGACCACTCGGTGGCGCCGCGCGGCTTCCGCGTGCTCTCGCACATTCCGCGGCTGCCCGAGCCCGTGATCCGGCGGGTCGTCAGCGACTTCGGGGCGCTCGACACGCTCGTGCGGGCATCGCAGCGCGATCTCGAGGCGGTCGAGGGTGTCGGCGCGGTGCGGGCCCGGGAGATCCGGGAGGGCCTGCGGCGGCTCCAGGAGCACAATCTCGTCGACCGCTATCTCCAGCTTTAGCCGTTTGGAGTTGTAAAGCGGCAAAACTTTGGCTTTTCCAGGCGGTTTTTGGTAGACTAGTGCTCCATGGGCCGGCCGCCTCCTAGGGCCGGCTCTTTTGGCGGAAAAGCGTGACCGAAGAGGGAGGGTGGTCGGGCTTGTACAAGGTCGGCGACAAGGTGGTGTATCCGCACCACGGGGCCGGGACGGTCGTCAAGAAGGAGACGCGCACGGTCCTGGGACAGAAGCGCGAATACCTGACGATCAAGATCCTGCACAACGACATGACCGTGCAAGTCCCGTCCGAGAACGCCGAGGCGGTCGGCCTGCGCAGGGTGATCGGCGAGAAGGAGGTCGGCGTCGTGCTCAAGGCGCTGACAGGCGGCTCGACCGAGATGCCCAAGAACTGGAACCGCCGCTTCAAGCACAACCGCGACAAGATGAAGACGGGCGACATCCTCGAGCTCGCCGAGGTCGTCCGGAATCTCGCGCTCCGCGACCACGAGAAGGGCCTGTCCACCGGCGAGAAGCAGATGTTCGTGAAGGCGAAGAAGATCCTCGCCTCCGAGCTCATGTACGCCAAGGGCATGGACGAGGACGAGTGCGCGGAGTGGCTCGACGGCGTCCTCAACGGCGGCGGCAACGGCAAGAGGCAGACGACGGCGGCGAAGAAGAAGGCCGTCGCCGCCACCGTCTAAGCCGGCCGCCACCGTGTCCGTCTGGGCCATCCTCGTGGCTGCCGGCCGCGGGGAGCGGTTGGGGATGGACCAGCCGAAGGCGTTCGCGAAGCTCCGCGAGGAGCCGCTGCTGGCGGAGCCGCTGCGCCGCCTCGACGACTCCGAGTGGGTGGATGCGATCGTCGTCGTCGCACCGCCCGGCTGGGAGGAGCCGGCGATCCTGCTCGCGGAGGAGCTCGGCTGCGACAAGGTCAGCGCCTGCGTGCCGGGGGGCGAGACGAGGGCCGACTCCGTCCGCGCCGGGCTCGCGGAGGTGCCGGAGAGTGCGGTTGCGGTTCTCGTCCACGACGCGGCCCGGCCGCTGCTGCCGGACGAGGTGATCGAGCGGGTGCTCGCGCCGCTCTCCGAGGGCTGGGACGGCGCCGTCCCCGGCCTCGCCGTCTCGGACACGCTGAAGCGCGTCGGCGCCGACGGCGGCGTCGAGGAGACGGTCGCCCGCGACGGGCTCTGGGCCGTGCAGACGCCGCAGGCGTTCCCGGCGGACGTCCTCCGCCGCGCCGTCGCCGGCGGCGGAGACGCGACCGACTGCGCCGGCCTCGTCGAGGCGCGCGGCGGCCGGGTGAAGGTCGTCCCCGGCGATCCGCGCCTGCTGAAGGTGACGACGGCCGACGACCTCGCGAAGATCGCGTCGTGGCTGCCGTGAGCGAGCTCCGCGTCGGTACCGGCATCGACGCCCACGCATTCGCCGAGGGAGTGCCGCTCGTGCTCGGCGGCGTGCGGATCGAGCATCCGCGCGGTCTTGCCGGGCACTCCGACGGCGACGTGCTCGCACACGCCCTCACGGATGCCGTGCTCGGCGCCGCGGGGCTGGAGGACATCGGCGCGCTCTTCCCGCCGGGCGACCCGGCCCTGGCCGGCGCGGACTCGATCGAGCTGCTCTCCGAGGCGTGGCGGCGCGTGCGCGAGGCCGGGTGGGAGCTCGTCAACGCCGACGTGGTGCTCGTCGGCGAGGAGCCGCGGCTCGCGCCGCACCGCGACGAGATGCGCGCGCGCCTCGCGGCGGCGGTCGGGGTCGAGCCGGAGCGCGTCGCCGTCCGCGCGACGACGACGGACGGACTCGGCTTCACCGGTCGCCGCGAGGGGCTCGCCGCGCACGCGGTCGCGCTGCTGCGGCGATGAACCTCGCCGTCGTCACGTACGCGGAGCATCCGGAGCTGCGCGGGACGCTGCCGCGGATCTGGCCGGAGTACATGCGACACGACCCGGTGGTCGAGACGTTCTGGCCGCGCCTCTACGAGGTCTACCCGGACTTCCAGCTGTGGCTCGTCGATACGGATGCGAAGGAGACGATCGGCTACGCCTGCACGCTGCCCGTGCGCTGGGACGGAGTCCCGCAGCCGCGCGGGATCGACTGGGCGATGAGCAACGGCACGGCCGGCGAGCCGACGACGCTGTGCTCGATCGTCGCCGGCGTCGTGCCGGCCCACCGCGGCCAGGGTCTGGGCGGGGTGATCCTGGGCCGCGTGGTCGGGCTCGCGGCCGCGCACGGCTTCGACTGCGTGATCGCGCCGGTGCGGCCCACGCGGAAGGAGAACTACCCGCTCATTCCGATCGAGCGCTACGTCATGTGGCGGCGCGAGGACGGTTTCATGTACGACCCGTGGCTCCGGACGCACGAGCGGATGGGCGCCGAGCTGCTCGAGCCCGCGCCGCGCTCGCTGACGATCACCGGCTCACGGGAGGAGTGGGAGGAGTGGACCAACCTCCAGTACCCCGAGGACGGCGACTACATCGTGCCGGGGGCGCTCATGCCGGTCCGCTTCCAGGACGGCCACGGCACGTACGCCGAGCCGAACGTCTGGATGCGGCACCCGATCGTCGCCGAGTAGCGGAGCTCGGCTCCGCTAGTAACAACTTGTCACTAGCGGCCGCGCCGCTGCGCGTCCTTGCGCGCCCGCTCGAGGCGCCGCCGCATCTCGCGGTTCGTCGCCTCCGGGGCGAGGCCCTGCTCCTCCTGCGCCTCGATCAGCGCGCGCCGCTCCGGGGCGCTGAGCTGCGACATCGCGGCCTGCGCGCGCATCGGGTCGCGAAGCGCGCCGGAGCGCTGCATCTTCTTCATCGCGCTCGCGAGCTCCGGGTTGGAGCGCTCCAGAGCGGCGGTGGAGGCCTTCTGGAGCCAGCGGCGGAAGAGGGGCACCTTCGAGATGAGCGTGATCAGCGGCCGCAGATAGCGGCCGTTCTGGACGCGGCCGAGCACCGCCACGACGCCCATGAGCAGCAGTAGCCCGAGCAGGATCCACAGCGGGATCAGCAGGGTCACGATCGAGGCCAGCATCACGCGCTGATGGTACTAGGCCGGAAGGGCCACGAGCCCCGCCTCGACGTGCACGAGCCCGTCGCGGGCGAGGGAGGCGACCGCGTCGGGGTCGAGGTCGCCGATCGGCCGTGCCGCCGCCGCGACGAGGCGCAGCGTCGCGGCCCGCCGCTGCCGGAAGGAGCCCTCGAACGGCCCCTGCCTCCGCAACGGCTCGAAGCGCCGCCCACACGACGGGCAGCCCTCTGCGAGCGGGCAGACGCCGCAGCGCGGCACGCGTGCGAGGCAGACGGTGGCGCCGAGATCCATCAGCGCCTGCGCCGAGCGCGCGTCGAACGCATGCCCGGTGCGCTCCCGGACGCGCCGCACGTTGACGTCCACGGGCAGGACGTCCCGCCCGAACGCGAACCGGCCGACCGCGTCGGCGGTGTAGCGGCCGACGCCCGGCAGCTCGGTCAGGTCGTCGGGCCAGCCGTACGCCGCGACCTGCTGCGCGGCGCGGTGGAGGTTGACCGCGCGCCGGTTATAGCCGAGCCCCTGCCACTCGCGGATCACGTCCGCGGCCGCAGCTGCGGCGAGCGCGTCGACTGTCGGCCAACGCTCGAGCCAGGCGCGCCAGCGCGGCACGACGCGGTCGATCTGCGTCTGCTGCGCCATCACCTCGGAGACGAGGATCGCGTACGGGTCGCGCGTGTCCCGCCAGGGGAGGGGGCGTCCGTTCTCGTCGAACCAAGCCGCGAGCAGCTCGTCCACCGGGCGCAGCCTAATGCGAGATGCTCGCTCCGGCCGGTGCGAGCCAGGCGGTCGTACGCCGCCGGATCACGTCCTCGTCCGTCAGCGCCCACTCGTGCGCCCGCGCGTAGGCGTCCTGCGCACGCAGGTCGGGGCGGCCGGGGACGAGCGGCTCGAGCAGCGAGGGGTCGTCGGACGCCGGCGCGAGCACGTCGACCGCGAGCGAGCCGTACAGGTGGAGCAGGTGGTTCCGCGTCGTCCGGTCGAGCTCCCCGGGCCACGCGATCCGCTCGAGCCCGGTCGCGCCCGGGAGCGGCCGCGGCCGCGCGGAGATCCCGCGCACGCCGAGATGATGGAGCGCGTCGAGCGCGATCCGGCGGTACGTCGTGAGCTTGCCGCCGGCGACGCTGACCATCCCCGACCGGCCGGTCGAGAAGACGGTCTCGCGCCGCGCGCTCGCCGTCGTCCCTTCGCCGCCGGGGAGGACCCGTAGTCCCCAGAACGACGCGCGCACCGTGCCGATGTCCTCGACGGCGAGCGACGCCTCCGACAGGACCTGTGCGACGTCCGCGTCGGTCACGGCGGCCGTCTCCGGCTCGCCGTCGTGCAGCGTGTCCGTCGTGCCGAGCAAGAGCATCCCCTCCCACGGGACGGCGAACGACACGCGGACCTTGTCGTGGGAGATGGTCAGCGCGGCGTCCCAGTCGGCGCCGCCGTCGACGAGCACGTGCACGCCCTTGCTCAGACGCACCGAGCGGCGGGCGCCCGGATCCTCGAGCCGGCGCACACGGTCGACCCAGGGGCCGCCTGCGTTCACGATCCTGCCGGCGTGCACGGCGATCGTGCGGCCGTCGACGTGCACGTCGGCGCCCTCGCGCCCACGCAGCGCGACGACCTCCGCGTAGTTGAGCACAACCGCGCCGGCGTCCGCTGCGGCGCGGACGTTCGCGAGCGTCAGCCGGCCGTCGTTCGTCCACGCGTCCGCGTAGAGCGCGCACTTGCGCAGCCCCTCGGCGCGCAGCTGCGGCACCATTCGCCGCGCGCGCTCGACCGCGATCGGGCCGTTGAGGCGGGCCCGCGCGATCGTCGAGTACAGGACGATGCCGGTCTGCACGAACCACGGCCGGAAGGGCCCGTCGTCGTAGAGCGGGAAGAGGAACGGCAGCCGCCGGACGAGGTGCGGCGCGACGACGGTCATCAGCAGGCGCCGCTCGTGATGGGCCTCGCGGACGAGGCCGACGTCGCCGAGCCGGAGGTAGCGGAGGCCGCCGTGGATGAGCTTCGAGGACGCGCTCGAGGTGGCGCTCCCGAAGTCGCCCTTGTCGACGAGCGCGACCGAGAGTCCGTGCGCCGAGGCGGCCTCGGCGATGCCGGCGCCGATGATGCCACCGCCGATCACGAGCAGGTCGAACCGCCGGGAGCCGAGCTGCTCGAGCGCGTCTACGCGATCCACAGCGGATTCGTCCACGCGCGGCCGCCGGAAGGGCCGGCGACCTCGACGCGGCCGTAGCGGGCCTCCCAGGGCCGCTCGAGCCGGCAGGCGGTGACGAGGCCGGCGGTGTCGCGCTCGAGGATCTCGGAGTTGTGCGGATAGCCGAGGCGGCCGGCGTTGGCCCGCGCGCCGCGCATCCGGCCCGTGTAGAGGGTCACGGCCCGCGCGGGGCTGCAGCGCACGGTGACGGCGTCGTCGGTCACGTCGACGGCGGTGATCTCGGGGCCGGTGGAGCCGTAGAAGGCGCCGCTGCGCAGGGCGTCGAGGACGGCCTCCCGGCTCTTCTCCGCCGCCCGCACCATCGTCCAGGCGAAGCCGCTGTCGTAGCCCGGATGATGCGAGTCGTCGGTGACGAGCCCGAGCAGCCGGCGGCCGCGCTCGAGCGCCTCGTCCCAGTGCTGCGACGAGTCGCCTCGGCCGAGCTCGAGCTCGCAGCCGGTGTTCCACACCTCGATCCCGACGAGGCCCTCGCACGCCTCCCATTGCTCGGTGCGCAGCCCGCTCCAGTACGTGTGCGCGATGTACGGGACGCCGCCGTTCCCGGCGATCCAGTCGACGACCTCCTGGAGAGGCCAGAACTCGTTCTCCGGGATCTCGGGGTCGGCCTCGACGCCGAGAGCGAGCACGTGGGCATCGTGCTCGGGCCCGCCGCACTGGGCGTTCAGCTCGGTCGAGGGGATCACGAGCAGCTTCCGGGTCGAACGCTCGTTCGTCCGCACCCAGTGGTCGGTGATGGCGAGGACGTCGTAGCCGGCCCATTCGTAGTGGCGGGCGAGCAGGTCGGGGGCCAGCTCGCCGTCGGAGTTCGTCGTGTGGGCGTGCAGGGCGCAGCGGAGCCAGAGGCCGTCGCCCTCGAACGGGGTCATGGCCCGAGCCTAGCGGTAAAGAGATCTGGTGAACGACCGGTAACAGGATCGCAAGACCCATTGATCGGCGGGCCCGGACGTGCTTCGCTTACCACTCGTTCACAATTCGCATCCGACTGGGAGGGTCGATGGAGGACTACGAAGCGCAAGAGCTCGAGTTCTGGCGGAAGCTCGACGAAGAGGGGATGAGCCGGACGCAGATGCTGAAGCGCAGCGTTGCCGCTGCGGCTGGTCTCACCGTCCTCTCGAGCCCGGGTCTCGCCTGGGCGAGGGAGCGGGGCATTCGTGTCGCGCCCCCGCTGAAGGGCAACTCGGTCCCGCTGAGCGAGATCGTCGCGGCAGCGAAGAAGGAGGGAAAGCTCAACGTCATCGCGCTCCCGCACGACTGGGCGAACTACGGCGCGATCATCTCCACGTTCAAGTCGAAGTACGGATTGGCGATGGACGAGCAGAATCCCGATGGCACGTCGGCGCAGGAGAATCAGGCGGTGCAGTCGCTGAAGGGCGACCCGCGGGCGCCGGACGTCGTCGACGACGGCCCTGCGTTCGCCATCTCCGGCACGGTCGACGGACTGTTCGCGAAGTACTTCGTGTCCGAGTTCAGCACGATCCCGCGTGCGATGAAGGACACGCGCGGCTACTGGACCGGCGACTACTGGGGCGCGAT
>Ga0335077_10006009_pt1 | contig 14957 bp, 8 predicted proteins | sample Lox_Sample_31_FD_207151 | JGI IMG/M metagenome (GOLD analysis project Ga0335077, IMG submission 207151) | Soil microbial communities from Loxahatchee National Wildlife Refuge, Florida, United States - Lox_Sample_3.1 | ecosystem: Environmental > Terrestrial > Soil > Wetlands | place: USA: Florida... | reverse complement strand
AGGGGTCGACGGCGGGGCGCTTCGGGGCCTCGGGGAAGAAGCCGGCCTCCTGGAGCTCGGCGATGGCGTCTCGGAAGGTCTTCACGATGAAGGCCACCTCGGCGTCGCCGTGGGCGGTGGTGAGGAAGCAGGGGAACCCCTCCAGGATGTGGAGGCCCCGGTCCCGGAGCATGGGGAAGAGGAGCTCGGCGTAGGGGAGGTCGTGGGTGAAGAAGACCTTCCAGAGCGCCGAGAAGTTGCGGACCTCGAGCGGCGCCCCCACCGCCTGGAAGTGGGCGTTCAGGTCGGCGGCGAGCTTCGCCGTCCGCTGGTTCATGCCCTCCTGGAGCGCCGGGCCCTGGGCCTTCACGTGCTCCATGACGGCCCGCATGGCCGAGAGGGCCAGCGGGTGGCGGCAGAAGGTCCCGGCGAAGTAGGTGACACCGGCGGTCGGGGTGGAATCGTCCCCGTACTGCCAGGGGCCGCCGTCGAGCGCGTCCATCCAGGGCCGGCGCCCGGCGATGACGCCGATGGGGAACCCGCCGCCGATCACCTTGCCGTAGCTCGCGAGGTCCGCCTGGATGCCGTAGTACTGCTGGGCGCCGCCCGGGGCGACCCGGAACCCGGTGATGACCTCGTCGAAGATGAGCGCCGCGCCCGAGCTCTTGGTGAGCTCCCGGACCCCGTGGAGGAACTCCTTGGGGCGGAATTCGGGGCGGCGGCTCTGCACCGGCTCCACCAGCACCGCGGCGAGCTCCCCCGCACGCTGCTTCAGGATCTCGAGCGACTCCGGCGTGCCGTAGTCGAGCACCAGCATGTTCTGGGAGGAGGACGGCATAATGCCGGGGGCCGCCGGCACGGCGCGGAGCTTCTTCGTCCCCCGCACGATGACCTCGTCGAAGATGCCGTGGTAGTCGCCGGTGAAGGTGGCAATGACGGTGCGGCCGGTCACCGTCCGGGCGATGCGCATGCAGCCCATCACCGCCTCCGAGCCGGTGTTGCAGAAACCGGCCCGCTCCATCCCGGTGATCTCGCAGAGGAGCCGGGCGGCGTCGTAGGCGAGGGGGGTCATGGGCCCGATCTCGTGGCCGCGGTCGAGCTGCCGCTTCACCGCCTCGGTCACGAAGGGGGGTTGCCAGCCGAAGTAGCTCGCCCCGAACCCGTTCAGGCAGTCCACGTACTCATTGCCGTCGACGTCCCAGACGCGGGCGCCCTGGGAGCGGTCCACCACCACCTGGTAGACGATCTCCTTGATGGAGGGCTTGAAGCCGGTCACCACGCGCGGATCGGCGAGGACGCCGCGGTTCTCCTGGGTGAGCCGCTTCGAGGTCTTGGTACGGGCCACGTAGCGGCGGATGAAGGCGTCGAGCCGGGCGCGCTGGCGCGGCGACATCTCGTCCGCGGTGAGGTGGATCTTGGCGATGGCGCCGAAAGCCTTCTTCACGTCGTATCCGACCGGCTGAGCGCCCTCCTCGGCGGGCGCCTCGGCCGGGCGGGAGGCCCCGTTCGCGGGCCTCGCCGCCGGGACGCCGTTCGTGGCCTTGGCCGCGGCCGCCGGCGCGGGGACGCCCGTCCCGGTCGCCACCGGCCCGGACGCCACGGCCGGCGCGGGGAGCGGGGGGGCAGCGGGCTGCACCGCCTGGGCGGCGACCGCAATCGGCGACCCGGCTCCGAGGAGCGCGAGCTGGTGGGCCATGAGCCGGAGCTGCTCCTCGACGATGTGCTGCACCGTCCCGGCCGGGGCGGCCGAGGGGGCGGGCAGGGAGAACGCGGCGAGCGGCACCGGGAGACCCACCACCGGCGCGGCGACCGGGGCCGGGGCGGGCGCGGCGGGCGCCACGGCTGCGGCGGGGGCCGGGGCGGCGGCCGCCGGGGCCGGCGCGGGGGGCGGGGCGGCGGCCGCGAAGGCCTCCGGGGAGAGCGAGGCGTCGAGGTGGTCGGCGAGCGTGGAGAGGGTGGGGAAGTTCTCCATGAGCTGGCGGAAGGTGACCTTGAGCCCGAACTTCTTCTGCAGCTGGAGGGCCGCCTGGGTGAGGAAGAGGGAGTCCATCCCCATCTCCACGAAGGTGGCGTCCGGGTCGCCTATCTCGAGGCCGCTCACCTCCTCGAAGAGCTCTCCGAGGGCGACGGCGATCTTCTCCTTGCGCGAAGCGGTCATGTCGGACTCCGGTCGTGTGGATGGAAGCGTGGAAGGGGCGGCGGGCGGCGGCGCGGCGGCCGGGACGGCCACCGGCGCGGCGAAGACCTCCGCCGGAGGCGGCGGCGACGCGGGCTTTGCAGCCGGGGCGGCCTGGGCCGCCCCCTCGATCGGGGCCGGGCGGGCCGGGTCGATCCAGAAGCGCTTGCGCTCGAAGGGGTAGGTGGGGAGCACGAGCCGGCGGCGGCGCTCTCCCTCGCGGAACGCCTTCCAGTCGAAGGGAAGGCCGTTCGCCCACAGCTGGCCCACCGCGGCGAGGAGAGCGGTCCACTCCGCCCCGTTCCCGGCCTGGTCGGCGAGGGAGGAGACGAGCGGCTTCGCCAGCACGTCCTTCACCTGCCGGCGCGTGAGAGTGGCGAGCGTGGTGCGGGGCCCCACCTCGAGGTAGAGGTGGCCGGGCTCGGCCACCAGCACCGCGGCGGCGCTCGCGAAGCGCACCGTCTCGCGGAGGTGGCGGGACCAGTAGACGGGGTCCGTCGCCTGGGCGTCGGTGATCCAGGCGCCGGTGACGGTGGAGACGAAGGGCAGGCGAGGCGGCGAGAGGCGCACCTTCCGGACCCGCTCCGCGAACACCGGCACCGCCGGATCCATCATGGGGGAGTGGAAGGCGTGCGAGGTGAAGAGGGGGCGGCACACCACCTTCTCCTCGTCGAGCCGCTTCTGCACCCGGGCCACGGCCTCGGCCGGCCCCGCTACCACGCACAGCCCCGGCGCGTTCTCCGAGGCGACGGCCAGCATGGGGTCGTCGAGGAGCGCCTGGGCGGCGTCCGCCGACATGTTCACCGATAGCATGGCCCCGGGCGGCAGGGCGCCGATGAGGCGCCCTCGCTCGGCCACGAGCGCCGCAGCGTCCTCCGGCGACATCACCCCGGCGATGGCGGCGCACACGAACTCGCCCACGCTGTGGCCTGCCATAGCTGCGGGTTCGATCCCCCAGTGGCGCCACTGGGAGGCGAGCGCCCACTCGATGGCGAAGAGCGCCGGCTGCGTGTAGGCGGTGGCCCGGAGGATCTCCGCGGCCGCCTCCTCCCCGCCAGCCGCCGGGTAGAGGACCTCGCGGAGGTCCCGGCCCAAAAAGGGCCGGACCACGTCGCACACGCGGTCGAGCTCGCGGCGGAAGACCTTCTCGCCGAGGAGCTCCTCCCCCATGCGCACGTACTGCGAGCCCTGCCCCGGGAAGAGGAAGACGGGCGAGGGGGCCTTGGCGTCGAGCTTGCGCCCGGCGAGCCTCTTCGGCTCGGCGAGCTGGGCCGCCGCCTGCTCCGCCGAGCCGGCGGTGAGGTAGCGGCGGTGGGGGAAGCCCGCCCGCCCGGTCTGCAGGGTGTGGGCCACGTCGGCGAGCGGGACGTCCTTGTGCTCTCCGAGCCAGGCGGCGAGCCGAGCGCAGGCCGACTCGAGCGCCTCCGGCGTCCGCGCCGAGATCACGAGGAGCTCCTTCGGACGGCCGGGCCCGGACGGCGCGGCCTCGGGGGCCTCCTCCAGGACCACGTGGGCGTTCGTGCCACCCACCCCGAAGGCCGAGACGCCGGCGAGCCTCGGGGCGATCCCGCGCCGCCAGGGGGTGAGCTTGTCCACCACGTAGAAGGGGCTCTCGGCCAGGTTCAGGGCCGGGTTCGGGCTCTCGAAGTGAATGGTGGGGGGCAGGAGCTCGTGGTGAAGCGCGAGCGCGGTCTTGATGAAGCCGGCGCCGCCGGCGGCGATGGTGAGGTGGCCGAAGTTGCTCTTCACCGAGCCGATGCCGCAGAAGGCGCGATCGGCGGTGCTCCGGCGGAAGGTGCGCGACAAAGCCTCCACCTCGATGGGGTCGCCGAGCGGGGTGGCGGTGCCATGGGTCTCCACGTAGGAGAGGCTCTTCGCCTCTACCCCGGCGTCCGCCTGGGCCATGGCTACGACCGCCGCCTGCCCCTCCACGCTCGGGGCCGTGAAGCTCGCCTTGCGGGCGCCGTCGTTGTTCACGGCGGTGCCGCGAATGACGGCGTACACCTGGTCGCCGTCGGCGAGCGCGTCCTCGAGGCGGCGCAACACCACCACCGCCACGCCGTCGCTGAAGGTGGTCCCGGTCGCCTTCGCGTCGAAGGGGCGCGTCCGCCCGTCGGCGGAGAGCATGGACCCTTCCTGGTAGAGGTGGCCGCTCTTCACCGGGACGGTGACGGAGGATCCGCCGGCGAGCGCGAGGTCGCACTCGCCGCGCCGGAGGCTCTCCACCGCCGCGCACAGCGCCACGAGCGAGGTGGAGCAGGCGGTGTGGATGGACACGGCCGGGCCGGTGAGGTCGAGCTTGAAGGCGGTGCGGGTCGCGATGTAGTCCTTCTCGTTCGCGGCCATGGTGTTGAAGGCGCCGAAGGCCTCGACGAGGTCGGGGCGGGTGCTGACGTTCCGCTCGAAGTAGGTGTTGTTGTACTTCCCGGCGAAGACGCCGATGGGGCCCGGGAACGAGGCGGGGACGTGGCCGGACCGCTCCAGCGCCTCCCAGGCGGCCTCGAGGAAGATCCGGTTCTGCGGGTCGGTGATCTCCGCCTCCCGCGGCCCCATCCCGAAGAAGGCGGCGTCGAAGAGCTCGACGCCCTCCAGGATGCCGCGCGCCTTCACGTAGGCGGGGTCCTTCCGCTGATCCTCGGGCACCGCGGGGTCGATCTCCGCGTCGGAGAAGAAGGTCGTGCCGTCCAGGCCGTCGACGAGGTTCTGCCAGTAGCGGTCGACGTCCGGGGAGCCCGGGAAACGCCCGGCCATTCCCACCACTGCCACGTCCACGCGCCCGGCCCGCGGCTTCGCGATCGCCGCGCGCTCGGGGGCCCTCGCTTCTCCCTTCTGGGGAGCGGAGGCGGAGGCGGCCGCGCCGGCGAAGCCCGAGAGCGTGGGCTGATCGAAGATCCGGACCATGGGCACGTCGAGGCCGAGCTCGGCCCGGAGGCGGGTCACCATGCGGACGGCGAGGAGCGAGGAGCCGCCGAGCTCGAAGAAGCCGTCGTCCCGGCCCACCGGCTCGACGCCGAGGACCTCGGACCAGAGCGCCGCGATCTTCCCCTCGAGCTCGCTCGCCGGAGGCACGAACTCCTGGGCGAGGGCCGGCCGGGTCGGGGGCGGGGGCGGGAGCGCCCGGCGGTCGAGCTTGCCGTTCGCGGTCACCGGGAGCGCCTCGAGCCACACGAAGGCCGAGGGCACCATCGCCTCGGGGAGCGACTTCGCGAGCCGCTCCCGGAGCTTGGCGTGCGTGGGCTGGGCGGCGCCGGGCCGGGCCACGAGGTAGGCGACGAGCCTCTTCGCCCCCGGGCGGTCCTCGCGGGCCACCACCGCCGCGGTCTTGAGCGCCGGGTCGGCGAGGAGCGCCGACACGATCTCGCCGGGCTCGATGCGGAAGCCGCGGATCTTCACCTGCTCGTCGGCGCGACCGAGGTACTCGACGGTCCCGTCGGGGAGCCAGCGCACGAGGTCGCCGGTGCGGTAGAGGCGCGCGTCCTTCGCGCCGGAGACCGTGTCCGGGACGAAGCGCTCGGCAGTGAGGTCGGGGCGGTTCAGGTATCCGCGGGCGAGCCCCTCCCCTCCCACGTAGAGCTCGCCGGGTTCGCCCAGCGCCACCGGCTGCCGTTCGGCATCGAGGACGTAGAGGGTGGTGTCGCGGATGGGCCGCCCGATGGGGATGGAGCGCAGGTCCTCCGGGAGCGGCCTCGGGATGGTGTGGCAGGTGGTGAAGGTGGTGCACTCGGTGGGGCCGTAGCCGTTGATGAGGCGCACGGCGGGCAGGGCCTCCAGGGCCCGCCGCACATGGGGGACCGACAGGGCCTCGCCGCCGGTGAGGAGCTGACGGAGCCCGGCGAGCGCGCCCGGGTCCTCGTCGATCACCATGTTGAAGAGGGCGGCGGTGAGCCACATGGTGGTGACGCGGTGGCGGCGGATGGACTCGGCGAGGCCGCGGGCCGTGGGCACGGTCTCAGGGTGGATGGCGACGCACCCGCCGTTCAGGAGCGCGCCCCAGATCTCGAAGGTGGAGGCGTCGAAGGCGAGCGGCGCCGCGAAGAGGATGGTCTCGTCCGGGCCGAACGCCACGTAGTCGACGGCGCGCACCAGCCGGTTCACGGAGCGGTGGCGGACGAGCGTGCCCTTCGGACGCCCCGTCGAGCCGGAGGTGTACATCACGTAGGCGAGGCTCTCGGAGGTGGCCTGGCCCGAGACCGGGCCGGAGGGCTGGGACGCGATCGCAGCCGCCTCGGCGTCGAGGAGGAGCCGGGTGGCGCTCGAGTCCGGGAGCGACGCGGTGGACGGGCCGTCCCCCACCACCACCGGGACCTTCGCGTCCTCGAGCATCCAGGCCACCCGCTCCCGCGGGTAGGCCGGGTCGAGCGGCAGGTAGGCCCCGCCCGCCTTGAGGATGCCGAGGAGCGCCACGACCACGTCCGGCGTGCGCCGGCAGGCGAGGCCCACCGGCACGTCCGGGCCCACTCCCCGGCTCCGGAGGAGGTGCGCAAGCCGGTTCGACCGCTCGTCGAGCTCGGCGTAGGTGAGGACGAGGTCGCCCGCGACCACGGCGGGCGCGCCGGGGCGTTTCGCTGCCTCCTCGGCGAAGAGCTCGTGGATCGTCGCCTCGGGCCGGTGGGCCACGGAGGTGCGGTTCCACTCCACCAAGACCTTCTGCCTCTCCGAATCCGGGAGATGCCGCGGAGCGTCGTGCTTTGCCGGGCCCGTCACTCACGTCCCCTTCTGGGCGAGGCCTGGAATGACTTGGCCCCCTCCCGCTAGGTCGAACTCCGCCTTCCCGCCGGTACTAGAGGCGTGTGCGAGAAGGCGGCCCCCCGTTCGGGGAACCATGTAGTGCATTCTCGCCCAGTGCTACAGCCCCGCATCCGGGGTACAGGTCCGGGCGGTCCAATACGGTGTATTTGCAGGAATACTTGACCATGTCCGGGGGACACCAAACGGGTCCTGCCCGGGCCTCGGGGAGCCCCCGACGGCGAGATCGTGGGACAAGCCGCGCATTCTTCGGGTGGGGTTGCCTCTTCGTCACTCGCCAAGGCCTCGCCATCCGCGGGCGAGGCGGGCCCCCCCGGAAGTCGAGAGAAAAGTGCCCGCGGACGGGCCGCCTTGGGGCCATCCGCGGGCGAGAGCCCTCTGGAAGAGCGATGGGTCTTGGCTCCCCTACCCGGCGTCCGAGCCGGGTGCGTCCGCCTCGTCCTCCTCGACGTCCGGGCCCGTCGGCAGGCCCGCGAGCGACTTCTTGATGTAGTCCTGGTGCTGCCGCTCCTCCCCCCGGAGTTCCTCGAAGAGCTTCTTCACCTCGGGGTCCTTCACGAACTTGAGCGCGTCGTCGAAGTAGTCCCAGGCCTTCACCTCCGACTTGAGCGCCACTTCCATGGCCTGGCGGGCGGACATGAAGACCCGCGGCTTCCCGCGGTCGGGCGCCTCGACGTCGTCGAGCGCGTCGAGCGTCATGGCGCTCGGCGCGTTCCCGAAGAGCTTCTGGCGCCGCTCCCGGAGCGCGCTTCCGTGGCGCGCCTCGTAGCTCGCCATGTTCCTGAAGACGTCCGCCGCGTCTCCCGGATACCGCCCCCCGACGATCTTCGTGAACTCCTCGTAGCGCCCCTTCGCCTCCTCCTCGATCAGGATCGCGAGATCCAGGGCGTCCTTGAGGCTCAGCTTCGCGAAGTCGATCTTCGACATGTCTCCCCCGGTGTCGGTGGCCTTCGTTGGCGGCCCGGCGAGCGCCACCCCTCGAAACGTGCTCCCAAGCCTCCGTAGTCTGTAACACGGGGCCGTCCGGAAGCCGGGACCACCTCGGCACCCTGATGGGGCCGTCCCCGGCCGCACTGGCAGCGGCCCTTCCACTTCGGACGCGCTCGCCTTTCCCCTCGCCCCCCTTCGCGAATGTGGCGCGCCCGCGGGGCCGCCGTGGCCGATTTCGCTCTCAGTCCATGCCGATCGCTCCGGTCCAGGCCGGACGCGCCTTGCCGATGCCTCGCCCCCCGGTAGACTCGGGGCCCAGGCGAAGATGGTCCCCTCGAGGAAGAGACGGCGGCTCCGGCGCGCGGCCTTGGTGGTCGCCGCCTTTCCCCCGCTTGCGGCCGCGTTCTTCGCGCTGCGAGGCGCGTGGGAGGGCTACGGGGAGCTCCACCCTCCCCGCCTCCCGCCCCGGGCCTCGAGCGCGCCGCCAGAGCTCGCCGGAATGGAGGAGGTCTCCTTCCGCACGGCGGACGGCGTCCGGCTGTCGGGGTGGTGGCGAAGAGGTGCGGGGGACGCGGCGGTCCTGCTCGCGCACGGGTGGGGAGGAAACCGGGAGCAGATGCTCTCCCAGGCCGGCCGGCTCGCCCGGGACGGCTTCGGCGTCCTCCTCTTCGACCTCCGCGGGCACGGCTCGAGCGGGAGCCGGGGCGGAGGAGGCGAGCGGGAGCCGCTCGACGTGGAGGCGGCCCGGAGCTTCCTCGAGGGCGAGCCCGGGGTGCGGTGGATCGCCGCCGTCGGCTACTCCCTCGGCGGCGTGGCCGTGGGGCTCGCGGCCGCCCGCGATCCCCGCATCCGCGCCGCGGTGCTCGAGGGGGCCCCTCCCACGCTCGACGCCGAGCTCGAGGCCGAGTACGGAGGCGGCGGCCCCTTGGAGGTCTGGGCGGCGCGGGCGACCTTGCGGCTCCTCGGCGTCCACCCCGAGCGCGTGAGGCTCGTGGACCGGGTGGCAGCCGTCGCGCCGCGCCCCCTCCTCCTCGTCTACGGGCGTGGCGACGAGCTCACCCCGCCCGACTCGGCGGAGCGGATCCGGGAGGCGGCGGGGCCCTCGGCGGCGCTCTGGCTCTTCCCCGGTCGGGGGCACGCGGACCTCCTCGCCGCGCCGGCCGAGGAGCTCCCCCGCCGCGTCGCCGCCTTCGTAGCGCAGGCGCGGGCGCGCGACCCGGAACTCCCCCCGGGCCCCGCCGCCCCGCGCTGATGGCCCGCTACCGGGACGGGTCCACTACCAGCCGGCCGCGCACCTTCCCGGCGAGGATCTCGGGGGCGGCGGCGAGGGCCTCGGCGAGGCCGATCTCCTTCGCCATGGCGGCGAGCTTCGCCGGGTCGAGGTCGCGGGCGAGGCGGGACCAGGCCTCCCGCCGCTCCTCCATGGGGGCCTGCACGCTGTCGACGCCCACGAGGGTGACGCCCCGGAGGATGAACGGCGCCACCGTGGCCGGGAAGTCCATCCCCCCGGCGAGCCCGCAGGCGGCCACCGCTCCGCGGTAGCGGGTCTGGGCGCAGGCGTTCGCGAGCGTGACCCCTCCCACCGAGTCCACCACCCCCGCGAAGCGCTCCTTCTGCAGGGGCTTCCCCGGGGCAGAGAGGGCGGATCGGTCGGCGATCTCCGCGGCGCCGAGGCCGCGGAGGTAGTCCGCCTCCGCCGGGCGTCCGGTCGAGGCCACCACCCGGTAGCCGAGCCGCGAGAGGAGGGCGACGGCGGTGCTTCCCACTCCGCCGGCCGCCCCGGTGACGAGCACCTCCCCCTTCGCCGGGGTGACCCCGTGGCGCTCGAGCGCGAGGACGCAGAGCATGGCCGTGTAGCCAGCGGTGCCGATGGCCATGGCCTGCGCCGAGCTGAAGGCGGGGGGCGTGGCGAGGAGCCACTCCCCCTTCAGGCGGGCCTTCTCCGCCAGGCAGCCCCAGTGCGCCTCCCCCACGCCGAAGCCGTTCACGAGCACCCGGTCGCCCTTCCCGAAGGACGGATGGGTGCTCTCCAGGACCGAGCCCGCTCCGTCGATCCCGGCCACCATGGGGAAGCGCCGCACCACCGGCGAGCGCCCGGTGAGGGCGAGGGCGTCCTTGTAGTTCAGGGTGGAACGCTCGACCCGGACGAGCACGTCGCCCTCCGGGAGCTCCGACTCCGCGAGCTCGCGCACGGAGACGCGCTGGCCCACGTCCGTCTTCTCGACCAGGATCCCTCGGAACATGGGGTCAACCTCCTGTCTGCGCATAGAGTAGCATCCCCTTCATGCCGGATCGCGCGGACGTGGTGGTGGTGGGGGGCGGCATCATCGGGCTCACCCTGGCGAACGAGCTCGTCGCCCGGGGCGCGAGGGACGTCCTCGTCCTCGAGAAGGAGAGAGAGATCGGGCGGCACGCCTCCGGCCGGAACTCCGGCGTGCTCCACGCCGGGATCTACTACGCCCCCGACAGCCGCAAGGCCGCGACCTGCCTCGCCGGGAACCGCCTCATGCGGGCCTACTGCCTCGCGAAGGGGCTACCTTTGGTCGAGTGCGGCAAGGTGGTGGTGGCCCGGGAGGAGTCCGAGCTCCCTGCGCTCGACGAGCTCGCCCGCCGGGCGAGCGCGAACGGGGCCCCCGTCGAGGTGATCGACGAGCGCCGGCTCCGGGACCTCGAGCCCTCCGCCAGGACGGTGGGGCGTGCCCTCCATTCCCTGTGGACAGCGGTGGTGGACCCCCGCGCCGTCCTCGCCTCGCTCCGCGCCGACGTGGAGGCGAGCGGCGCCCGGGTGCGGACCGGCGTCGAGGTCCTAGGGGCGAGCGGATCGGCGGCGCTCCGGACCAGCGCCGGGGAGATCGGCTTCGGGAAGCTCGTGAACGCAGCCGGGGCCCACTGCGACGCCGTGGCGCGCCACTTCGGGGTGGGCCTCCATTACCGGCTCATCCCCTTCAAGGGCATCTACCGCAAGCTCCGGAAGGGCGCGAAGCTCACCGTGAACGGCAACATCTACCCGGTCCCGGACCCCCGCAACCCGTTCCTGGGTGTTCACTTCACCCGCAGCGTCCACGGCGACGTCTACCTCGGCCCCACGGCCATCCCCGCCTTCGGCCGAGAGAACTACGGGATCCTCAGCGGCCTCTCCGGGGACGCGCCCCGCATCGCCTTCGAGGACCTCGTCCTCTTCTTCCGGAACGCGGGCTTCCGCTCGGTGGCCCTCTCCGAGCCGCGCAAGTACGTCCCGGCCTACCTGCACCGGGACGCCGCACGGCTGGTGCACGGCTTCGACCCCTCCGAGGTGGAGCCCGCCGACAAGGTGGGGATCCGGCCCCAGCTCGTCGACTGGCGGACGAAGTCGCTCGTCATGGACTTCCTGGTGGAGCGCGCCGGGGACACCGTCCACGTCCTCAACCCCGTCTCCCCCGCCTTCACGAGCTCCATGGCGCTCGCCCGCCAGATCGCCGACGAGCACTTCGGCTCGTAGGTCAGGGCGCGCACCTCGCGGATCAGCGCCGCAGGGTGGCGACGAGCCGCCTCGGCCGGAGGAGGAGGTCGAGGCCGTCCTCGGCTCGCGCCACCACCAGGTCCGCCGCGGCGCAGAGCCGGGCGTCCATCCCCTCCCTCCCCAGGACGGCGATGCCTATCGCCGCCGCCTCGAGGAGCCCCACGTCGTTCGCGCCGTTCCCGAGCGCCGCGACGCCGAAGCGGCGGAGGGCCCGAGCTGCTCTCGCCTTCGCTCGCCCGGTCGCGACCCGCTCGAGCGTCACCGGGAGCCCGGCGAGCTCCTGCCGGGCCGTCCCGAAGGTGTCGGCGGTGAGGACGTGCACCTCGAGGCGCGCGGCGAGCCGGCGGAGCCGGGCCTTCACCCCGGGCGGGATGCGCCCCTCGACGGCGAGGGTCCCGTTCATGTCGAGGAGGAGGTGCCGGAGGACGATCTCCCCGCGCCCGGGCACGGCGAGGCGAATCTCCCCGCCTCCCCGTCCGCGGCGGGGGCGCCCCGCGGCCCGGGCCTCTCTCGAGCTCATTGGCGACGAATCCTAGCGGAGCCTCACCGATTCCGCCCGGGGTGATCGAGAAACCGCCTCGGGTGGATTAGAGTGAACTCGGAAGGCGAAGAGATCCGAAAGGACCTGCGTGAAACTCCCCGGCGAACCCGACGCCCCGGTGACGGACGACCTCTCGGAGCTCGCCTCCTGGGGGGCCGACACCGTGGTCGCCGCCTTCGACTCCTACCAGGAGAAGTTCCAATCCATCACCGGCCGCGCCCGCTTCCGGTTCGGGGACCGGGACTGGAAGGGAGCCCAGCTCGACGCGCTCGAGCGACTCGACCTGCGCAGCGGCCAGGTGGCGGAGATCGTCTTCCGCCTCCGCGTCCGCATGGGGGAATCCTCCAGCGACCGCCGGCTGTGGGCGCTCATGAAGCCCCTCTACCTCGCCCGCGTCGCCCGCCGGCCGAACATGGAGCTCGCCGAGACCTTCTACAACTCGGTCACCCGCCGCGTCTTCTCGACCGTCGGGGTCGACCCGCGGATCGAGTTCGTCGCCTCCGAGCTCAAGGTGCCTCTCCCGGACCCGCAGCGGCCCCTCTACCGGACCTTCCTCCCGGAGCGCACCGGCACGCTCATGCGGAGCGTGCTCGAGAGCGCCGCCATCCCGGCCCCCTACGAGGACGTCGACCGCGACGCGGACCTCGCCGGGCGCCAGATCGATGCCTACCTCCACGGCCGCGGCTACGACGCCGTGGACGTGCTCCGCCCCGTCTTCTACCGCGGGAAGGGCGCCTACCTCGTGGGGCGGCTGCGCCAGGGGGCTTCGGACGTCCCCCTCATCCTCGCCCTCCTGCACGGGGAGGGCGGCGTCCACCTCGACGCCGTGCTCCTGACCGAGAACCAGGCCTCGGTGCTCTTCTCCTTCACGCGCTCCTACTTCCACGTGGAAGTGGACCGTCCAGGGGCGCTCGTCAGCTTCGTGAAGAGCCTCCTCCCCCAGAAGCGGCTCTCCGAGCTCTACACCAGCATCGGCTTCAACAAGCACGGAAAGACCTTGCTCTACCGGGAGCTCCTCGCCCACCTGGAGCGCTCCTCCGACCGCTTCGAGCCGGCCCGCGGCGACAAGGGCATGGTGATGGCGGTCTTCAACCTCCCCTCCCTGGACGTGGTCTTCAAGGTGATCCGGGACCAGTTCAAGCCTCCGAAGAACGTGACCCGCGAGGAGGTCATGAAGAAGTACCAGCTCGTCTTCCGCCACGACCGAGCCGGCCGGCTGGTGGACGCCCAGGATTTCGAGCACCTCACCTTCCCGAGAAGCCGGTTCGACTCCCGCGTCCTCGACGAGCTCCTCGGGGAGTGCGCCGCTAGCGTGAACCTCCACGGCGACCAGGTGCACATCCGCCACCTCTACGCGGAGCGGCGCGTCGCTCCGCTGAACCTCTTCATCCGCGAGACCGACGAGGCGAGCGCGCGCCGGGCCGTCGTGGACTTCGGCCAGGCCCTGCGCGACCTCGCCGCCACGAACACCTTCCCGGGAGACCTCCTCCTCAAGAACTTCGGCGTCACCCGGACCGGCCGCGTCATCTTCTACGACTACGACGAGCTCCAGCTCCTCGCCGAAGTGAACTTCCGCGACCTCCCCCACCCCTCGAGTGACGACGACTTGGGAAGCGAGGAGCCCTCCTTCTACGTGGGGCAGAACGACGTCTTCCCGGAGGAGTTCCTGCCGTTCCTGGGGCTCAGCCCGCCGCTCCGGGCCGCCTTCCTGGACGCCCATGCGGAGCTCCTCACCGCCCGCTTCTGGCGAAAGATGCAGGAGCGCCACCGAGCCGGGGAGATCGTCGACATCTACCCCTACGAGCTCGCCCGGAGGCTCGGGAGGGGGCCATGACCGACCTCCTCCGCTTTTTCCGGAGGGACCGCTTCGCCCGCGGCTCGGGCGTCCGGCTCGAGGAGGTGAGGCCCGGCTACGCCCGGGCGAGCCTCACCGTTCGGGACCGCCACCTGAACGCCGTGGACGTGGCCCAGGGCGGCGCCGTCTTCACCCTCGCCGACCTGGCCTTCGCGGCCTGCTCGAACTCCCGCGGGACCGTCGCCGTGGCCGTGAACGCGAACATCCAGTTCGCGCGCGCCGGGCGGAAGGGGCGGCTCGTCGCCGAGGCCCGGGAAGTGGCGAGCTCGCCCAGGCTCTCCTCGGTCGAGGTCCGGGTGACCGACCGAGAGGGAGAGCCGGTCGCCTTCTTCACCGGGCTCGCCTACCGAAAAAAAGAGGCGCTCGCCGAGGTCGCCCGGGCGGGCCGCGTGCCCCCCCGCCGCAGGCGGGGGAGAGCGCCGAGCCCTCGCTAGTTGCGAAGCGCGGCGTCGAGGCGCTCGCGGCGGCGACCTCGCTCGAGGCCCTCCCGGGTGATGAGGAAGCGGACTTTCCCCCGCCCCTTCGGCATCTCGAGCTCGGCCTCGAAACCCGGGCCGGAGATGGAGCCCAAGGCGAACGACCTCTTGAGGTTCTTCACCCGCCCCTCGGTTCCCTCCAGCATCACCTCGCCGGCGGCCTCGCCGCTCTGGTGGAGGGAGCGGGCGACCTCGTACAGGCTCGTCGCCAGGTCCGGGGTCAGCGGGACGGTGCTGAAGAGGACGGAGATGAGGAAGTAGGGCGGCTGCTGCTTCTCGGCCATCGCGCCCACCATAATGAACCTGTTGCTCATCGAAGAGGGAGAGATCTCGCGCGACGGCACGGCCCGCCTCTCGGGGCTCCGCGCCCGCCATGCGCTCGAGGAGGGCCGATCCGGGCGGACGCCGCCCTTCCCTGCCTCGTGGGCCAGGTGGGCTCTGGGCGTGCGCCCGCCTGCCGAGGCAGCCGCCCCCGAGCCGCCTCCCTAAGCCGGGGCCGCCGTCAGGATCTCGGCGCCACTCCTGGTCACGAGGAGCGTGTGCTCGAACTGGACCGCGCGCTTCCCGTCGGCCGTGGCCGCGGTCCATCCGTCCGGCCAGAGCACGTGCCGGTGGCTCCCCGCGGTGATCATGGGCTCCACCGTGAAGGTCATCCCCTCCTCCATCTCCTGGTCCGACCGGGGGTCGTAGTAGTGGAGGATCTGAGGGTCGGTGTGGAAGTCCTCGCCCACCCCGTGGCCGCAGAAGGAGCGCAC
>Ga0335077_10006008_pt1 | contig 14958 bp, 11 predicted proteins | sample Lox_Sample_31_FD_207151 | JGI IMG/M metagenome (GOLD analysis project Ga0335077, IMG submission 207151) | Soil microbial communities from Loxahatchee National Wildlife Refuge, Florida, United States - Lox_Sample_3.1 | ecosystem: Environmental > Terrestrial > Soil > Wetlands | place: USA... | reverse complement strand
ACATGTCCGCGAGCTGCCAGCGAATGCCCTGGAAGTCCGCGATCGCGTGCCCGTACAGCTCGCGCTTCTGGACGTACGCGAGGCTCTCCTCGAGGGCGGCTTGCGCAATCCCGAGCGAGATCGCCGGGTTGAGGCAGCGCTGCGCGTTGAACGCGGTCATCATCTTCTTGAAGCCGCCGGCGCCGACTAGCACGTTCTCCGGAGGGATCGGGCACTCCTCCATGATCATGTCCGTGGCCGGCGGATGTTGTCCCAGGGCAACTGGCCGTTTCGGTCCCATTCAGGAGCCCGGGGCTTGATCTCCTTGTCGACGAGGTCCCGGATCGTGCGTCGCAGCATCCTCTGCTCGTCGGTCAGCCTGAAGTCCATGGGCTCATCTCTCCCTCGCGCTCGAGATCCCGGCCGCCCTCGTCGCGAATGGCTGATCGTTTACGGGGACTGGACTTCCCTTCCCGAGCGATAGGAACTGACCGACACCCGGAAGTTCTCCACATCCTCGGCAGCTGGCACCTTCGCCTCGAAGGGAAAGCTGTCGCCCCTGGCGATCGAGGACCCGACGAACGCGATCCCTCTCCCGACAACCTTGCCCGAAGCGCTCAGGGCCTCGGCTGTCACCCAGACGTCGAGCACATCGACGCCGGTGTCGTTGAAGACGCGCCCCTCGAGCACGACGGACCGCGCGTCGCGCGATTTGACGTTGTAGGTGGTCCGGAAGCGGGCCTGGGTCGCCGCAGGCACCGCGAAGAGCAAGCCGCCCGCGACGAGGCTCATGCACACAGCCAGCGCGAACGCCACTGCGCGCTCACGCCCGCACACCGCGACACGCGCCGTCGTCATCGCCGCACATCTCGGCGGCTGACGCCTGGCGGAACACCGTGGCCGTGACGAGGTGAATTCAAGGAGACGGAACGCCGACGCGCGGGAGAAGGGCGCGTTAGGGGGTCGGCGAGATCGTCGGGGTCGAGATCGCCGCGGCGGCCTCGGCCTGCGCCTGGGCGGCCTTGGCCCGCCATATGGCGTTGGCGTGATCGATCTTGGCCTTGGCTTCGGCGTGGTTTTTCTTGGCCTCGGCAAGCGTGCGCTTGGCCTCCTCCACCAGTGCCTTGGCATCCGGCGTGAGCTTCATGGTCTCCGCCTTCTTGATGGCGTCCTCGGCAGCCTTGATCTGGACCGGACAGTTCCACCCGAACGCCGGACTCGACCAGAGGCCAAGCGTCAGCGCGAACATCACCAACCGCGCGCGCTTCATGTTTGTCTCCCACACCGGCCTTGGGGCGGGCGTCCTGCGCGGATTTGAGCCTTCAACTCCCTGCTCCCTACGCGACCCCGGGGCCATAAGTGGCTCTCGGGACGAGTCTAACACGCCCCTTTGTGCCGCTGGTGCGGGGAGCAGCCACACACCACCCGCACACACGAGGGCTCGGCATCTACAAGCGCGGACCGGTGTACTGGATTCGGTAGGACCACAGAGGGCGGGAATACCGGGAGAGTGCCCGCTCGACGGAACGACCTGGCGCTGCTCGGCGACGGTCCGGCACTTGAGTTGCCGCTCCCGCGTCCGCTCGCTCCCGCGTCCGCTGGAGGAGGACGGCTCGGTCGGCCGCGCGGCGTCGCCCACCGATCATCGACTGCTGTTCACTGCCGCTGCGGACTCGGGCGAGACGATCACTTCACGCGCCGTAGAAGAATTTGCGCGTTACCGAGAACCCGGACCTGACCGCTCATTTCGTCTCCGTCTCCACTCACCCTCACCGCGCCGGTCATATTCCCGTTCGTTTGTCTGAAGGTAAACAGATCGGTCGCAGGCCCTTCCACGCTTGAACAAGTGTGCCGTGATCCGCGGCGTCGTAGGCAAGCACACTCGGATAGTGGTTGCGAACGTTCCTCTTGCCTCCGCTGAGGCGAGAGGGAGAAGACTGTTGCCGCGCAGAAGCCCCACAACGGCGGCCTCGCAGGGAGTGGAAGTATGGTCGGGGTGAGAGGATTTGAACCTCCGACTCCCTGCTCCCAAAGCAGGTGCGCTACCGGGCTGCGCCACACCCCGAACACACTGGAAATCTTATCATTTCTTCTTCTCGGCGGGTTTTGAAATCAGACCGGTGCTCCTCCGGACTTGGTAGAGCCCTGAAAATTCGCTGGCTATTCAACTCGTCCGGCTCCGGCTCGACAGGCCTGGCGCCCGCCGCGCCGGATGCTCCGCCGGCCTGCACGAACGGCACGCCGGCCAGGTCGTCGACGCGAACGTCCGCCCGGCCGAGGTCGCCGTCGAGCCTGCCGGCGCCGAGGTGGTAGGCGGGCATGGCACCGGCATCCTGCGTCGAGTCAGCACCTCTTGCGAACCGTCCTCGGACCACGACGGTATTGCGGTAGTGAGCACGACCGCCACGACCGCACCGAGCCACCAACCGAGTCCCGCATCCTGCCTCATCGCGTCCGCCTTTCCTCCGGCAATCTTACGGCTGTCTGGCCGGGCCGATCTGCGGCGCGCGTACCGGCTTGGCCATGCCGTAGAAGATCGTCACGCCCTGGCCGCCACAGCGGGTCGAGAGCCCCTCAGGTGGGTTCCCGAAGCAGCTGTTGATGTCCTGCCAGTTGTCGATCACCCAGACGTTCCCGGCCGGATCGATCGCGAGATCGGTCTGCATCTGCAGGCCACCGCCGACGTAGCCGTCGGGCGGCGAGATCTGATCACCGGTCTTCATGCCCGGCGGGCAGTTCTCGGTCTTGGCGCCGCACAGATGCGCGATTCGACCGACCGCGCCCGCGAAGTTCGAGATCCAGACCGTGTCGTCGCCAGCCACCGTCGCGGCCCAGGGACCAGGCAAGCTCCCGCCCGTGAAGGGAGAGCCCGGATACTCCGTGCCGTCAGGCCGGAAGAGCGTGACGCTGCCACCGTCCGGGCCGCCCTTCTGCTCGAACATGCTGTACGTGAGCGTTCGGTCGACATCGCCGCGGAATAGCATGACGATGCCGAGCTTCGCCATCCTCTCCAGACCGTGCACCCCGTTCCCGAACCGATTCGTCACCCAGACGTTCCCCTGGCTGTCGATGCCGAGCCCGCTGCCGCTGTAGCCCGACTTGAACTTCTCGACCTTGCTTGGATCGCTGGCGGGAAAGCGAATCACGAAGTCGCCGCCTGCGTTGGTCACCCAGATCCTGTCCTGCTGATCGATGCCCAGATGAAACGGCAGCTTGAACGACTTGCAGGGCTCGGCATCGTCGCCCTCGCAGAGCAGCTTCGCCTTGCTCAGATCGCCCTTCGGGAAGAAGACGAGCTGGCTCTTCTCGAGTCCCACCACCCAGACATCCCCGCTCGGGGTGACGATCACGCCCTGCATGAGGCCGAGCTTGCCGTCGAACGTGATGCCGTTCGGCGGAGTCAGCGGCTTGCCGTTCTTGTCGAACACCGCGATCGACTGTCCGCCGTAGCTCGTGAGCCAGGCGTTGTCCTTGGCGTCGACGGCGGCGCCAAAGGTGCCGCCCTGCATCCCGCCGCCGGCGAAACCGGTGGTCATCGGCGAGAGCGGGCGCCCGTTCGGGGCGAACTTGGTGGCGTTGCCTTGCCACAAGTCGTCCTGCCCCTGCCAACCCACCGTGAAGTTGTCGCCCACCCAGAGGTTGCCCTCGCTGTCGAACATGGCTTTGCCACCGGCGCGGAAGCCGCCGCCCGTCACCTTCAGCGGTAGCACCCAGGCGCTCGGCGAGAACCTGAGGTACGGCATGTACGGCACCGCGCGCATCGTCTTGCCCTGCGGCATCGCATAGAACTGATCGAGCAGGGCGAAAAGTCTCTCGGGCTGGTACCACGGGTAGCGCGCGATCGACTGGGCGGCGGTCAGCGTGTCGGTCGGCACCACTCCGCTCGGCGGTGTGGCGGCCGCGAACAGCTTGTTACACGCGTCCGTCGACACCCTCGTGACGCAGCCGGAGAGCACGTCCGCCAGCGTGGCGAAGTTCGCCATCGTGGGCGTCTGGCTGCTGTTCAGCGGGTCCTGGATGGTGCCCCCCCACCCGCCGGTCGCGAGGTCGACGAAGTTGGGCACGTTGCCCGCCGCGATGCGCAGGCCGAGCCCATGACCCTCGATCGCGGTACCGTCGAGGAACTGCGCGTGCGTCCACACCGACGCGACGGTCGTCATCTCGTTGATGACAACCCTGGCCGGCGGCTTGGCTCCCAGCACCGTCATGAGCGCGATGGCCGGGTTCTCTCCGCCCGCCTTGCTGGCGGCGGGCCTGCCGCCCTTGGCGACCAGATACAGGATCGTACCCTTGCCGGGCGTAGCTGCCTTAAGTGCGAAGCGGCCATCCGCCCCGGTGCGCGCCTGCGCCAGTTGCTTCGGGGCGACCGCGCTCGCCGCCCACAGGGTCACCGTCGAGTTGGCGATCGGCGCGCCTCCGCCGAGGACCTGGCCCTTGAGACTGTCGGCCGCGAGAACGGGACCCCCCACCAAGACACTGACGACGCCGAGCACCAGCGCCACTTTGCGACTCCACACTGAAGCGCCCTCCCTGATCATCGAGTGTTCTCCTTCACCTGAGCGCTGAAATAGACCTTCCAGTTCTTGTACCGCACCACCGACGGCGTCGCCCCGGTGTAGTAGAAAAACACGTCGCGCGCCGACTTTTCCGACTTGCCGGTGAGATAGTCGATCTGGTTCACCCCATCCAGCTTGGTCTTGACGATGCCGGGATACTTGCCCTCCATGATCTGCTTGTTCAGGTCGTTGCCCTTCGGGCCGCCGGCGATCTCGACGAAGGTCGGCAACCAGTCGAGCGACGCGAAGATCTCGGTCTTCATCGTGCCAGGCTTGATGACGCCCGGCCAGCGGATGACCAGGGGCACGCGCATGCCGCCTTCCCAGGTCGTGAGCTTGTTGGCCTTGAAGGGTGTGATGCCGCCATCCGGGAAGGTCTGGGTCTGGGGGCCGTTATCGGTGGTGAAGACGATGATGGAGAGGTTACCCCAGAACTCCTGGAAGCCATGCGCGGTCGGCAGTGCATCGGTGTGGTCGCCCAGGTGGTTCTTGCCGAACTCGCCGGTGGTGTAGCCGAGGTCGTACCGGAACTTGGCGAGCGCCGGAGTGCCGGGCCGCAGGTACGACGGGCTGCCGGGCAGCTGCGGCGGGATCATGCCGGTGCGCAGCGGATTCATCCCGGTGAAGAAAGCGTTGCGCCCGGCCGTGCAGCTTTGCTCGGCGTAGTAGGTCATGAACTTGGCGCCTTCATTGGCGATGCGGTCAAGGTTGGGCGTTTCGCCGATCCCCAAACCTTGTTGGTAGCTGACCAACCGCATCCAGCCGATGTCGTCGCCCATGATGAACAGAATGTTCGGCTTCTGCTGCGCGCCCGCCTGGGTGATCAGAAGCAGCATGACGGCGATCGCCGCCACCACGGTCAGGGCGATTCGTTTTCCTGAAATCATGTTGGTCGCCTCCTCGAATCGTGAAATGTTGCGCGGCACTTCCCGCGTACCCCTCACTGCTAGCCTCCTTGTGACCGTGCTGTTGTCACCAAGACTGGCACCTACCGCGCGTGACAGGGCGACAACAGACGACGACTCGCGGGGTACTCATGAGCCTCCCTGAACGACTTCTTGCTGACGCCACGCTGACGGTTTTCAAGGGACTGGCCGTGAGGATTCGGGATGTGTCAGGATATAGACAGGAGGGACACAACGGACGATCTGGGACTGACTTGGACCGCACGGGATACCGAGCGCTACCGCTCCCAAAGCAGGTGCGCTACCGGGCTGCGCCACACCCGAACTCATTGGAAATTTTATCATTTCCTCTTCCCCTGCGCTTTGAAATCAGGACCGGTGCTCCTTCGGGAACTGGTGACCCTTGAAGATCCGTTGGTTGTTCAAGTCGTCCGCCAAATTTCGGCTGGCAAAATTGTCTCGCTGAACCTGGGGGAAGCGGCCGCATGTTCAGCCGGCCAGCCCGAGCGTCGCGAGCAGGCCTGACAGAATCCGCAGTCGGGCCATCAGACTCTTGCGTCTGGAATGCCCGCTCACGTCGTTACCCATGTGTTGGCGGAGGGGTGGCGCTGCCCGCTTCAGGATGTAGCCGGCGCCGAATTTCAAGCCCGGCCTGTCGTCCGTGCCTCACCCTTTCCGGTGAGCGTGTATCCCTCGAACGTGTTCGGCGTCATGCGATCGTCGTGCCGGCCGAGATAGCGCGTGTCGCAGGTGTAGCGGTAGAGGTTGGGAGTAGGGGCTCGTCAGTCGGCGTGGCGGGATAGAATGCGTGCGTGCGTGAGGAAGCCGCGCAGCGCGTCCTACTCATCCAGGCCGTCGAGGAAGCCGACCGAGACGGGCAGCTCCTTACAAGAGAGGAGCGCGCCCAGGCCACCGCGGCTGTCCGCGATGCGGGCGAGATGTCGGCCGCTTCGATCGCCGAGCGGCGCGCCGGCCGCCTCGCCGAGCTGCTCGCCGTCCGCGCACCATGGGCCGAGCCGGTGCTCCGCGCGACCCGATTTCCCGGCGGTATCGTCTGGGCCCTGGTTGCGATAGCGGGCCTCGCCGGGCTCGGGACGGATTCACTCGGTCCCGAGCGGCGCATCAACGTCCTGTCCCTACCCATACTCGGTCTCATCCTCTGGAACCTAGGCGTCTACGGCGCCCTGCTCGCCGAGGCCGCCGTCCACTCGCGCCGCACCTCGGCTGGGCACGGCGGCGTGCCGGCGGAGCGCGAGGGCGGCCCGCCGGGGCGTTTCGTTGCGGCGGTCGCCGAGTGGCGGGCTCGCCGTCGGATGGGCGCCCGCGGTGACGCCGCAGACCTGGTCGGCCGGGCCGTCGCGGCGTATCTCGGTCACTGGCGGCGGACGGCGGCGCCGCTCGTCTCGGCCAGGATCCGGCTGCTGCTCCACCTCGGCGCCGCGCTCCTCGCCATCGGGGTCCTCCTTGGCGCTTATGCCCGCGGCATCGCACTCGAGTATCGCGTTACCTGGGAGAGCACCTTCCTGGGGCCGCGCGAGCTGCGCGGCGTGCTCGTCGCCCTCCTCGGGCCTGCAAGCGTGCTGCTCGGCCAGCCGATCCCGTCGGCCGAGGCGCTGGCGCTGCTGCGCGCTCCGTCCTCTGGAGACGCCGCCCCGTGGATCCACCGTTATGCGCTGACCACCGCCCTCCTCGTGCTGGTTCCGCGGTTGATCCTCGCGGTGCGGGCGGGGGCGAGGGCGCGCCGGCTTTCCGCCGATCTGCCCGTGGACGTGAGCACGCCCTACTTCCGCCGGCTCGCCGCCGGCGCCGGGGGCGCGCCGCACATCGACGTTGTCCCATACGGCATCCGGCTCGGGACGCGTGAGGAGGACGCGCTTCGCCGCGCCCTCGAGGACTTCGCGGGAGCGCAGAGCCAGATCCGGGTGAGAGCAGCCGCGCCCTACGGCACCAGCGCCGCCGACGTCGTCCCCGCCGAGGGAGAGCCGGCGGGGGGAGCAACGGCCGAGCGCTGGGTGGCCGCCGTCTTCAGCCTCGCGCAGACCCCTGAGGAGGAGGTGCACGGCGAGCTCCTGCGACGGCTCGCCGGGTGGACCGCGGAGAGCCAGTCCGGGCGCCGCCGGAGCCTCGTCGTGGTCGACGCCGGTCCCTACCGTGTGCGGCTCGCCGGCACCGGCGTCGAGGAGTGGCGGCTCACCGACCGGCGGCGCGCTTGGGACCGCGTCGGCGCACAGAGTGGATCCACGGTCGTCCACGTCGATCTCGCGGCCGGCGACAGCGAGGCCGCGCTCGACAGCCTCGAACGCAGCGCGCGCAAGGCCTCCCCGCACCGGTGACGGGTCGATGGCGACAACCGCCAATCCGGGCGCAGTGACGCTCAGCCTCATCTCGCACACCAACGCCGGCAAGACCACGCTGGCCCGCACGCTTCTGCGCCGTGACGTCGGCGAGATCCTGGACCAGGCGCACGTCACCGACCGGAGCGAGCGCTACACGCTGATCGAGACCGCTGACGCTCGGCTCTACCTCTGGGACACCCCGGGTCTCGGCAACACGGTGCGGTTGATGGGCCGGCTCCGTCGCGAGTCGAGCCCGATCGGTTGGCTCCTGAGCCAGGTTTGGGATCGCCTCGCTGACCGGCCGCTCTGGTCGAGCCAGCAGGCCATCCTGAATGCGCGCGATGAGGCCGATGCCGTCCTCTACCTCGTCAACTCGGCCGAGGATCCCGACCAGGCGGCCTACGTCGCCCAGGAACTGGACCTCCTGACGTGGATCGGCTGCCCTGTCCTCGTCCTGCTGAACCAGACAGGGCCCGCCCTGCCCATGCTCGCCGGCGAGGCGGGAGCAGAGGAGGCCCGCCGCCTCGAGGCGCTGTGGAGGGCGCACACAGCGCCGTGGCCGATCGTCCGCGACGTGCTCCCCCTCGACGCGTTCTCGCGCTGCTGGGTACAGGAGGGCGTGCTGTTCGCCCGACTGGAACCGCTGCTGCCGGAGGCTGCCCGCCCGATCCTCCAGATGTGCGCGGCGGCGTGGAGTGAGCGCAACCGGCTCGTCCTTCGCGCGTCCGTCGAGAAGATGGCCGCCTACCTCGTCGCGACGGCCACCGACCGTGAGGCATTCACCCCGGCGGAGCGATCGCCCCTCCCCTGGATTTCCGGCCTGTTCCCGGCGGCGACGCGCCAGGCGATGCAGCGGCTGCGCGAGCGGCTGGAAGCGCGCACGAGGGAGCTGGTCGACGCGCTCGTGGTCGCGCACGGCCTCGAGGGACGCTCCACCGTCACGCTGCGCGAGCAGATGGAGAGCTTCGCCGTGGTCGGCGACGAGTGGCTCACCCCGGGCCGCGGTGCGATCATCGGCGGAGCCCTGAGCGGCGCTGTCGGCGGCCTGGCCGCCGACGTCGGGCTCGGAGGGCTGACCTTCGGGGGCGGCGCGGTGCTCGGCGCCATTCTGGGCGCGCTCGGCGGTGCCGGGCTCGCCGCCGGCTATCGGCTCGCCCAAGGGGACCGCGCGCCGGCAGTGTCCTGGTCGGGCCAGTTCCTGAGCGAGCTCTGCGGGGATGCTGTGCTGCGTTACCTGGCGGTCGCCCACTTCGGGCGCGGCCGCGGCGGTTATGCGGACATCGCGATGTCGCCGCGATGGGCTGGCCTCGTGTCGGCCGTGCTCGACGGCTACCGGGACGAGCTCTCGCTCGCGTGGTCGCTCGCGGCCAGCGCTGACGCCATCGACCGCGCCCGCGTCGACGCGCTGGTCGAGAGCACGCTCGACCGGGGGACGACGGCGGTGCTGGCGCGCGGCTATCCCGACACCGCGCCGTGGTTCGACATCGACTCGGCGCGGGCCCGATGGGCCTCGGCTGGCCAGTAGCCTCGCGGCGCAGGTCCCGTCGTCGCAGGTCGCGCTACCAACCTCCTCGAAGGAGGCGGACCGGTCGTCTCTTGAAGCGACGCTCACGACCCGACGAGCCGCCCGGTGACGCGCGCGTGCCAGCGGGCGAACGGGGCCGGCGCCCACCAGTTCCAGCGGCCCATGAGCCGCATCGTCGCTGGCACCAGGAGGGCGCGCACGACGGTGGCGTCCAGCACGACGGCGATCCCCATGCCGATCCCGATGGCCTTGATCACCACGAGGTCGGCCAGGGCGAAGGCGAAGCAGATGGCCGCCATGATCGCGGCGGCGGCCGTGATGATGCGTCCGGTGCGTTCGAGCCCCACGCCGACGGCGAGCACATTGTCGCCGGTGCGCTGGTACTCCTCGAGGATTCGGGAGAGGAGCAGGACGCCGTAGTCCATGGACAGGCCGAAGAGGACACAGAACATGATGAGTGGGGTCTCCGTCTCGATTGGGCCCGGCGCGAAATTGAGCCAGCGGGTCAGATGGCCGTCCTGGAAGATCCACACGAGGGCGCCGTACGACGCGCTGATCGACAGGCAGTTCATGATCACGGCCTTGGCGGGCAGCAGGACCGATCCCAGGAGCAGGAACAGCACGACGTAGGTGGCGACCATGATGAGCACCACCGCCCGGGGCGCGTTGTCACGCACGAGCTGGGAGAAGTCGACGTCGAAGGCCGTGTGGCCGGTCACGAGCAACCGCCCCTGCCCAGGCGGATGGCTCTCGCGGATGCGCCGGACGAGATCGCGCGCCTGATCGCTTCCGGCCGCGTATGGAGTGTGGACGACCAGCAGTGCCATCTGGCCGCCCATCGTCTGGGCGACGGCGTCCTGAATCGCCGGCGGTCGCGCCTCCGCTGGCATGGCGGCCAGCCTCTGGTATTGCTCCAGCGCAAGCGACGGGTCAAGGTCCACGAAGCTGTCGACGCGGCTCACGCCCGGTTGCCGACCGAGCCAGCGGCTCAGGTCGTACAGCTGCGCGATCCGCGGCTCCGTGAGCGGCGAGCCCTGACCGTAGTCGAGGACGACGAGGATACCCGCGGCCTCCTGGCGAGGGAACGCCCGCCGGACGAGCTCCGCGCCACGCCGCGACTCGGCGTCGGGCGACAGCACGCCGACATCGGTTACGCCGAGACGGATGTGGGCAAAGGGGGTGCCCAGGAGGAGGAGCCCGGCGGTCACTGGCACCAGCACCTTCCAGGGATGGGTCATGACCACCGTGCTGAGCCGCACCCAGAATCCTGTTCCGGTCGCTGCCCGGTTGGAGCCCGGACGCAGGATGCGGCCGGCGTCCACTCGCGGGCCCAGTACCGCGAGGAGCGCGGGCAAGAACGTGAGGCCGTAGAGCACAGCGAAGGAGACGACGATGGTGCCGCAGAGTCCGATGGACCCGAGGTTCCCGAGGCCGAGTCCGTAGAGGCCGAGGAGCCCGATGGCAACCGTGAGACCTGAGAAGAGGATGGACCGGCCCGCGGTCGCCAGGGTGCGAGCCAGGGCCTCGCCCGCGCGGCGGCGGCGGATCTCCTCGCGATAGCGGCTCACGATGAAGAGCGAGTAGTCGATCGCCACTGCCAGGCCGATCATGGTGACGACGTTGGTGGCGTAGACGGAGACGGACATGACCCGGGTGAGAAGCAGAGTGCCCGCCAGCCCGCCCGCCACGGCCAGGAGCCCCACGCCGAAGGGCAGCGCCGCTGCCACCACAGAGCCGAAGACCAGGAGCAGCAGAACGGGCACCATGGGCAGGATCACCAGCTCGGCTCGCCGCAGACCTTGTCGCGTACTCTCGGTGAAGTCGTGATGGAGGGCGAGGGCGCCCGTCGCGGTCACGGTGAGCGAGTCCGATCGCACCAGCGGCCGCAGCTCGGCATAGGCGTCGGCCCCGGCCGCCGCGAACATCATGGACTCCACGGCGGTCGCGTGGCCGCGGAGCTCGACGGTCACGCGCGTGAGCCGGCCGTCGCGCGACAGGCGGTCCCGGTCGGGCGGGACGACGTCCCAGGCGGTACGGACGGCCAGAACCAGAGGATGTCTCCGGAGCGGCGCCAGAGCGCGCTCGACCTCACCACGGACGACCGGGTCCGTGGCTGGCAGCGTCGGGTGTCCGAAGATGAGTTGGAAGCTCAGCGGGCGCTGCTGCAAGTCGCGCTGCATGAGCGCCAGCGCGCGGCCGGATTCGGTCTCGGTGGGAATCAGCGTGCTGTCGAAGCGCCCGCCGTGACCCACGATCCACAAGGAGGCGGCCGAGGAGAGCACTGACAGGGCCAGGACGATCCAGCGGTATCGGTGGACGAAGAGTCCCCAGGACCCGAGCACGGCCGTTATCTCGCCGGCCTTCTGGCTCTCACCCGGAGCGGCCCGAGCGCCTCAGGGCACCGGCGCCGCGACGGCCGCGGCCCCCTTCGGCCACACGATCGCGTCAGTGACGGTCTCGGGATCCCCGTGCGTGTGCTCCACGAATTCATGAAAGTGCTTGTGGAGGAGCAGGAACGAAAGCGTGACCACGAGTTTCTGGAACGTGAAGCCGGTCCGGACCACGTCCCGGAGCGTGCCGAAGAAGAACCTCCGCTTTTTTCGCGGGCTCATCAGGTAGTGGATCATGATCTTGAGGCCGCGACGCAGGAGCAGGGCGTTCATGCGGCCGGCTGATTTGACGGCAGGATCCTTGCTCTTTTGCCAGTCACGGACAGCCCTCACGAGACGCTTCCGGTAATTCTGGTAGCCGTAGTGCTGCCGGATCATCCAGTTGTAGCCGGCCTTCAGCTCCGCGATTGACATGAGCTTCGGGACGAAGTTCAGATCGGCGGAGCCATGGACCTGCACGGCTGTCTGCTCGGCCTCGAAGAGGCGCCCGGCGGCCTTCAGTCGGTCGAAGAGCGGGGTCTTCTCGATCGCGAAGAGGATCCCCGACGTCGTGAACGGGATCCCCGCCTCGAGCAGGAACTCGAACTGGTCCTTGAAGATCTCCTTGTCGTCGGTGTCGAAGCCCACGATCATGCCGGCGATGATCATGAGGTTCCTCGACTGGATCCGGCGGATCTTGTCGACGAGACTGCCCTGACCGCGGATGTTCACCTGCTTCGAGGCGCTTCTCAGCGATTCGAGGCGCGGAGACTCGATGCCGAGAAACACGAAGTCGAAGTTCGCCTGCTGTAGGAGGTCGAGGATGTCGGGCATGTCGGCGACGTTGATGGTCAGCTCGCAGCCGAACCGGATCGGGAACCGGTGGGAGAGCCCCCAGTCTCGGAGCGCGGTGAGCAGCCTCTTGGCATACCGCGGGTCGCCGATCAGATTCGCGTCGCTGAACGAGACGTACCGGCCGCCCGCGACGTGTATCGCTTCGACCTCGGCCACGACCTGCTCGATCATCTTCGTGCGCGGCCGTCGTCCGTCGGTCACGATGATGTCGCAGAACTCGCAGGTGAACGGGCAGCCGCGAGTGGTCTGGATGTAGAAGTAGAGGTACTTCTCGACGTCGAGGAGGTCGTTTCTCGGCGTCGGTGACTTCACGATGTCCACGCGGTCGACCTGATTGTAATGGGCCTTCTTCACGCCCCGGGCGAAGTCGCGACAGAACTCGGGCCAGGTGTACTCGACCTCGCCCTGGAAGACCGTGTCGAAGTGCCCGAGGCAGCGCTCGGGGCAGAGCGTCGGGTACGGTCCGCCCACGACGACGTGGCGGCCGCGTTTCTTGAACTCGCAGGCGATCTCGAGCGCGCGACGGTACTGGACGTTGAACATCGCGATCCCGACGACGTCCGCCGGCGCGTCGAAGTCGATGGCCTCGATGTTCTCGTCCTTGATCTCGACCGCCCAGTCGCCCGGCGTGAGCGCCGCGACGGTGGCGAGGCCGAGGGGTGATTGGGCGCTCTTCACCCCGACGATCTCCGTGACGCCGCTGAAGCTCCACAAGGAGTCGGGGAACCGCGGGCAGATGAGCAGGACTTTCATGCGTAACCGTTCTCCATCAGCAGTCTCATCGGCTCCTCCTTGCACCTACCGGGCTCCGACAGTTTGCGCACATTCGATACCACGGGCACGCGGGCATCACTCCGCTCAAGCCCGGCGCCCGCTACGCGGTCAACACCGTGTTGCAATGGGGTCGTGGCCGATGACGCGGATGGCAGCGCCGGGCGCCACGACCGCATCGAAGTCGCGGAGGGTCTGATCGTGATGCGGAACGGCCAGCCGGCCGGAGAGCCGAGGGAGATCAGGCCGCCCCGGCCCGTCGGCGACGAGGGTGCAGCATGAGCGTGGCGCGGATGCCGAGCCGGGCCAGCATGTCGATGAGCGTGTCGATGCTGAAGCGATCGATCCGCCCGCGCATGACGTCGCTCACCCGGGGCTGCGTGACGCCGAGCCGCTTCGCCGTTTGGGCCTGGGTCAGGCCGCGCGCCGCGATCGCCTTCTGCAGGTTGAGCATCAGCTCGGCACGGACCTTGAGGTACTCGGCCTCGTCGTCCGAGAAGCCGCGATCGCGGAACACGTTCCCGCTCGATCGGGTCAGCTTCACCTTGTTCACGGATGCTCTATCCCTTCCGGCGCGCCCGCTGGGTGATCAGCCCGCACAGGCGTTGCCTCGCGAGCCAGATCAGAGGCTTTTCGGTCACGCTTCATTATACAAGAACTTAGATATCGAGATCAACGACGCATCGTCGACACCGTGGCATGCAGCCGGCCGCCTTCGGCCGGGGGGAGACATCGTCGACCCACCCGCGCCCGCGTCGGCGCGCTGGTCGAGAGCACGCTCGACCGGGGAACGACGGCGGTGCTGGCGCGGCTATCCCGACGCCGCGCCGTGGTTCGACATCGACTCGGCGCGGGGCCGATGGGCCTCGGGTGGCCAGTAGCCTCGCGGCGCAGGGCCCGTCGCCGCAGGTTGCGCAACCATGCTCCGCGAAGGCGCCATCCTACATCGCGACTTCCCGGCAAGCCGCCCACCGCTACTTCGTGGCGTCAGTGCCCGGTCCTGCGGGGATCCGCCAGAACGGCTTTTCCACCTCTTCCAGCGGCCGGCCCGGCTCGTTGGGACCGAGCCTGTAGCGCAGCAACGCGATCAGGTCAGCGCTCACCTTGGGATTCGACGTGAAGTAGCTGTGGCCAAACAGGTCGGTTCTGCCCTCGACCTGTATCACGTCGATCATACCGAACGTGCGTGCCTGCTCGATCTCCCTGGGCGTCAGCATGGCCTCGTTGAGGCGCCCGAGCCGTGCAATGCTCCCGAACAGCTTCCCGGACGTGGCCAGTGCCCTGTCGTCGGGCGACACGTAGATCGTAATATGAAAATCCGGCGACTGTCCCAGGACCATCCTCGGGTTCGGCGCCGAGCCATACGGCAGGTCGGGGTCGGACAGCGCCTTGAAGAGCTTGGCCGCGTTCACGTCGATGTCGAGGTCAGGGGCAATCAGGACGATGTTGCCAATCTTGTAGCGCCGCGCGATGTTACTTTCCTGGGTGTAGGCCTCGAAGTTCAAATCGGACGCCGCGGTGACGAGCACGTCCGTCCCCCGGCTGTGGGCAATCAGGTGGAGGCGTTCGAGCCCCGGGGTCCCAGCAATCGCGCGGATCGTCTTGCGCAGATGCTCGGCGGCAAACTCGCTCGATTCGTAGTCGACCTGGTACCCGAACAGA
>Ga0335077_10006007_pt1 | contig 14959 bp, 11 predicted proteins | sample Lox_Sample_31_FD_207151 | JGI IMG/M metagenome (GOLD analysis project Ga0335077, IMG submission 207151) | Soil microbial communities from Loxahatchee National Wildlife Refuge, Florida, United States - Lox_Sample_3.1 | ecosystem: Environmental > Terrestrial > Soil > Wetlands | place: USA... | reverse complement strand
ACGCGACGCGCAAGGCCGGGCTGCGGCCGGTCGGCGTGGACCTCTCCGCCTTCGCGATGATCCGCGCCCTATACCGCCCGGAGCTGACCGGCGCGACCTTGTACGCAAGCGTCGGCGGGTTGACGAACCTGGCCGTCGCGATCGGTTCGACATGCGCCTTCACCCGTGTCGCCGGCCAGGGCATCGAGTCGATCGCCGGCGAACTCGCCGAGCGCCGCGCGCTCACCCTCGAGCACGCCCACGGCTGGCTGCGTCACGTCGGCCTGCATGCGCCGGTGGACACGATCGAGGGCGAGCAGGACATCGTGCTCGAGGCCCGCGAGGTGCTGAACGACGGCATCCGCCGGATCGCCGACGAGGTTCGCAACTCGCTTGACTTCCTCACCATGACGGACGCCTCGGCGGTCGTCGAGCGCGTCGTGCTGACCGGTCCCGCGGTCGTCATCCCCGGCTTTCCGGAGCAGCTCGGCGAGCAGGTCGGACTCCCGCTCGAGGTGGGCGTCGTCCAGGAGGGACACGCCGGCGGATTCGGCGGCATCGACGCGGGACGGCTCGCCGTGGCGGCGGGCCTGACCATCGAGGAGATCCCGTCATGAGATCGGTCAACCTGATCCCCGCTGACTCCCGGGGGCGTGGAGGCAACCGTGGCCCGTCGACTGGGATGGCATTGCCGGTGTACGTGCTGCTCGGATTCCTGGCCGCCGCGGTCGCGCTGGTGACCGTCTTCGTGCTCACCAACAACTCGATCTCTGCGCGGACCGCGACGCTCAACAACCTGAAGACCGAGGTCTCGCAGGAGCAGGCGGCGATGGCGCGCCTCGGCGAGTTCACCAAGTTCGCGTCGCTCGCGCAGACGCGCGTCAGCACCGTGAAGGCGATCGCTGCAGCTCGCTTCGACTGGCACGCCGCGCTGGCGGACCTCTCCAAGGTCGTTCCGGCCAATACCACGCTCCAGACCGTCAGTGGCTCCGTCGTACCGGGTGCCGGGTCCGGCGGTGGCGCGGGCGCGCTCCGCAGCGACATCACCGCTCCGGCCTTTGAGCTCACCGGGTGCACCGCCTCTCAGAATGACGTTGCTCGACTGATGTCGCAGCTGCGACTGATCAACGGCGTCACTCGGGTCACGTTCAGTAACTCGCAGGTGTCGAACGCGACTGGCTCGAGCGCAGGGTCCAGCGGTTCAACGCAGGGATGCGGCGCAGGCGGTCCCACCTTCGACGTCATCGTGTTCTTCCAGCCCGTCGCCAACGCCGGCGTGGCCGGGGTGACCTCAGTCGGCGCGGTGTCGACCACCACTACCACTCCTGGTGGGACCCAGTGACCGCCCGCGACCGCATGGTGATCATGGTGGTGCTCGCGGTTGGCGCGATCGTCGCGGGTTGGATGCTGGTGGTCTCGCCCAAGCGCGACCAGGCCGCCAGCCTCAGCACCCAAATCTCGGGCGAACAGAGCCAGCTCGACACCGCCCGCGGCCAGGTGGCCGCGGGGGAGCAGGCCAAGGCCGCGTTCGCGGGACAGTACACGCAGCTGGCCAAGCTCGGCGAGGCCGTCCCGCCGGATGACGACGTTCCCTCGCTGATCTACCAGGTGCAGAACGCCGCGCAGGCTGCCAAGGTGAGCTTCCGCGGTCTGCAGCTCACCGGTGGCGCGGGTGGCGCGAGCTCGAGCACGCCGGCGACGCCGAGCTCAAGCTCCAGCTCCAGCTCGTCCAGCAGTTCGACCAGCGCTGCCGCGCCCGCTACGCCGGCTCAGCTTCCGCCCGGGGCGGCGGTCGGAGCCGCCGGCCTGCCCACCGAGCAGTTCACCTTCACGCTCGCCGGGAACTTCTTCCATCTCGCCAACTTCTTCAAACGTCTGCAGAGCTTCGTGATCAGCCGTGACAACAGCCTGCTGATCAGCGGCCGACTCATGACGATCAACGCGATCAACCTCACCCCGGGGGCGAACGGCTTCCCCCAGATCACCGCCAGTGTATCGGCAACCACCTACATCGTTCCGCCGACCGAGGGCCCGCTTGGCGGCGCCACGGCGGCCGGCCCCGCGACGGCCCCGCAGACCCCGGCTCCGTCCACCGGATCCTCGACCACGCCGCCTGCCGCGGCGATCGCCCCTGTCCGATGAGCTTCTTCACCAACATGATCAAGGAGCTGCGCGACCGCAAGCTGTGGCCGATCGCCATCGCGCTGATCGTCGCACTCGTCGCCGTGCCCATCCTGCTGTCCAAGAAGGCGCCGACCAAGCTGCTCGTGCCGCAGCCGACGGGCGGCCTGCCCTACTCGACGGGGACCTCGCTTCCGGCGATCTCGGTGAAGACCGCCCCTGGCGCGTCCAAGTTCGCCGGCAAGGGGCGCGATCCGTTCACGCCTCAGCACGCCGCAACGACCGCGACGGTGGCGGCCGTCACGACGACGCCGACCACGCCGACCGCGTCCACCCCCGGCACCGGCACCGCCGGTAGCGGCGCGACCACTCCGTCCTCCGGCGGCGGCTCGACCCCGGTGGCACCCGTCACGACTTCGCCCACGCCGGCGCCGACGCCAACCACGCCTGCCCCGACGCCGAAGCCCGCGCCCAAGCCGGGCCCGGCCGGCCTGACGGACAAGGAGAGCTACCAGGTCTCGCTGGCGATGACCACCGCGGACGGCGGCGTCAACACGATCGATCCGCTCGAGCGGCTCAGCATCCTGCCCAGCCTGAAGCAGCCGCTGCTCGTCGAGCTCGGCGTGGTCCGGGGCGGTAAGCAGGTCCTGTTCGCGGTCGAGCCCGGCGCAGCCGTCGGCGGGCCCGGCACGTGCACGCCCGGTCCGATCGACTGCGAGATCATCGCGCTGTCGCCCGGTCAGACCGAGGGCGTCTCGAAACAGACCCCGACCGGCACGGTTCCGGTGGCGCTGTTCTCCGTCAACTCGATCACCGCCGCCGAGCACCCGACGGTCGCTGCCGCCAACCAGGCCCGGCGCGACGCGTCGGATGCCGGCCGCCAGCTGATGGCCAACACGCCGCTGAGCGCGGTCTCTCTCTTCCAGTACGACCCGAGTGTCGGCGCTGTCGTCGACTTGCGCAATCTGACGGTTGGAGGTTGATGATCATGCGCCGCTATTCACTCACCGCTCGACGGCTGATCCTCGTGGTCGCCGCGGCCCTGATCGCCTCGCTGGCCCTGGCCACGGCGGGTGCCCAGGCGGTCGTCGTCAACGATGGCGGGAACTACTACGGCGTCGCGCTGGTGCCGAACGGCCCTGCGAGCCCCGGCGTCCTGCCGAACACCACCCTTCAGGTGCCCAACCCCACGGGTTCGTGCTATGACCCGTCTCTGGCGCCGGACCTGACCTGGCAGATGCACGGGTTGGTCTCACCACTCTGCTACCACGGCGGCGCAGTACTTACCGGCAACGAGACCTACGTGCTCACCTGGGATCCAGACCGGAGCTACTGGGCGACCACGAAGCAATACGTCGAGCAGTTCCTGAGCGACGTCGGTACCGCCAGCGGTAGCTTCGGATCTCCCTTCGCGCTCACGCCACAGTACATGGGTAGCAACGGACGAGCCAACAACGTCTCACTGTTCGCCGGCGCGTGCACCGACTACGGCAATCCCACCAACGATCCGAGCCAGGGTGGCTATACATGCCAGTTTGGCGCCAACCGCTCCAGCGGTGCCGGTCACAACTATCCGCTCGATGATCCCAACGTCGGTCAGAACGACTGCTACGCAACGGGAAACAACGCGTGGGGACCCACTCCAAACGGCCCGCTGAACACTGGAGCGGCCAACGCGATCTGTCTGACCGACGCCGACATCAAGGCAGAGTTGCAGAGGATGCTCCCGCAGATGGGGCTGCCCGGAGGCAATGCCGTCAAATCTGGGATACAGCTGCAGCCGCTGGTTGACGTGCTGCTCCCGGCGGGCGTCGAGGTGTGTCTCGACTCAACTGGTCTGAACTCCGCCGGCCACGTGTGCTCGTCCAACAGCGCTACGCCGGGCTCGGGGGCACACGCGCCACAGGCACAGTTCTGCAGCTACCACTCTCAGGTCCAGCTGGGCGGCCAGGAGGTCACCTACGTGGTCCAGCCATGGAGTGCCCAGTGGGGCCAGGGGTTGGGGTGCGATGACGCCGACGCGCCAAACATCACCCTGCCCGCCGACGTGACCAAGCTGGCCCAGCAGGTCGCGGACAAGCTGGTAAGCCCGCTCAGCCAGTCACAGCTCGCGGCGATCACCAACCCCGGCCTGGACGCCTGGTACGGCTACGACAGCGCCGAGAACGGCACGGAGATCAACGACAACGGCTGCGCGGGGCTGAGCGGCAGCGGCCTGGACAACGTCTCGCTCAACGGCACTACGTACGCGCTCCAGCGCGAGTTCAACAACGCCGGCGCGATCGAGACCGATCCGAACGCACTCCCCTGCATCGATTGGGTGAACCTGACCCCGACGTTCGTCGTACCGGGTCCGGTCGAGCCGGGTGACAACGTCGTGTTCGACGGCTCGGTCACCGCCTCCACCCTGATGATCCACAACGGCGACTACCAATGGAGCTTCGGTGACGGCACCACCGGGTCCGGCCCGAGCGTGTATCACCAGTACAGCAAGGGCGGCAACTACCCCGTCACGCTCAGCGTCACGGACCGCGGGGGCAACAAGGCCAGCGTCACCCAGACGGTGACGGTGCTCGGTTCCGACGGTCAGCCCGTGAACAACACGCCCGCTCCGGGTGGATCGAATCCGTCGGGGTCGCTCAACGTACACATCAGGCTGCTGCCGCAGAGCCTGAAGAGCGTTCTGAGGAAGGGCATCGGGATGCAGGTCAGCTCGAACAAGGCCGCCAACGGGATCGCCACCGTGTGGATCACCCGCGCCTCCGCCAAGAAGGCGGGGATCAAGGTCGGGAAGACCGCAGCTGTGCGCATCGGCATCGGCACGGTGTCCTCGATCAAGAACGGCACCGTGACGCTCCACCTGCACCTGTCCAGGGCAACGGCCAAGAAGCTGGCCCGCCTCCGGCACGTCACGATGACGGTCCGCCTGGCGCTGGTCGCCCCCGGCAACCAGCAGTCCGCGCTCGACGCCGCCGGCCACTACTAGGATCTACTTCCCCCGGAAAAACGCTGAGTGACTGATCGCCTCGGCCGGGATGTGGGGTTCGTTGCTCGTTTGTGGGGTCATGGTCTCGGAGTTCGGGGGTGTTAGGCCAGGGTCGCGAGCCGTTGCAGGTTGTGGGCGAGGGCGATGCCGCCGACCCAGGTTTGCGCTCCGGGGAGACTTCGGAGTCGGGTGCGTCTGAGGCCTTTGCGCTTGAGTTGTGAGATGCGCCCCTCCAGGCCGTTGCGGAATCGGTAGCGCCGGCGCCAGCCTCTGGTTGCTTCGATCCGCGCAGCGCGACCCTGCCTAGGAATCACCGGGCGTTTGATGTTGTGCTCGTGCAAGGCTTGATCGCCGAGGCTGGTACCAAAGCCGCGGTCGGCCAGAACGCTGTCGATGCGCATGCCCGCGTCCTTGGCTTTGGCGATCGCGCTGGCCAGCAGGCCGGCATCGTTCGGATTGCCTGCCTGCGGCACGTCGAGGATCACGAACCCCTCGGCGGTGTCGGCGACCCGAGCCTTGTATCCGAACTCGGTCGGACGGCGGGGGCTGCCCATCCGGATGGGGCGAGCGTCCGCATCAACCAGCGAGATCCGCCGATTCGGGATCGTGCGCTGACCCTGCAAGCGAAGGTCGGTCTGCGCGAGGATCTGCTCGACGGCGTGCAGTTCGCTCTGAAGTCGTCCGGCGAGCACCCGGGCGCCAGGACGGCGCGATCGACGAGCGCGCTCCACCACGGTGCGAGCTTCCCGAACGGTCTGTCGAGCACGTCGCGCGATCTCCGCGGTCAGTCTGTCAATCGCGTCACGAGCGTCCCGGCCGCGGACCCGCAGCGCGGAGATCGCTCGCACACGCTTGCCCACTGACCGGCGCCGATCACGAACGCGCGCTGCGCGCGCCGCGCCGGTCGCCTTGATCCGCCGCGTCAGCGACGTCAGCCGCGATACCGCGTGTGCGCACAGCCCGGAATCAGTCGGGCTGCGAACGTCGGCCTCGAGCACTGTCGTGTCGACTCGCAACCGCCGTGAGCGCAGCACCTTGCGCTCCACAGCGAGCGACAGCAACTCGGCGTTGAGCTCCTCGACCAACCCGGGGCCGAGCCGCTTGGTCAGCTTCATCAGCGTCGACGGATCAGGCACCCGGCCGTCGAGCGCGATTCGACAGAACCGCCGCCAAGTGAACGAGTCAGCGACCTCCTTGCACAACGTCTCCCAGCCAAGGTCATACCGATGCTTGAGATACGCCAGCCGCAGATACGTTTCGATCGCGATCGTCGGCCGCCCAATCGTCGCCGTCAGCCGACGCCGAAACGGCTCCAAGAACCGATCCTCCGCCAGCATCGCATCGACCTTGGCAAGCTCAGGCGGCAACGCCCGCAACTCATCAGGCAAAACCGCCTCCCACAACGACTCCCCGACCGCTCGCTCCCGCAACATCCAGACCTCCTCGAAAGCCGGCAATTGCAGGACAAATCATCGAGGTCAGCCCGGACGGAACAACACCCCCCAACCCATGACTATTTCCGGGGGAAGTAGCCGCTAGACGCGCGCCTCGCGAGCGGCTGTCGCGTTGGCCGACCAGTAGCGGGAAAGCCGCTCGGCATGGACGCCGGCGTACCCCTGCAGCCCCTCCAGGAGCATCACCTCCGCGTCCGACAGGCCCGGATGCCACAGATCGACGATCAGCACGAGTCGATCCTGGTCGGTGTGGTTCCAGGCCTCGTGCTCGAAGTAGTCGTCGAACACCAGACAGCGGCCCTCGACCCACCGTCGCGTGTCATCTCCGACCCGGATCGCGCAGTCTCCCGCAGGCACCTCGATCCCCAGATGACAGCGAACGCGAACGTTCGTCGGTCCCCGGTGCGCGTCGATGTGCGTGTGGGCGCGCAATCGCGAGACGTAGATCAGTCCGGCCATCGTGCGGACCGTTGGATGCGTCTCGATCCCACGCGTGGTCACCGGGCACGCCGCACACACATCGTCGTGTCGCCGGCCCCGCTCGTACAGAAACGCGACGTCCCAATCCCCGGTCCGGCCAATCCGCTCGCTCTCCGCATGAAAGTCGGTGATCGCGAGCAGCTCGGCGCGAATCTCCGAGAAGTGGGACTCGAGGTACGCCACGATCGGAAAGTCCCGCGGCTCGTGCCAGGGGCGACTCCGAAGATCCGGGTAGACCAGCCCGGGACGCCGCCGACCCTCATCGACGAAACCCTCGACGTACCGGCGGAAGCGCGTCCTCCCCGCCTCGGGCTCAGGCGGAGTGATCGCGCCGTCGCCCTCCGGGGCCTCGAGGGAATCGATCGCCGCCAGCCACTCGTCGAACGACCGTCGCTTGTCCCAGGCGGTGCCGAGCGTCCACAACCGCTTGCGCGCCTGGGCCGCCCATGCACGGGAGGACACATCGTCCCCGCGACGAGCGGCCAGGTGCGCCAGCCCCACGCATGGCTCAGCCACCACCGGACACGCCGCCGCAGCGAGCGCCAGCGCGCTCGCCCGTTCGTCTCCCTCACTGAGCAGCGCCCCCGAATACGACCTCCGCACGAGCTCCTCGTCCTCCTCCTCGAAGCGCGCCAGCTGGACCGTGAAGACCGGGCGGTCGCTGTCGTGAAGTAGCTCGGCCAACTGACACAGGCCCGCCAGCCACAGACCGGGCGCCTGCTCGGCGATGTTCGCCATGTGTAAGAGCACGAGGGCATCGAGCTCCTGCGACGTGGGCGGCTCCCCCTGCACGGGCCAGGGGAGATCCCGCGCCCAGCGATGGGTGCCGGCCAGCAGTGGGCGCCGAGGCGTTACCGAGAACAGGTACGCGAGGCGCTCGGCATGAACTCCGGCCACGCCCGCGACGTCGTCCCGTCGCGCCACCGAGATCAACTCGCGCCCGAACGCCTCGGTCCCGTACACGCTGTGGATGAGCGCCGCCTCCGCAAGCCACTCGGGCTGCCCCCAGCGACGCACAATGCACGAGGTTTCAACGAGGTGGTCGAGTAGCGACCTCCCCCGGCTGTGACTCAGTTTCCCCGCGCCCTCCGCGTCGAGGAGCGCAACCAGCTCGTCACTCGGCACGGCGCACGCCTAGTGGTGTGCTGTCTCTTCGGGCAGCTCGTACCAGCGTTTGCGCTCGCCGATCCGCGCGCGGCGCTTCCAGCGGCCGCTCTTCGGGGTCTGCTCCGCGATCCGCCCGAGCGTCTCGAGCTGGGCGCGCGGGTCGAGCGGCGCCCCCGCGATCGCCGGCCGGTCGCCGTCGGCCAGGACCGCGCCGATCCGCTCCAGGTTGTGCGTCACCGTTCTCCACCAACCCCAGTCCTCTCCGACCAACGAGCGGAACACGCGCACGTCCATGGCAGACGGATCGTCGGAGTCGGCGAGCTCGAACGTCACGAGCAGGCGCAGGCAGTCGTCGACATCCTTCTCGTTGAGCTCGACGATCTGGAGCTTGGAGAGCAGCAGGTCCATCGGATCGAGCGTGTAAGGCAGTCGCGCCAGGCGATCGGCGAAATCGAGCGTGTGACACATGTGGAGTTTGTCGATCAGCACGTCGACCGCGAGGCCGGTCCCGCGGTGGGCGAAATACAGCTGCTTGTTGCCGTACAGGGCGTTGAAGGTCTTGTCCGGCTCGAACCCCTGCTCGACGAGCATGCCGGTCAGCTCGCGCCGGGTGGAGCTCAGCGACCCGAAGTCGAGGTCCTGGCCGCTCCGGGTGCGCGCCGGCAACTCCGGGCACAGGAAACGGATGGCCAGACCCCCGAGCAGGCGAAGGACGATCCCGCGCTCGGATGCCAGGTCGATCAGCGCCTGCCCGTCGTGCAGCAGCTCGGTGTCCTGGGCGGTGTCGCTCACCTGAGCAATACGGTACTGACTGTTAGGTTTCGCCCCGTGCCGTTGACCGACCACGAGCTGGCCGTGTGCGATCACATCGCGGCGCAAACTGATCAGCTCGTCTCGCTCGCGAGCGACCTCATCGCCTTCGACACGACCGCGCGCGAGGTCGGCGATCCGCCGCGGGATGAGGAACAGTTGCAGAGCTACCTCGCAGAGCGCCTGCAGGCAGCCGGCGCGGAGGTCGATCTGTTCGAGCCGGATGCGGAGGCGATGCGAGGAAAGCCGCTCGTGCCGCCCGGGCTCGACTTCGCGGGACGCCCTCAGCTCATCGCCACCCAGCGCGGACGTGGCAGCGGCCGCTCGCTCGTGTTCAACGGCCACATCGACGTGGTCTCGGGCGAGCCGCGTGCGTCGTGGACGAGCGACCCGTTCACCCCCCAGCTGCGCGACGGGCGGCTGTACGGCCGCGGCGCGTGCGACATGAAGGGGGGCATCGCGTCGATGGTGTTCGCGGTCGAGACTCTGGCGTCGATCGGGATCGACCTTCGAGGCGACGTGGTCGTCGCCACCAACACCGACGAGGAGTCCTCGGGCGCGGGCGGCACGGCGCTCGTCGAGCATGGCCTGCGCGCGGACGCGGGCATCGTCACCGAGCCGACCGGCTTCGACGTCTGGGTGGCCTGTCGGGGCTCGGAGTACTGCGTGGTCCGGGTGCCCGGGCGCCCCGGCCACGCCGAGGTGCGCCAGCCGCCGTGGCAGCAGGGCGGAGCCGTCAACGCGATCGAGAAGGCCGCGGTCGTCCTGGATGCGATCGGATCGCTCCGGACAGAGTGGGCCAATCGCACAGGCCTCGATCATCCATACCTGTCACGACCCTCACTCCTGCCCACGATGGCGCGCAGCGGCGAGTGGCCGGTCACCTATCCGGCGTCGTGCGATCTCACGCTCGCGGTCATGTACCTGCCGGCCATGGCGGATGCCGGCGGTTGGGGGGCCGAGGTCAGGCACGAGGTCGAGGCGTGGATCGTCCGCGAGAGCGCGCGCGACGACTGGCTGGCTGAGCACCCGCCCGTGGTCGAGTGGTGGCCCAACGCAGTGATGCCGATGGAGATCCCGGAGTCGGAGCCGATCGTCAAGACCGCAATCGATGCGACCAGCGACGTCGGCCAGCCGGGAGGGCTGGGGGGGCTCGACTCGTGGTACGACGGGGCGACGCTGACCACGCTGGCCGGCATCCCGTCGATCGGCTACGGGCCGCCGGGATTCGACGCCTCGGGTCTCAGCCTCGCGCACATGGTCGACGAATACGTCCCGGTCGATGGCCTGGTCGGGTGCGCGCAGGGCCTCGCGGTCGCGGCGATGCGCTTCTGCGGCGTCCGGGACTAGCCCTCAACGCGCTGGGCGAGCTCGATGCCCTTTTTCCCGACGTCGACGACGTAGCCCCGGAGGATCCCGTGGTTGGCCTCGCTCCCGGGATTGATGCACAGCGTCTTGCCGATCTTGCGCTCGCCGCCCGACTCGTGGATGTGGCCGTGGATCGTGAGCAGCGGCTGGTAGGTCTCGATCAGCTTGCGCACCGCGGTCGAACCTACCGGCCCTCTGAGCACGTCGCCGGCCGAGATCGTCGGGCGGAGGTTCTCATCCAGCAGCGGCGCGGTGTCGAGCCCCGAGTCGTGGGGCGGGACATGGATCATGAACACGGCCCTGCGTGGATCGCGCACCTGCTGCGCGAGCGCGTCGAGGCGGGCGTACAGCTCGTCTTCGGACTCCTCGCGCGGGGTCTGCCACGGCGTGTGGTTCGACCAGCCCGAAGAGAGCAGCTGCAGGTCGCCGGGTATGTCGAGCACCTTGCCGTCCGCGTTGACGGGCTTGATCCCGGGCTGGTTGAGGATCGGATCGATCACGAACTCGTCGTCGTTGCCGGGGATCAGATACAGCGGAGCGTTGCCTTCCGCGAGCCGCTCGGTGGCGAGCTTCATCCACGCGTCGACGCGCTCGTTCATCAAGTTGTGGAGCAGCTCGTCCCGGCCCGGCTCGTCGGAGGCGAGCCGCTCTGCCTCCTCTGAGGTTGTGATGAAGGAGTAGTAGCCGACATCCGCGATGTCGCGCTCGAGCTGGGCCAGCTCCTCGGCGCCGCTCACGCGGCGATGCACCCCGAATAGCTCGGTCTCGTACCGCCCGTTCTGCTGGATGATCGGGACGATCGCCTTGCCCGTCAGATCGCCGGCCACCAGCGCCACATTCGCCTTGTAGACGTTCAGCGTGATCGCGTTCAGGAACTTCCGCCACGCCTTCTCCGCGGCGTGGAAATCGCTGGCGATATATAGCCGGGTAGCGATCGCGCAGCCCCCGCGCTAGTCGGGTGGCAACTCGGTGAACAGCATCTTCTCGTCGACGCCGGCCCGCTGAGCCCGGTAGCGCATGATGAAGAAGATCACGATTCCGATCAGGTAGAAGATCCCGGCGTCGATGATCCCGTTCGTCTCCAGATACGTCAGCGCGCTCCCGCCCTTGAGCGCGTCGATGATCGGCTTGATCACCGCGAAGATGTAGATCCAGAGCGGGAAGATCAGCCAGGCCAGCCCGATCCACGGCAGCTGTTTGCCGAACGGGGCGTTGCGGACGAGGTCGGGGCGGCGGAAGCGCACGAGCAGTGCGTTGACCCCGGGCAGCGTCCAGGTCAGCACCGCCATCACGATCGAGAACCACGCGGTGCCGGCCAGGTTCAGCTTGTGGCCGGTCGTGGCCAGGAACGTGGGCAAGTCCTTGTAGCTCTGGAAGAACAGGAAGATGCCGGTCAGGACGAGCGTGGCGATGATCGCGTTCAGCGGGGCGCGCAGGCGCTCGCTGACGCTCCCGAACCATTCGGGCACCTGGCGGTCGAGGCTCCACGCGAGCTGCATCCGGCTGATGAAGTTGATGTACACCGGACACAGCAGGAACGGGAACACCACCCCGCCGAGGCTGATGACGAACCACAACGGCCACAGGCTGCTGTTCGCGACCACCGCCAGCAGGGGCATCGAGTTCGGCTGGCCGAGCGGGAGCGCGGTCAGCGCCGAGTTGAATCCCCAGTAGCTGCCGCCCCAGCTGACCTGAGTGTTGAAGCCGAAGTGACTCGAGATCGCATCCACGTACACGGAGTTCGCGAGGACGCCGATCACGAGCGCGCCGATCAGCGCGATCAAGACGCCACGGCGGACGTTCCCGCGCACCTCACCGGCGATGTACGCCGAGTACTGGAAGCCGATGAACTGGAACAGAAGCACCGACAGCATCAGCGGGAATACCGTCGTCGAGAAGATGTTGGTGAAGAAGCTGTTATGGGTCGTGGCGATCAGGCCGGCCGTCTTGCCGGTCTGGGCGATGTGCGCGGCGGTCACACCGCCGGTGTAGTGCGGCAGGTTGGCGTTGAAGCTGCCCTTGTGGGTGAACAGCAGACCGAACAGGAACATGCCCACGAAGCACGCGACCCCGAACCCGGCGAGCGCGGTGACGACCCGGTGGAAGGTTCGGGTCGGAAGGAGGGCGACGACCGCGATCAGCAGCAGGACGATGATCGAGGCGATGAAGCCGGGGGTGCCGGTGATCGAGCCAGTCGCGTCGGTGAACCAGTTGTTCGCGCCGTGGAAGCCGCCGGCGCCGATGCCGATGATCCGCGCTGAGATCTGAAGGTTCCTCAGGACGAGCGGGACCTCGAACGCGATGATGAGCACGCTGGCGATCACCAGCGTCCACGACTCGAGCCAGCCGAGGAACGGGTGCAGGATGCGGCTCGAGAACACGTAGTCGCCGCCCGACCGGGGCATGACCGAGGTGAGCGACGCGAAGATCAGCGCGAGCAGGATGCAGAACAGACCGGCGACGATCGCCGCCCAGCCGTAGGCGGAAAACGGCCCGGCGCGCCACACCGGCACGAAGGCGAGGCTGTAGAAGATCGGGTACAGCGTGAGCCCGACGCCCACGAACGCGGCGACGTTGAAGAACAGGGCGTTGGTCACGCTGACGTTGCGGACCAGCCCCGAGGATTGGCGCACGAACAGCTTCGGCGTGGTGGTCGCCGCAGCGGCGGACGGGCCGGCGTCTTCAGCCACAGTCACCCTCCAATCCCGGTCGGAAGCGAGACAGGAGCGACACTACCACGGCTATCAGACGTCGAGCAGGGCCTGCGCGTAGTGCGAAGGACGGCGATCGGCAAACGCGTCGTTGTGCTCGCTCGTGCGCTTGTCGGCCGCGTCGCCGAGCTCGCAATCGGCGGTGATGGTGGCCAGGCCGCGGTCGGGAACCGGGCCGGCCCGGAGCGCGCCGTCCGGTCCTGCGATGACGCTGCCACCCTCGAACTCGAGCCCGCGTTCGGTGCCGCACCGGTCGCATACCGCGACGAACAGCTTGTTCCAGTAGGCCGTCATCGCGGCGAGCGAGTGGAGCACCGGGCGCCCATCGGGAGGGGCATCGTCGCGGGGCCAGTTGGTCGGCAGCGCAATCAGTTGCGCGCCCTGCAGCGCGAGGCCGCGGGTCAGCTCCGGGAACTCGAGGTCGTAACAGACCGCGAGCCCAACCGACCCGTAGCGCGTCGGCACGACCGGCGCCGGCGACTCGCCCGGGGTGAACCAGTAGCACTCCTCGTCCCAGAGATGCATCTTGCGGTAGACGGCGAGGACGCCGTTCCCATCGACGAGCGCGGAGCTGTTGAACAGCCGCCCGTCCGACGCCAGCTCGCAGAAGCCGCCGACCACAAGCGCATCGCCGCGCGCCGCCTCCTCAGCCCACCCCGTTAACAGATCCCCGTCGGCGGGCGTCGCCGCGGCCCGAGCCTCGTCGACGGAGCGGAACACGTAACCGCTCGTGCACAGCTCGGGCAGCACCACGATGTCGGCGTCGTTGGCCACCGCCGCGGCGATCGACTCGCGCGCGAGCGCGGCGCTGGCCGTGGGCGACTCGACATCCGGAGCGATCTGACAGCAGGCGATGCGGACCGGCATCCCCGCCAGCCTATCGAGCGGGCTATGCGGTCTCGAGCGCCGGCTCGACCGCGTGGGCGCCGGCCGGCACGACGGCGTCGCGCAGGAAGGCCGCCCCGATCGCCGCGCCGCAGACCGCGAAGACCGCGCCAATCAGGAACGCCAGGTGATAGCCACCGGTGAGTGCGGCGGCGGTGCTCGCACCGCTCGCAACGAGATGGCTGGTGCGCGCGGCAGCGGTGCTCGCCAGCACCGCGAGCCCCAGTGCTCCGCCCATCATGAACGCGGTGTTGGTGATGCCGGAGGCCAGGCCCGAATCCTGTGGCTCGACGTCGCTCATCGACGCCATCAGCACGGGGTTGAAGGCCAGGCCGCCGCCGACGCCGAACAGCAGCATCGCGGGCAGCACGTCGACGACGAACGAGCCGTCCACCGGGGCACGAGCCAGCCACAGCAGCGCCGCCGCGGCGAGGAGCAGACCGGCGGCCAGCGGCACACGGAAGCCGTAGCGCATGACCAGCTTGGCCGAGAGGCCCAGCGAGAACGCCATCATCAACAGGTTGCCCGGCAGGTAAGCGAGGCCGACCTGCAGCGGGCTGTAGCCGAGCACCAGCTGGAGGTAGAGGGCGGCGAGGAAGAACCACGCGAACATCGCGGCCGCCCACAGGACACCGACCACGTTCGCGGTCGAGACGTTCCGCCGCCGGAAGAGACCGAGCGGCACCAGCGGCACCGGCGTCCTCGCCTCGATCGCGAGGAACGATCCCAGGAACACGCCCGCGGCGGCCAGCAGCCCGAGCGTCCGGGCCGAGGCCCAGCCGGCCTCGTTGCCGTTGACGATCGCGTAGACCGCGAGCATCAGCGAGGCGGTCACGGCCACCGCGCCGGCCACGTCCAGCCGTCGTGACGCGGGCCGGACCTGGGCTCCGGGGAGCACGAGCCTGGCCAGGACGAGGACGGCGATGCCGATCGGGACGTTGACCAGGAAGATCCAGTGCCAGCTGAGGGCGCTCGTCAGAATGCCGCCCAGCAGGACGCCGATCGTTCCGCCGCCGGCGGCGACGAACCCGAAGACGCCCATCGCCTTGGCCCGCTCC
>Ga0335077_10006006_pt1 | contig 14960 bp, 13 predicted proteins | sample Lox_Sample_31_FD_207151 | JGI IMG/M metagenome (GOLD analysis project Ga0335077, IMG submission 207151) | Soil microbial communities from Loxahatchee National Wildlife Refuge, Florida, United States - Lox_Sample_3.1 | ecosystem: Environmental > Terrestrial > Soil > Wetlands | place: USA... | reverse complement strand
CGAGATCCTGTCGAGTTTCCCTGGGATGGGAACCCACCTCCTGAACGAGCTCCTGGACGCCGGCCTCGGCTCTCCCTCACGCATCGTGCGGGCCGGCGTCGAGCGCCTGCAGGAGCTTCCTGGAGTGGGGGAGAAGAAGGCGATCGCGCTCTTCGAGGTGGCGCAGTCCTGGATGGCCGAGCAGGCCGCGTCTCGAGAGGCCGAAGCGACGGCGGCCGACGCAGAACTGGAGCCGATGGATGGGATCGATGACTCAGCCCGGAGCGATGAAGGAGCGGTCGACCCGGTGCCGCGAGCATCCTCTGAATAAGGAGAGTCAGCAGCGGACCTGCATTGGATGCCGGCAGGTCAGACCGAAGGCGGAGCTGGTGAGGCTGACACGCGGGAAGGAGCGAGAAGTGAAGGTGGACCATCAGCAGGTGGCGCCTGGCCGAGGGGCCTACTCGTGCCCCACACCCGAATGCCTCGAGCGCGCACTGGCGCAAAATCGTCTGGCCCGGGCGCTGAAGAGTCCGCTGGCCCCTATCGGACTGAACATGGCTGAGATCCTGGAATCCTGGCGGAGGAGGTAACAGCACCGTGGCGGGACGCATGAAGGTCATGGACCTCGCGAAAGAGCTGGGTGTCACCAGCAAGGACCTGGTCATGGCTCTGGAGGCCATGGGCCACAAGGGAATGCGTGCCTTGAGCCCGCTACCAGTGACCACGGCCAACGAGCTCCGAGTCAAGCTAGGCCGCGGTCGTGATCTGCCCGTGGAGAACAAGCCCAAGCGGGCAGTGAAGCTCAAGGAGGCAGCGTCTGTCGAGGAGGCAGATGGGACCTCGCTTCCCGTGACGACGGAGGCCGCGAAAGAGGGCCCGCTGAAGCGCCCTCAGCGGGTGGTGAGGGCGCCGAAGGTCGAAGTCGAGACCGAGCCCGTGCTGGAAGCCATCAAGCCCGTGGCCACCATCTTTCGGCCATCGGCCACGCCGGTACCGCCAGCGGAGACACCTCCTTCCGTTCCACCGCTTCCCCCTTCCCCGCCGTTCGTGTCGACGCCGCCGTCTCCGGTTCCAGCCCCGGTTCAGGTGCCGCCCCAAGCGTCACCCGTGGTCACCGTCAGCGCGCCACCGCCTCCTCCATCTGCTCCGGTGATACCGGCAAGACCGGTCCCTCCTCCGGCCCCGTCGCCTCCAGTCGTACCGATACGACCGGCCGCAGCAGCGCCGCCCACGGAGGTGAAATCCCCACTGCCAGCGCCGCGCCGGATCGTTCCTCCGGCTCCGCCTGCTCCGGTGAGACCCGCCGCAGCGGCGCCAAGTTCGACGCCCGTTCGACCTTTGGTCCCTGCGCCTCCGGTGCGCCCGGCCGCAGCCGCGGTCGTTGCACCGACCGTCCGGCGGGAGGCCAAGCCAGCGCAAGCGGCCGAGTCCGAGGTGCCTCAGGAGATCAAACGGGAACTCATCAAGGTCCCGGAATCCGTGACCGTGGGCGAGTTGGCCGCGGCGATGCGGCGAAAGTCAGGCGAAGTCATCAAGGCGCTCCTCGAACTGGGTGTGATGGCCACGCTGAACGAGGTGCTCGATCCGACCGCAGCGCGGCTGGCGGCCGACAAGTTCCACTTCGACCTCGAGGTGCGATCGCTCGAGGGCGAGATCCTGGAAGAGGAAGAGGCCGATCCCACGCAACGCCGTCCAAGACCGCCCGTAGTGACGGTCATGGGCCACGTGGACCACGGGAAGACGTCCCTGCTCGACGCCATTCGCACGACCAAGGTTGCTGAGCGCGAGTTCGGAGGGATCACCCAGCACATCGGGGCATACCAAGTCGACACGACTCACGGTAAGGTGACGTTCCTTGACACGCCGGGGCACGAAGCCTTCACCGCGATGCGCGCACGCGGGGCCCAGGCGACCGACATTGTGATTCTGGTGGTGGCAGCCGACGACGGGGTGATGCCGCAGACGGTCGAGGCTGTCAACCACGCGAAGGCTGCGAACGTCCCGATCCTGGTCGCGGTGAACAAGATCGACAAGCCCGGCTCCGATCCGGATCGCGTCAAGCGTGAGCTGTCCAATCTGGGTCTGGTCCCCGAGGAGTGGGGCGGCCCGACGATCTTTGTACACACGTCGGCCAAGCGTGGGGACGGCATTCCCCAGTTGCTCGAGATGACGGCATTGCAAGCGGAGGTGCTCGAGCTACGCGCGAACCCCAGCCGGGCGGCTCGCGGGGTGATTGTCGAAGGACGCCTGGACCGAGGGCGCGGGCCGGTCGCTACGGCGCTCGTCCAGTCCGGTACCCTGCGGGATGGTGACGCGGTCGTGGTGGGTTCTCACTCGGGCCGTGTCCGGGCGATGTTCAGCGACCGTGGGAAGAAGGTCACCGCTGCCGGGCCCTCCGACCCTGTGGAGATCCTCGGTCTGTCCGGCGTGCCGCAGGCCGGCGATTCGTTCCTCGTGGTGGCGGACGAACGCAAGGCGCGGCAGATCGCGACGGTCCGCACCGAGCGGGATCGCCTCAAAGGCAAGGGCGTCACACGAGTGACGCTCGAGGATTTGCACAAGCAGATCCAGGCCGGCGAGGTGAAGGAACTGCGTCTCATCCTGAAGGCGGACGTGCAGGGCTCGGTGGAGGCCCTCACCGAGTCCCTCGAACGGCTGTCCACGGACGAGGTGCGGCTCAAGGTTATCCACGGATCGGTGGGTGCGGTCAACGAGTCGGACGTCATGCTGGCCTCGGCCTCGAACGCCATCGTGCTCGGGTTCAACGTCAAGGCTGACGCGAAGGCGGCGAGCCAGGCCCAGGTGGCGGGCGTCGACCTTCGCAACTACAACGTCATCTACGATGCCATCAACGATGTGCGAGCGGCGCTCAGCGGGATGCTCGCGCCCGAGATCCGAGAGACGGTGATCGGGCGCGCCCAGGTGCGCCAGCTCTTCCCGATCAGCAAGATCGGCACGATCTTCGGCTCCAGCGTCACGGAGGGCAAGATCGTTCGCGGCGCCCGCGTGCGGATCAAACGGGGAGAGACGGTGCTGGGCGAGAGCACCGTCAGCTCGCTCAAGCGATTCAAGGACGATGTGCGCGAGGTACTGCAGGGTCTCGAGTGCGGAATCGGGGTGGAAGGAATCAGAGGCGTCCAGCAGGGCGACGTCATCGAGGCCTTCACCACGGAGGAAGTTGCCCGCACGCTCTAAACATACGGACGGGGTTTTCGTCCCCTTCCCGAGCCTTCATTCGGGGATCGTTGGCCAGAGGTAAGGCCGCGCTCGATTAAGAGACCAAATCGAGCGAACCGGCCCTGGCGAATACGCCCCCTGGGTCTCAGCCCGGCGCCTCGTGGGTTCGGAAGGCTTGAAGCGGCGAGCGAATCCGCACGGAGTTCGAGCCGAAGACGTGAACGATGTGGCGTTCGAGCGCGCGCGGGTCATGAGCATGGCGACGGAATCGAAGGTTCGACCGGCATGCGTCACGTGACCCTCCGTTCGCCTGCTGGCTGGGCTGGCCGTGGGGGCGCTTCGAGGGGGTCCGATTACCCCCGACGGGACTAGAGATGTCTGCGGCGCGGGTCGCTCTCGGCACGGCGCAGGTGCACCTCCCGGATGTCGGGTCGTTGAAGGGAAAGCGCCACGCCTTGAAGGGCCTCAAGGAAAAACTGCGCCGCCGCTTCGAGATCTCCGTGGCCGAGGTCGATCACCACGACTCCTGGCAGCGTGCGACGCTGGCGCTGGCCTGCGTGTCCGGCGACTCGCGACACGCCAACGAGGTGATCTCGAAGGCCATGGACTTTCTGGAGGACAACGTGGACGGGTACGTCACGGACATCGAGGTCGAGATCTTCTGATGCCGCGGGTCGGCCGGGTATCGTAGCGCGGTGCAGGGCAAGCGGCTCGAGCGTGTCAATCAGCTCATCAAGGAGGAGGTTTCGATGCTCCTCCAGCGGGAGCTGAAGGACCCGCGCCTGGGATTCGTCACCGTTACCGAGGTGGACGTCACCGCCGATCTGAAGCATGCGAAGGTCTACGTCTCCGTGCTTGGTTCGGAGGAGCGCTGGGTGTCGTCGTTTCAGGCGCTCGAGAGCGCGCGAGGCTTCGTGTGGAACTGGCTCCGCCGTCACCTGGATCTGCGCGTGACGCCCGAGATCATGTTCCGGCCAGACCGGTCTATGCAGCATGCGGCCCACATCCAGTCGCTCCTGGCCAGCCTGCACGACAAGTCACCAGGCGACACAGGGTCGTGAACGCGGACGGTCGGGTCGTCTCGGTCGCGCCGCCGCCGCCGCTCCTGCAGATCTTGTCTGGGCCGGCGGGATCGGCATTGATGCTGGGACACGTCCACCCAGACGGCGACGTGCTCGGCACGCTGCTCGGACTGGGCCTCGGGCTCGAGGCCGCGGGGTGGTCCGTCACGTATGCTGGGCCCCATCCGATTCCCGATGTGCTCGCCTTCCTTCCGGGGGCCGCCCGCTGGCAGACATGGAGTACGCTCCTGGGTCGCTTCGACGTCGTCGTCCTCACCGATTGCCCGAATCCGGACCGTACCGAGGGGCTCCTCGACGCAGCGCGGAGCACGGCGCGCCACCTGCTGAACATCGATCACCACCCGGACAACCGCCGGTACGGCACCGTGAACTGGATCGATCCCGCCGCCGCCGCGACGGGCGAGATGGTGTTCGACCTGATGGAGGTCCTGGGCCTTCGGGTCACGCCGGAGATCGCGCTCAACCTCTTCACCGCCATTCATACGGACACCGGCTCGTTCCGCTACTCGAACACCACGCCGCGCACGTTCCGCATTGCGGCGGAGCTGACGGCGGCCGGCGCGGATCCCGCTTTCGTGACCGATCGCCTCTACCAGCGCAGATCGCCGGATGCGCTCACGACGCTCGGACGGGTCCTGGGTCGGATACGCGTGAGCCAGGATGGTCGGGTGGCGTGGCTCACCGTCCCACGCGAACTCTGCTCCGAGGCTTTTCTGGCGGCCGAGGATCTCGTTACCTATCCGCGCTCTCTGGATGGCGTGGAGGTGGCGATGCTCCTGCGTGAGGAGGGCGAGGGGCGCGTCAAAGCGAGTCTTCGCGGCAAGGGAAAGATTCCCGTGAACAGGATCGCGCAGCGGTTCGGCGGCGGCGGTCACGAGAACGCGGCTGGTTGCACCGTGCGGGGTACGCTCGACGAAGCCACCACCCTGTTGGTCGACGCTGTGCGCCTCGCCCTCCATGGAGACGCCGCGTGAATCCCCAGCACCTGTCCGGAGTCCTGCCAGTCGAGAAGGGACCGGGAGTCACGTCGTTCCAGGTGGTGGCGCACCTCCGGCGCCAGCTGCGCGTCTCGAAGATCGGCCACGGGGGCACGCTCGACCCCGAGGCGACCGGCGTCTTGCCCATTCTGATCGGTGAGGCGACCAAGCTCACCCCGTATCTCACCGAGTTCGACAAGGAATACCTGGCCACGGTGCGCCTCGGCGTGACCACGTCGACCCAGGACATGACCGGGACCGTGCTCGAGACCCGGGCCATTCCGTCGCTGGACCAGGGAGCTATTGAGGCCACGCTAACCCGGTTCGTGGGGATCATCAGCCAGATCCCCCCGATGTACTCAGCATTGCGTCGAGGTGGCCGACGTCTCTATGAGCTGGCCCGCGAGGGGATCACCGTGGACCGAGAGCCCCGGCAGATCGTGATCCACGCGATCACACTGGAGGCACTGGACATCCCGGAGCTGACCCTCCGCGTCCATTGCGGTAAGGGGACTTATGTCCGGACGCTGGCCGCGGATCTGGGTGCGGCATTGGGATGCGGCGGCGCTCTCGCTTCGCTGACGCGGACGCGCGTAGGGCCCTACACCCTGGCGAGCGCGGTGAGCTGGGCAGAGGTCGCGGCCGCGCGCGGTGGTGAGACATTGTGGGCCCGCGTGCTTCCTTCTGACTCGGCTCTCGCCGCCTATCCTGCCGTCCACCTCGACGCCCCGCGCGTCGTCAAGTTCGTCCATGGGCAGACCGTGCCGGTGCCCGGCGGCCCCAACGGGCGTGTCCGCGTCTACTCGTCGAATGGCGCCTGCCTCGGAGTCGGGGAGGGGTCTGCCGAGACCGTGAAGCCCGAGCGATTGCTCCATGCGGATCCTGCGCGGCCTTCCGTCCTACCCGCCTGACCTCAGGCCCTCGGTGACCGCGCTGGGTGTCTTCGACGGCATCCATCTCGCGCACGCCAAGGTCCTGGCCACGGCGGTGGAGCGGGCGCGGGCGCTCCGAGTCGCCGCCGTGGTGTGCACCTTCGATCCTCATCCGGCTGCCGTCTTGCGACCGGGAGACGCCCCGGCCCCCATCGCCACGCTGGACGAGAATCTTGCGCGCATCGCCCGTATCGGACCCGACGCCATCCTGTTGATCCCGTTCACCCTGGAATTTTCGAGGATCGAGGCCGAGGCCTTCGTCGAGGACGTGCTCGTGAAGACCCTCGAGGTTCGCGAGGTCGTGGTCGGATTCAATCACACGTTCGGGCGCGGCGCGCGAGGCACGCCGGCATTGCTCGAGAAAATCGGGAACCGGTATGGGTTCGTCACCCATATCTTGCCGCCGCTGCAGATCAACGGACAGACCGTCTCTTCCAGCGCCATCCGGGACGCGCTTCGCGAGGGAGATGTCGAACGGGCGCATGAGTTCCTCGGTCACCCGTATCAGGTGAGCGGGACGGTCGCACGAGGCGCGGGCCGGGGCCGAACGCTCGGTTTCCCCACCGCGAACCTACGACCCGATCGCCCCCTCATCCTCGCTGCTGGCGTGTACGCCGCTCGTGTCGCCTGGGCCGACAGGTCAGCGGACGCGGTGGTGAACGTCGGGTACCGACCCACCTTCGGCGAGAATCAATATTGGATCGAGGCGTACATCTTCGACTTCTCCGGTGACCTGTACGATCAGTCCCTGACGATCGAATTTCTTGCACGCATCCGGCCCGAGATGAAGTTCTCCGGGGTCGAGGCCCTCATGCAGCAAGTGGCCGAGGACATGGACGCCGCCAGGCGTCACCTCAAGACTCTGTCCTGAAGCACCGAGAGGGCTCCCCGCCCTCGCCGTTCAAGATTCGTCGCTGCGCCTACCGAAAAAAGACGTTCGACCGACGCGGATTGTAGGTCGAGAAGGCAGGTTCGAAACGCGACAACACCAAAGTGCACGAATTTTCATCGGTTCCCGTCCCGCCTGGGAACTTGCTGGCACATGGCCCGGAGATTGCTTATTGACAGTACATTGAAGGAATTCTGCAAATCTGTTATTGCAAAATCCTATCATGTTGACTTGCCATTGGCCTCCAGAGCGCTGGACGCCGGGAGCGTGATCGCCATGGTGCCACGATGAAGCCGGTCAAGATGGAGAGCCTCGAAGAACTCGATTCCGCTTCTGGTGAATCGGCTAGTCGGGTGGCTGACAGAAAGTGGCCCGACGAGCCCGGTGCCAGGCTCGAACGTGAGGTAGCGCTCTGGCGCAGCCCCAAGATGCTCGAAGTTGGCGAGATCATCCGCCGTGCCGCCGGAGTAGACGTCACCGTGCTGATCTGTGGTGAGACAGGCACAGGCAAGGACTTGGTCGCCCGCACCATTCACCACCTTTCCTCCCGACGGGGGAAGCCTTTCGTCAAGGTCAACTGCGCGGCCATGCCGCGGGACCTGTTGGAAAGCGAGTTGTTCGGACACGAGCGGGGGGCGTTCACGGGGGCCCACCGGCAGAAGATCGGGAAGTTCGAGGCTGCCGACGGTGGGACGATCTTCCTCGACGAGATCGGAGATCTCCACCCCGCGCTCCAAGCCAAGCTCCTCCACGTTCTGCAGGACGGCGAGTTCTCCCGCGTGGGTGGCAAGTCCACCCTGAAGGTCGATGTCCGGGTCATTGCGGCGACGAATCAGGACCTCGACCGCGCCGTGGCCGCCGGCCGGTTCCGCGAGGACCTCTACTACCGCATCAACGTCATCCAGATCCTCGTGCCACCGCTGCGTGAGCGGACCGAGGAGATCCCCTGCCTCATCAACTACTTCATCGAGCGCCACTCGCGGCTGTTCGGCCGCAACGGTTTCGAGGTGCCCCCCGACGTCATGGAGGTGCTGATCAAGCACAACTACCCGGGGAACGTTCGGGAGGTGGAGAACCTCGTGAAGCGCATGATCGTCCTCGGGGATCCCTCGTTCGCCAGCTCCGCGCTCAGTGTGCGGAAGCTGGACACGGCAGCTCTCACTGCGCGGCGGGCCGCGTCGTTGACCCCGTCGTTGAAGGATGTGGCGCGGCAGGCTGCACGTAGCGCGGAGCGTGAGGCCATTGCGAAGGTGCTCGAGGACACCCGCTGGAACCGGGTCAAGGCGGCGAAGCTCTTGAGGATCAGCTACCGAGCGCTGCTCTACAAGATCAAGGACGTGGGGCTCGATCGGCCAGGCGCTGACCACCAGCACCCGAGCTGAGCCCGCCCGCCCGCTAGCTGCGAGGCCCGAGCAGCTGCTGGACTTTCTCGAGGAACTCGGACAGCTTGAACGGCTTGAGCTGGACGCCGTTGACGGGAAGGTCGCGGTAGCGGGTGAGGTCGGCATAACCCGAAAGCAGCATGATCGGGATCGCCGCGTACTGGCTGCTCTCTCGTAGGCGTCGAATCAGCTCGGGACCGCCTAGGCCGGGCATCAGGATGTCCACGATCACGAGGTCCACCGACACCCGGGAAAGCCAATCGAGCGCCTCGAGGCCGTCCTCGGCCGCGATGACCCGATAGCCCGCTTCGCTGAGCATCTCCTGCAAGGCCTCTCGCATGTGATCATCGTCCTCGGCGATCAGCACTTGCTTCGTGGCGTTAGCGGTGCCGTTCACAGTTCCACTCTACGGGGAACGCAACCCCGCTGCAAGAATGGTGTACCGGACAAGCGGCTCGGAAGGTCTCGCAATTGGGACCCACATGCGATTCTGGATGATACCATGATGGCTACTCCGGGCAGAAATTCCGGGTGCGCTGGCCGGGCCGCGAACCTGACGGTCCGGGTGCCGTCCCCGCCAACGGGAGTTATCGCATGAACGTCCCCTACTTCGACCTGAAGGCGCAGTACGAGGGCATCCGCGACGAGATTCTCGCCGCCCTCGACCACGTGTGCCGAAGCGCGGCCTTCATTCTGGGCGCGGAGGTGGCCGAATTCGAGCGCGAGTTTGCGGCGTACTGCGAGGTCAAGCACTGCGTGGCACTGAACAGCGGGACCAGCGCGCTCCACGTGGCCCTGCTCGCCGCGGGTGTCAGACCGGGCGACGAGGTGATCAGCACCCCCAACACGTTCGTCGCGACGGCGGAGGCGATCTCCTACGTTGGGGCGCGGGCGGTGTTCGTCGACATCGACCCGGCGACCGCCAACATCGACCCGTCCCGGATCGAGGCCGCACTCACCAGCCGTACGAAGGCCATCGTCCCCGTGCACTTGTACGGCCGACCCGCCGACCTGGACGCTTTGCTCGAGATCGGACAGCGCCGTGGGGTGCCGGTCATCGAGGACGCGTGCCAGGCCCACGGCGCCCGCTGGCGCGGACGGCGGGTCGGCGGATTCGGCCTGGCGGCGACGTGGAGCTTCTACCCGTCCAAGAATCTCGGCGCCTACGGCGAGGCCGGGGCGCTCACGACGAACGACGACCGGGTCGCCGCGCTGACCCGCGCGCTTCGCGATCATGGGCAGACACGACGCTACTACCATGACCGCATCGGATGGAACTATCGCATGGACGGGTTTCAGGGGGCCGTCTTGCGCGTCAAGCTGAGACATCTCGACGCTTGGACGAAGCGTCGGCTCGAGATCACGCGCCTGTATCAGGAAGTGCTGGCGGGGACTTGCGTGGACCAACCCCAGGACGACCCGCGAGGGGAGAGCGTCTATCACCTGTTCGTGGCCTACGTCGAGCACCGGGACGCAGTGCGGGCCGCCCTGGAAGCGTGCGGCGTGCACACCGCGATTCACTATCCCGTGCCCCTTCACCGCCAGGAGGCGTGTGAATCGCTTGGGTATGGTCCGGGGAGCTTCCCTCAGACGGAGCGGGCATGCGACCGCGTGCTCAGCATGCCGCTCTATCCCGAACTGACGCTCGAGCAGGCGGAATACGCGGCAACGACGCTGGCGAGGGTGGCGGAGGAAGCTCGCGCCAAGCGGTGACGTCACAGGCAGGGTCCTACTGTCCTCGACGAACCGGGGGAGGCCGTCGCTCATCCGCGCGCGGCCACCGTAAAGGCACAGACGAGCCCGGCGATGAGACCCGCTGAGCCGAGGCCAGGACGAATCAGCGGCCCGGCTTGTCGGTCGTGTCGTGGTCGCGCTGACGGCCGAGCCGGCTCAGGATGGCATCGAGCTTCGCGTCGAGTTGCACGAGCGCCATCTCGACCTCCTCGATCCGTGCGGTCAGGCGTGAGTAGAGGACGAGGGCGAAGACCACCGCGATGGCAGCCCACCACACCTGAGCCGGAAGGATCTCCACGATGGTTCCGTAGAGTGACCGGACCATCGTGGTGACCAGGCCGACCGTGAAGGACAGGAATTCGACGATCTGGTGCACGCCGACCGATTGCGGTGAGGCCGAGCGCTATGTCGATCGCATCAGCGACGCAGGCTGTAGGCGAGGAAGACCCCGATCCGCTTGAGCCGGTGCCCGAGCCACGCGATCAGGCCATCCTGCACGTAATACGTTAGCATCAAGGAGTTGCGCTCCCCGTCGGTCTCGCGCGTACGGGTGACGCTGTGCCAGCTCTCGTGACGGACGACCGGGAACGCGTAGCCGGTGGCCGGGCGGAATGCCAGCTTCTTGACGAGCCCGGTGTCCGTGTCGCCCCGCCCCTCGTGGAGGACGGTTCCCAGATGCGCCTGGGCGTCGTCGCCGGGCAGGTAGAACTGCACGGTCATGGCCTTGCCGAGCGAATCGGCATGCACGCCGATCCCGTAGCCGGGGAGATCGCGGAGCAGGATGGGAACGGGATAGAAGGAGAGTCGGTCGATGCTGCGCCCGAAGCGTCGTTCCAGGGCCCCGCGGAACTTCCGCTTGAAGACCTCCTGCAGGGCCCGGGACCGCAGCGCCCGTGACATCCGACGCCAGACCGCGCGGTGCGCGGCCGGCAAGAAGAGTACATGCTCCGGGTACAGGTAGAACTTGCGCCGTGCGCTGTGCCCGTCGGGTTGCATCGCGTCTCGATGACGGAACTCGCGGTACCGTCGGATCTCCGGCAGGCTGTCGAGGACCCGCTGATACCAGGCCGCGGAAAATATCCCATTCACGTAGATATGGTCGAAGGGCGTGCTCTGCAGCGGGCTGGCCTCGATCCGAGCCGGCAGATCGACGAGATCCACGTCTTCGGAAGGCGCGATGGTTGCTTCACGCCACAACGGATGTCCTCCTCGCGTCCGGCGTCTCGATGATCAGCGTCGGACGGTAGGCGGCCCCGTCCCGCGTCCCTGGCCGATCAGGCCTCCCCATCAGCGATGGCCGGTTGAAGATTCGATGATCGTCAGGCGGACGCATGGCCCGACGGCTGCTCGGTCGCCGCACGAGTCGTGACGAAGATCCGGTGCGTCGCGCGGGCCTGCGTCTCGTGGTCGATGACCAGGCCGGCCTCGCCCAACAGCCAGCGCCAGTCCTCGACGGTGTATTTGTTGTGCGCCGGGAAGAGGCGAAACGCGCGCCGCTGGCCGTCCGCGTCATCCTCGCCCATCACGTCTCGGCGCCATGCCAGGTATGCGGACAGCGGCTGGCGGATCCAATCGATGAGGAGAAAGACGCCGCGGGGCGCCAGCACGCGCCGGATCTCGGCGAGGACCGGCAGCGGCTCGTCGAGGACGTGCAGCACCGACGACATGCTGACGAGATGCACGCTGCCGGTGGCGTGGGGTAAGGGCTTCGTCGCCACGTCGTGGACGGCCAGGGTCGGCGTCACGCCGGAGTACGGCAGCCGTCTTGCGTGCGCGATCATGGCCGGTGTCAGGTCGTATCCGTACAACGTCGCAGCCGGATGCCGTGCGCCAATGTCCCGGAGGAAGAGCCCGGGACCACAGCCGAGATCGATCACCGCCGGACGCACCGGAAGGCGAGGCGCAACGTGGGCGTCGAAGAACGTCCAGAACTCTTCCCCGAAGCGCTCCGGGTGTGTCACGATCATGCGTTGCAACAGCTGTTCGTCCGTTGCACCGCCGAGTGATTGGTGCGTGGGCATCACGTTTCCCTTGCGTTGGACTCGGTCCCAATGGTGTCCGCGCGATCCGGTCGCGGTGGCCCGACCGGCGCGGCCCGCCGGCTACAGGGTCACGATATTGTCGCGGTGATCCCGGATGTGTCCGAGGGCATTCCGCAGGTCGACGACCAGCGGTGCCTCCCGGGCGATGACGGGATAGTCGAAGGCCCGGTGATCGGTGGCGATCACCACGCAGTCAGCGCGTCTCAGCGTGTCCGGCGTCACCGGCTGTGAGGCCAGCTTGAGGTCGCCGACGACCAGTTGCGACACGAAGGGGTCCGCATAGCTGACGCGCCCGCCCCGGCTGGCCAGCATTTGCATGATCTCCAGTGCCGGAGACTCCCGCACGTCGCTCACGTCGCGCTTGTAGGTCACCCCGAGCACCAGCAGTTCCGCGCCCTGCAGGCACTTCCCCCTCTCGTTGAGGGCGTCCATGACGAGGGTAACGGCGTGGCGCGGCATGAAACGGTTGATCTCGTCCGCCAGCGCGATGAATCTCGGCTCGAAGCCCTTGAGTCGCACCGTCCAGGAGAGGTAGAGAGGGTCGAGAGGAACGCAATGGCCGCCGGTTCCCGGACCCGGGTAGAAGGGCATGAACCCGAACGGCTTGGTCGCGGCCGCGGCGATGACTTCCCACGGATTCACGCCGAGCGCCCGGCAAGCCAGCGCCAGCTCGTTGGCGAGCGCGATGTTCACGCTCCGGAAGGTGTTCTCCAGCAGCTTGGCCGTCTCGGCGACCCGCGGGCTCGAGACGCGGTGCACCTGGGCGGTGCACGTCGCGTAGAGGGCCGCCGCCATCTCCGTGCACGCCCGGGTGACCCCACCGACGACCTTGGGAATCGTGGCCGTCGTGAACGAGGCGTTGCCGGGGTCCACGCGTTCAGGGGAGAACGCGAGGAAGAAATCCTGCCCCACCGTGAACCCCTTCTCTTCGATCTTGGGCAGGAGCACGTCCTCGGTGGTCCCGGGGTAGGTCGTGCTCTCCAGCACCAGGAGCTGACCGCGCCGGAGCCAGGGCATCAAGCTCTCGAACGCCGAGAGGACGAATGAGATGTCGGGCTCGCGGCTCTTCCGGAGCGGAGTCGGCACGCAGACGAGGATGGCGTCGGCGCGCGAAGCAGCCTCGAAGGTCGTGGCTGCCGAGAATTGTCCTGACTTCGCGAGCTGAGCGAGCTCGCTGGTCGCAACGTCGCCGATGTAGGATGAGCCCGCGTTCGCGAGGCTCGCGCGCTCCGGGTCTGCGTCGATTCCGTGGACCCTGAAGCCCGCGTGTCCGAGCAAGACGGCGAGCGGAAGTCCGACGTACCCGAGGCCGACCACCGCGATCTCGGCCGTGCCGCCGCGCAGCTTGTCGCGCAACGCGCGACCGACCCTGGAACGCGCGAGCGGATCCTCGGCGTTCTCAGCGTGGTCTGGTATGTCAGGGTCGAGGCCCAATGTCGTCTGTCCTCCAAACGCTTCCGAGCATAGCACGGGCGCACCTGCCGGGCCCCGGAAGGCCCGAGCATGATCTCCGCGCCCGCGAAAGCCGAGGGCGAGGAGGCTCCACAAGCCTACGATCGCCAGACCGCCCTCCACGACGCCGTGCTCGAACGCCAGGCCGTCGTCGACGCGCCGGGCGCCGCCGACGATACGGCCTTCAAGACGATCCTCACTGGAATCAAGGGGATTGACCTGGCAAAGTCGCGCGCGGACCTCGAGACCGAGCTGAAAGAGCGCAAGAAGGCGTTGTCCAATGAGATCGGAGCCGCCATCTATCCGATGACGCCGCCATCCTTTATCCGCATCGAGCAGACCGCCCCGCGCCGCTGGGCCGTCCACGTTTCCCTTCTACACGGACGCGGAGGGTCAAGGGTTCGTGGATCGCGTCAAGCAGGGCATCGAGCGCGTCTGGCACCTGCGGGATGGAGAGGACGAATTCAGGATCGAGCTGACATTCACGTACGTGTCCCCCGCGCGTCTTTACGGAGATGGCTCGACGTGCCGTCCCGACGGGACCGGCGTCTGCACGCCACCGGTCCGATGTGCTCTCCCTTGATCGCGCTCAGCACGCAGGACGTGAGCGCGCATCTCCTCGCGCACGAATTCGGTCACATCCTGGGATTTCCGGACCACTACTTACCGCGGCTACCGGGATTTGGGAACGGACGGCTACCAGGTGATGGAGGTGGTCGCCGACCCGGACGACATCATGGGTGACCCGGAGGCTGGCCCGGTGCGTCGCCATCACTTCGATGCGTTGCTCAAGGCGTCTTCACTTGGAGCGGGAGGGAAGAAGGACGAAACGTGAAGCAGCCGCGCCGCCGCTACCGGGTGAAGCCTACGTCGGCCGAGCGGGCGAGCGCGGCCGAGCCACTCGTCACGGTCTGTTCCCGCCGCGCGGCGCGGACGGCCCGGGCAGCATCGGGGGCGGCTCGATCGGCGCTCCCAGGTCGACGAGGCTGAGCTTCACGATGACCGGATCGCCGGGTTTGATCCCTGCGATGGCGGCGGGCGAGAAGGTGTTCGTCCATGGGCCCTGCGGAGTGTTCAGAGCGACCGCCCCGCTGGCCGGATCCACGGATATCACGGCGCCTGCGACCGCTCCCAGACGCGTATCGATGAGTTCGAGCGCCACGAAGACCCGGTCTCCCTGTTTCACGCCGGCGACGACCGCTGGTGGAAACTCCGCCTCCACGCGCGCGCCGCCCACTGCCAGGGAGATGCGGTTCTGCGCGGAATCGACGCCGGTGACCCGACCTTCGACGAGAGTGCGGATGCCAGGCG
>Ga0335077_10006005_pt1 | contig 14961 bp, 14 predicted proteins | sample Lox_Sample_31_FD_207151 | JGI IMG/M metagenome (GOLD analysis project Ga0335077, IMG submission 207151) | Soil microbial communities from Loxahatchee National Wildlife Refuge, Florida, United States - Lox_Sample_3.1 | ecosystem: Environmental > Terrestrial > Soil > Wetlands | place: USA... | reverse complement strand
AACTGCTTGGCGACGCGGAAATGGACGTCGGCCTCGAGCAGCGCCACGCGGATCTCGCGCAGCGCCGTTTCCATATTCTCGGCGCTGAGTTTGCCTTCTCCGCGCAGATTTTTGAAGACGCGCTGGAGTTTGTCGCTTAAATTCTCAAACATGATTCGCCGCTATCGGCAGACGCCTGCGGTGGGCAGTTGCACCTTCATTGTAACTTATCGCGGAGGGAACGCGTTGTGAAGCACCCAGCCGATCCGTTGCGATGATTTAATGATAAAGCCGTCGCCACAGCGCTGCATCTCGTTGAATCTACGTGGCCGAGGTCTCAGCTTGTAGATTCACGATTTTTCCGTGAGAGTTTTTCCGCTCGCACGCCACTATTCTGTCAAAGACACAGAATGTCCTCCGAACCGTGAAGCCAGGCGTTGCGATTCCGGTAGATGGCTCGCCGGAAACAAGGCGCCTGCTTCACGCCAATTTCGTCCCGAACTTCTCCTACAGCCAGCGCGGACCGGGCAGCCATGTCCGGCTCACGTAATCGCTCATCACGAAGACCAGCATGATGGCGAGCCAGAACAGCCCCGCAAAAACAAACAACCGCGTGAGCGAGCTCGAATGGTTCACGTGCATGAAAAACCACACCACCAAGCTGGCCTTGATCACGGCGATGGTCAGCGCGACGACGAAGTTGAACGGGCCCAGTTCGATGCGCGAAATGAGGGTGGTGGCGATGGTCAGCGCGATCAGCGCCAGAAACACCGTCACGTAGACGCCCACGGGAGTAATGTGACTCTTTGTCATTTCAGTGATTGCCGATCAAATAGAGCAGAGGAAACAGGAAAATCCAGACAATATCAACAAAATGCCAGTACAATCCGATCATGTCGACGGGCGTATTCCACTGGGCGCTGAAGCGGTTGCGCGACGCCATGACGATCAGCGTGGTGAGCAATCCGGCGCCCACAATCATATGCAGCGCGTGCATTCCGGTCATCGCGAAGTACAGGAAAAACAGGATCTGAGCCTGGTGATAGTATTGCGGCAGGTCATAGTGGAATCCCGGCCCTGGAATGTGATGGTCCACCCATTTTTCGTGATATTCGACGTATTTGATGCTCAGGAACACGATTCCCAGGATCAGCGTGGACACCAGGAAAAAGATCAGCTTTTTCTTGGCGCCCAGCCGCGCGGACCGCACCGCCAGCGCCATCGTCAGACTACTGCAAATGAGCACTGCGGTGTTGGTGGCGCCCAGCGTGAGGTTCATGAAACGGCTGGTGGAGGCAAACGCCTCCGGATAAAGATTGCGATACACGGTGTAACTGCCGAACATCCCTCCGAAGAACATGATCTCGGTGAGCAGGAACACCCACATGCCCAGGGTGGCAGATTCATACTGCTGGCCGCTGTCGTCGAAATGGTGCTTCAGCCCGACGTCATGCTCCGCGGCACTCACGTTAGTGTCCGCCATCGTCCACCTCCCCGGCGTAGTTATAAGCGGGTTCAGTGACTACCGGCGGAACATCGAAGTTGTAGGTCGGGGGCGGAGTCGGGGATTGCTCCCATTCGAGCCCTTTGGCACCCCACGGATTCTGCGGAGACCGTGGCCCTTTAAACCACGCCCAGCTGAGATAAATCAACGGCATGATGTAGCCCACACCCAGAATCGTGGCGCCCGCGGTCGAGAACACGTTCAACGTATGGAACTCGGCCGCATAGGTGGCGTAGCGCCGAGGCATCCCCAGGTAGCCCAGAATAAATTGCGGGAAAAACGTCAGGTTGAAGCCGACAAAAACGATCACCGCCGCCAGGCGGGCCAGGTTTTCCGGATATAGCCGGCCCGTCATTTTCGGGAACCAGAAGTGCACTCCTCCCAAGTAAGCGAGCACCATGCCTCCCACCATGACGTAGTGGAAATGCGCGATCACGAAATAGGTGTCGGTGACGTGCACGTCGATCGCGAGCGTTGCCAGGAACAGGCCCGTCAGGCCCCCGATGGTGAACAGGCCAATGAACCCGAAGGCATACAGCATCGGAGTTTCAAAGGAGATCGAGCCGCGGTACATGGTCGCGGTCCAATTGAAGACTTTTACGGCGGAAGGGACCGCGACGAAGAAGCTCAGGAACGAAAAAACCATGCTCGCGTACATGGATTGTCCGGCGACAAAGAGGTGATGCCCCCACACCAGGAATCCGAGAACCGCGATGGCGAGGCTCGACGCAGCGATGAACTCGTAACCGAACGCGCCCTTGCGCGAAAAGCACGGGACGATTTCGCTGACCACGCCCATGCCGGGCAGAATCATGATGTACACGGCCGGATGCGAATAGAACCAGAACAGGTGTTGGAACAGGACCGGGTCGCCGCCCAGGTTGGGGTCGAAAATGCCGGCGTGAAGGATGCGTTCGAAACCCAGCAGCACCAGCGTAATGGCGATCACCGGCGTTCCCAGAACCTGGATCAAACTGGTGGCATAGTGCGCCCACACGAACAGCGGCAGGCGGCCCCAGGTCATGCCCGGCGCACGCATCTTGTGCACCGTGATGATGAAGTTCAACCCCGTCAGGATGGACGAGAAGCCGGCGATGAAAATGCCGATCGCGGCGAGAATCACATGCGTATTGGAATAGCTGGAGCTGAACGGCGCATAGAAGGTCCAACCCGTATCGACGCCGCCGTGCAGAATCGCCACGATGGTGATGATCGCGCCGGCGATGTAGATGTACCAGCTCAGCAGGTTGATGCGCGGGAAGGCCAGATCCCGCGCGCCGATCATGGGAGGAATCAGAAAATTTCCGAGCGTCGCAGGAATCGACGGCACCAGGAAAAAGAACACCATCACGATGCCGTGCATGGTGAAGAACTTGTTGTAGGTGTCGTGCTGGAACAGGCCGTCAGGGAACAGCAGGTTCAACCGCATCAGGCCCGCGAACACGCCGCCGATGCCGAACATCGCCGTGATCGAAAACAGGTACAGCAGCGCGATGCGCTTGTGATCGGTGGTAAACAGCCAGGATTTCCAGCTGTAATCGACGTTCAGATAATTGACCGCCTCAATTTGCGGACGCGGGAGGGTTGTGCTCATGGTTTTGCTCCGGCTTTCCCGGCGGGCGCCGGCCGCGCCGGATTCACGCCAGCCGCGGATTGGTTTGAGGAGAGGCTCTTGAGATACACCATCAGGTCGAGGAGCTGTTCTTCATTGATCTGGTCCTGAAACACCGGCATGACGTTGGGCGGGTAGCCCCGGACCGGGTGCACGTTGGGATTGAGAATGGCCGTGCGCAGATAGCTCTCATCAACGATCACGGTCTGGCCATTGGCAAGCTGCACGGGATGCCCGAACAGGTTGTTGAGCGCCGGGCTGGGCGTGGTCTGGAGAACGTGGCAGCTCGCACAACCGTATTGGGCGAAGAGTTTGGCGCCGCGCTGCTCCATCGAATCGGCGGGCGCGTTCGCATTCATCCAGTTCTGATAGGAAGCCGGGTCCATTACGTCCACCCAGCCGGTCATGCGCGAATGGTTGGTCCCGCAATATTCGGCACAGAAGATGTGGTAGCGCCCCGGCTCGGTCGGCTGAAACCAGTAGGTCTGATAGCTGCCGGGAACCACGTCATGCTTCAGACGGAAGGCCGGGATATAGAAGCTGTGGATGACGTCCTCGCTTGCGAGAATCAGCTTCACCGGACTGCCGACGGGCACATGCAGCTCGTTGATTTCGCGCGTCCCGTCGGGATACTGCACCTTCCACATCCACTGTTTGCCGACCACGTACACGTCCAGCGTGTCCTTGGGCGGCGTGTAATTTTCGAAGTACAGCCGCGTGCCCCAGGCGAACATCACCAGCATTACCAGGAACGGGATCACGCTCCAGGTGATCTCGACGGGAATGGAGCCGTGGATGGGACGCGGAATTTCATCCGGATCCCTGCGCCGGTACTTGATGGCGAAGATGGCGATGCACAGAAAAATCCCCACGGTCATGATTCCTGCCACCACCAGCAGGAAGATGTAGAGAGCGTCCACCTGTCCGGCGCCGGTGGATGCCTGCACAGGAAACATTTATGCGGCTCCTCTCTGCTCGTGACCGCGAGGATCACGCGGACGGTTGTGGCGCATCAGAATGAACAGCAGGCCCGCCAGGCACAAAATCGTGAGGATTCCGCCCGCGCGCAGCAGGTTCATCACCACCAACCCGTACTTTCCAGTGGCGGGATCATAGTGGTAGCAATACAGCAGGATCTGGTCGACGGGCGAAGAGATCTGCCCCGAGGAGGCCTCGGTCAGCCCCAGCCGCAGATCGCGGGCCGGATATTCGACCCCATAGAAGTAGCGCGCCACGCGGCCCTGCGGCGTCAGCAGGATGATGGCGCTTGCGTGCGCGTACTGGTTGGTCATCGAGTCGAAAGCGTAGTGGAAACCGACGGCATCGGCGACCATGCGGCTGGACGCTTCCGTCCCGGTGAGAAAATGCCAGCCGTTCTCCGCGCCAGCCCGGCCGTACTGCTTCACGTAAGTTTGCTTCTTCGCCGCGGCGATTTCGGGCGTCTCGCGCGGATCGAAGCTGATGGCGACCACGTCGAAATCGCTGCCCGCCGTCATGGTGAGGAGCTTGGTGGTCCTCACGATGCCGTTAAGCACCAGGTTGCACAGCGACGGGCACTGATAATAGACCAGCGCCAGGATCACCGGCTTGCCGAGGTACTGGCTGAGCGTGACCTGCTTGCCGGTTTCGTCGACAAACGGCACGTCCACCGGGACCTGCGCGTTCATCTTCTGAACGATGCCGACGTTCTTCAAGATTGCCGGTTTCTGGGCAAGAGCCGAAGGAAGCAGCGACGAATAAACACAAATGAACACGAACACGCTCATTCGTGTGAATTTGTGTGCATTCGTGGCCGAAAACGATTTCTTCATTTACCTTTTCCCGCGGGTTGGGTGGGAAATCCTTTCTGGAGCTGGAGCTCCATCGCCTTGTCGATCGGGATGCGAACCTTGTTTTGCGCCTTATCGGTCCATCCGTAACTGTCGAGAATCTGGTTTTCGTACGTGTGGAGATCGTTAAGCTCAACGGTGGGATGATCTTCGAGACGCGGTGCGGGAGGAAGCTGATGCTGCTCGAGGGCGAGCGGATTCGCCGGTCCGGTGCGTAGAGGATGACCGGCGAGGTACCAGAAAATTCCATAGACGATCATGATGCAGATGGCCGCGCCCACGGCGAGCCCCATCAGCGTGTAGACGATGGTGCGGACGCTCGCATCGCGCTCCTCATGCCCCGTGACTGCGTGGCCGGTTGCCATCAGAATGCCACCATTTCGTGCGGCGCGCCCTGCAACCGCTCATCACGCAGCGGAAGCAGCGGGCGCGACTTTAATTGCCAGAAAAACCCGGCGAGCCACAACCCTCCGACCGCGACCGGCATTACGAAATCCAGCCAGTGCACCACCAGCGTCTGGTTGTAGAACGCCGGCTCGACGATCCAGTACACATCCACGATGCGAATCACCAGCATCATGCAGCACACCGCGAGCAGACGCTGCGCGTTGCGCTTGATGCCGCGCATCAACAGCAGCACGAAGGGAGTCGCGAAATGGAAAATGACCAGGGCCAGCGCGACCCATCCCCATCCGCCGCGGAACCTTCGCAGGTACCAGGGGTTCTCATCCGGCAGGTTCCCGGCCCAGATAATGAGGAACTGGGAGAACGAAAGATACGCCCACAGGACCATAAACGCGAACATCAGGTTTCCCAGGTCGTGCAGGTGCTGCTTGGTGAGATAGCGGCGGAACGGCTCGCGCGCGCTGAGCAGGATCACCAGGGCGATGGTGAACGCGAACGATTCGAGCACCTGGCCGATCAGGAACATGACTCCGTAAATGGTCGAAAACCAGTGCGGTTCGAGCGACATGATCCAGTCGAAGAAGGCGAACGTGCTCACGAAGACGAAGACCACCAGCCCCGGCGCGCTGACGGCGCGCATTTTGTCGATGAGCGAAGCGTCGCCGGTCTGGTCCTGCTCGCGCGACCATTTGCTCAGCCGCCACGCGTAAAAACCCCACACGGCGAAATAAAAAATCGCGCGGCCGATCAGGAACGGCGCGTTGAGATACGCATGCTTGCCTTGAATGATGGGATCCTGCGCCGCCTCCGGACGGTCCCAGGAGTACAGCGCCGGAAGGCTCACCAGGACAGGAATAATGAGGATGATCATGGGCGCAACCATCCTCGCGCCGGCTTCGCACATGCGCCGGATCATCATGCCCCATTTCCCGCCTACGGTGTGGTGCAACAGCAGAATTCCCATGCAGCCGAGGCCCATTCCTGTCCAGAACAGGTAGGCGTAGAGGTATGAGCGCAGAAATTGGGTCCAGCCGTTGAGCAGGATTCCGACAATGGCGAGCAGGACTCCCGCGATGCCCGCCAGCAGCGCCCAGCGCTGCCATTGTCCGAGTTGCGCCTGGACCGGATCGGCCGCCGTCATTTGATAAGCTCCAATTCCTCGGGATTCACCGTATCTACCGCGACCGGTGAGATGGGATTTTTGTCCAGCGACCCGCGCTGGTCCGGCGGGACGTCGTTAATGCTCGCCGTCTGGCTGAATTGCAGCACGCGAATGTAGGCCGCGATGCGCCAGCGGTCGTCGGTGGGCACGCGCGACGCGTAGCTCGGCATGGCGCCGAACCCGTTGGTCATGACGTCGAAGAAATGACCCACCGGCGCCTGGATCAGCCGCTCGATGCGATAGGAGGGCGGCTGCCGGAAGCCGCGCTTCACCACCATCCCCTCCCCGTCGCCGATGCGGCTATGACACGGCGAGCAATAAATGTTGTAACGGTCCTGGCCGCGCTCCAGGTCCGCGCGCGTGATGGGGAAAGGGAAATAATCAATCAATTGGTCGTTCACCTTTCCGGTGTACAGCGCCTTGTCGATTTTCAGGTGCCCGCGCGGGACCGTTCCGGGGATCTCCGGGCGCGCGGACCGGCCGTCGGCGAAGAAATCGGAGCTCGACATGGGATCGTAGCGCGGCGCCATCTGCATGTCGCGGCGGCAACCGGTGAGGCACAGCCACAGATACACGCACATGCACGCGGATACAAGATGGCGCGCTTTATCTGCGTGAAGCTGCGTGAATCCGCGGCTATTTCTCAACTTCGGTCACCTCCAGCGGATTCAGGCCTTCCAGAAATTCGCGCGTGGCTTCCAGCTCGAAGCGCGGGTCGCGTGCCTCGATGCACAGGAAGAAACGGTCGATCGAAGCGCGCTCGAACTGTGCAACGTTGAATACCGGGTGATACGGCTGGGGAAGCCCGTTCAGCATCAGCATTCCGACCAGCGCCGTGAGGCACGAGATCAGCACCATCGATTCGAACGTGATGGGGATGTACGCCGGCCAGCTATTCAACGGCCGCCCTGCGACATTGTGCGGATAGGCGACCACCGTCATCCACCAGCACAGCATGAACCCACCGGTGGCGCCCAGCAATCCCGCGACGAACACGATCTTCTCGATGGTGGTCTTGCGCTGCGCGACGGCTTCGGCCAGGCCCTCCACCGGCATCGGCGCGTAGGCGTCCATGTGGCGGAAGCCTTCGTCGCGCGCGCTCTCGGCGGCGGCGAGCAGGCCTTCGGGCGTCTCGAATTCGGCCATCAGGCCGTACAGGTTCAGGGCCTCGCCCGCGGATCTACTCTGAGTGGGCATGCACCGCCTCTTTCTCGTGCACCACTTCGCGCATCTCGAAAATGGAAATCGCGGGAACGCCGCGAATAAACAGGAACATCAGGCACAGGAACACGCCGAGGGTGCCCGCATAGGTGGCCCAATCCCACATGGTCGGGTAATACATGCCCCAGCTCGAGGGAACGAAATCGCGCGTGAGGCTGGTAACCACGATGACGAAGCGCTCCAGCCACATCCCCACGTTCACTACCAGCGAAATCGCGAACACCGCCCAGGTGTGCAGCCGCACCCTGCGCGACCACAGCAGTTGCGGGATCGCGATATTGCACGTAATCAGCATCCAATAGGTCCACCAGTAGGTTCCCGCCTGCGGGAACATGCGGTTGTAAAACGCGTATTGCTCGTATTCGTTTTGCGAATACCACGAGATGAACGCTTCCATCGCGTAGCCATAAGCAACGATCAGCCCGGTGCCGAGCATCACCTTGGCCATGCACTCGATGTGACGCGTGGTGATCAGGTCTTCCAGGTGATACCAGCGCCGCACCGGAATGGCCAGCGTCAGGACCATCGCGAAACCCGAATAGATCGCGCCCGCGACGAAATAGGGCGGGAAGATGGTCGTGTGCCAGCCGGGCAGGATCGCGACGGCGAAATCGAAGCTCACCACTGAGTGGACCGAAACCACCAGCGGCGTCGACAATCCGGCGAGCAGCAGGTAGGCTTTCTGATACCGCGCCCAGTGTTTGGCCGAACCGCGCCAGCCCATCGCCAGCATTCCATAGATTTTTCCGACGGTCTTACCCGCGCGCAAATCGCGCATGGTGGCGAAATCGGGAATCAGGCCAGTGAACCAGAAGATGAAGGAAACCGTGGCGTAGGTGGAAACCGCGAACACGTCCCAGATCAGCGGCGAACGCGGCTGCGGCCACAGCCACATCTGGTTGGGATACGGCAGCAGCCAATAGGCCAGCCACGGACGGCCCAGGTGCAGAATCGGGAACATGCCGGCGCACGCGACGGCGAACAGCGTCATCGCTTCGGAAAATCGATTGATGGAAGTGCGCCAGTCCTGTTTGAGCAGCAGCAGAATGGCGGAAATGAGCGTGCCCGCGTGGCCGATTCCGATCCACCACACGAAATTGACGATGGCGAATCCCCAGGCGATGGGAATCACAATTCCCCAAATCCCGACGCCGCGATAAAACAGCCAGGTGACGGCGCCGAGGAAGATGTTCACGAAGATGAACGCGATAAAGAAGCCGACGAACATCTGAATCGGCGTTCGCATGAAGGGGCGGTACACGACGCCGCTGATTTTGGTCGTGACCGTGTCGAAGTTGTGCCCCGGGCCGAGAACCTCGTCCGGCCCCGGATCGATCACCGTTGTTGGTTCAAGTTCATCGGCCACAAATTCTCTCCCGCCCGCCCATCACGCTTTGTGTAACTCCGGATTGGGATTGGTCAGCCTCGCCAGGTACGTCGTCCGCGGACGCGTATCCAGATCTTCGAGCAGTCCGTACATGCGCTGCTGCGCCTTCAGCTTTGCCACCTGGCTGTTCGGGTCGTTCATGTCGCCGAACACGATCGCCTGGGTGGGGCACGCTTGTGCGCACGCCGGCACGATCTCGCCGTCCTTGACGGGCCGGTTTTCGCGATCCGCGTCGATTTTCACCCGGTTGATCCGTTGCACGCAGTAGCTGCACTTCTCCATCACGCCTCGGCTGCGGACCGTCACGTCGGGATTGCGCACGCCGAACAGGCTCTTGGTGTACCAATCCGAATACAACAGGAAATTGAAGCGCCGCACCTTATACGGACAGTTATTGGAGCAGTAGCGCGTCCCCACGCAGCGGTTGTAGACCATCTCGTTGAGGCCCTCGGTGCTGTGCACCGTCGCCGCCACCGGACACACCAGCTCGCACAGCGCGTTCTCGCAATGCATGCACGGCACCGGCTGATAATAGATTGCCGCGGGATCTTCGAGCTCGCCTTCGTAGTAGCGATCCACCCGGATCCAGTGCATGTGACGCCCGAGCGCGACCTGGTCTTTGCCGACCACGGGAATGTTGTTTTCCGCCATGCATGCCACGACGCAGGACTGGCAGCCCACGCATGCCGTCAGGTCGATCGACATACCCCACTTGTGCGCCGGGTACTGCCACAGCGGAAACAACGTATGGTCATCGGGAACGATCTGCTCGGCCGGACGCGCGAAAAGCGGATGCTGATGATATTCATCGAGCGTTCCCACGCGGAACGGATGGCGCTCCTCCATGGTCTGCGTGTGCTGCGTGGTGGCGAATTTGTATCCGCCCAGCTCGCCTTCGGGCTTGATCGACGGCAGCAGTCCGGTGCGTTTGAACTCCTGCGCTTCGGTGACCCACATCGCGTCCGCGGCGCGCAGCGCGTACACGTTGAACCCGATCCCGGTCCCCACGCTGCCCGCGCGTGTGCGCCCGTAGCCGAATTGCAGCGTGATTGAATCCTCGGCGTGCCCCGGCAGCACCCACACCGGACCCGTGATGCGCCGGCCGCCCGAGGTGATCTCGACGATGTCGCCGGTCCACACATTGTTCTTGCGCGCGGTGGTGGGCGCGATCCACACCGCGTTGTCCCAAGTCATCTTGTTCTGGTGCTTGGGCATCTCCTGAAGCCAGGCGTTGTTGGAAAACTCTCCGTCGCCCACCGCCGGATCTGGCCGGAAGGTGATCTCCAACCCCGAAACCCGCGCCGCGGCCTGTGCCGGAACCTTCGCCGCCGGAGGCGTCACCTCGGTGAAAGCGGTCGAGGCGATCACGCCGTCGTTGAGCGAGGTCTCCCAGAAATCCTCGAAGTCCTCTCCCTTGTGTTGCGCCTGCCAGTAGCTCCGCACCGTGTTCTGCGAGGTCTGGTCGGCGCGATTGAGCAGTACGTTGAAAAGCTCGTGCGCCGATTTGGCGCCGTAGAGGGGCGAGATCAGCGGCTGCACGATCGAAGCGGTACCGTCATAAGCTCGCGCATCGCTCCACGATTCCAGGTAATGCGATTCGGGGCAGTGCCACTGGCACCATTCGCCCGTCTCGTTCACGTACAAGCCCACGTGTGCGCGCGCCTTCACCTTCTTGAGCGCGTCCAGGAAATCGAGATTGGCAGGCGCGTCGTACACCGGATTTCCGCCCAGGATCAGCAGAAAATCCACCGCGCCGCCGCGCATGTCGTTGACCAGTTCCGTAATCGAAGCCACCTGGTCGACGGGATTCGACTCCACCGGGTCCGTGTAAATCACCGTCTTGCCGATGTTGCCGAGCTGCGCGTTCATCGCGTGCGCGATCGCATGCACCCGCGGCGTCTGGTGCTCGCCCGCAATCACGATGCTCGCGCCGCGATTGGCCTGGAGATCGTTCATCACGGCGTCGGGCAGTTTGGCCGCGAACCCCTCGATCTCCGAGCTGCGCATGCGGAAGCGATGCTCGGCCATCGCACCGGTGATGCTCGGCGTCCCTTCGGCCACGTACAGACGGTTGGGCTTCGCGTTCGGATCGACCGCGGAAGCGCGCCTTCGCGCCGAGTAGTCGCGCGCGTAGCGCACCCCGCCGGGCATGCCCGAGCACAGAAAATCGGCATCGAGTGAAACGATCACGTTTGCGCGATCGAAGCGGTAAGTCGTGTTGTAGTACTTGCCGAACGCCGCCATGGATCCCGCGCGCGCCTGGTGCCTGCCGCATGGCTCCCACTGGTGCCACTTCGCTTGCGGATAGGCCGCGAGAAATTCCTGCATCTGCGCGGCGAGCGTCGGAGAGCCGATCGATCCCGAAAGAATCCGAAAGCCCGCGCCCTTTTTCAACCCGGCGACGTCGCGGAAGCCCGCCAGCGCGCGGGAGAAATCATCCCAGGTGCTGATGAAGCCGTTGTGCAGAACCGTCTGCGACCGGTCCGGGTCCCACAGGGTGAGCACGCTTGCCTGCATGAATGCGTCGGTCGAGCCCAGGCTGCCCGGATGGCTGGGATTGCCCTCTACCTTGGTCGGACGGCCCATGTTGCTTTCGATCAGCAGCCCGGTCCCGATTCCGTTGCTGGTCATCGCGGTCGCGTAAAACAGCGGCCGTCCGGGAACGAAATCCTCGGGCTGGCGCACGTAGGGAATAATCTCGCGCGCCGGCATTACGGTGCACGCCGAAGCGCCCGCCATGGCGATGGACGCGCCCATCAGCGTCAAAAATTTCCGCCGCGACGATTCGTCGTTCCAGTCCGGAGTCCGGTTGGGAAATTCATCCTCGACGAATTTGCGGAACTCCTCGGTTTCGGCCAATTCGTCCATACTGCGCCACTGTTTCATTGGTTCACCGGTGACAGGTCACGCAATCGGTCAGACTCTGGACGTGGTATTCCGCCACCAGCTTGGGCCCGATCACGTCCTGATCCGGGGCTGGCGTCATGTATTGCGGATTAAAAACCTGGTCCTTGGGACGGATGTATTGGGCCGGATCGCGATGGCAGTTCACGCACCATGCCATGTACAGATTGTTCACCTTGCGGATCAGCGGCATCGTGTCCACGCGTCCGTGACAGGTGGAGCAACCGATCCCTTTGTTCACATGAATGCTGTGATTGAAATACACGAAATCCGGCAGGTCGTGGACGCGGATCCACTCGAGCGATTTTCCGCTCGACCAGCTCTGGCGCACCGGCTCGAGCATGGCCGAGTTGGTCCACAGCTCGGAATGACAGCTCATGCACGTCTCGGTGGGAGGAATCCCGGCGAAGTTCGAGGTCTCGACGTATTGATGGCAATAGCGGCAGTCGATCCCGTCGTCGCCCACGTGATGTTTATGACTGAACGGGACCGGTTGGTCCTTGACCTCATCCACGCCAGTGATGAAGTCGCCCCAGTTCATCGAGTACGCTGCCCAGATGAGGCCGCCCAGCAACAACGCACCCGTAACGATACTCACCTTTGCAATACTGTTCGCGCTGCGATGGAAAATTTGCGCCAAGGATAGATTTGCCTTTGCGGTTAGACCATTCTAGGGAACCGGTGGTGACAGGATAAATCACGTCGAGTTGGTATTCAAACTGGTTAACGGTTTCGTTAACCGTTACTTTTGAACGACTTGTTCACGCCCGGCCGCCAGCCCTCTGGATACAGATTTATCCTAAAAATAAAGGCGAAGAAGCGTTCTCGCCCCGCGGATACGGTGCCTCGTTGTCGAATTCGATAGTGAAGGCGACAAGCTATGAGAGCAGCGTGCAGAGCGGGGCGCGGCGCGATTCCTCAGCCGTCGCTGGAGCGCTCAAATTCGCGGCGGCGCGGAGTATCGATGATGATCGCGCGCCCTCGGTCAGCGCTTTCACCGAGTGACGCGCGTTGGGCGGCACGATCGCCACAACTCCCGGCCGCGCGAGGTGCGCGACCCCGTCGATGGTCAGCTGCAGCTCGCCTTCGATCACTTCGTAGACTTCTTCCTGGGGATGGAAGTGTTCGTGAATCGAGGCGCCGCGCTTGAAATCGTAGTGCGCGAAGGTCATCTGCTCGGAGTGAAAATAACGCCCGAACCACCCCGGCAGGCGTTCCACCACTTCGAGTTTCCCGGTATCCAGCAAAGGGGCATGGAAATCTCCCAATAAGACGCTAACACTATGACCCGCGCCGTTTCACAGGAGCCGCTTCAACCGGCAATGCCGCGCAGCGCTTTTTTCGCAACGGTGCTCAGGGCGACCTGGTGCAGCTCGTTTTCCGCGAACCAGCGGTAGTCCGCGGGAATCGAAGCTGCGGTCGCGCCGCGGAATTCGAATTCATAATGACGAAAAGTGATGGTGTGCCGGAACGTCGCGAGCACTGGCCCGATTCGGGCGGAGTCGAACGGCTCGGGAAGATCCCAGAAGCCGCGCACGCGAGTTCCGGGACGCAGCAGGATGCGGTTTCTTCTCTGAATCAGCAGCAGAATCCGCTTCAGACGAACGGGCGGTGCTTTGGCGCGCTTCGCGGGAAACTCGTGCTGACGGCCGGCGATCTTCGCGGCACAGAATCGCGCCACCGGGCAGGCATCGCAGTGCGGCTCGCGCGGAAGGCAGATCGTCGCGCCGAGTTCCATCAGCGCCTGGTTCCAGCGTCCGGGATCGTGGCGGTCGAGCAGGCGATCCGCGCTTTCCCGGAGATCGTTTTCCGACGCCGTCAGACGCGCGAGCACGCGCTTCACGTTCCCGTCCACCGCGGCGTGGGGCAAACCGAACGCGATGCTGGCGATCGCGGCCGCGGTGTAATCGCCAACCCCGGAAAGTTTGCGGATTTCCTCAATCGAATCGGGAAACTGTCCGAGTTGTTGCACATCCTTCGCAGCCTTGTGGAGATTCCGCGCGCGCGAATAGTAGCCCAGGCCGGCCCATATCGCCAGCACGCGCTCCTCGGACGCTGCGGCGAGCGCAGCGGGATTAGGAAACGCCATCAGGAATTTTTCGTAATAGGGGATCACCGCCGCGACGCGCGTCTGCTGGAGCATGATCTCCGAGACCCAGATCGCGTAAGGATCGCGCGTGCGGCGCCATGGCAGATCGCGCTGGACTCTTTGATACCAGCCGAGCAGGGCGAGTCGTGTTTGGCGCAACTTCTATAATAGTGGTAAGCCCCTCTTGAACGATTCCATCCATATCCGTGGCGCGCGTGTTCATAATCTGAAGGACATCTCTCTCGACATTCCTCATGAGCGCCTGACGGTGGTCACCGGCGTTTCCGGATCGGGAAAATCGTCGCTGGCCTTCGACACGATTTACGCGGAGGGGCAACGGCGCTACGTGGAGTCGCTGTCGGCCTACGCGCGGCAGTTCCTGGAGCGCATGGAAAAGCCGGACGTGGACGAGATCGACGGCATCGCGCCTCCGGTGGCGATTCGCCAGAAAAATACCACGCGCAATCCCCGTTCGACCGTGGCGACATCCACTGAGCTGTACGATTTTCTGCGCCTGCTGTGGGCGCGCGCCGGGCGCACCTACTGCCCCAACGACGGCATCTACGTCGAGCGCGATACGGTGGATCACGTCGCTGCGAAGATGCTGGCGCAGCCGCAGGGATCGCGCTGGTACGCGCTGTTCGCGGTGGGAGCGCAGAAATCTACGGAAGCGCTGCGCGACCGCCTCTTCGATCTGCGCAAAAAAGGATTCAATCGCCTGTACCAGAGCGGCCGCGTGTTCGAATTTTCGACGCCGGAGTCGCTGCTGGACATCGATTTTTCAAAACCGGTGTTCGCGCTGGTGGACCGCATCGCCATCGGCCGGGATATCCGGCAACGGCTGGTGGACACCGTCGAAATCTGTTATC